>Ga0325400_1000852_pt1 | contig 23970 bp, 23 predicted proteins | sample PopdelMetagenome_2_FD_205662 | JGI IMG/M metagenome (GOLD analysis project Ga0325400, IMG submission 205662) | Populus deltoides microbial communities from Bellville, Georgia, United States - Xylem-PdKOR-R1 | ecosystem: Host-associated > Plants > Phyllosphere > Stem > Wood/Secondary xylem...
ACCGGTAGTAGCGGGTCTGGTCGGAGCTGCGCTCCATGAGGCCCTGGATGCCGTCGGCGTCCTCGGGGGTGATGGGCCGCAGGTGCACGGTGCCGCCGTCGGCGGCCACCACGTCGGCCTCCCACCCGGGCGGCGGGGTGGGGTCGTCGGGCACGGTCGGGTCGGCCGGGCGCTCAGTCACGGGGGTCGTCCGGGTCCAGGCCGAACAGCGGGTAGGCCGCCGTGCGGGCGCGGGTGACGGCGCGGTCGACCCGGTTCTCGGTGAAGGGGTCCCAGCGGGCGAAGCCGGTCCAGCCGCCCTCGGTCATCGAGCCCGGTGGCTCGATCCGCAGGCCCTTGGACAGCACGTCGCGGGCCCAGGAGTCGGGGATCGCGGTGCCGGGGGCCAGCGGGTGGCCCGAGGCCTCGGCGATGAGGTGCGTCCAGGCCCGGGGCACGCAGCGCACCAGGCCGTAGCCGCCGCCGCCGAGGGCCAGCCACCTGCCGTCGCAGACCTCGTGGGCGAGCTGGTGCACCGCGGCGTAGGAGGCGCGCTGGCCGTCGACGGTGAGGCCGAGGTCGGCGAGGGGGTCCTCGTGGTGGGTGTCGCAGCCGCACTGGGTGACCAGGATCTGCGGGGCGAAGGCCTTCACCACGCCCGGGACGACGGCGTGGAAGGCGCGCAGCCAGCCGGAGTCGTCGGTGCCGTTGGGCAGGGCGAGGTTGACCGCCGTGCCGGGGGCGGTGTCCGGGTCGCCGGTCTCCTCGGGGTAGCCGGTGCCCGGGAAGAGGGTGAGCGGGGTCTGGTGGATGCTCACGGTGAGCACCCGCGGGTCGCTCCAGAACGCGGCCTGCACGCCGTCGCCGTGGTGCACGTCGAGGTCGACGTAGGCGATCCGCTGGTAGCCCTGGCCGAGCAGCCAGGCGATGGCGATCGCGGCGTCGTTGAACACGCAGAAGCCGCTGGCGTGGTCGCGCATCGCGTGGTGCATGCCGCCGGCGATGTTGACCGCGTGCTGGGCCTTCCCCTCGTGGATCAGCCGGGCCGCGGTGACCGAGCCCCCGGCGATCAGCGCTGCGGACTCGTAGATGCCGTCGAAGACCGGGTTGTCGGCACCGCCCAGCCCGTGCCCGGCACCGGCGGGGTCGGCCGGCGCGCGACGGACGGCGTCGAGGTACCCGGTGTCGTGCACCAGGGTGAGCAGGTCCTCCCCCGCGGTCTCGGGCCGGACGACGTCGACGCGGTCACCGGCCAGCACCCCGAGGGTGTCGGCCAACCGCATCGTCAGGTCCAGCCGCACCGGGTGCATCGGGTGGTCCCCGCCCCAGGTGTAGCCGAGGTAGGCGTCGTCCCAGACGACGCTGACCGCGTCGCTCACGGCTGCGCCCTCGCGAAGGTCCTCGTCGACCGGTCCACGCCGGCGACGCTACCGCCCGGCGCCCCCCGTCGCGCCCGCTCGTGGTGGCGCGACCCCCGTAGGCTGGGAACCAGACCCCTGCACCGAGGAGCCTGGCGTGAACGACCTCATCGACACCACCGAGATGTACCTGCGGACCATCTTCGAGCTCGAGGAGGAGGGCATCACGCCGCTGCGCGCCCGGATCGCCGAGCGGCTGCACCAGAGCGGCCCCACGGTCAGCCAGACGGTGGCCCGCATGGAGCGCGACGGGCTGCTCTCCGTCGAGGGCGACCGCCACCTCGCGCTGTCGGCGGAGGGCCGGGCGCTGGCCACCGCGGTCATGCGCAAGCACCGGCTGGCCGAGTGCCTGCTCGTCGACGTCATCGGCCTGGACTACGCCGACGTCCACGAGGAGGCCTGCCGCTGGGAGCACGTGATGAGCGAGGCCGTGGAGCGCAAGCTGCTCTCCCTGCTCGGCAACCCGCAGGTCTCCCCCTTCGGCAACCCCATCCCCGGCCTGGACGCGCTCGGCGCCGACCCGGTCGCCCAGCAGGAGTCGCTCACGCTGCTGTCCACCTCGGCCACCCCGGAGGGCGCCGCGGTCGTGGTGCGCCGGATCAGCGAGCAGCTGCAGGAGGACCAGGGCCTGCTCCGCTCGCTGGCCGACCAGGGCGTGCGCCCGGGCTCGACGGTGCGGGCGGTGCTCGCCAACGGCTCGGTGAGCATCGACGGCACCGTGCTCCCGCCGGGCGTGGCCCACCACGTGTTCGTCTCCCCCGCCGAGGAGCCGGTCCCCGCGCACTGAGCCCGAAATCGTTCGCCGGGCTCACGACCTGAGCACTACGCTGGGCCGGTGACGAAGCCCGCGCACGACGCCCCGGTCCACCTCACCGACGAGGTGGCCGACCAGCCGCTGGACGGCGGCACCCCCTTCGGCCGGCTGGCCGACGTGATGGCGGCGCCCCGGCTCTCGGGGCTGGCCCTGTCCGCCGACGGCACCCGGCTGGTCACCTCGGTGGCCACCCTGTCGCCGGACCGCACCAGCTGGCGGACCGCGCTGTGGGAGGTGGACCCCCGCGGCGAGCGCGACGCCCGGCGGCTGACCCGCAGCGCGCCCGGTGAGTCCTCGCCGGTGTTCGCCCCCGACGGCACGCTGCTGTTCACCTCGGCCCGGCCCGACCCCGACGCGGGCAAGGACGCCGGGGACCCGAAGCCCGCGCTGTGGGCGCTGGACGCCGCCGGCGGCGAGGCCCGCCGGGTGCTCGGCCGCCGGCACGGGATCAGCGGCGTCACCGTGGCCGCCGGCACCGGCGACGTGGTGGTGGTCGCCTCCGCCACCCCCGGGGCGCAGGACGACGAGGCCGACGACGCCCGCCGCAAGGCCCGCAAGGACGCCGGGGTCACCGCGATCCTGCACGAGAGCTACCCCGTCCGGTTCTGGGACCACGACCTGGGCCCCGCCGTCGCGCGGGCGTTCTTCGTCGGGCAGGTCACCGCCGACGGCGCGCAGCCGGCCTGGCGCGACCTCACCCCCGGCGCCGTCCCCCCGAACGGTTCGGGCACCGACCTCGCCCTCTCCCCCGACGGCCGGTGGCTGGCCCGTGCCGAGGAGGTCCCCGAGGCCCGCGCCTCGTGGCGCAACCGGCTGGTGGTCACCGACACCGCCACCGGCGAGACCCGGGTGCTGGTCGACGACGAGCACGCCGACATCGGCTCCCCGGCCTGGTCGCCGGACTCCACCCGGCTGGTGTGCAACCGGGAGTCCGAGACCACCCAGGCGCAGCCGCCGGACCACACCCTGCTGCTGGTCGATGTCGCGGCCGGCACCACCACCGACCTCACCGCCGGCTTCGACCGCTGGCCCTCGGCCCCGCAGTTCGACGCCGCCGGGGAGGCGGTCTACTTCCTGGCCGACGACGACGGCCGCCACGCGGTGTTCCGGGTGGTGCCCGGCGAGGCGCCGGTGCGGCTGACCCGGGACGGCGCCTACTCCGACCTGCAGGTGGCCCGCGACGGGTCGGCGCTGTACGCGCTGCGGTCGGCCTTCGACCACCCCGCGGCCCCGGTGCGGCTGGACCCGGTCGCCACCGACCAGCAGCCCGACCCGCTGCCCAACCCCGGCACGCTCGACGCCCTGCCGGGCACCTTGCGCGAGCTGCGGGCCACCGCCGCCGACGGGGTCGAGGTGCAGTCCTGGCTGGTGCTCCCCGAGGGCGCGTCGGCCGACGCCCCGGCGCCGCTGCTGCTGTGGATCCACGGCGGGCCGCTGATGAGCTGGAACGGCTGGTCCTGGCGCTGGCTGCCGTGGGTGATGGCGGCGCAGGGCTACGCGGTGCTGCTGCCCAACCCGGCCCTGTCGCAGGGGTTCGGGCAGGACTTCGTCCGGCGCGGGTGGGGCAGCTGGGGCGGGGCGCCCTACACCGACCTGATGGCCGCCACCGACGCCGCGGTCGAGCTGCCCGAGGTCGACGGCACCCGCACGGCGGCGATGGGCGGGTCCTTCGGCGGCTACATGGCCAACTGGATCGCCACGCAGACCGACCGGTTCGACGCGGTCGTGACCCACGCCAGCCTGTGGCACCTGGACGGCTTCATCGGCGCCACGGACGCGGCGTTCTACTGGGAGAAGGAGTTCGGCGACCCGCTCACCGAGCCGGCCCGCTACGAGCAGAACTCGCCGCACCGCTACGCCGACGCCATCACCTCCCCGGTGCTGGTCATCCACGGCGACAAGGACTACCGGGTGCCGATCGGCGAGGGCCTGCGGCTCTGGTACGACCTGCAGAAGCGCGGCGTGCCGTCGAAGTTCCTGTACTTCCCGGACGAGAACCACTGGGTGCTGACCCCGGGCAACCACACGGTCTGGTACGAGACGGTGCTGGCGTTCCTGGCCGAGCACGTGCTGGGCGAGGCCTGGTCACGCCCCGAGCTCCTCTGACACCGGCCGGGACGCCGCCGCGGTGAGCCATTCGCGGACCACCGACGGCGGCAACCCGGCCTCCAGCCCCTCGGCCAGCAGCAGGGCCAGCGAGTAGGAGGGCTGGGCGGCCAGCGCCCGGTCCAGCGCCGCCCGGGCGGTGGTGCCGTCGCCCCGGGCCCAGGCGGCGGCGGCCAGCAGGGTGGCCGGCGGGGCGGCGAGCGGGTCGGGCAACCGGCGGGTGAGGTCCAGCCACAACGCGGCCGCGGCGCAGGCGTCGGGCCCCACGGTGAGCACGGCCGCCCGGTCGCGGACCTCCACGTCGGTGAGCGCCCAGCCCAGCGCGGCCACCTGCCGGTCGCCCAGCGCGGCGGTGCGGCCGGGGCGGTGCGCGGCCACGCCGTCGAGCACCCGGGCCCAGGCCCGCTCGACCACGCGGGACCAGCCCAGCTCCCGCAGTGCCGTGGCCTGCTCCGCGCCGACCACCGCGCAGGCGCGGTGCGCCGCCAGCGCCGCGGGGCCGGCGAGCGGGGCGAGCCGGCCGACCACCTCGGCGCGGTCGGCGGCCAGGACCCGACCGTCGAGCACCGCGGCCGCGGCCAGCGACGAGGTGCCCGCCGGCAGGGGGTGGCCGGCGCCGGGGTCGCAGCAGGGGGCGGTGCAGTCGTAGTCGTGGCACCGGCCGTCGCGGACCAGCAGCGCCTCCAGCAACGGCACACCGCGCTCGGCGAGCACCCGGGCCACGGCGTGCACCAGGTCGCGGTGCGGGAGGTCGGCCACCTCCCCGGCGGTGTCCCTGGTGCGCAGCAGCCGCACCGCGACCGGGTCCAGGTCGCCGACGGGGACGTCGAGCAGGTCGGCCGGGTCGAGCCGGGCGACGTCGTCGGGGCCCTCGGTGACCACCACGGCGACGACGGCGGCCGGTGGCTCGTGGCCCAGCCGGCGCACCGCCTCCTCCGCGAGGTCGTCGACCGGCGCCGGGCCGGGCAGGTCCACCCGCAGGGTCACCCCCACGCGGCGGGCGCGGTCGCCGGTGAGCGCGACCAGGACGAGGGACTCCTGCGGGGGGAAGCCGAGCAGGTGCGGCAGCGCGGCGGCGAGCTCGGCACCGGTGCCGAGGTGGACGGGGTCGTCGGGGCTCATGCCGGTCACCCTCGGGTCCCCCACCGGGCCCGGGGTGGCCGCGGCCGCATCTGTGGACGGGGACCCCGGGTGTGGACGGCGGCCGGCACGTGCGCCGCCGTCCTGCTAGCGGCTCAGTCCAGCTGCTGGGCCTGGTACTCGAAGGCCTGCTGCACCAGGGCGGTGAACGCGGCCTGGTCGACGGCGCCGCCGATGCTGGTGCTGATCATCGACAGCAGCCGGTCGCCGTCGGCCACGACGGCGTACAGCGCGGGGACGGCGATCTGCGACCCGTCGGGCGCGCTGACCGTGGTGGTGTAGGCGAGCCCGGCCGAGCCGTCGCCCAGTGCGGGCACCTGCAGCGCGGACAGCGTGATGGTCGCGGTGCCGATGTCCGGCGAGGTGATGGTGGCCTGCGGGCAGGCCGTGGCGGCCGCGGCGAGCTCGGCGACCGGGTCGCCCGGTGTGCCCGTGGCGAGCAGCTGGGCGGTGACGGTGGTGCCCGAGGTCGCGGCCTGCGCGGCCACCCCGGTGAGGTCGCTGACCGACGGCTGGCTCTCCGCGACGGCCTGCGCGCAGCTCTCCGGGGTGATCGTGGCGCCGTCCAGGTCGGTGCCGACTGCCGCGCCCGCCTCGAGGTCGCTCTGGCTGATCGGTGTCACGACCGCGCCGGCGCCGAACGCGTCCTGGGGCAGCAGCCCGGCGGTCAGGTCGTCGGCGCCGTCGGTGGACGACCCGGACCCCCCGGTGGCCGACGGCGACGACGAGCTGGACGACCCGCCCGACGGCTCGGTGGTGGGCGACGGCGACGCCGTCCCCTCGACGGTGGTGCTGCACCCGGCGACGGCGAGGGCAGCGGCCAGGGCCAGCAGGGGACGACGTGGCTTCAGCACCCGCCCATCCGACCACGGATGGACGGCGCCCGCCTCAGCCCAGGGTGTCGGCGGCGTGCTGCGCGGCGTCGGCCAGCAGCGCGTCGAAGGCCGCGGCGTCCGGTGCCGTGCCCAGGCCGCCGGTGGCCAGGCCGAGCACCCGGTCGCCGTCGGAGACCACGCCGACCAGTGCCGAGCCGGTCATGCCCGGGCCCTGGTCGCGGGTGACCGTGACGGTGACCGGCACGACGGCGGCGGCGTCGCCGAGGTCGGGGGTGGTGACGGCGCCGAAGGTGAGGACGGCCTGGCCCATCGGGGTGGCGACGGTGGCGGTCGGGCAGGCGGCGACGGCGTCGGTGAGCGTGCCGACGACGGTGGCGGCGGGACCGCCGGTGGCCAGCACCTCGGCGGTGCCGGTGAACCCGGTGCGGGTGTACTGGCCGGCCGCGTCGTCGACGGCGGAGGGGTCGCCCAGGGCCGTGCGGGCGGCGGCGAGCGCGTCGACGCAGGCCCGCGGGGTGACCGTGACGCCGGCCGGCGCCCCGTGGCCGGAGCGGTCGTGGCCCAGGAGCGCGGCGAACTCGTCGCCGGTCACCTGGGTGACCGTGCCGCCGGGGGCGAACCGGTCGGCGGGGAGCAGCCCGTCGGCCAGCGCCGGGGCGTCCTCGGTGGCGGCCGCGGGGGCCACCTGCGGGGCCGGCCCGGCCGTGTCGGAGGTGGCCGCACCGCACCCGGCGAGGAGCAGCGAGGCGGAGGACGCGGCGGCGAGCAGGAGCGGGGTGCGGCGCATCCCCCCACGGTAGGCGCTGGCACGGGACCGTCACACCCGCTGGCTACAGTCCGCGGCATGGGACGGTCGCTGCGCATCGCACTGCTGTCCTACCGCTCCAAGCCGCACAGCGGCGGGCAGGGCGTCTACGTCCGCGCGCTGTCCCGGGAGCTGCGCGAGCTGGGCCACCGGGTCGAGGTCATCAGCGGCCAGCCCTGGCCCGAGCTCGACGACGGCGTCCCGCTCACCCGGCTGCCCAGCCTCGACCTCTACCGCGAGCCCGACCCGTTCCGCCGTCCGCACCTGCGCGAGTTCCGCGACTGGGTCGACGTCCTGGAGTACGGGCAGATGTGCACCGCGGCCTTCCCCGAGCCGCTCACCTTCTCCCTGCGGGCCGCCCGGCTGCTGCGCGCCCGCCGCGACGACGTCGACCTGGTGCACGACAACCAGTGCCTGGGCTGGGGCCTGCTGCGCACCGGCCTGCCCACCGTCGCCACGATCCACCACCCGGTCGCGGTCGACCGCGACCTCGAGCTGGCGCAGGCGTCGTTCCGGCGGTCGCTGACCCTGCGGCGCTGGTACGCCTTCACCGGCATGCAGGCCCGCGTCGCCCGCCGGCTGCCCGCGATCACCACGGTCTCGGAGAGCTCCCGGCGGGACATCCAGCGACTGATGGGCGTGCCCGCGCAGCGCGTCGAGGTGGTCCCGGTCGGCATCGACCCCGACGTGTTCACCCCGGACGACGGGCCGCGGGACGCCGACCACGTCGTCGTCACCACCTCGGCCGACGTCCCGCTCAAGGGCCTGGTGCCGCTGCTGGAGGCGGTCGCCAAGCTGCGCACCGAGCGCGAGGTGCGGCTGACCGTCGTCGGCTCGGCGCGCCCGGGCGGGCCCGCGGCGGCCGCGGTGGAGCGGTTGTCGCTGGCCGGGGCGGTCCGGTTCACCGGCCCGCTGCCCCAGGCCGAGCTGGTCGGGCTGCTGCAGCGGGCGACGGTCGCCGTCGTCCCCTCCCTCTACGAGGGCTTCTCCCTCCCGGCGGTCGAGGCCATGGCCTGCGCGACCCCGCTGGTGACCACGGACGCCGGCGCCCTGCCCGAGGTGGTCGGCTCGCACGCGGCGGTGCAGGTGCCGGCCGGGGACGTCGACCGGCTGGCCGGCGCGCTGGCGCTGGTGCTGGACCACCGCGGTCTGCAGGAGCAGCTCGGCCGGGCCGGGCGGGCCCGGGTGCTGGAGCAGTTCACGTGGCGCTCGACCGCCGAGCGCACGGCCGCCTGGTACGAGAGGGTGCTGGCCGCGTGCTGACCGTGGACTACGACCGGCTCGACGTCCGGGCCGGGCAGACCGTGCTGGACCTGGGCTGCGGCGAGGGCCGGCACGCCTTCGAGGCCTACCGCCGCGGCGCCGCCGTCGTCGCCCTGGACCGGGGCCGGGACGAGGTGGCCACCACGCAGGAGTGGCTGGGTGCGATCGCCGCCGCCGGGGAGGCCCCGGTCGGGGCCTCGGCCACCGCGGTGCGCGGGGACCTGCTGCACCTGCCGGTGCCCGACGGGTCGGTGGACCGGGTGATCGCCTCCGAGGTGCTCGAGCACGTCCCCGACGACCTGACCGCCTTCACCGAGATCGCCCGGGTGCTCACGCCCGGCGGCCGGGTCGCGGTCACCGTGCCGCGCTACGGGCCGGAACGGGTCTGCTGGGCGCTGTCGGACGCCTACCACGCCAACGAGGGCGGGCACATCCGCATCTACCGGGAGGCCGAGGTCCGGTCGCGGCTGGCCCAGGTCGGCCTGGTGCCCGGCTCCAGCCACCACGCGCACGCCCTGCACGCGCCCTACTGGTGGCTCAAGTGCGCCGTCGGGGTGGACCGCTCCCCCGCCCCTGTGCGGGCCTACCACCGGATGCTGGTGTGGGACCTGACCGAGCGGCCGTGGGTGACCCGGGCGGCGGAGCGGGTGCTGGACCCGGTGATCGGCAAGAGCCTCGTCGTCTACGCGACCAAGCCCTGGTGACCCTGCTGCCGGAGGTCCCGGGCGTGCTCGGGGCCGACGACGTCGCGGCGACGGTGGCCGCGATCGCCGCCGAGCAGGCCGGGGACGGGATGCTGCCGTGGTGGCGCGGCGGCGCGCTGGACGCCTGGGACTCCGTCGAGGCGGCGATGGCGCTGACCGTCGGCGGGCTGGCCGACGAGGCCGCCGCGGCGCTGGACTGGCTGGTCGCGCGGCAGCTGCCCTCCGGGGGCTTCCCGTCGGGGTGGCGGGACGGCGCGGTCACCGCACCGGGCGTGGAGGCCGCCCACGCCGGCTACCTGGCGGTCGGGGCGTTGCACCACGCCGTGGTCACCGGCTCGTCGGGCACCCGCTGGTGGGGTCCGGTCTCCCGGGCGCTGGACCTGGTCTGCCGGATGCAGCTGCCCTCCGGGGCGGTCGGCTGGGCACTGCGACCGGACGGGGCGCCGGACCGCACCGCCCTGCTGACCGGCTCCTCGTCGCTGCTGCAGGCGCTGCGCTGCGGGCTCGCGCTGGCCGACCGGGTGGGCGAGGCCCGGCCGCACTGGGCCGGGGCGGCCGCCCGGTTGCGCACGGCGCTGGCGGAGGACCCGGCCGCCTTCGACGACCGGTCGCGGTTCTCGATGGACTGGTACTACCCCGTGCTCGGCGGGGCGCTGACCGGCGCCGCGGCCGAGGACCGGCTGGCCGCGTCGTGGGACGCCTTCGTCGTCCCGGGGCTGGGTGCGCGGTGCGTGGCCGACCGGCCGTGGGTGACCGGGGCGGAGACCTGCGAGCTGGCGATGGCCCTGGCGGCGGCCGGCCAGGCCGACGCCGCGGCCGAGCAGCTGGCCGCGATGCAGCACCTGCGGCACGCCGACGGCGGCTACTGGACCGGCTACGTCTACGCCGACGACGCCGTCTGGCCGGTGGAGCGCACCACCTGGACGGCGGCCGCGGTGGTGCTGGCGGCCGACGCGCTCTCCGGGGCCACCGCGGGGGCGTCGCTGTTCACCGACCCGGCCTTCCTGGCGGCCGAGCCGCGGTGAGGCGGGCGCTGGACTGGCTGCTGGCCGACCGCACCCGGGCCGACCGGCGCTGGACGGTCGCGCAGTGGCCGAACGCCGCGGCCTGGGCGTTCCTGGCGCTGACCCTGCTCCGGCAGCTGGTCGACACCGGGCCGTGGGGCACCGCGGTGTTCGTCGGCACCCGGGTGGCGCTGGTGTGGTGGGCCGGGGACGAGCTGCTGCGCGGGGTCAACCCGTTCCGGCGGGCGCTCGGCGCGGTGGTGCTGGCGGTCGCCGCGGTCGGTCTGCTGGCCGGGTGACCGCCCGGGGTCAGGCGTGCTGGATGCAGGTGCGGGCGGCGGGGCGGGCCGCCAGCCGGGCCTCGCCGATCGGCGCGCCGCAGACCTCGCAGCGGCCGTAGCTGCCGTCGGCCACCCGGGCGACCGCGGCGTCGAGCTCGGCCAGCCGGGCGCGGGCCTGCTCCAGCACCGCTCCCAGCTGGGCCCGCTCGAAGCCGATCGTCTGCCCCTCCGGGTCGTGCTCGTCGTCGGCGTTGGACCCCCTCGACGCCTCCACGACCGCCGCGTAGTCCGCGGTCAGCGCGGCGATCTGCGCCCGCGTCTCCGTGCGGGCCCGGCACAGCTGCTCCTCGGGTGCGCTCACCGGCCCATCGTGCCCGGACCGCCGGCGGCTGGGCCCGTCAGCCGCCGTCAGCCGCCGTCAGCGGGACGTCACCACCGCGTCAGCGGCCCGGCGCACGGTGCTTCCCATGACCACCGACTCCCCCGTCATCGAGGCGCACGGCCTCGGTCTGAGCTACGGCGCGACCCGCGCCCTGGACGGCGTCGACCTCACCGTCCCCGCCGGCACCGTCCTCGGTGTCCTCGGCCCCAACGGCGCGGGCAAGACCACCGCCGTCCGCGTCCTGTCCACCCTGCTGCGCCCCGACACCGGCACCGCCCGCGTCGCCGGCCACGACATCCGCACCGACCCGCAGGCCGTCCGCCGGGCCATCGGCCTCACCGGCCAGTACGCCTCGGTCGACGAGGACCTCACCGGCACCCAGAACCTGGCCATGATCGGCCGGCTGCTCGGCCTGCCCCGCGCCGCCGCCCGCGCCCGCGCCGCCGACCTGCTGGCCGGCTTCAGCCTCACCGACGCCGCCGACCGGTCCGCCGGCACCTACTCCGGCGGCATGCGCCGGCGCCTGGACCTCGCCGCCAGCCTCGTCGGCCGCCCGCAGGTGCTCTTCCTCGACGAGCCCACCACCGGCCTGGACCCGCGCAGCCGCACCGAGGTCTGGGACGTCGTCCGGCGCCTGGTCGACGACGGCACCAGCGTGCTGCTGACCACCCAGTACCTCGAGGAGGCCGACGAGCTCGCCGACGACATCGTCGTCTTCGACGCCGGCCGGGTCGTCGCGCACGGCACCAGCGACGAGCTCAAGCACCGCGCCGGCGCGCAGACCCTCGCCGTCCGCCCCCGGGAGCGGGCCGACCTGCCCGTCGTGCTGCAGGTCCTCGAGCAGGTCACCGGCGCCGCCCCGACCGTCGACGGCCAGGGCACCGCCTCGGTGCCCGTCCGCGGCGAGGCCGTCCTCGGCACCGTCCTGGACCTGCTCACCACCCGCGGCGTCGGGCTCTCCGAGCTCGGCGTCCGGCTGCCCAGCCTCGACGAGGTGTTCTTCGCCCTCACCGGGCACCAGACCGCGATCCCCGAGAAGGAGGCCGTGGCATGACCACCGCCGTCATCCCCCCGCCCCCCGTCGTCGACACCACCCCCCGGCTGCCCGCGCTGCAGCAGTCGCTGACCCTGGCCTGGCGGAACGTGGTGAAGATCCGCAAGCAGCCCGAGGCCCTGATGGACGTCAGCCTGCAGCCGATCATCTTCACGGTGCTGTTCGTGTTCGTCTTCGGCGGCGCGATCGCCGGCGACTGGCGCGACTACCTGACCTACCTGGTGCCCGGCATCCTGGTGCAGACCCTGATGTTCGCCACCCAGGGCATCGGCGTCGCGCTGAACAACGACATCACCAAGGGCGTCTTCGACCGGTTCCGCAGCCTGCCCATCGCGCGGTCGGCACCGCTGGTGGGCGCCGTGCTCTCCGACGTCGTCCGCTACACCACGTCGATCGCGGTGCTGCTGGCCTTCGCCGCGGCCCTGGGCTTCCGCACCACGCAGGGCCTGCCGGCCGCCGCGCTCGCCGTCCTCGTCGCCCTGGCCTTCGCGATGTGCCTGTCGTGGGTCTTCGTCTGGATCGGGCTCACCGTCCGCTCCGCCGGGGCGGTGCAGGGGGTGGGCTTCCTGGCCACCTTCCCGCTCACCTTCGGCAGCACCGCGCTGGTCCAGGCCGACACGCTGCCCGGCTGGCTGCAGGCCTTCACCCGCAACAACCCGGTCACCCACCTGATCGACACCGTGCGCGGGCTGCTGCTGGGCGGCCCGGTCGCCGAGCCGCTGGCCTGGACCGCCGGGTGGGCGGCGCTGCTGCTGGCGGTCTTCGTGCCGCTGGCCATGCGCGCCTACCGCCGCCGGGTCTGACGGGCGTTCACCGCTGCCGGGCCGGGAGCCCCAGCTCCGCGAGCGCCGCCGGCCGACCGACCGCCGCCCCCGCGGCCACCGCCTCGTCGAGGCCCGTGGCCCCGAGGGCGGCGGTCAGCCGCGTCCGCAGCAGCCGCACCAGCGGGTCACCCCAGTCCGGCCGCCCGCGCACCGCCTCCGCCGACCCCAGCAACCGCGCCGCACCGGCCGGGTCGCCCGCGGCGCCGGCGACCACGGCCCGGCCGACGACGACCGACGCGGCCGCCGGCATGTCCCGGGCGGCGTCACCCACGGCCGCGGCCAGGTCGAGCTGGGCGGAGGCGCCGGCCACGTCACCGCGGTCGGCCAGCACCGCGGCCCGCACGGTGCGCACGTACTAGGCCATCTGCTCGGCGAAGCCGGACCGGGCGGCCTCGGTCCGCCCCACCGCTCCGGCGCTCCACCGCTCGGCGAGGCCCGGGTCCCCGGCCAGCAGCGCCACGAGCGCCCGCGCGGCCTCCGCGTAGGGCAGCACCGGACCGGCCGACGGGCCGAGCTCGGCCAGCAGCGCGTCCAGCTCCTCCCCCGCCGGTCCGGGCTCCCCGGCCGTGGCCCGCAGCACCGCCAGCCGGGTGCGCAGCATCGGCGAGTCGTCGGAGGTCCCCAGGGCGTCGGAGCACTCCAGGGCCTCGCGCACCAGCTCGGCCGCCCCGGCCAGGTCGCCGTCCAGGGCCGCCAGCTGACCCAGCGAGGACGCCGTCAGCGAGCGACCCCACCGGTCACCCAGGGCGAGGAACGCCTCCCGCGCCACCCGCAGCCCCACCGCCAGCGTCGCGTACTCCCCGGCGTTCTCCGCGGCCAGCGCCCGGCCGGCCTGCACGAAGGCCCGCACCCAGGGGTCGGGGTGCCCCTCGACCTCGACCAGCCGCTCCGGCCGGCCCGCGAACACCGTCGCCAGCGCCCAGCACACCGCCGCCACCGGCTCCGTGGCCGCCGGGCCCTCACCGGCCGGCACGTCCACCGCCGCCGCCAGCCCCTCGACGGCGGCGTCCCAGCCGACCTCGTCGGCCCCGGCGAGCCCCGCGAAGATGCGGCACACCGTGCGCAGCGGGGTCGCCCGGGCCGGCAGCGCCGCCACCTCGACCAGCAGCCGGCCCGCGGTCACCTGCTGGCCGGTCAGCAGCCAGAACCAGGCCAGCCGCCCGGCCAGGTGCACCGCGTCGTCCCCGCGTCCGGCGTCGAGGTCCCGGCGGAGGACGGCGACCAGGCCGTCCTGCTCGGCGCGCAGCTCGGCCAGCGCGGCCAGCTGGCCGGGGCCGCGCAGCAGCGGGTCCGCCCGGTCCACCAGGGCCCGTGCCCAGGCGGCGTGCGCGGCCTCGGTCACGGCCCGCTCGCCGGCGGCGTCCAGCTGCTCGGCACCGTAGGCCCGCACCGTCTCCAGCATCCGGTAGCGCACGCCGTCGCCCTCGGGCACCGCGGTCAGCAGCGACTTGTCCACCAGCGAGGCGACGACGTCCACCACGTCGGGCACCCCGCACACCGCCTCGGCCGACTCGACCGTCGCCCCGCCGACCAGCACCGCCAGCCGCCGCGCCACGGCCTGCTCGACCGGGGCCAGGGACTCCCAGCTCCACTCCACCACCGCCCGCAGCGTCTGGTGCCGGGGCAGGGCCACCCGGCTGCCGCCGGTCAGCAGCGCGAACCGGTCGTCCAACCGGGCCACGACCTGGGCCAGCGACAGCGTGCGCAGCCGCGCGGCGGCGAGCTCCAGGGCCAGCGGCATGCCGTCCAGCCGCCGGACCAGGTCGCCCACCAGGCCGTCGTCCAGGACCAACCCCGGCCGGGCGGCCGCGGCGCGGTCGGCCACCAGCCGGGCGGCGTCGTCGGCGGGCAACGGGCCGACCGGCACCAGCGCCTCCCCCGGGATGCCCAGCGCCTCGCGGCTGGTGGCCAGCACCGACAGCCCGGGGCAGGCACCCAGCAGGTCGTCGGCCAGCCGGGCGGCGGCGTCCACCAGGTGCTCGCAGTTGTCCAGCACCAGCAGGGCCCGGCGGCCGGCGAAGACCTCCCGCAGCCGCTCCCCCGCCTCCGGCGCGGTGGGCACCCGGTCCAGCACGCCGGTCTCCCGGCGGCCGACGGCGGCGAGCACGGCGCCGGGCAGCTGCCGGGCCTCGGTGACCGGCGCCAGCTCGACCCACCACACGCCGTCGGGCACCCCGGCCTCGCGCCGGCGGGCGGCCTCCAGCGCGAGCCGGGTCTTCCCGGCACCGCCGGGCCCGAGCAGGGTCACCAGCCGGCCCCCGGTCAGCCGGTCGGCGACCAGGTCCAGCTCGGCGTCCCGGCCCAGGAAGCTGGTCAGCGGGGTCCGCAGCAGCGGCCGGTCCGGTGCCGGGGGCGCCTCGTCGCGCAGCACCGCCAGGTGCGCCTCGCGCAGCGCCGGCCCGGGGTCCAGACCCAGCTCGTCGGCCAGCCGGGTGCGGACGGCGTCGTAGGCGGCCAGGGCGTCCGCCGTGCGCCCGGCCCGGTGCAGCGCCCGCACCCGCACCGCGGCCAGCGTCTCGCGCAGCGGGTGCTCGGCGGTCAGCCGGTCCAGCTCGGGCAGCCCTTCGGCGCCCCCACCGGCCAGCCGCCGCTCCGCCGCGGCGAGCTGCAGCTCCGCCCACCGCGCGGCGGGGGCCTCGGTGAACCCGAGGTCGCGGAGGTCGGCCAGCGGTTCGCCTCCCTGCCCGGGGTCGGCGCCGTCCTCGAGCGCCGCGGCGTCCACGGCGTCCCGGGGCAGGTCGAGCCGGTAGCCCGGGGGCTGCGAGCGCACCGGCAGCGCGGGGACGGCGCGGCGCAGCCGCGACACCACCGCCTGCAGCGCGTTGGCCGGCGCCGCGGGCGGGCCGCTCTCCCACAGGGCCTCGACCAGGGCGTCCACCGACACCACCCGGCCGGGGTCCAGCGCGAGCCGGGCGACCAGCGCCCGGGCCCGTTGCCCGCCCAGCTCGACCGGCCGGCCGTCGACGAGGACGGCGACCGGGCCCAGCAGCTGGACGGCGACCGTCACCGCTCGCGCCGGAGCAGGCGCAGCGACCCGGTGCCGGGCAGCTCGGTGAAGTCGCCGGAGGCCAGCACCCGGGTGTAGACGCCGAACGGGGCCTGGCCGCCGTCGGCGGGGTCGGGGAAGACGTCGTGCACCGCCAGCGTGCCGCCCACGGCGACCGTGCCGACCCAGGCGTCCTGGTCCCGCCGGGCGGACTCCTCGGTGTGCGACCCGTCCAGGAACAGCAGCGCCAGCGGTGCCGACCACAGCGGCGCGAGCACCTCCGACCGGCCGACGACGGCGACCACCAGGTCCTCGGCCGGGTGCACGGTGCGGCGGAAGGAGGGCAGGGTGTCCAGCAGCCCGGTGGCGGGGTCGACCAGCTCGGGGCGGTGGTACTCCCACCCGGGCTGGTGCTCCTCGGAGCCGCGGTGGTGGTCCACGGTGACGACCACCCGGCCGGTCTCCGCGGCCGCCGCGGCCAGGTAGAGCGCGGACTTGCCCATCCAGCTGCCGATCTCCAGCAGCGGACCGGGTACCGCCACGGCCCGGGCCGCCTCGTAGAGCGCCCGGCCCTCGTCGGCGGGCATGAAGCCCGGTGCCGCCGCGGCCGCGGTCAGCAGCTCCTCGGTGCGGGTCACCGGGCGAACCGGGCCAGCAGCCTGGGCGCCGGCTTGTCGCCGGCGGCGGTGGCGAAGAAGGCGCCGGCCGCCGTCGTCACCGGGACGGCGAGCACCAGCGCGATCGCACCCACCAGCGTCCGGATGACCTCCTCGCCGACCTGCGTGCCGGTGAGCACCGTCCACAGCGGCCGGTCGTAGATCTCCACCAGCAGGAGCACCGGGAGCGAGGCGCCGGCGTAGGCGAACACGATCGTGTAGATGGTCGAGGCGATGTGGTCGCGGCCGACGGTCATGCCGCGGGCGAACAGCTGCCGGGCGCCCATCGTGGGGTCGACCTCGTGCAGCTGCCAGATCGCCGAGGCCTGGGTGATGGTCACGTCGTTGAGCACGCCGAGCCCGGCGACGGTGATGCCGGCGAGCACCAGGCCGGAGAAGTCCAGCGTGGGGTCGTAGGTCTGCAGCTGGATGGTCTCCTCGCTGGAGAACCCGGTCAGCCGTGCCGCCGACACCGCCAGCGCGCCGAGCACGGCGACCAGCACCAGGCCGAACAGCGTGCCGATCAGCGCCGTCGTCGTCCGGGCGCTGAACCCGTGGGCGAGGTACAGGACCACGAACATGATCGCCGCGCTGCCGGTCAGCGTGACCAGCGTCGGCGAGGACTCGGTGAGGATGCCGGGCAGGATGAACTGCAGCAGGACGACGAAGGCGAACCCCAGCCCGACCAGCGCGGCGATCCCCCGCAGCCGGGCGACCGCGGCCACCACCAGCACGAACGCCAGCGCGAGGGTGATGATCGGGGTGCTGCGCTGGAAGTCGGAGAACGCGTAGCTGGGGTCCCCGGTCGCGGGGTCGATCGAACGGGTGAGCACGAACCCGTCGCCGACGTCGATGCCCACGCCGATGACCTCCGGCGGCAGCTCGATCGACACGAAGTCCCCGGCGCCGTCCCCGTCGGTCACCTCGACCACGGCGGTGCCGCAGGTGAGCTGCTGCCCGGACACCGAGGCGTCCGAGCAGTCCACCGTCTGCAGCGACTGCACCGTCGCGTCGGGGTAGGTGGTGCCCGGCGGCTGGAAGGACTCGGCCGCCTGCTGGGCGCGGGAGGCGTCGCCGGAGGGCCACAGCGCGACCAGCCCGACGACCGTGGCCAGCCCGACGGGCACCAGCAGCAGGAGCATCAGCCAGGTGGCGCGCCTGCGGCGGGTGGCCACCTCCGGCGTCGGCGGTGGCTCGTCGGCGGAGGCGTGCGAGTGGGAGTGGGCCGGCACGGGGGAAGGCTAGGTGGCGAGCAGCTGCGCACCGGCCAGGTACCCGGCCAGCAGCGCCGTGGCCACCTGGCCGACGGTCTCGTCGCCGGGCAGGAACCGGGGTGCGTGCAGGCCGGGACGCCGGCCGCGGTCGTCGGCCGGACCGCCGTCGACGCCGAGGAAGAGCATCAGCCCGCGCGCGTCGGCGCAGTAGTGGCTGAAGTCGTCGGCGCCGAAGGACCGCCAGGTCTCGTCCACCTCCACCCCGGCCCGGGTCAGCCAGGGCAGCGCGGCGCGGGCGAGGTCCGGGTCGTTGACCAGCACCGGCTCGTTGCTCTCGGTGTGCACCTCCGCGGTGCAGCCGTAGGCCGCGGCGGTGTGCTCGGCGACCTCGGTCAGCGCGGTGAGCAGCGCCGTCCGGTCGGACTCCCGCATCACCCGCAGGCCGCCGCGGGCCCGGGCGGTGTCGGGGACGACGTTGAAGCTGGTGCCCGCGTCGAGCTGGGTGACCGCCAGGACGGCGCCCACCGTCGGGTCGACCCGGCGGCTGACCAGCTGCTGCAGGTTGACCACCACCGCGGCCAGGGCCAGCACCGGGTCGTGCGTGGTGTGCGGGTAGCCGCCGTGCCCGCCGTGCCCGGTGACGGTGATCGTGAACTCGTCGGTGGCGGCGTTGACCGGCCCGGGCGTGGCGTCGACGACCCCGGCGGCCAGCTGCGGCTGCACGTGCGCGGCGACGACGGCGACCACCTGCTCGTCGGCCAGCAGGCCCGACCGCGCGACGTCCCGGGCGCCCGAGGGCGCGGACTCCTCGCGGGGCTGCAGCAGCGCCAGCAGCGGCGCCGGCCCGCCGACCCGGCCCACGGCGCGGCAGACCGCGACCAGCCCGGCCAGGTGCGCGTCGTGGCCGCAGGCGTGCATGACCCCGCTGGCCGAGGCCCAGTCCACCCCGGTCTGCTCCAGCACGGCCAGCCCGTCCAGCTCGGCGCGCAGCGCGACGGTCGGCCCGGTCGCCGTCCCGATGCGGACGAGCCGGCCGGTGCCGGCCACCTCCCGGCCCTCCCCCTGGCCCAGCGCCGCGACGACGGCCGCCGCGGTGTCCCCCTCGTCACCGGAGCGGCGGGGGTCGGCGTGCAGCGCGTGCCGCAGCTCGACCGCCGCCGGCAGCTCCTCCAGGACGGCGGCGTGCAGCCGGTCGTACCAGTCGTCGAGGGTCACAGCCGGTACGCCCGCCGGGCGTTCCCCGCGCCGATCATCGCGGCCACCCGCTCGGCGTCCCCCGCCGTCCAGGCGCCGTCGTCCACGCCCTCCTGCAGGTGGCGGGCCAGCGCGCGGCGGAACAGCACCGTGCCCAGCAGGTACAGCTCGGCCAGGCCGAAGGCGTCGGAGGAGAACAGCACCTTGCCGAACGGGGCGAGCTCCAGCAGCTCCGGGAGCAGCGCGGCCGAGCGGGCGCCCAGGTTGTGGGTGGCCAGGCCGACGTCGGCGAAGACGTGGCCGAACACCTGCGCGAGGAAGCCGGCGTTGCGGTGGAACGGGTAGGTGTGCAGCAGCATGATCGGCACGCCGTGCGGCTCGGTGGCCCGCAGCAGGTCGGTCATCAGCAGGGGGTCGCCGCGGTGCAGGTCGGTGTCGGCGTCGCCGTAGCCGACGTGGAACTGCACCGGCATGCCCAGGTCGATGCCCGACCAGACCAGGAACTCGTGCAGCACGGGGTCGGCGACGCGGGTGCTGCCGGTGTGCAGCAGCCGGTCGGCGGCGGCGGTCACCGCCAGGTCGGTCGGGCGCTGCCCGCCCAGGGCCAGGCCCGCGCGGTAGGCGGCGATCGACTTCACCCCGACGGCGGTGGCGCAGCGGCGGGCCAGCTCGGTGCGGAACGCCTCGGGGAAGGCGCCGGCGCCGGACCCCTCCAGGACCTCGGCGGCGACCAGCTCCAGCCGGACGACCTCCCGGCCGGTGCCGCCGGTCAGCGCGGCCAGCTCGTCGGGGGTGGTGATCGGCTCGGGCAGGTAACCGGTGTCGACGAGGAAGGTCTGCGTGCCGGTGGCGGCCATCATCCGGCGGTTGACCTCGGCGGCGCCGAGCTCGGCGCGGCGGGCCAGGTAGGCGTCGGGGTCGGCGTGCGGCTCCAGGTCCAGCACCGGCGGGCAGAACCGGCGCAGCGCGAACCCGATCTGGGAGTCGAACAGCGAGCCGCCCAGCGCGCTGGGTGCGGCGGCCTCGGTGAGCAGGGACTCGAACTCCGGTCGGTCGAGGTCCCGGGTGATCAGCCCGTGGCAGTGGTGGTCGACGAGGTCGAGCTCGGAGAGGTCCACGGGGCCCAGTCTGCCTAGCCTGGGCCGGTGAGCACACCGTGGTCCGTCGCCGACATCCCCCCGCAACGCGGTCGCACCGCCGTCGTCACGGGGGCCAACTCCGGGCTGGGGCTGGCCACCGCCCGGGCGCTGGCCGGCGCCGGGGCGCACGTGGTGCTGGCCGTCCGGGACACCGCGCGGGGCGAGGCGGCGGCCCGTTCGATCACCGGGGACGTCGAGGTGCGCCGGCTGGACCTCGCCGACCTGTCCTCGGTGCGGGAGTTCGCCGGTTCCTGGACCGGCGACCTGGACCTGCTGGTGAACAACGCCGGGATCATGATGGTGCCGCAGGGCCGCACCGCCGACGGGTTCGAGCTGCAGTTCGGCACCAACCACCTCGGCCACTTCGCCCTCACCGCGCTGCTGCTGCCGCACGTCACCGACCGGGTGGTCACCGTGTCCTCCGGCCTGCACCGCAGCGGCACGATCGTGCTGGACGACCTGAACTGGGAGCGGCGCCCCTACTCCGACACCGGCGCGTACGGCGCGTCGAAGCTGGCCAACCTGCTGTTCGCCCTCGAGCTGCAGCGCCGGCTCACCGCGTCGGGCTCGACGGTCCGGTCGATGGCCGCGCACCCCGGCTACGCGGCGACCAACCTGCAGTCGCACACCGAGAACCGGCTCAAGGACCTGGCGATGAAGCTGGGCAACCGGTTCATCGCGCAGTCCGACGCCGACGGCGCGCTGCCCACCCTCTTCGTGGCGACCGCCGACCTGCCCGGCGGCAGCTACGCCGGGCCGTCCGGGTTCCAGGAGGGCCGCGGCGCCCCGACGCTGGTCGGCCGGTCGCGCGAGGCCTCCGACGTGCAACTGGCGGAGGACCTGTGGACGGCGTCCGAGCGGCTCACCGGCATCAACGGCTGACCGCGGCGACGTAGCCGTCGGGGCGGACCAGCAGACCCGGGCCGCCGTCGGTCCGGTCGGCGGCGTCCACGCGCAGGAACCCCGCCACCCGCTGCCGCTGCGCCAGCCGGGGGCCGCGCAGCGGGACCGCGGCCGCCCGGGTGCCGACCGGACCGGGCCCGGGGTAGCGGATGGCGATGCCGGAGAACATCCCGGCGCCGCGGTGGGCGACCGGCGGCAGCCGCAGCAACCCGCGCAGCGCCACCGCCCGGGCCAGCCGGCCGCGGACGCCGCCGAGGGTCATCAACCGGATGGTCGCGCCGCTGGAGCGCAGGACCGTCCGGCCGACCGGGTGCCGCTCCCGCTCGTAGCCGTCCAGGTCGCCGGTGGTCAGCCGCCAGCCCAGGTTGAACGCGTCCTGGATCCCGGTGTTCATGCCCTGCCCGCCGGCCGGTGAGTGCACGTGCGCGGCGTCGCCGGCCAGGAGCACCCGTCCGGTGCGGTAGGTGGGCGCCTGCCGCTCGTCGCAGGAGAACCGCGACGTCCACCGGGTGAGGCCGGCCGGCAACCCGAAGACGCGGTCGAGCAGCCCGGCCACCTCCCCGTCGTCCACCGGCACGTCGGTGCCGACCTGCCGGCGGCGGTCCCAGCCGATCAAGCGGAACCAGCCGTCGCCGAAGGGGGCGAGGAACCCGAAGCCGTGCTCGTCGACATCCACCCGCAGGTCGTCCGGGGGCAGGTCGAGCCGGACGTCGGCCAGCACCACCGAGCTGAGCACGGCCCGCCCGGGGAAGCGGACCCCGGACAGCTGCCGCACGGTGCTGTGCACGCCGTCGGCGCCCACCACGTACCGGGCGCGCCAGCTGCGGTGGCCCGCGGTGACGGTGACGCCGTCGTCGTGCTGGGTCAGGCCGTCGACCCGCACGCCGCGCTCGACCCGCGCGCCGCTGTCGCGCGCGTGCCGCTCCAGCAGCCGGTCGACGTGCACCTGCGGGGTCATCAGCACGAAGGGGAAGCGGGTCGGCAGGTGGGAGAGGTCGATGCCGGCCCGGCCGACCAGCCGCAGGTGGTCGACGGGCGTGCCGGTGTCCACCAGCTCGTCGGCCAGGCCGCGGCTGTCGAGCTGCTCGAGGGTGCGCGCGTGCACGCCGAAGGCGCGCGACAGCGGGCTGGGGGCCGCGTGCCGGTCGAGCACGGTGACCCGGCCGCCGGCGCGGGCGACCTCCGCGGCGACCGTGCAGCCGGTCGGGCCGGCCCCCACCACCAGGACGTCGTCCACGGTCGCCTCCTGTCATCACCTGATGACATCGACCGTAGCTCGGCTGTCAACAGCCGATGACATAGGCTGCCGGTCGTGTCCACGAACGATGACATGCCTGGTCGAGCGCGCGACGCCGACGCGACGCGGGACGACCTGCTCGCCGCCGCGCGCCGCCGGTTCGCCGCCGACGGCTACGAGCGGACGACGATCCGGGCGGTGGCCGGCGACGTCGGCGTCGACGCCGCGCTGGTCATCCGGTACTTCGGCAGCAAGGAGGGGTTGTTCACCCGGGCGGCCGACCTGGACCTGCGGCTCCCCGACCTGACCGGCGTGCGGGCCGGCGACCTGTCCCGGGTGCTCGTCGACCGGTTCTTCGCCGTCTGGGAGGACGACGGCACGTTCCTCGCGCTGCTGCGGGCGGCCGCGACCAGCGAGGTGGCCGCCGAGGCGATGCGCGGCGTGTTCGCCAGCCAGGTCGCCCCCGCCCTCGCCGCGGTCACCGACGACCGCGCCCCGGAGCGCGCCGCGCTGGTCGGCGCAACCGTGCTCGGCTTCGCGCTGGGCCGATACGTGCTGCGGCTGCCGCCCCTGGTCGACATGACCCGCGAGCAGGCCCAGGCCTGGCTGGGCCCCGCGCTGCGCCACTACCTGCTGGACTGAGCCTCGCCGCCAGGGCTCAGCGGGCGGGGAGGTCCTCGTGGACGAAGCGGCGGAGCTCGGCGACGAGCAGGTCGGGCACCTCGATGCCCGGGAAGTGGCCGCCGCGGGGCAGCTCGGTCCACGACACCAGGTCCACCGCCGGCTCCACCGCGGAGCGCACCGGCAGCCGCAGGTCGTGGGGCAGCACGCAGATCCCGGTGGGCACCGTGCGCGACCACTCGTCACCGGGGTGCGCGCGCCGCTCCCAGTACAGCTGGGACGACGACCCCGCCGTGCGGGTGAACCAGTAGACGGCGGTGTTGGCCAGCACGAGGTCCACCGTCGCCGGGCCGAAGACGTCCGACGCCGGGTCGGTCCAGTCGCGGAAGCGCTCCGCGATCCAGGCCAGCTGCCCGACCGGGGAGTCGGTGAGCCCGTACGCGAGCGACAGCGGCTTGGTGGCCTGGGTCTTGAAGTAGCCCGACAGCTCCTCGGCGTACCGCTTCGCCCGCGCGTCCGCCCGCTCGTCGTCGCCGTCCGCCGGGTCCAGGCCGTTGACCATCGTCACGTGGATGCCGGCCACGTGGCCGGGGTCCACGACGGCGAGGTCGCGCGCCACCCGGGAGCCCCAGTCGCCCCCGTGCACGACGTAGCGGTCGTACCCCAGCCGGGCCAGCAGCTCGGCCACGGCGCGGGCCATCCGCTGGGACGTCCAGCCGCCGTCGGGCGTCGGCCCGGAGAAGCCGTAGCCCGGCAGCGACGGGACGACGACGTGCATCGACTCCGCCAGCGGCTCGACCACGCGGTGGAACTCCACGACCGAGCCGGGCCAGCCGTGCAGCAGCACCAGCACCGGGGCGTCCGGGCGGGCCGACCGCACGTGCAGCGCGTGCACCTGCGTGCCGTCGATGGTGGTGACCACCTGGTCGAAGCGGTTCAGCGCGGCCTCGTGCTCCCGCCAGTCCCACTCCCCGCCCCACCGCTGCGCCAGCCGGCGCACCAGGTCGGTGTCCACACCGCGGTCGCCGTCCAGGTCCTGCTCGGGCGCCCACCGGGTGCGGGCCAGCCGGTCGCGCAGGTCGTCGACGTCGGCCTGCGGCACCTCGACGCGGAACGGGACGACGGAGCTGTCGGTCATGCCCCGACCCTGCCCCCGCCGGCGCCGGCGCGCCCGCCGAGGGTCGTCCCGCCGGAGCTGGTGCGCTGAGTCGCCCCCCGACTCAGCGCACCAGCTCCGGGGAGAAGGGTCTAGCGCTGGGCGTCCACGGCGTCCCGACTGCCCAGCTCGGCGGCCATCAGGGCCTGCCCGGCCCGGCGGGCCAGCGCCGGTGCCGCGAGGACGGCGACCAGCCCGGCCAGCAGCCACAGACCGCCCACCACCGGGAACCAGAAGGGCGCCCCGTCGGCGTA
>Ga0325400_1000854_pt1 | contig 23955 bp, 19 predicted proteins | sample PopdelMetagenome_2_FD_205662 | JGI IMG/M metagenome (GOLD analysis project Ga0325400, IMG submission 205662) | Populus deltoides microbial communities from Bellville, Georgia, United States - Xylem-PdKOR-R1 | ecosystem: Host-associated > Plants > Phyllosphere > Stem > Wood/Secondary xylem...
TCGCTGTACCTCATCCGCATCGGCGCGCGCTTCTCCTTCTGATCCGGACCACTCGGTCAGACACATCGGGCCGCCGCTCCCCACGGAGCGGCGGCCCTTCCTTTTTGCGCCGCCCGCCCGCCCGGTGTAAGGCGCGGGGCCAGATGGCCAGCCTTCCCCTCTCGCGTGCGGCGCTCAGCGCCCGGCCCTTCTTCGAGAACAAGGCGCGCGCCTTCTGGACCCTCCAGGCGGTGGGATGGACCGGCTACCTGGTGCTGCGCAGCGCCTCGGCGATCGCCAACGGGTGGAGCCTCGAAGTCATCATCCCGATCATCATCGAGGCGATTCTCGGCTACTGCATCACGCTGCTGCTCTCGACCCTGTACGGCTATTATCGCAGCCTGCGGATCGCCGCCGGGCTGCCGCTGATCATGGTCACGCTCGCCGCGGCGGTGACTCTCTACGCGCTGCTCAACGCCTTCTCCTACTCGCTGATCCGCACCGAAACCCCGGGCATCACCCTCAGCCTGTTCATCGGCTCGGTGTTCATCAACACCACGGTGCTGGCGGGCTGGACGGCGCTCTACTTCGGGATCAGCTACTTCCTCACGGTCGAGCAGCAGATCGACGAGATGCGGGCGCTGGAGCTCCAGGCGTCCACCGCGCAGCTCGCCATGCTCCGCTACCAGCTCAACCCGCACTTCCTGTTCAACACGCTGAACTCGATCTCGACGCTGGTGCTGCTGAAGGAGACCCAGCGCGCCAACGCGATGCTGAGCCGCCTGTCCTCATTTCTCCGCTACACCTTGGCCAACGAACCGACCGCGGAGGTGACGGTGTCGCAGGAGGTCGAGGTGCTGAAGGCCTATCTCGACATCGAGAAGATGCGCTTCGAGGACCGCCTCCGTCCCGCCTTCGAGGTCGACCCCGACGCCGCGCGCGCGCTTCTCCCCTCGCTCCTCCTCCAGCCGCTGGTCGAGAACGCGATCAAGTACGCGGTCACCCCGCAGGAGGAAGGGGCGGATATCTGCGTCCGGGTGCGGCTCGCCGGGGATCGGGTGCAGATCGGCGTTTCCGACACCGGCCCGGGATTGAACGAGACGAGAAGTCAGCCAAGCCTTTCAACCGGCGTGGGACTGACCAATATCAGGGAGCGACTGGCGCAGGCCTACGGCCCGGAGCATCGCTTCGACACGCGCTCCACGCCGGCGGGCGGCTTCTCGGTCGAGCTCGAGATCCCGTTCAGGACCGATCAAGAGAGAGTAGCCGCATGACCATCCGCACCATCCTCGTCGACGACGAACCGCTCGCGATCCAGGGGCTGGAACTCAGGCTGCAGCAGTTCGACGACGTCGAGATCGTCGAAAAGTGCATGAACGGGCGCGAGGCGATCCGCGCGATCAAGACCCACAAGCCAGACCTCGTCTTCCTGGACATCCAGATGCCCGGCTTCGACGGCTTCTCGGTCGTGCAGGGGCTGATGGAGGTGGAGCCGCCGCTGTTCGTCTTCGTCACCGCTTACGGCGACCATGCGCTGCGCGCGTTCGAGGCGCAGGCGGTGGATTACCTGATGAAGCCGGTCGACGAGGCGCGGCTGGCCGACACGCTCGACCGGGTGCGCCAGCGCCTCGCCGAGAAGCGCGGGGTCGAGGAGGCGGACCGGCTGAAGGGGGTCCTTGCCGAACACGCACCGGGCGCCGCGGACCTGACGGACGCGGGCGCAGGCGGCGGCGAGGTCGCGTCGAGCCGGTTCGAGAAGCTCATCAACATCAAGGATCGCGGGCAGATCTTCCGCGTCGACGTCGACACGATCGAGCTGATCGAGGCCGCGGGCGACTACATGGTCATCAAGACCGGCGACAACTCGCTGGTCCTGCGCGAGACCATGAAGGATCTGGAGAAGCGGCTCGACCCGCGCCGGTTCCAGCGGGTGCACCGGTCGACCATCGTCAACCTGGACCTGGTCAAGCAGGTGAAGCCCCACACCAACGGCGAGTGCTTCCTGGTGCTCGAATCGGGATCGAGCGTGAAGGTCAGCCGAAGTTACCGCGACGTGGTGGCCCGCTTCGTCCACTGAGGACTGCGGTCCTCCCCCATCGTGGGGGGAGGACCGCGGAGCACCTAGCGCTCCGCCGACGCTGCCAGCGGCGGCGTCTGCTGGTGCTGGACCACACGCCATTCCTCATGTGCGAGGCGGCGGTAGGTCGAGGTGGCGTGCGCCTCGTACCGTTCCTCGCCGCGGCTGGCATTGGCGCGGTACGCCACCACGATCAGCCCCTCCTGCGGTCGCGCGACTTGTCGCTCGCTGAGTTCGACCTTCTCCCAGCGCGGCGTGTCCTTGACCGCGTCGATCGCCTGTTGCCCCGTGAACACGAAGGGCGGTGCGGGCAGCACCATCAGGCACTCGTCGTCGATCGACTCCTGGTAATGGGCCGCATCGGCGGTCCACAGGCTCTCTTCGAAGGTCCATACCCGGTCGTCGTCCATGCGTCTTCTCCTTATCTGTCCGGCGCGGCGGGAAGCGCCGCGAGCTGATCGCCGGTCATCTGCGTCCTCAGGTCGTAACCGTCGCCGTCCGGCACGATCGACAGCCCCGTGATGGGGATGCGGACCATCCTGCCGTCGGCCGGCGGCCCCTTCAGCTCCACCACAAGCCCGCCGATCGTGCCGGCGCGGTCGGCGTCGATCCGTTCGACCTCGGCGCGTTCGCGCCCCGATGCGTCGATGAGGTCGGCGTCTTCCAGTTCGAGATAGGTGAGGCCCAGCGCCGTACCCGGGCCGGTGGCGTCGGGGCTCGGCCGCGGCGTCGGCTGCACCGGCACGCCGTTGTCGGCGATGTTGGTCGCGGGCGGCGGTGCCGGATCGCGCCCGCACGCGGCGAGCGCGACCAGCGGAACCAAGGCTAGGAAGCGAATCATCGGATGGGAGAACCAGCGGCGCGGCGCTTGGCTCCCTGCCGCGTCAGCGTCCTTGCGCAAGCGCCTCCTCGGTCGCGGTGAAGGCGGATCGCCCAGCAGTCGGCGGCACGTCCGTCGCGAAATAGGCGACTCCGGTGCCGCGCGCGGGGTCGATCCACAAGCCCGAGCGCAAGCCATAAGCGTCCCCCGCATGCCCGATCCGCACCCGCCCGTCGCCGAAAGGATCGTCGCGGCAGCCCGGACGCGGCGTAGTGGTCAGCGTCACGCCCAAGGCGTAGCGGCAGTAGAAGCCGCCATCGGGCGGATCGGACGCGCCGTCGAAGGTCCAGGCGGGATCGACGAGCAGCGCGACCGTTCGTGGAGAGAGCAGCCGCACGCCATCGACCGTGCCGTGACCGAGCAGCAGCCGGCCGATCCGGGCAAGGCCGCGCGCGGAGATGCGCAGGCCGCCCTGCGGCGCGAAGATCGCGCCGTTCCGTCCCGCCCGCCACGTCGACAGGTCACAGCCGCCGTCCCGTGCCGGGGTCACCGGGCAGGCGGGCGGCGCGCCGTGGTGATCGTCGCGCACCGGCTTGCCGTCTCGATAGAGCACCACCGCCTGCCTCGTGGTCGCATCCGAACAGGTCGCCCAGTTGAAGCACGCATCGATCCGGAGCGGCGCGAGCACGAGCCGGTGCATGAGGCGGTCGAAGCGTTCGCCGGTGGCGCGCTCCATGGCCGCCGCGACGATCGGGAACCCCCAATTGGCGTAGGAGAAGCGGGCACCGGGCGGCGCGTTGCTCCACGCCGCCGCGTCCGCCAGGCGTTCGCGCATGTCGGCGTCGAGCGGCAGGACGTAGTCGGTCGCATCGGTCAGCGATGCACGGTGCGAGAGAAGAAGCCGCAGCGTGATCGGAGCGCGCGGGAAATGCGGATTGCGCAGGCGCCAGCCCAGGTAGCGCGATATGTCGGCGTCGAGGTCGAGGCGGCGCTGCTCGACCAGCCGCATTACCCCGATTGCGACCACCAGCTTGGAGATCGACGCGACGCGCACCGGATCGTCCGGCGTGACGGCGCGGTTCGCGGCGATGTCGGCGGGGCCGCGCGCCTCGACCGCGACTTCGCCACGGCGGTCGAAGGCGACGCGGACGGTGGCGACCGGCTGCCCCGCCGCCGCCGCGGCGAGGAGCAAGGGGATCACTCGTTTGCCTGCTTCATGGTCCGTCCTTCGTCACCGCCGCTTTCGCAGGTATGGCGTTCAGCGAAGGCGGCGCGGCGACGCCGCGTCGTCGTACGGGGCGAGCCCCACCGGCCGCGCCGGCGTGCGTGGCCCGTCGCAAACGGGCTCTCGCACGCTGGCGTCAGAACTTCACCTCCGCACCGATGGTGAAGCTGCGCCCGCGCGGATCGGCGACGCGGGGTTCCCACGAACTGCCCGACCCGGTGTTCGAATCGTAGGTGATGGCGAACGGCGGATCGACGTTGAAGAGGTTGCGGACCCCCAGCGTCAGCTTCATCCCCGGGATGCCGATGAACGACAGCGCCGCGTTGTAGGTGATGTAGTCGTGGACGAACGCGTTGTAGTCGGGCCGCGTCGCGCTGAGGTTGGTGGTGAGGCTCGGCAGGCCGAAATTGCGGTAACCGTCGCGGTAGATCTGGGTCAGCGACAGCGACACGTCCTCGTTCGCCCAGGTGACAAAGGCGTTGTGCTTCCACCGCAGGCCCAGGTCGCCGGCCAGCGAGAACACGCCGATCAGGCTCGGGCCGTAGGCCGCGGTCTGGGTCAGCTTCTCGCGCTTCTTGAGCAGGTAGGTGCCGTCCAACCCGAGCGACACCGCCCCGCCCGCCAGGTCGAACCCGCCGCGCAACGCCACCTCCAACCCCTGCGTCCGGCGCGCGCCGGCGTTGAGGAAGGTGGTGTCGATCGCCGTGATCGCCCCGCTCGCGTCGGTGATGAAGCGCTCGCGGAACAGGCCGGCGTTCTGGAGCAGCTGGGTGGTGGTCAACGCGGTGATGGTGTTGTCGACGTTGATGACCCACCAGTCGAGCGAGGCGCTGAACCGCGGCGCGGGCATCAGCACGCCGCCGACGGAGAACTGCCTGGCGGTCTCCGGCCCGAGGACCAGGTTGCCGCCCGACAGGATCGTCGGGGTGATGTTGGCGCAGGCCGGATCGGTGGTGCTGACCGTCAGGCTGGGGCAACGGAATGGATCAACCAGGCTGGCACCGGTCGACGGCGATTCGGTGACGCCGTTGAAGATCTGGTTGAAGGTCGGCACGCGGAAGCCGGTATTGTACGACGCGCGCAGCAGCACGGGCTCGAACGGGCGGAACTTGACCGACACCTTGGGATTGGTGGTCGTCCCGAAGCCGGTATAGTCGTCGACCCGCACCGCCCCGGTCACGTCGATCAGCTCGCCCAGCGGCACCAGCACCTCGGCATAGGCGGCTTTGACGTTGCGGGTCTTGGGGGTGAGCGCGTTGACGTTGTCGAACGCGGCCAGGAAGATCACCGGCGCGGTGGCGGCGGCGGCCGCCGATCCGTTGAACTCGTACGTCTCGCGGCGGTAATCGACCCCTGCGGCGACCTTCACGTCGCGACCCCAGATCGGGAACAACCCGCCCGAGACCGACCCGTCGAACTGCTTCACCTCGTACCGCCCGCCGTAGAGGGTGGTGCCGTTCGCCGACACCGCCTCCAGCGCCGCGAGGCCCGCGGCGGTCTGGGTCAGGCTGAAGGGATTGATGAGGCCCGCGTTGATGACGCCGACCAGGCCGGGCGCGGTGGCGCCGGGCGCGGTCGGCGCGCTCGGGTCGTTGGCGCCGGTGGCGAGGGTGCCGCGGTAGTAATAGCCGCTGCCGAGCAGCGACGACGACTCGCTGCGCGCGTATGACGCGCCCAGGCGATAGTCCCAGCCGCTCCACAACGGTCCCTCCGCTCCCAGGGCGGCGCGGAAGGTCTTGGTGTTGGTCTCGTACTCGCGCGGGCCGCACGCGACGCAGCGCCAGCGGACCGCGATCGGCCGGCCACGGCGCGCATCAAGCGCCGCGACCTGCGCGGCGTTGCCGGCGAAGGCGCTCCGGATCGAGTTGTAGACCGCATTATAGGTGTCGGCGGTCAGCGCGTTGAGCGGATAGGCGATCGGCAGGTTGGTCGCGTTGGCGGACAGCTGTGCGTTGGAGAAGCTCTTGGCCGAATCGGCGTCGGAACCCGTGATCTCCAGCGAGACGTCGTGCGCCCCGCCGATCCTGACCACGCCCCGCCCGTAATAGGTCAGCGTCTGGATCGGCTGCTGGATCACCGCGGCGCGGCCCGTGTCCCACGAACAGGCGTAATAGGCGGTGGGCGTATTCCACAGCGCGAAGTCGTAATCCATGCCGCCGTCGACCGAGGCGCAGCCGGCGCCGCCCGGCAGGTCGAGCGGGTTGATCCCGCCCGCCGCGGCGTTGGCGCCGTTGGGCGCGGTCAGCGTCAAGCCGGTCAGCAGCGTGCCCTGGGGGGTCTGGAAGCTGTTGGCGGCGATGTTGAATGCGGTCGCGATCGGCGTGCCGCGGGTGTCCACCGACAGGCCGCGGTTCGGCTGGTTGCCGTTGACGAAGTCGCGGTCCGACCCGCGCAGCACCTTGTTCCAGCTGTACGACACCGCGCCCATGACGTTGAAGCCTTGGGAGCCGAGATCGCCGTAACCGGCGATGCCCGATACGCGGTAGATGTTGCCGCCGCCCTCGTCGGTGATGTCGTTGAACGCCTGCAGCCCCAGCCCGCGATAGTCGGTGCGGGTGATGAAGTTGATGACCCCGCCGACCGCGTCGGTGCCGTAGATCGCCGACGCGCCGTCCTTCAGCACCTCGACCCGCTCGATCGCCGCGAACGGGATCTGGTTCACGTCCACCGCCGAGCCCGACAGCCCGTGCGCGGCGACGCGGCGGCCGTTCAGCAGCACCAGCGTCGCCGCCGATCCCTGCCCGCGCAAATTGGCTGCCGACAGGCCGTTGGTGCCGCGCTGCGCCCCCGTCACCACGTCGGCGTTGGAGGCGAGGTTGTCCGCGCCGGTGCCGTTGGTGGTGAGAAAGCTGACCAGCTGTTCGGGGCTGGATATGCCGTTGCGGGTCAGCTCCTGGTTGGTGATGATCTGGAGCGGCAGCGCGCTGTTGTTCGGGTCCTGCTTGATGCGCGACCCGGTCACCAGGATCTCGCCCGCGTCGTTGGGGCTCGGCGCGATCGTCGACGCACCCGTCTGCGGGGTCGCCGCGCCGGTCGACGTGGCGGCGTCGGGGGTGGTGCCGCCGCTGCTGATGACCTGCGCGCCGGCGCTGCCGCCGATCAGCAACGCCGCCAAAGCGCTGCCCGTGGCCAGTCGAATCGTCCCCCGCATGCCCGTCTATCCCCCAACGTCACCCGCCGCTCCCCCGCGGCGTTCCCGACGATTAGCAACGATTTCGTCACAAAACGCCAGAGGGTGTCCACCGCAACGCACAATTTTTGCGGAAACGTGTCCGCCAAGCACGGTCGACGTGCCTCCACCGCGTGGGCGTTGACGCCGGGCGGTGTGCGGGGGACACGTACCCGCTTCCCGCATCCGGATACCTGGTCGACCCGCCCGCCGCCGCCCGCATCGTCGATCGCCGGCTGCTGGGGGTGTTCGGGTTGCTCGGCTTTTCGGCCGGCCTGCCCTTCGCGATGTTCTCCACCGTGCTGTCCCTGTGGCTGGTGGAGCGCGGGGTCGGGGTAGTGGTGATCGGCTTCTTCGCCTGGGTAACGCTCCTGCCGACGCTCAAGTTCACCTGGGCGCCACTGGTCGACCGCATCGCGGTGCCCGGCTTCGCGCGCATCTGGGGGCGGCGGCGCGGGTGGATCATGCTGGCGCAGCTTGGCATCGTATCGGCGACCATCCTCCTCGCCCTACTCGGCGAGGGCGCTCCCCTGTCGCTGGTCGCGCTCGCGGCGACGCTGCTCGCATTCTGGACCACCACGCTGGAAGTCGCCGCCGACGGCTGGCGCATCGAACTCGCGCCGGGTGAGGCCGACCAGGGCCCGCTCGCCGCCGCCAACGTGTGGGGGTACCGCACCGCGATGGTCGCGGCGGGCAGCGGCGCGCTGCTGGTGGCGGACCGCTGGGGATGGAGCGCGGCATACCTGATGGTGGCGGCACTCGCCGCGGCGGTGTTCCCGGTACTCGCCGCGACCCGGCCGGAAGCGGATGGTGATCGCGGCGCGGCGCTGGCGGTGGGCATCGCGGCGGCCGGCGCTGTCCTGCTCGTCGTCGCGCTCGGCGTCGCGGCATCGGGGTCGGCGCTGCTCGGGCTCGCGACGGCCGTGGGGGTCGGCGCGGCGAGCAACGTCACGCCGGCGGTGCTGGGCATCTGCCTCCTTCCCTTTCTGGCCATGGCCGTGGCGATCCCGCGCATCCGGCGGATGGGGCCGGAAGCGCCGCTCCGCCGATCGGCCGCGATCGGGCCGTATGTCGACATCTTCTGGCGCTTCGGCGCGGGGGCGCTGGCGATCATGGCGTTCGTGTCGCTCTACCGGATGGGCGACGTGCTCGCGCTTGCCCTGTCCAAGGTGCTGCCCCGCCAGCTCGGCTATTCGCTCAGCGCGATCGGCATGGCCGACGGGGTGGTGGCGATCGCCGCGAGCATGACGGGTGTGGCGCTGGGCGGCTGGCTCGCGACCCGTTGGTCGCAGGCGTGGACGCTGGCGGCGGGCGCGCTGCTGGCGGCGGTCGGTAATTGGGGGTTCGTGTGGCTCGCCGCGCAGCCGCCCTCGACGGCCGCGCTCTACCTCGTGACCGCCGCCGACCAGTTCGGCAACGGCTTCGCGGGGACGGTGTTCGTGGTCTACCTGTCGATGCTGGTGGACCGGCGGTTTCCGTCTTCGCAATACGCGTTCCTGTCGGGCTTCGCTTTCCTGTTGCCGCGCCTCCTGGCGGGCGCCGGCGGGAGCATGCAGGCGCGAATCGGCTATGACGGCTTCTTTCTCCTATCCGGGGGCCTCAGCGCCGCGTCGATCCTGCTCCTGCCGCTCGTCATGCGGCTGCGCCCGCGCCGGGCCGACGCATGATCGACGCGGTCGCCGACGCCGCCTTCACGCTTGCCGAGGCGGCGGTCGGCGATGGGCGCGTCCCGGGCGCGACGCTGGGGCTGGTCACGGCGGACGGGCGCCGGGCGATCCGCACCGCCGGGCATGCCCAGCTCGTCGCCGGCCGGGAAGCACTGACCGCGGCGCACTGGTTCGACCTCGCCTCCCTCACCAAGGTGATCGCCACCACGCCGATGCTGCTCGCGCTCGCCGACCGCGGCTCGATCGGTCTCGACCGCCCGCTGACCGACGCGATACCCGACCTGCGCCAGTACGACATCGGCCAAGGTGACCGGAGGGGCGCGGCGGAACGCCGGTTGACCTTCGCCGACTACCTGGCGCACCGCACCCACCTGCCCGCCGTGTGGCCGATCTACACCTATGGCGAAGACCCCGCCCGCCTGAAGGCCTTCGTGCTCCAGCGCGCCTGGCCGATCGGCCCGGCCGTCTACTCGGACATCAACTTCATCCTGCTGGGCATCGCGGTCGAGCGCATGACCGGCGCGCCGCTCGACGCCTGGCCGCTGGGTGATGGGCTCGGCTGGTATCCCCAAGGTCCGGCGGTCGCGACCGAGGCATGCACGTGGCGCGGCCGGATGCTGAAGGGCGAGGTCCATGACGAGAACGCCGCCGCGCTGGGCGGCGCGGCGGGCCATGCCGGGCTGTTCGGGACGGTGGCGGGGGTGCTCGACTTCGCCGCAGGGGTGCTTGCGCGGCGCGATCCGCGGGTCGCGACCCGGATCAACGGCGATCGGACGCTCGGCTGGGATGCGCGGCATCGCGGCTGGCAGGGCGGCGGCGCCTGCTCGCCCGCGACGATCGGGCACACCGGGTTCACCGGTACCGGACTGTGGATCGACCTGGACCGCGGCCTCGCCTGGACGCTGCTGACCAACCGCGTCCACCCGACCCGCCACCGGGACAGCGGCATCTTCGCGCTGCGTCCGGCGGTCGGCGATGCGTTGATCGGCGCGTGGGACGGGCTCGCCACTGCCGCGGCGCCGGATCAGTTCGCCGCGGCGACCGCCAGCAATGCCCGGTCGAGCGCCGCCGCCCCCGACCCGCCCCCCGGCACGTCGTTGGCGTAGGCGGCGAAGGTCAGCGTCCGACCGCTCGCCGCCACCAGCGTGCCCGCCAGCGCGCCGGTGCCGCTGAGCGACCCGGTCTTCGCGCGCAGCCGACCCTCCAGCGGCGTGCCGCGGAACCGTCGTGCCAGCGTTCCGGTCACTCCCGCCACCGGCAGCGTCGCCAGCCACCGCCGGCCCCATGGCTGCGCCCCCGCCCAGCCGATCAGGCGCACCATCGCCCGCGGGGTCACCCGGTTGTAGGTCGACATGCCCGATCCGTCCGACACGTCCCATGCGATGCGCGGCACCCCGGCCGCGGCCATCGTCCGTTCGACCGCGGCGAGGCCGTCCGCGACCGACCCCGTGCCGCGGAGCGCGCCCGCCCGCCGCAACAGCAGCTCGGCATGGAGGTTCTGGCTGTCGGTGTTGATCGTCGCGATGTCGGTGGCGAGCGGCCCCGGCGTCAGGGTCGCCAGCACCGGCGGCGCGGGCGGACGGACAGGCGGCAGCGCGCCGCGCCGGGCGGGATCGTCGCCGCGGTCGGCGGGGCGGTGCCGCGCGACGATCCGCCCCGCGACCCTCACGCCCCGCTCGCGCAGCAGCGCCGCCAGCCGCCACGCCGCCCGGTGCGCCGGATCCTCGACCCCGATGCGGATCCGCTGCACCGCCGCGTCCGGGGCGATCGTGCCGGTCAGGCGGACGAGGTCGCTGCCCGGGGCGCGGTCGGCGTCGATCGCGGTCGGGCCGGGGGCGACGACCAGCCGATCGTCCAGCCGGTAATAGCCGTCGGTCGTCACCGCGGCGCGGCCGTCCGGGCCGGGGCGGATCAGCAGCGGCCATTCGTTGTCGTCGAGGCTCAACGCCGAGATGCCGGTTCCCGACCGGGTCGCCATGTTGTTCCATCCCATGCCGCTCGGCCACCGCTCGTCGGGAAAGGCGGTGTCGTCGCCGACCACGTCGCGGACCGTGCGGGTGCGCGCCGCCACCGCGTCGGCGAGCGCGGCCAGGCAGTTGCTCGTGCAGTCGGCGCCGCCGGACAGCCGCGCGTCGCCGTGCCCCGCGAGCACCACGTCCCCACCGTCGAGCCGCACGGTCGCGCCCGCCCCGTCGGGGGCGTCCACCGGCAACGTCGCAAAGGCGGTGATCGTCGTCAGCACCTTGGTGTTCGACGCGGGTACGAACCGCTCGTCCGGGGCGATCGCGATCAGCTCGCGCCCGTCGGTGTCGGCGACCACCAGCCCGAACCGCGCGCCCGGCACGCTCGCCAACGCCTCGCGGACGTCATCCCGCCACGTCGGCGGCGGTGCCGCGGCGACGGCAACGGCGAGCGCCGGGTACAGACAGCATCTCATCCACCCGAGCGTAGAGCGCGGGCGCGCGAACGCAACGCTCCTGCCCCCCGGGGCGATGCCGGATCGGGGACCCGGGACACCATCCTTCCCAAGGTGGCGGTGATCCGGACACGGACGGCAACAAGCCGGCATCTCGATCGACGATTGGCCCAACAAAGGCTTGTGACGCGTGGACGCGCGCCGCAGGAGGTTGCCATGTCGTTGCGCCTCGCCCTCGCCGCGCTGGTCGCGGCCGCCGCCGCGGGTGAGCCGGCGACCGCGCCGCCCCGCCCCACCACGCTGATCCGGGGGGCGTGGGTATTCGACGGCGACCGGGTCCTGCCGACGCCGCGCGACGTGCTGATCCGGGGCGACCGCATCGCGCGGATCGATGCGCGCATCGATGGCGCCGCCGATGTGGTGGTGGAGGCCGCGGGATCGACGTTGCTTCCCGGGCTCACGGACCTTCACGTCCATACGCCGCGGGCGGCGTTCGAGGGCGCGGCCGGCCACACCGAACGCTACGCCGCCTATCTCCGCCGCGGCATCACCACCGTGAACGAGTTCTCCGTGCCGCCCGAGCTGATCGCCACGGTGCGCACCTTTCCCGGGCCCGCCCCGCGGCTGCGGCTCGCCGCCCGGATCGGGGTGCCCGGCGGCCACGGCAGCGAGACCGAGTGGACCGAGGCGCTGACCGCCACCGTCTCGACCCCCGTCGAGGCGCGCGACGCGGTGCGCGCCGCGGCGGTGCTGAAGCCCGACATGGTCAAGATCTTCGCCGACGGCTGGCGCTACGGCCGCGCGCCCGACCTCGCCGACATGGACGAGCCCACCCTGCGCGCGACCGTGCGGGCGGCGCACGCCCGGCGCCTGCCGGTGATGAGCCACAGCGTCACCCTGGCCGGGCTGAAACGCGCCGCGCGGGCCGGGGTGGACGCGGTGGCGCACGGGGTCGGCGACGCCGCCGTCGACGACGAGGCGATCCGCCTGATGCGGCGGCACCGCACCGGCTACGTCCCCACCCTGTCCGCCTACGAGCCGCTCGCCGCGCGGGTGCTGACGGCGGCGGAGCGGGCGGACCTGCCCGACGCCGCGGCGGGCGCGGAGGCGCGACGCATCGCCGTACCGATCCCCGACTACGAGTCGCGGCGCTGGACGATCATGCTGGGCAATGTCCGCCGGGTGCATGCGGCCGGGCTGCCGATCGCGGTCGGCACCGATGCGGGGGTGAGCGGGGTCTACGCCGGCTGGGCGACGCGGCACGAGCTGCGGTTGCTGGTCGCGGCAGGACTGACCCCGACCGAGGCACTGCGCGCCGCCACCCGCACCGCGTCCGGCCTGATGCACGATCGCGGCGGCGGGCGCGTCCGCCGCGGCGCGGGGGCCGACCTGCTGCTCGTCGGCGGGCGGCCCGATCGCGACCTCGACGCGCTGTACGACGTGCGCGGCGTCTGGGTCGGCGGGCGTCAGCTGGTCGGGGCCGCCCGGTAGCGGGCCTCGTCGAACTCGCCCTCCATCCGCGCCACCGTCGTCGCGACCGCCAGGTTGGCGCTGGCGCTCGGCACCGTTCGCGTCATGTCGAGCAGCCGGTCGAACGGCAGCACGAAGCCGACCACCAGCGCGGTCTGATCGGCGGAGACGCCCACCGCGGACAGCACCGCGGCGAGCATGAACAGCGATGCCGAGGGCACGGGCGCGGTGCCGAAGGCGGCCAGCGCCCCGGTCGCCCATATCGTCGCCGCGACCCCGGGGGTGATCGGCACGGCGAGCGCCTGGAGCGCGAAGACCGCGAGCAGCCCGACATACATCGCCGTCCCGTCCTTGCCGATGCTCGCGCCGAGCGGCAGCACGGTGGCGTGGACCGGTCGCCGGACCCCGAGATTATCGCCCGCCACCCGCATCGCGACGGGCAGCGTCGCGGAACTCGACGCGGTGGAGAAGGCGACGGCGAGCGCGTCGACGACCCCGCGGAAGAACGGCACCACCGGCAGCCGCGCCGCCAGCCGCAGCAGCAGGCTGTGGACGACGACGAGCTGGAACAGCGATCCCACCAGCACCGCCAGCGCGAGCCAGCCGACCTGGACGAACACCGCCGTCCCGTTCGCCGCCACCGCGTTGGCGACCAGCGCGAACACGCCGAACGGGGTCGCCTCCATCACCAGCGCGACCAGGCGCAGCAGCACCGCCGATAGCGACTGCAGCCCGCGCGCGAACGGCGCACCCGCCGCCCCCGCCAGCACCGTCGCCGCGCCGAGCAGGATCGCCACCAGGATCAGCGCGAGCATGTCGCCTTTTGCCAGCGCCTCGACGATGTTGACCGGCACGATGCCGACCAGCTGGTCGTAGGCGCTGACCGGCGGACCGAGCGCGTGGGGCGCCGCGGTGCCGATCGGCGCACCGGCACCCGGGCGGACCAGCAGTCCCGCCCCGATCCCGACCGCGACGGCGACCGCGGTGGTCAGCGCGAACAGCCCCACCGTGCGCCCGCCCAGCGACCCCAACCGCTTCGGATCGGCGAGCATGGTGATGCCCGCGGCGATGGTGACCAGCACGATCGGCGCCACCAGCATCCGGATCGCGCGCACGAACAGGTCGCCCAGGAACCGTACCGCTGGCGCCGCCTCCGGCCGGACCAGCGCCAGCAGGACGCCCAGCGCCAATCCGCCGAGGACCCGCACCCACAGCGGCGTCGCGAACCAGCGCGCAATCACGGGCAGCCTCGCGAAGGCCGACGGCGGATCGCCTTGCCCGCGGCGATCCCCGTCGGCCGGCCGCCGTCCACCGCGACGCGTCCGCCGACCAGCACCATCCGCACCCCGTCCGCGACCAGGGCGGGTTGCTGGTAGGTGGCGCGCGCGCGGAAGCGGCGGGGATCGAACACGACCATGTCGGCGATCTTGCCCGCGCCCAACCGGCCCCGGTCGGGCAGACCGAAGGTGTCGGCGGCGACGGTGGAGGAGCGCTCCACGAACTGGCGCAGGGTAAGGACGCGCCGGCGCACGACGTACTCGGCATATTTCCGCGCGAAGCTGCCATACACCCGCGGGTGGCCGGTCGAGGCGTCGGACCCGGTCATCACCCAGGGCCGCGCCATGAAGGCGGCGATGTCCGCCTCCGACTGGTTGAACGAGGCGACGGCGGGGTCGCCGACCCGGATCACCGCCACCGCCGCCGCCACCGGATCCAGCCGGCGTGCCGCCGCGATCCGCGCCAGCGTCCGCCCCTTCTGCGCGCCCTCCGTGACGAGCAGCGCGTCCGCGCCGCCGCGCCGCCGCAGGTTCTCGGCCATCCCGGCCAGGACGCGGGGATCGTCCAATCGCGTCAGGAGCGCCGCGCGCCCGCCGTCCTGCGCCCACAGCGGAACCAGCGCGGCGACCAGCGACGTGCCCGAGGCCGTCCAGGGATATTGGTCGGCGGTGACGCGCTGCCCCGCCGCGCGCGCCGCCTCCACCCGGGCGACGATCGCGGGGGCCTGACCCTGCACGTCGACGCCCAGGGCCTTGATGTGGCTGATGTTCACCGGCAGCGCGCCCTCGCGGCCGATCCTGAGCGCCTCCTCCACCGCCGCCGCGAGGCCGACATTGTAGGTCGATTCGTCGCGCAGGTGGGTGTCGTACACCCCGCCCCGCAGCCCCGCCTCGCGCGCCAGCGCCACCACCTCGCCCGTGTCGGCGAAGCTCTGCGGCGCGTAGAACAATCCGGTCGACAGCCCCAGCGCCCCGCGGCACATCGCGCCCGCGACCAGCCCGCGCATCGCCGTCAGCTGGGGGGCGGAGGGCGCGCGGCGGGCGTCGCCGATCACCCGCTGCCGCACCGCGCCGAACCCGACATAGGCGGCGTGGTTGATCCCGGTCGGCCGGGCCGCGAGCGAGGGCAGGTCCGGCGCGCCGCCGCCGTCGTTGCCGACGAAGGCGGTGGTCACCCCCTGCATCAGGAACGGCAGCACCAGCCGCTCGCGGGGGTCGGCGCTCGCCAGCATGGCGTCGGCATGGGTGTGGGGATCGATGAAGCCGGGCGCGACCACCAGCCCGCGCGCATCGACGCTGCGCGCTGCGGCGGGGGCGTGCGGGCCGACATAGACGATGCGGTCGCCCGCGATCCCGACATCGCCGCGAAAGGGCTCGGCGTCGCCGGTCACCACCGTGCCGCCCCGGATCGCCAGCGTCAGCGGCTGCGGCGCGGCGCCGAGCAGCAGCACCGCCAGGGGCATCGCGGCCCGCCTCACCCCCAAAATCCCGCGGCGGGAGGATGAAGCGTCCCGCCCTCGTCCCGCACCCCGCCCGCGCGGTCGGCGGCGAGCCACAGCGGCCCGTCGAGATCGACGAACTCGCTCAGCTGCGCGATCCGCCACGCGGCGGCGATCGACAGCGACGAGGAGATCATGCACCCCGTCATCAGCCGCAGGCCCGCCGCCCGGATCATCGGCAACAGCATCAACGCCGCGGTGAGCCCCCCGGTCTTGTCGAGCTTGACGTTGACCGCCTGGTAGCGGCGGGCGACCGCGGCAAGGTCGCCGGCGCCGTGGAAGCTCTCGTCGGCGCAGATCGGCACCCCGGCGTCGAACCCCTCCAGCCAGTCGTCGGCGCCCGCGGGCACCGGTTGTTCGAGCAGGTCCACCCCCATCTCGACCAGCAGCGGCGCGATCTCGGTGAGGATTTCACGGTTCCAGCTCTCATTGGGATCGACGATCAGCCGCGGCACCGGCGCGGCGGCACGCACCGCGCGGAGCCGCTCGGCGGGATCGTCGGCGTCGAGCTTGATCTTGAGCAGCGGCGCGCGCGCCGCCCGCGCCGCCGCCGCCGCCATCGCGTCGGGCGCGTCGAGCCCGATCGTCAGCGCGCTCTCCAGCGGCGCGGGCACGAAGCCGTCGCCCGGGGCGTCGTGCTGCCGCTCCCAGTCCCACAGCGCCGCATCGACCGCGTTGCGGGCGGCGCCGCGCGGCATGGCCTCGGCCAGCCCCTGGCGCGGGAACCCGGACTCCACCGCGCCGCGAACCGCTCCGATCGTCGTCAACGCACCTTGGGCGCTCTCGCCGTAACGCGGGTACGGAACGCCCTCGCCCCGCGCGACGCGACCGTCCTCGCCCGTGATCGTGACGACCACGACCTCGGCGACGTCCTTCACCCCGCGGGCGATGCGGAACGGGGTGTGGAGCGGCAGCCGCTCGACGGCGGCGGTCAGCCGCACAGCGCGTCCACGATCGGGCCGACCCCGAAGCGCATCGGGTCGGTCGCCGGAACGCCCATCTCGGCCGCCGCCCGGTCGCACGCCGCGCGTGCCGCCGCCTCGTCCATCCTGGACGTGTTGAGGCAGATCCCGGCGGCGCGGACGTCGGGGCTGGTCAGCCGCGCGAGCTGGAGGTTGAGCGCCAGCGTCTCCGCCATGCCCGGCAGCGCGCGGCCGGGAAGCCCGCGCATGTGCGACCGGGAAGGGTCGTGGCACAGCACCAGCGCCGCCGCCTGCGCACCGTGGAGCAGCCCCAGCGACACGCCCGCATAGGACGGGTGGAACAGCGATCCCTGGCCTTCGATCAGGTCCCAGCCGTCGTCGCGTGCGGGGGCGAGCGCCTCGATCGCGCCGGCGATGAAGTCGGCGACCACCGCGTCGACCGGCACGCCTGCCCCGGCGATGAGGATCCCGGTCTGCCCCGTCGCGCGGAAGTCGGCCGCGATCCCCCGCGCCGCAAGGCCGCGGGCGAGCGCCAGCGTCGAATACATCTTGCCCACCGAACAGTCGGTGCCGACGGTCAGCAGCCGCCTTCCCCTCCGCGCCGCGCCGGTGCCGACCGGCAGGTCGGGGGGCGGATCGCGCACGTCGAACAGCGACACCCCCGCCGCCGCCGCGGCGGCGGCCAGCCGCGGCTCGTCGCGCAATCGCTGGTGGAGCCCGGCGGCGACGTTCATCCCGGCCGCGATCGCAGCCAGCGCGTCGTCGACCAGCTCCGCGCCCAGCGTGCCGCCGGCATTGGCGACGCCGAGCACCAGCGTCCGCGCACCCCGCGCCGCGCCTTCCGCCATGCTCAGCCGGTCGAGCCCCAGGGTCAGCGGCCCGTCGTCGTGCCGGAACTCGCCCACGCACGCCTCCGGCCGGAACACCGCCAGCCCGCGCGAGGTCTTGATGCCCGCATGGTCGGCGCTGCGGCCGAGATACAGGAGATAGGGCGCCGGGATGGTCATGGTGCCGACGCTATCGCGCGCCGCGATCGAGATGCCGGCGACCCCGCCGGGCAAAGGATGCCACACCATCGGCATGGCTTCGCCCCTCCCTCCTCGCCTGCCGCGGTAACCTGCCGTTGACCCACACCGCGCTACCGCGCCCGGATGATCCGCCGCCCGTCCGTGCCGCACCTGCTGCTCATTGGTGGCCTATATACGGTCACCGCGCTGGCGGCGGTGCGCCTGACCCGCTTCGACGGGGGCGTCGCGTCCATCTGGATCGCGACCGGCCTCCTGATCGGTCAGCTGACCTTCCTCTCGCGGCGGTGCTGGCCCCCGGCGCTGCTCGTCTGTTTCGTCCCCAGCCTCGTCGTCACCGGCATCGCCGGGCTGGGCTGGACGGCGGCGGTACCGCTCGGCATCGCCAACGTCGGCGAGGCGGCGGCGGCCGCGGCGCTGCTGCGGCGACGGCGCGACCGCGCGCCCATCGAGTCGCTGCGCTGGCTGGTGGGGCTGGTGGTGGCGGCCGGGATCGTCGCCCCGTTCGGCAGCGCGCTGCTCGCCGCCGCCACCGCCGGCTTCGTCGGGAACCAGCCGCTGCTCAGCAATTTCTTGCACTGGTACACGGCCCACGCGCTGGGGAACCTCACCTTCGCGCCGATCGCCATGCTGGTCGCCAGCGGCGACGCGAGGCGGTGGATCGCGGAAGCCTCGCGCAAGCGGCTGGCGGAAACCGCGGGGCTGCTGGCGTTGGTGGGCGCGACCGCGGCGATCGTCTTCGTCCAGCGGACCATGCCGCTCCTGTTCCTGCCGCTCCTGCCGGTGATCCTCGCCACCTTCCGCTCGGGCCGGTTCGCCGCGGCGGCGTCGGTGGTGCTGGTGGCGTTGATCGGCGGCGTGGCAACGGTGCTCGACCGCGGCCCACTGATGCTGATCGACGGATCGCCCGGGCTCCGGGTGCAGTTTCTCCAGTTCTATCTCGCGTGCACGGTGCTGACGGTGCTGCCGGTCACCGCCGATCTCGCGCATCGTCGCCAGCTGTTCCGCCGACTGCGCGACAGCGAGGCCCGCTACCGGGCGCTCGCGGACCATTCCACCGACATCATCATGAACCTCGACCTGGACGGACGCATCCGCTTCGTGTCGCCGTCGATCCGCCAGCTCGGCGGCTTCACGCCCGCCGCGCTGATCGGCACCAACGCGTCGGCGATGATCGCGCCCGACCATCTGGAGTCGGCGGCGGCCGCCCACCGGGCCGCGCTGGCGGCGGGCGGCGAGCCGGTCCGCGTGGAATATCAGGCGATCACCGCCACGGGCGAGCGGCGCTGGTTCGAGACTCACACCCGCGCGGTGATGGACGACGGCGGTCGCGTCGACGGGGTCATCAGCACGATCCGCGACATCGAGGCGCGCAAGGCGCTGGAATCGCGATTGTCGACCGCCGCCCTCACCGACCCGCTGACCGGCCTCGCCAATCGCCGCGCCTTCACCGACGCGCTCGACCGGCATCTGACCGCGGGATCGGCGGGATGCGTGGCGCTGTTCGACCTCGACCATTTCAAGCAGGTCAACGACCGCTACGGCCACGCCGCGGGCGACGCGGTGCTGCGTTGCTTCGGCCGGCTCGCGGAACGGGCGGTGCGGGACGGCGATCTGGTCGCGCGCATCGGCGGCGAGGAGTTCGCGGTGCTGCTGGCGGGCGCGTCGCCCGGCCAGGCGGCACAGGTGTGCGAACGGTTGCGCCGCTCGCTCGGCGACGAGGCGTTCGCGTTCGAGGGCAGGCGTCTTCGCGTCACCGCCAGCGGCGGGGTCGCTGCCATCGACGGCGGTGCGGCCGCCGACATCCTCGCGGCCGCCGACGCGGCGCTCTACGACGCGAAGCGCGCGGGCCGCGACCGGTTGACGCTGGCGGCGTGATCCGCCCGACGCCCGCGGGCGCCACGCTGCCGCGCCGGCATCCGTGACGCGGATCACCGGCGCCCGACCCGCGATGGCGCCGCGGACCGCGCCGCGACACCGGGTGGCGGCCGCGCGGACGCGATCGGGCCGCCGCTACCGCCCCAGCCGCCGGACCAGCCGGACGCCGACATTGTCGATGCCCGGGTTAAGCTCGTTGAACAGCTGCCGGTGGCTGAAATGCTCCCACGCCAGCTCCACCGCCCACGCGGGATCCAGCCGTACTCCGACCGAGGCGTTGGGGTTGAACAGCACCCGCGACCCGAACGCGGTACGGCGTTCGTAGATGTCGTATCGTCGCAGCGCTTCGCCGCGCGACAGGCCGGGCGCGAACGGGTCCGGGGTGAAGCGGTAGCCGTCGATGACGGTCACCCCGATGCCGAGCTGGCCATAGACGCGGTCGCGAAAGACGTGCTGTCGCCATTCCGCCCCCAGGCTGGCGAAGCTGGTGCGCCCGTCGGTGTTGAGTTGCAGCTTGGCCGTCAGCCGCGGCCGCAGCAGGAACGGCAACGGCGCGGTGCGGCCCACGAGCTGGACGTCCACCGTCCCGTCCTCCTCCGCCCCCTCGACCAGCACGCCCGCGGGCGTTCGCGGAAAGAACAGCCGCTCGCCCAATGGGTGGAAGTTCGCGCCGTGTTCGAACACACCGACCGCGATCTCGCCGCCGTCCCGCGCGGGGGACGGCCGTTGGCCGCCGTCGCCCCCCTGCGCGGCCGCCATCCCCGGCACCAGCAGACAGCCCCACCATCCGATCCGCCCCATCGCTCATCCCCTTCACCGGCCCGGCCTTGTCCGGACCCCGGATGCGTGGTGTAGTACGATGATTGCTTTTCGTAAAACAGAAAGTCATTACCGATGGACAGGTATTCACTTTCGCGCGGCCGACGATTGGTGGTGCGAATGATCGCGCTGGTCTTCTTTGCGCTCGGCGGGATGGAGATCGCCGAGGCGCCCCTGCCCCTCGTCGCACCCCGGCTGATCGCGCCGGGCTGGGACCGGGATCGCGGCCTGCTCGGCGAGCCCCAGGCGCTGTTGCCGGAGGCGGCACGGTTCAGGCTCGCCACCGACGCCGCCGGAACCGCCAAGTTTCTCTCGCGGCTGGAGGAGCCCGGCGTCCGCGCCGGCCATCTCCTCCTGAGCCTCCTGATCGACGGGCCGGTGATCGTCATCCTGTGCGGCATGGGTATGGCGCTCTGGCGATCGACCCGCGACGTGCCGGACGCGGTGGAGGCGGGATTGCGATGGCTGATGGCGGTCGGTTGGGCGTGCGTGGTGTTCGCTACCACCTTTCCGCTGTTCGACGGGCTGAGGACGGTGTTGATCCTCAAGGGCATCATGCCGACCCCGCGGTACCTTTGGTACGACCCCGCGACCGGCGGCGCGACCTACATCCTGCTGCTGGTCGCGGCGGGGATACTCGCCGCGACGTGGACCATCTCGGCCGGGCTCAAGGCGCGCGCGGACATGGCAGAGATCGTCTGATGCCGGTGGTCGTCAACCTCGACGTGATGCTTGCCCGGCGCAAGGTGCGCTCCAAGGAGCTCGCCGAGGCGATCGGCATCACCGAGTCGAACCTGTCGCTGCTGAAGTCGGGCAAGGTGAAGGGGGTGCGCTTCGCCACCATCGCGGCCATCTGCTATCATCTCCAGTGCGAGCCGGGCGACCTGCTGGCCTATGAGCGATCGGATGACGATCGCCGCGGCACCGACGATTGATCGACCCCGTCACTTGAACCGATCAGGACAAATCACTCGATCAATCGATCACCTTCCCGTAGAGGCGGCGCATACCTCATCGGAGAGAGACCATGGACGCCATCACGTCTGACAGCCCGATCAACGATCCCAAGAAGCAGCCCGCCGCGATGCGCAAGCTGCTCGGCCAGACCGCCCGCGACTGGTGGCCCGAGGCACTGTCGCTCGGCATCCTCGCTCAGAAGGGCAAGTCCGCCAACCCGATGGGCGACGAGTTCAACTACGGCAAGGCGTTCAAGAGCCTCGACTATGCCGCGGTGAAGGCGGACCTCACCGCGCTGATGACCGACAGCCAGCCTTGGTGGCCGGCCGATTACGGTCATTACGGCCCCTTCTTCATCCGCATGGCATGGCACTCGGCCGGCACCTACCGCACCGGCGACGGCCGCGGCGGCTCGTCGGCGGGGCAGCAGCGGTTCGCACCGCTCAACTCCTGGCCGGACAACGGCAACCTCGACAAGGCGCGGCGCCTGCTGTGGCCGATCAAGCAGAAGTACGGTGCCGCTCTCTCCTGGGCGGACCTCTTCATCCTCACCGGCAACGTTGCGATCGAATCGATGGGCGGCCCGACCTTCGGCTTCGGCGGCGGTCGCGAGGACGTGTTCGAGCCCGAGCAGGACGTCTACTGGGGCACCGAGGAGGAGTGGCTCGGCCAGACCCGTATCGACGAGGAGGCCGGCATGGCGCTGGAGAGCCCGCTCGCCGCGATCCAACACGGCCTCATCTACGTGAACCCAGAAGGCCCCGGCGGCTGCCCCAACCCGGCGGGCTCGGCGCGCGACATGCGCGAGACGTTCGCGCGGATGGGCATGAACGACGAGGAGACCGCGGCGCTCACCGCCGGCGGCCACACCTTCGGCAAGGCGCACGGCAACGGCGACGCGTCCAAGGTCGGCAAGGAGCCGGAGGGTTCGGACATCGCGAGCCAGGGCCTCGGCTGGACCTCGACCCACGGCACCGGGATGGGCGACGATACCATCACGAGCGGGCTGGAGGGCGCGTGGACGCCCACCCCGATCACATGGGACATGACCTATTTCGACATGCTGCTCGACCATGAGTACGAGTTGGTGAAGTCGCCCGCCGGCGCCCACCAGTTCCAGCCGGTCGGCAACCCGGAGGAGACGCTGGCCCCCTCCGCGCACGTCGAGGGCAAGAAGGTCCCGACCATGATGTCGTCGGCCGACATGGCGCTTAAGGTCGACCCGTCGTACCGCGCGATCATGGAGAAGTTCCGGGCGGACCCCGCCTACTTCGCCGACGCCTGGGCGCGTGCGTGGTTCAAGCTGACCCACCGCGACATGGGTCCGAAGGTCCGCCTGCTCGGCCCGGAGGTGCCGCAGGAGGACCTGATCTGGCAGGACCCGATCCCCGCCGCCGACTACCCGATGATCGACGAGGGTGACGTCGCGTCGCTGAAGACCGCGATCGCCAATTCGGGGCTCGAGATCGCCGAGCTGGTCGGCACCGCCTGGGCCTCGGCCTCGACCTGGCGCGTGTCCGACTGCCGCGGCGGTGCCAACGGCGCGCGTATCCGCCTCAGCCCCCAGAAGGACTGGGAGGTCAACCAGCCCGAGCAGCTCGCCCGCGTGCTGGGGGCCTACGAGGGCATCAAGTCGGACTTCGACGGCAAGGGCGCCAAGAAGGTCTCGATCGCCGACCTGATCGTGCTCGGCGGCTCGGTGGGTGTCGAGGCGGCGATCAAGGCCGCGGGCTTCGACATCGCGGTGCCGTTCTCGCCGGGGCGCACCGACGCGAGCGCGGAGCAGACCGACGCCGAGAGCTTCGACGTGCTGGAGCCGAAGGCCGACGCCTTCCGCAACTACCTCCAGGTCCAGTTCAACGTGCCCACCGAGGAGCTGATGATCGACAAGTCGCAGCTGCTCGACCTGTCCGCGCCCGAGATGACGGTGCTGGTCGGCGGCCTGCGCGTCCTCGGCGTCAACCACCCCAAGGCGGGCAAGCACGGCCAGTTCACCGACCGGCCGGGCGTGCTCACCACCGACTTCTTCCGCAACCTGCTCGACATGGCGACCGCCTGGAAGCAGACCTCGGAGGACAGCGACCAGGAGTTCGTCGGCACCGATCGCCACACCAAGGAGCATCGCTGGACCGCATCGCGCACCGACCTGGTGTTCGGCTCCAACTCGCAGCTGCGCGCGCTGGCCGAGGTGTACGCGATGGACGACGCCCACGAGAAGTTCGTGCGCGACTTCGTGGTGGCGTGGACCAAGGTGATGAACGCCGACCGCTACGAGCTGGCGGACTGAGCTACAGGCGAAGCACCCTCACCCGTCGACGGCCATGCCGGCTCTTCCCTCTCCCGCCGGGAGGGCAAGGGAGGCACGAAGCGCCGGAACGGTGAGGGTGAACGCGATTTGCGAAAGGGGCGTCGGCAGTGATGCCGGCGGCCCTTTCACTTGCGCGACGAGCATGCGTCGCGCAGCATCGGCCGGTCCCCTGCCGGAGTTCCCGATGCGCCGCCTCCTCGCCCTGCCCCTCCTCGCTCTCGCCCTCCCCGCCGCAGCGCAGGATACGCCGACCACCCCAGCGGGCAGGCAGGCCCTCGAGCTCCTCACCCGCGGCATCGCCTTTCCGACCGTGGCGGGGCGCGGGCAGGTGCCGGCCTATGCCGCCTACCTCAAGCAGCAGCTCGTCTCCTCCGGCTTCGCCGACGCCGACGTCACCTTCACCCCGCTGGGCGAGACCGGTTACCTCGCCGCCCGCCTGCCCGGCC
>Ga0325400_1000855_pt1 | contig 23943 bp, 15 predicted proteins | sample PopdelMetagenome_2_FD_205662 | JGI IMG/M metagenome (GOLD analysis project Ga0325400, IMG submission 205662) | Populus deltoides microbial communities from Bellville, Georgia, United States - Xylem-PdKOR-R1 | ecosystem: Host-associated > Plants > Phyllosphere > Stem > Wood/Secondary xylem...
GCAACTGACGGAACTGGGGCGCTATCTAACGCAGGTCCAGACGCCGAACCTAACCGGCTACGTGGGTCTGGAAAAAGAAGACGCGGGGGTGGTCGAAATGGCCGTTCGGCTCCGGAACGACGGTCCGCTGGATGCGTCGGAAGGTTTTACCTACGTTAAAGAAGGCGAAGGCCCGTCCCCCATGGACGAACCCGAATCGGCCCGGATGCTGACGCTGGGACTGGCCGGACGGGCGCAGAAGCTATCGCCCATTGTGGCCAGTAAATTAACCAAAAGCGAAGGGCATCTGCTGGATGTGGCGGGTGGCTCCGGTTTTTATACGTTTGAATGGCTCCTGGCCAATCCGAAAGCAACAGCGACGCTGTTCGACCGGCCGCAGGTGCTGGCCGTGGCCGCGGAACTGCTGGATGGCTTTGCCGCCAGTGGTCGTCCGGGCGCGGCCGGTGTTAAGGAACGGGTCCGCTTTCAGCCCGGCGATATGCTGACCGATGCATTACCCCAAACGGATTTGTTGTTAGCCGCCAGCCTGTTCCACGACTGGCCCACCGAAACCTGCGAAATGCTGGCCCGGCGGTTTGCGGCAGCCATCCGTCCCGGTGGTGAATTGTGGGTGCACGATGTGTTTTTAAACGACGAGCTGGATGGCCCGCTGGCCGCGACGGATTACTCCGCCCAACTGTTCTGGGGCACGAAAGGCCGCTGCTACAGCCGGAAGCAGTACCGCCACTGGTTTACCGGGGCCGGACTGGAACCGACCACCGAAAACCACCCGACACAGATGGATTACGGCCTGATCTGGGCGCGTAAACGGTAGCCGAAGTTATTTCTTATCCGAATGGCCCAGATCTTTTTCGGGATTGACGACATCACGAACCAGTTGTTTCAGTTCTTTGATCTCCGGAAAACGGCCGGCCTCCTTGCGGTCGAAAATCTTCTGATCGTCCACCCGCACCGAAAACCGTCCGCTAATTTCGGACGGATGCAGTAATACGCCGTGGAGATCGTCCGTGAATGTATTCAGGATCTCCTGCGCCATCCAGGCGGAACGCAGCAGCCACCCGCATTTCGGGCAGTATTCAATGGTAACAACAGGCTTCATTGGCTTTTTGCTTGGCAATAGAACAGCGGAAACCGGGCGCTCATAGCTTCCCGTTTCCGCTGTTCAAAGGTATCAGATTTTTTCCATGAAGCGGTCGTAGCCCTGCGGTTGCCCCTGCTCGGAGTGAACCCGGCTAACGCTGGTGCCTTCGGGGCCGGTATGGCACCATTCCCGATACGCATCGACCTGCTCAGGATCGCCTTCCACTTCAATCAGTAACGTGCCATCAATTTCATCCTTTGCATAACCCTTCAGTCCCATTGACTCGGCTTTCTGACGCGCTTCCTGCCGGAAAAGAGTGCCCTGCAGGTTGCCGGTTATGCGGATAATCAGGTGCTTTTTCATAATCGTGTTTTTGAACAGGTAACTGTCTTCCCTCAATAGAGGTTTTTAAAGGCCACCCAACGTGGGCGATGGTACCCGGTTTTCAGACTACGCCGTTGATGGATCTCAATTAATAATATTGAATTATTTCAATATAAAATAGAATACACCCTTCTCCGCTTTGCGCGTATTGTAAAAAAGTAAATTCTGAATTTATGAAATGAGCAAAATAAAATTTTATTGTAGCGACGTTTATAGATATTCCGTAAGTAATTATACAACGAATGCATTGTTTTACTAATTTTGACTATTCCGCTTAGTTGGTTCTTTCTTAACGCTAACTTATCTTTTTTAATCAGACCGTCCGTCATGACGGGCTTCTGTAATGATTCCCTAACATCAACTTTATGATCCGTTACTGTTTACAATCATTAGTTACCCTGCTACTCAGCGTCACCGTAGTCTGGGCGCAGACACTTCCCTCACCCAAGGAACATTTTGGCTTCAACATCGGCGATGATTACCAGCTCGCTACCTACACCCAAACGGAAGCGTACTTCAAAAAACTGGCGGCTTCGGACCGGGTCAAACTGGTCGACATCGGGCTCACCGAAGAAGGCCGTCACCAGTACATGATGATTGTTTCGTCGCCGGAGAACATCAAAAAGCTGGACCGTTACAAGGAAATTTCGCAGCGGCTGGCCCGCGCCGAAGGACTAACCGACGAACAGGCCCGCGCCCTGGCCGCCGAAGGAAAAGCCATTGTCTGGATTGACGGGGGCCTCCACGCCACGGAAACCGTGGGGACGCATCAGCTGATCGAAACCGCCTGGAACCTGGTTAACCGCAAAGATCCCGAAACAATGCGCATCCTTGATCAGGTAGTGATTTTACTGACGCACGCCAACCCCGACGGGCAGGAACTGGTCAGCAACTGGTACATGCGCAACCCAACGCCCGAAAAACGGCGGCTGGAAAACCTGCCCCGGCTTTATCAGAAATACGTCGGTCACGACAACAACCGGGATTTCTTCATCATGAACATGAAGGAGTCGCAGAACATCGGCCGTCAGTTGTTCGTTGAGTGGATTCCGCAAATCATGTACAACCACCACCAGAGCGGCCCGGCGGGTTCGGTACTGGCGGGTCCGCCCTACCGCGATCCGTTCAACTACGTGTTTGACCCGCTGATGGTTACGGGTATCGACGCCCTGGGCGCGGCCATGATCAACCGGTTAAATTCGGAGAACAAGCCGGGCTTTACACGGCTCAACGGAGCCAGCTTCTCGACCTGGTACAACGGTGGTCTGCGCACGACGACCCACTTCCACAACATGATTGGTCTGCTGACCGAAATCATCGGTAACCCAACGCCCGACACGATTCCGCTGGTACCACAACGTCTGATTCCCAATGGAGCCACGCCCTTCCCGGTGACTCCGCAGGTGTGGCACTTCAAACAATCGATTGATTACTCGCTTTCGCTCAACTATTCTGTACTGGATTACGCAGCCCGCCAGCGCGACGAACTGCTGTTCAACATCTACCGAATGGGCAAAAACTCGATCGAGCGCGGCAGCCACGATTACTGGACGCTCTCGCCCAAACGCGTTGAAGCCATCAATCAGGCTTACCAGAACGACCGCAGAAAAGCGAATCCAACAGCTGGTAACGCAACGGCCGGTGCGGATCCGTTTGGCTGGTCGAACCGCGGCAGTGGTGTTCCCGTTAAGTACTTCGATGCGGTCCTGAAAGATCCCGTCCTGCGCGACCCCCGCGGTTATATCATCACCGCCGACCAGCCCGACTTCCCCACAGCCGTTAAATTTATCAACGCCCTGATCAAAACCGGGATTGGTGTACAAAAGGCAACGGCGGCTTTCACCGTAGCGGGCAAAAAGTACCCGGCGGGTTCGTATGTGATTAAGACATCCCAGGCATTCCGTCCGCACATCCTGGATATGTTCGAGCCGCAGGATCATCCGAACGATTTTCAGTACGCCGGTGGTCCGCCGATTCGCCCCTACGATGCCGCTGGCTGGACGCTGGCCTACCAGATGGGCGTGCAGTTTGACCGCCTGCTGGATGACTTCAGTGGACCCTTCCAGGCCGTTTCCTATGGTGAATTACAATCGCCCAAAGGCCACGTCGATGCGGCTTCGGGCGCGGGTTACGTGCTGAGCGCAAAAGCCAACAACTCTTTCGTGGCCGTTAATGACCTGCTAAAGGCCGGGGTTGACGTGTATCGGTTGCCGGCGGGCATTGCCGGTGGCAAATCGCCGGTGGAAGCGGGCGCGTTCTTTGTTCCGGCGTCGGCTAAAGCCAAAGCAGCCCTCGATAAATCAGCCGGCGAGTATGGTCTGGAGGTCGCCAGCGTGGCGAAACGGCCGGCGACGACCGCCAAAGTATCGCCGATGCGCATTGCGTTGTGGGACAACTACGGCGGCTCGATGCCTTCGGGCTGGGTTCGCTGGCTGATGGAGCAATACCATTTCCCGGTTCAGATTGTTCACCCGCAGGATATTGACGCTGGTGATCTGCGTAAGAAATATGACGTGATCTTGTTTGTGACGCGGGCCATCCCGGCCGTGGGTACGGCAAGCCGCGAAAACGAGTACGGCTTTATCAGCCGCGAACCGAAAGCGGAAGAACTACCCGCCGAATACCGCCCGTGGCTCGGCCGCATTACCGCCGACAAATCTATTCCGCAACTGAAAAAGTTCATGGAATTCGGCGGCACCGTCGTTACCATCGGCACCAGCACGAACCTGGCTTACCACCTGGGGCTACCCGTCAAGAACGCCCTAGTTGAGATGACCAACAGCGGTCAGGAACGCCCCCTGCCGTCGGAGAAATATTACATTCCGGGCAGTATTCTGCAGGTAGGTCTGGATTCAACGCAGCAGGCCACCTGGGGCATGGCGTCCAAGAGCGACGTGTATTTCGACGCCAGCCCGGTGTTTAAACTGGCCCCCGAAGCCATTGCCAAAGGCGAAGTAAAACCGCTGATGTGGTTTGAGACCAATAAACCCCTGCGCAGCGGCTGGGCCTGGGGACAGGCTTATCTGCAGGGGGGCGTCGCGGCTTTCTCGGCTCCAGTCGGCGCCGGCAAACTCCTTGCTTTCGGACCGGAAATCACGTTCCGCGCGCAGGCGCAGGGCACCTTTAAACTGCTCTTCAACCAGCTTTACTCGACGGGCAGTCAGCAATAAGACAAGCCGAAATACCTTTCTGAATGATCTAAGCTCTGGCAAACGGGACCGCGTGGGCGGCTCCCGTTGCCAGAGCTTTTTTCTGTTCACCAGCGTTCCAGTCCGAGCAGCTTCTTGCCTAAATCCGTCAATTTCGCCGTTGGGTAGCGGGTCTGTTCCCAGCCGCGCGGATCGCCGGGAAAGGCGTAACCTTCGGGCGCTTTCCGATCCCGCCAAGATGTAATACGCCACTGCCGCAGCGCTTCGTTGTCTTCCTGGGCGGGCATCATCGAAATGTACTGCGCCAGCCGGACTTTATTACCCGAATGATTGGGCCGGATTCCGTGGGGCTGGGTGCTGTTGAAAATCAGCAGGTCGCCCGCTTCCATCTTCACTTTCACCAGTTCAAACCCCGTCGTGTCAGGCTTGAAGGGGTCACGGTCGGCGGGCTGGGTCAGCTTCCAGGTGTCATACGTACGGTACAGTTCCGGAATGCACTGAAAACCACCCATATTCTCGTCCGTCTGGTCGGCCAGGGCCAGAACGCCCTGCACGTTTTGGGGCTTAGTTTCGGGATCGTAATCCCAGTGAATAAAACCCTTGAAGGGGTGTCCCGGCCGAACCGGCACGTTCAGATTGGCCCGGTCAATGGTCACCCATAACTTCTCAGTGCCCCAGATATCAACGAACGCGTCGTAAACGCGCGGGTACTGCCGGTTGTCCCAAAGGTATTGGTGGTTGTACACTTCGACCATCCCACTGTTGGTCAGTTCCTTCATCTTCATTTCCGCGCGGGGTGGGGCGTACCAGGTCTCCGGATCGTTCGGATCTTTTTCTTCAAACGCCCACAGAAACTGGGCCAAGCGTTCGGCCTGTTCCCGGGGCACCGCCTGTTTAATGACGATGTATCCGTTGGTTACCCAAAACTGCCAGTCTTCTTCGGAGAGTACCCGCAGCGCCGGGTTGGCGGAGCGGTCGTTGAGCTTAAGGTGGCTGCTGGTGGCCGTGGACGGGTTGCCGGGAATGTCGGCGTGAGCCTGATTAGACGCCATTGTAGGCGTCATGGTCTCCTTGGACTGCATACATAGTTCGGGTTTAGGTTAACAAAGGTAGCGGACCGGATGGACGGAGCTGTACACGGCCAGTGCCCAGTATTTGTACGGTATTGATCTTCACTGAGAAATATCGCGGTTTGATTGTATCATTACGTACAAATCCGTTACGCCATGAAAGCCTTTCTGGAAGAAATTCAGCCCGACGCCAACAGTTCATTCCGGCTCTTATTAACGCCCCACCTCAACGACTTTTTCCTCTGGCATTTTCACCCGGAGTACGAAATTGTCTTTATTGAAGGAGCCAGCGGTCCCCGGCACGTCGGCGACCATCTTTCCCGTTACGAAGGCAGTGATTTGGTGTTTATTGGGCCTTACGTGCCGCATTTAAACTTTGACTATGGCGTACGGACGGCTTACCACAAAGTAGTGGTTCAGATGCGGGAGAACTTTCTGCGCGATGACTTTCTGAATATGCCGGAGCTGGCCGACATGGCCCGGCTGTTTGACCGGGCGCGGTGGGGCATTTCCTTCTACGGAACGACGAAACGGCTGGCGGGTAAGCGACTCACCCGACTGCACCAGTTACCGCCTTTCCGGCAACTGATGGAGTTGCTGGAGATTTTCCAGTTGCTGGCCACTTCGCCGGAGTATACGCTGCTCAACAACCGACCGATTGAATCGCCCTACAGTCCCAAGGAACAGCAGCGGCTCCAGCGGGTCTACCAGTTCATTGATACGCATTACCAGCGCAAAATTGATACCGCCGAACTGGCCGATTTGACCCACCTGACGCCCGCGGCCTTTTGTCGGTATTTCCGAAAAATGACCCGGATGACTTTTACCGATTTCCTCAATCAATACCGCGTTAAAGAAGCAAAACAGGGTCTGCTGCTCAATCAATCCGTTACGGAAGTATGTTTTGCCTGCGGTTTCGAGAGCTTATCCTATTTCAACCGGATTTTCAAAAAAGTGACGGGCCAGAACCCTACGCAGTTCAGAAAGCAGCACGACCTGCCAAACCGAAACGCTCCGGAAACGCCATTGTCGTTGTAGTCGTGGCTCCAAGGGGCAGAATATCGATAGCCAGCCGGGCTCGTTCAGGCTTGGTTATCTACCGCGTCAGTCGGTAGATCAGCACCGCCGTGCGTTGAATCAAAAACGGGTATTCCTTCAGGTTGATCGTCTCCTCGATGCTGTGGGCGCCCTTTCCCGAAGCGCCCAGCCCATCCAGACACGGCAGGTATTCGGCCACAAACGACACATCCCCCGCCCCCCGAGCGCCGGGGTCGCCCGCCGTGACCGGACCAAGGCCCATGTCACGGCTCACCTGGTCGACAAGCTTACGCAGGCTTTCGTTTTTCTCGGAAGGCTCCATTGCCGGAATGCCGTCCTCGAAGGTGATGCTCGCCTTGGTCAGCGGCAGGCTTTTTTCGACGATCTCGCGCATCCGCTTCCGGGCGGCCTCCTTCTGGGTTTCGGAAATAAACCGCAGATCACCCTTCGCAAAGGCCGCCGGCGCGACAATATTGGTTTTACCGGTAGTTTCGGCTTTTGCCGTTTTGTCATCATACCGCACGTCCGAGCCGCCGACAATCAGACCGGGATTGAACGTCAGGTATTGCTCCTGACTCAGGGTCCGACGAAATTCGTTCAGGATCCGGGCGGTTTCAAAAATGGCGCCGTACCCCAGATCACTGAACACCCGCGACGAATGGCCCGTCCGCGAAGCCACTTTGAGGGTCCAGCTGCTGGCTCCCCGGCGACCCATGGTCACCTGATGCAAGCCCTGCGCCCCTTCAAACGCCAGCGCCAGATCGCAGCGTTTGGCGCGTTCGATAAAATCCCGGCGGCTCTCGCTCCCGCCAGCCGAGCTTTCTTCGTCGCCCGTAAAATAAACCGTAATGGACGTATCATCCAGCAGCTTTTGCTGGTGCAGGGCTTTCAGGGCGGCAATGATCAGCACATCGCCCCCCTTCATGTCGTTGGCTCCCTGACCGGAAGCCGTCGAGTCGTTGACGCGGGTAAACGGCTCCATCGGCAGGCTTTTTTCAAAAACCGTGTCGAGGTGACCAATCAAAAACAGTTTCTTTCCTTTTTTACCCTGACGCGTCGCCACCAGATGCCCAGCCCGGTTGAGGGAGTCGGGCAGCGACACCCATTCCGTTTTAAAACCCAGCTTTTCAAATTCGGTCGCCATTAGGTTACCCACCGTGCGCACGCCTTCTTTGTTGAGCGTCCCGCTATTGATGTTGACGACTTTCTCGAGAAACGCTTCGGTTTCCGGCATTTGCCGCTGGATGGTTTCAACGACAGTTTTTTCGGGTTTCGATAGCTTCTGACTATACAGGGGCTGGCTGGCCGCCAGCAGGCAAAAGAGGAGGCTACTATTTTTTATCATTAGTTTTATTTTTCTGCTTTCAGAGGCAGCGCCACCCGGCCCATGGCCGGATCGCTGTAGCCACTTTTGCCGGTTTCGACCCGACCCGCGTACCGCTTTTCAAACACCGGACTTCCGCTGACTTTTACGCTGAAATCGTACCAGCCATAGCTGGCGTTCAGATCCAGCACCAGCGTTGCCTGACCTGTTTTCGAACCGGCAGCACCAACGGTTTTGGTTTGACCGGCGGCTCCGTACGCCTGATCCTGCACCTCGACGGTGTACGATTGGCGCTTGTCCTCATTGACCAGCCGCAACTCTACATTACCGGTTAGCTGGCCTTTGGCGTTGCGCTGATAGTCGCAGGCGATGGTCAGCGCGGGGTCCTGGCCGTTCCCCTTAAATTCACGCTGGAAACCGTTCGGACCGTTTATCTGCCAATGGTACGCTTCTTTTCCGGCGGGGTCCAGGGGCAGCGAATCGGTTAAGCTATCGCCGGCAACGACGGCGTAATCCCGGACGTGATGGGTCCTCAGGTCGTAAACATTGAACGGAGACCCGGCGGATGCTTTGCCAAAAACGTCATTTTTAACGGCAAAGGTAAGCCGGAACGCTTTTTTATCCGCGCTCAACCGCCCATCAGCGTACAATTGATAGGGCAACGCACAGGACGGACGCACGCCCTGTTCCTGCTGGGTCATGGTTGACGCCGAAGCGGGATCCTGGTTGATCTGCTGAATTTCGTCGCTCGTTAACTGCTGGTAGTTCGACGGCAGGCCCTTGAACTGCGCCTTGTGAATGCTTTCGATAAACGGGTCTTTCGCCACAAAAGCCGGCAGGGTGATTTTCTCACCGTTGTAGGGCCGGAAGGTCGAAGTCAGGTCTCCGCAGACGGTCCGGCGCCAGGTGGTAATGTTCGATTCCTCGATCTTCTTGCCTGTCTTCTGGGTTAAGAATCCTTCGAGAAACTGCAGCACGGAGGTATGGTCGAACACTTCGGAGCAGACAAAACCGCCCCGGCTCCAGGGCGAAGCAATGACCAGCGGCACCCGGTAGCCCAGGCCAATGGCACTGGCGCGGGCCTCCCGGGCGGGGTCTCTTACCTTCCGCTTTAATTCGAGCTCCCGGCTGACGTGCTCAACACCGGTGTCAATGCCTTTGGACGTTAAACCAGTTTCCGGCTTGTCGGGATGGGGCGCAACAAAAGGTGGTACGTGGTCGAAGTAACCATCGTTTTCGTCGTAGGCCAGCACAAAAATCGTCTTTTCCCAAACGTCCGGATTCTGGGTCAGAATGTCGAGCATCTCGGAGATATACCAGGCGCCGTACCAGGGCGCGCCTGGGTGATCGGAGAAGTTTTCCGGCGATACAACCCAGGAAACCGTCGGCAGCGTTCCGTTCTTAACGTCCTCCCGAAACTGGTACAGCACATCGCCTTTCGGGATGTTCACCGTCTGTTCGGTGGCGCCGTCCTGGTAAGTTAGCGGAGTCAGCTGGTGGTAGGCCGGGTCTTTGCGGTTGGTCGTGAAGGCTTTCTGGTGCAGCGCTTTTTCGCGGGCCGACAGCTTTTCGAAGTTCTCCGGCGTCCATTTTTCCAGGTCTTCCTTCACCTTGGCCAGAGCCGCTTTTTTGGCCGCCAGTTCTTTTTGAACCTTTTCGGTATTGTCGCCGGCTTGCACTTTGGCTTCCAGCGCCTTTATTTCGTCGGGCAACTGAGCCGCCTTTCCCTTCAGGTACGCGTTGTATTCGGGCGAGAATTTGACATGGTATTGTTCAAACCATTCAATGGGGTTATCGCTGAAATTAGCCAGCCACGCTTCCTCCTCGCCATTCAGGCCGGTTGGCAGATTGATTTCGTTCTGGTAGATTTTCCAGGAAATGCCGTTGTCTTCCAGTCGTTCCGGAAACGTCGTCCAATGGGCCAGATCGTCGTAGTCCGTATCTTCATTACGCACCCGCGCCCGCGCCGTTCCGTTGGACTCATCCCGGGCCGTCCCCGTCCAGAGATAGAGCCGGTTGGGCGTGGTGCCCGTCAGGGACGAACAGAAATTCTGGTCGCACACCGTGAACGCATCGGCCAGCGCGTAGTAGAACGGAATGTCTTCGCGGTTGTAATACCCCAGCGTCAGGGGCATTTTGGCGTACTCCGGGTGCCCGGATGGCTTGGCCTCCAGCCATTTGTCATACTTTCCGTTATTGCGGGCATCGACCTGATTCGTCCACGAGTGCGGCAGCGAATGCATCCAGGTCGCTTTCGTATCCTTAATATTCAGCCGGAACGGCGCGTAGGTTTGGCCGGCCGCGTTGGTTTGCAGCCAGACCTTGTTTTTGTTGGGTAGCGTAATCGCCCGCGGATCGTTGAAACCCCGGACACCTCGGAGCGTTCCGTAGCAATGGTCAAACGAGCGGTTTTCCTGCATCAGAATGACGACATGCTCGGCATCCAGGTACGTACTGCCCGGTTTGGGATCAATCGCTAGTGCTTTTTGAATGGAAGAGGGCAGAATACCCGCCAGACCGGTACCCCCCGCCAGAAGAGCGGCTTTTTTTATAAATTCTCTACGCGTATCCATGTTGGTTGAACAATCAGAAGTTGATAAAAATACCGCAATAGGATGGTAACAGACTAGTCATCAACGCTAATTTAACAGTAAGATAACCAATTCTACTTCGCTGTCCGTTCCGGATAAAACCGCCAGGTGGTTTTGAAGTCGTTGCGCAGCGGCTGGTTGATGAGAATGGCCCGGACCATCTCCACCGGCATACTGTTCTGTTGAAGCACCGCGTCGTGGAACTGCTTATAGGTCATCTTCCCGCTGTCGACCAGCTCTTTCTTGAGCGCGTAAAACTGGAAAGCGCCCGTCATGTAGGCCAGCTGGTAGAGGGGCGGATAGTCGCCCTTGAACGACCGGCGTACCTCCCCTTCGGCATTGGCCCGCTCGTGCCCCACCCGATCCACCAGAAAGTCGATGCACTGCTGCGGAGACCATTTACCCAGGTGATAATTGAGCGAAAAAATAATCCGGGCACAACGGTGCATCCGCCAGAACAGCATCCCAATCCGGTCTTCCGGCGAACGCGGAAAATTCATATCCCACAGAATCATCTCCCAGTACAGCGCCCAGCCCTCGATCCAGAACGGCGTATCGAAATGGCGGTAGGTTTTGTACCGGTTGTTCATAAAACCCTGTAGATGGTGACCGGCAATCAGTTCATGGTGAACCGTTGCCCGCGAGAAGTGCGGATTGTTCCCCCGCATGCTCATGAGCCGGTCCTCGTACGCCATCGTGTTGGTGGGGTACGAAATGAGAAGCTGCTCACCACCCAGGAAGAACGGCGAAACTTTCTGCCGCTCGGGCGACATCATACTCATCCGCCAGGTTTCCTCGGCCAGCGGTGGAATGGTGATCAGGTCTTTAGCCTTCAGGAACGCAATCGATTCGTTATAAAGCTGCATAATGGCCTGCGTTTGCTGCCCGGCCGGAACGGCGGTGTTCTTCACTTTTTCCTGAGCCGCTTTCCAGTTATCGCCGAAGCCCATCTCCCGCGATGCTTTCAAGAGTTCGCGGTCGCACCAGGCAAACTCCCGATTGGCAATATCAATCAGCTCTTCCGGCGAGTAGGGAATCAGTTCCAGTTGCAACTGGCGAATCAGTTCCTCCCGCCCGACGGCCACGCCGGCAATGCCACTGCCGTCCTCTTTGACAGGCGCGGCTTCGCGGGCTTTTTTGCCTAGCAGCGTCACGTAGGTGGTCAGCAGGCTGTCGGTTTTTCGGTACGGCTCCGGCACCCACCAGGTGAATTGCGGGTCGTACCCATTGTAGAAAGTAAACACGCTTTTCAGGGCCGCCTGCAGGCCCCGGGCAGTCCCCTGCGCCCGGCGGGCCACGGCAGGGTCGGTCGACGGAGCTTTCTCCACTGTCTTTTGCAGGATCAGAATTTCCTTACCCATGCTGTTCAGATCCGCGGCTACTTCCTCCGCCTTCAGCGGGTTACCCCGTCGACGCAGTTTTTCGAGAGCGTAAATTCGATCGGCGAATGGAAACCACGAACGGGTTTGCGCCACTTCTTTTTCTTCGTTGGCCAACTGATGCAAGCCATCCTGTAAATCCCGCTTTAACAGCAGGTAATCGACCCGGCTATCGGTGTTCATCCGGTCAAAGTCCAGTAACTGCAACTGCCGCAGATAATCATTCAGAAAGGTTTGGAACCGCTCCCGGCGCTCCGGTGAATTCTCGATGGTGTAGAACCGGTGCAGGCTCCCGTAATCAGCTTCGTACTGCGTCAGCAGGTGATGCACTTCACTCGTTTGGCGGTAAAGATCGCGGTTAGGCGCCGGTTGCGCCAGCGCGGTGGTCGGGCTGACTAGAAACGGAAATAGAAGGAACAGATAAATACAACCCTGTTTCATGAATGGCGGCAATGGCCGTTTGTGATTAAAGCCCGATGAATTAAGCCTGGTGACTAGTGACACTATTGCAATAAAAGGTAGAATATAAAGCACTATTTCGGTGAAAATTAGGAAGTAAATACTTAAAAAACGAACTATAGCCAAATTTTGAATACCTTTTGTCACTTTTAACCTACACTACTTCTCTATGAAAAATAGCTACGCAGGCATCGCTGTTGGCCAGATGCTTTTGCTGGGGTTGGGATTGACGGCTACTCAGGCGCAGACTTACACCGGCTTTACACCAGCCCGTCAGGCCACCGAGGAAAAGCTGGAGACTGAATTCAAGAAACAGCAGTCGTCCGAGAGTTTCAAGAACCATCTTGAGCACTTGTCGAGTGTGCCGCACGTAGCCGGTACGCCCGAAAACGAGCGCGTCCGCGACTACATTGCGGAAACGATGCGGAAGGCGGGCTGGCAGGTGGACATTTACCCGCACGATATTTATCTGCCCAAAGGTCCCGGCGAGATTGCCGTTGAACTGGTGGAGCCCATCCGCCAGCCGCTGAACACCCGTGAATATATTTTTGAGCAGGATAAGTACGCCAAAGATCCGCGCCTGATGCCCGGCTGGAACGCCTACTCCGGCTCCGGCGACGTAACCGCCGAAATCGTCTACGCCAACTACGGCCGCAAGGAGGATTTCGAGCAGTTGAAGGCGATGGGCATTTCCGTAAAAGGCAAGATTGTAATGGCCCGCTACGGCGGTAATTTCCGGGGATACAAGGCCCAGCACGCCGAAGCTGCGGGCGCGGCCGGGGTGATCATTTACACCGATCCCGGCGATAACGGTTATACCAAAGGACTGACCTTTCCGGAAGGACCGCAACCCAGCGAGAGCGTCATCCAGCGCGGGTCGCTGCTGACGGTTCCCTACACCGGCGACCCACTGACGCCCGGCGAGCCCGCGCTGCCGATGGACGGCAAGATCAAAATCAAACGGCTTGACCCGAAAGACGTGGCGCTCCACAAAATTCCGGTAACGCCCCTGCCCTACGGCTCAGCAGTCGAAATTCTGAAACGCATGACCGGCCCGAAAGCCGTGCCGACGGGCTGGCAGGGTGGTCTGCCGTTCACGTATCGACTGGAAGGCGGCTCAGCGCTGAAGGTCCGGCTGATGGTGAAGCAGGAAAAAGCCATTACCCGTATTTATCAGGTGGTTGGCACGCTGACCGGGAGCGAGTTTCCGGACGAATGGGTGATTGCGGGTTGTCACTACGACGCCTGGGCCTTCGGCGCTACAGACCCCAACAGCGGGACAGCCATGCTGTTGAGTATGACCGAATCGATGGGTAAACTCGCCAAGAACGGCCAGCGCCCCCGCCGGACGATCAAGGTGGCCCACTGGGATGCGGAAGAATTTGGCGTGATTGGCTCGGCGGAGTGGACGGAGCAATTCCGCGATGAACTGACGAAGAAAGCCGTTGCCTACATGAATTACGACGCGGCCGTTTCGGGGCGTATTTTCAGCGCGAGCGCGTCGCCTTCCATGAAAAAGATTCTCATTGAAGCCACCCAGAGTGTGCAGTATCCCGACTCTAACAAAACGGTTTATCAGCACTGGCTGTCGCAGGGCGGCCGCTCCGGCGGAAGCACGGTTGGGATTGTCAAAGCGCCTGCTCTGACCACCAACGAACCCGTCATTGGCAACCTTGGCGGTGGGTCCGACCATATCGGCCCTTACATGCACGCCGGGGTGCCGTCGCTGAACGCCGGTACGGGTGGACCCACGCTGTACCACTCTTCCTACGACGACCTGTTTTTCTACGACAAATTTGCCGACCCAACCTATAAAATGGGGCCGATGATGGAGCAGGTGGTAGGCACGCTGACGTTCCGGCTCGCCAACGCGGACCTGTTGCCCTACGATCTGAGCCGCTATCCAAAAGACTTGGAAACGCACCTAAAAGCTGCCGAAAAAGCCATCAAAGCCTACGCGCCCACGTATTCGATTGAGCCCGTTTTAACGGCCGTCGCTGATCTAAAGAAAACGGCCGATGCCGCCGAGAGTGCCCGTCAGGCTTATTTACAGGCGGGGCGTACGGACAAACTCGCCGAGTTGAACAAGACCATGCGCCAGCTGGAGCAGTCGTTTATTGACACCAAAGGCATGGCGTTTGGTTCGTGGTACCGGTCGCTGTATGCCTCATCGGATCCGTACAGCGGCTATGCGTCCTGGATGTTGCCGGGGTTCCTCTACGAAGCTTCTATCAAATCCACGGCGAACCTGCCCGATCTAGAAACGCGCTACAGAAAAGCCATTCAGACGCTGAGCGATCAGCTGGCCCTGTTTACCCAGGATGCGCAGGGTGGAACCAGCCGTCCGGCTACGCTGGGTGGTGCCCGGAAATAAGTCCATACCGCTAAACGAAAAGCCTTGTTTTATCAGAACAAGGCTTTTCGTTTTTACTTCCGGCCTTTCACCTCCTCGAGCGTCAAGGTCTGCGGGCGGGCGTAGACTTCTTTGACCCGCCCTTTCGGATTGTCGGTCCACAGCCAGCTGCTCCAGACCAGGAACCAAAGCCATTTGGGCTGAGCCGCCAAAATGTCGAGGTTGGGTAACTCGCCGGTTTCGGTCAGGGCAATGGGCTTGCCGTTCGCCAGTCGAACCAGTTCGTCGTAGTCCTTTTGTTCGTAGTCGAAATGGTAAACGTCGGTGCCCAGGATATCGACGTAATCAGCGCCGGGGTAAAAATCAGCGTAGGCATAGGCCTGATCTTTGGGAATGTCGCGGGGTCCGTTGGCGCCCCAGACCCAGATCAGGTTGTTCAGATGGTGGTGATTGGTGTAACGGTCGTACATCATCTTCCAGAGCCGGGCAATCCCATCGTTCCCTTTTCGGTTGCCCCACCAGAACCAGACGCCGTTCATCTCGTGGTAAGGCCGCCAGAGCACTGGCACGTGGGCGTCCTGCAACTGTTTGAGGTACCCGGCAATGCCGTCGATCTGGGCCAGCCACCGCTTGTTCAGTTCGGTGTTAGGCGTGATCAGCTGCTGCCACTCGGCGTCGGTTAGTTTGCCCTGAATGCTCTCTTTCCAGCCGTACGGCGGGTTGTCCGTCGGTCGGCCCTGGTGCCACATAAGCGTCACCAGATAGCCGTCTTTATGCTTTCGAATTGTTTCCTGTACAATGGCGGGCCCGTTGTCCTGCGCACCGTTCCAGATGAAATCCGTTCCCCACAACGCCGGGAGTTTACCGGTCATGGCCTTGACACTATCCGAGTACCGGTTGGGCTCTCCGTTATAATTATGCTGCCCGGCCAGAATCTGCTTTCCGTTGATCTCGTACAGGTAACTCAGCAGCTTCTGCACTTCGGGCGAAGCGTTTTTATTGACCGGTTTAGCCCGCTGGGCTACGGCTGGAACACTCACGAGCAGCAGAAAAAGAGCAACTATTTTCTTCATAAAAGGAGCCTGGTTTAGCGCCGGATAAGGTAATCGATTACGCTCAGAAGCGCAACGGGCCGGGGCCACTACTCGCTCGACCACTGGCGGATACTTAAGTAAAATCAACCAGCGACGGCCCGATTTTTCCTTTCATCGCTTTTTAATTTGAGATTAAACCCATTTTAAGAAAACCATTGCTCTTTTGCAGAGTCAACGCGGTAGCGTTGTTTCACATCATTCAAGCTTTTGAACGACATGCACTTTTTAACGTCAAATCCGTTGCCGGCCTGTTTTCTCGTTTCAGTTGGGATACGCCCTGCTTTCCGTAGTTCTACTTAGTGCGGCTGATTATTGTCGTTTTTCCAGAGCGTCTATTTTATCGCGCAGCCGGCGAACCTCTTCAATCAAGGTCTGAATCTCACTCTCCTCCTGTTGCTGTTCGTCTTCCACGAAAAACTTGGCGATAAAGCCGGAAAAGGTGCCGAATAAACCGACGCCGGCCACCATGAGTACGGCGGCAATCAGGCGCCCCACGGTGGTGACCGGATATCTATCACCGTAGCCCACGGTGGTGATGGTCACCAGCGACCACCAGAGGGCGTCGCCGGGGGTTTTGATGTTGGATTCGGGGCCGGTTTCTACGTTCAGGATGGCAATGGCGGCAAAAACCAGGAGTAATACCGCACTCAGCAGCACAACGGCCAAGGTCCCCTGGGCCCGGTCCCGGAACAGGTAAGCCAGGAACGAGCGGGTGGAACGAAAGGCACGGATCATGCGTAAAATACGGATGACCCCGACTAGCCGCCCCAGCAGAAACCAGTTAAAAATCGGAATGCTGGACAGCAGATCAATCCAGCCCCAACGAAGAAATCGCCATTTGCTGGGAGCCTGGTAGAAACGCAGGCAGAAGTCGTAAAAGAAGAACAGACAGATAAAAAGGTCAATTCGATCCAACAGTTGATTGTTGTCGGACGACAAAGGAATCACCGTCCGGACAAGCAGGGCCATCAACACAAAAACAGACAGAATCAGTACGATTACTTCATGCCGACTGATCTGCGCCCGGTTTGAGACATTCATAAACGATCCGAATGATCCTGACGATTAATACTCAATAATAACTTAATAAAACAAAGGTAGCACACTATTTGATTATGATGTTGATCAGGTGTAGTCGGCATTGAAGGCGTGTTCTTACCAGACATTCCAGAACGCTTTACTGGCTACCCTGTACGCATTGCACTAAAAGCAGTCATGAAACACAAGAGTCCTTTTTTATTTTTCTGGCGGACCGGCCTGCTCTGCCTGTTCCTTTTCAGCCTTCGCCCTGCCGGCGCGCAAACAGCCGATACGTTGCGGTTGAGTTTAGCCCAAACGGATCAGCAGTTCCTGGAACGCAACTATCAGTTGCTGGCTCAACGGTATCAGGTCGAAATTTCAGGAGCCGGAATCACGCAGGCCGGACTACGGCCTAACCCTAACCTTTGGTTCCAGGGTAATTTATACAACCCCCAGACGCATAAGTTTCTGCAGTATGGTCCGCCCACGGTGGCCGACCGGGCCAGTGGCCAGTACAACAGTGGCTACTACGCCGTTCAGTTGCAGCAAATCATTACCCTGGCGGGCAAACGCAGTAAGTTAGTTTCGCTGGCCGAAAGTAATCGGTCACTGGCTCAGCTGGCTTTCCGCGATTTGCTCCGCACCCTGCGTTATCAGCTTTATTCGGCCTATGCCGAATTGTATTTTGATTCTCAGGCCTACGACTTACTCCGCGAGGAAGAATCCCAGCAAATTCGATTGGTGGAAAGTTACCGCATTCTGCAACGGACGGGGGGCGTAGCGCCTTACGAAGTAACCCGGCTGGAAGCCGCTTTGCAGGATCTTCGGGCTAACATCGTTAATTATCAGAGCCAGCTGGCGGACGATCAGGGGCAACTGCGGACCTTACTGCGGTTGGGGCCTAACAGCTACATCGTTCCGACGGAATTGCCTCTGGTAACGCCTAACATTCCGGCCCTGCCCATTGCTCTGGATTCGGCCCTGGCCAATCGCCCGGATGCCGCTTTGGCGCAGGAACAAATCACGAACGCCCAACGGAGTCTGACGCTGGAAAAAGCCCGGCGGACCCCCGATCTGACAACGGCGCTTTATTTTGAGAAGTACAGTAACGCCTACGATAACTTCACGGGTTTCCAGCTTCAGATGGATTTACCTGTCCGTAACCGCAATCAGGGTAATATCCAGGCGGCTCAGATCCAGGTACAAACGACCCAGAGAGGTTTGGAAAACCAGCAGAATGTGGTTCAAAGTGACGTCCAGAACGCTTACTCGAAGCTGAACTCGTTTTATCAGTTAAACGCCAGTAACCCGGCCGATTATCAGGCCCGGCTTCAGAATATCTCCGCCGAAGCAACCCGTAGCTACAACAACCGCGTGATCAGCCTGCTGGATTATCTGGATAAAATCCGCACCTATCAGTCGGCGCAGCTTAACCTGATCAACCTGCAGAATAACCTTTTCCAAACGCAGCAACTGTTTAACTACGTAACCAACACGCGCTTTTTCTAAGTTATGAAACAATATCTTATTCCGGTGCTGCTGGCAGGTCTGCTGGTGTCCTGCGGCAAAAAGAATCAGGACGAAAAAGTACCCACTTCTGGGGCCGATTCAACCAGCAGCTACCTGACCGATACCGTCCGGAATATGAACCCGGAGAGTGAACTGACCCTCAACGGTACGGTCACTTTTGATCAGGATAACGTAGTGCGTGTTTTCCCGCTGGTTAGTGGTAATGTGGAGAAAGCGCCGGTTTCGCTGGGTGCGTACGTGCAGAAAGGGCAGGATCTGGCCATTATTCGTTCCGGGGATATTTCCAATTACGTCCGGGATTATCAGGCCGACCGCGCCGATCTGCAGGTGGCCCAGCAGGGGCTGCGCAATACCGAAGCGCAGTTTAAATCCGGGTTTGCTTCCCAGACTGATCTGCTGACCGCCCGCAACAACCTGCAGAAAGCCCAGGACGAGCTGAGCCGTTCGTCCAACGTGCTGAAAGTGTACGGAGGCAGCAGCACATCAGGCCAGCCTTTCTTTACGGTGAAGTCGCCGATTGCAGGTTATATCGTGGAGAAAAACGTAACAACCGGTCAGGACCTGCGCTCCGACAACCAGAATCCACTCTACACCATTTCCAGCCTGCAGCATATCTGGGTGCTGGCGAATGTGTACGAGCAGGACATTCCCGAAATTAAGCAAGGCCAGCAGGTTGACATTCAGGTGCTGGCTTATCCGGACCGGACCTTCCGGGGTACCATTGACAACATCAGCAACGTACTGGATGAACAGGCGCGCGTGCTTAAAGTGCGGATTGTGCTCGACAACAAAGACGGGCTTTTAAAACCCGACATGTTCGCGACCATTCACGTCCACCTGCCCACCGCTGGTTCACAGGCACTGGCAGTTCCGCAGAAATCCGTTGTCTTTGACCGGGATCATTACTACGTCGTGGTGCAGACGCAGCCCAACAAGTACGAGGTTCGTGAGATCAAGGTTCTGAACAATACCACCCGCTACTCTTTTGTGCAGGGCAACCTCAAACCCGGCGACCGCGTCGTGACCGAAGGCAGCCTCCTGCTATACAATGACTTAACGAGCTAATCGACCATGAATAAATTCATTCGGGGCATTCTTGATTTTGCGCTTACGAATCGCTTTGCCGTTTTTTTTGGTATCCTGTTAATCATCGTTGGTGGGGTGGTCAGTTTCATGAACACGCCCATCGAGTCCTACCCGGACGTGACCAACACCAACGTAATTATCATCACGCAGTGGCCGGGTCGCTCGGCGGAGGAAGTAGAGCGCTTTGTCACCGTACCGCTGGAAACGGAATTAAACTCGGTGCCGCGCAAAACGAATCTGCGCTCAGTGTCTCTCTTTGGCCTTTCGGTGGTGACGCTGATATTCGAAGACGGCGTTGACAACTTTACGGCGCAGACCAACGTGGCTAACCGCGTCTCGGAGGTCGATATGCCCGATGGCGCGTCGCCCGAAATTCAGCCGCCTTACGGGCCAACGGGCGAAATCTACCGGTTCACGCTGGAAAGCAAAACCAAAGATGTAACGGAACTGAAAACCTTACAGGACTGGGTGATTGAACGCCAGATCAAAAGTGTGCCCGGTATTGCCGATGTGGTCTCGTTCGGGGGAAAAGTAAAAACGATTGAGGTGAGCCTCAACCCAACGCTGCTGGCGAACTATGGGTTTACGGCGCTGGATGTCGATCAGGCTATCCAGCAAAGCAACATCAACGTCGGTGGTGATGTCATCAAGCAGGGCAACCAGTCGCTGGTGGTGCGCGGGATTGGCTTGCTAACCTCACCCGAAGACATCGCGGGAATCATCATTGATAACGTCAACAACGTACCGATCAAGGTCAGCGACGTAGCGGTGGTACGCGAGTCGTTCCAGCCCCGGCTGGGTATCGTGGGCCGGGACAAGCAGGATGATGTGGTAGAATGTATCGTGGTCATGCGCAAGGGCGAGAATCCCAACGAGGTGATCCCTGCCCTGAAGGCCAAGGTCGAAGAACTGAATAACAGCATCTTACCTAAAGATGTAAAGATCAAAACGTTCTACGACCGGACGACCCTCAACAATTACACGCTCCACACGGTGGGCGAAAACGTAGGAACCGGTATTTTCCTGGTTACCGTGATTCTGCTGGTTTTCCTGGCCGACTGGCGCACCACCGTTACCGTCGCCATTGTAATTCCGCTGGCGCTGCTGTTCGCCTTTATTTGTCTGCGCCTGCGCGGCATGACGGCTAACCTGCTCAGTATCGGTGCCCTCGACTTCGGAATCATCATCGACGGAGCCGTGGTGATGGTGGAAGGCTTGTTTGTCATGCTGGCGCACCGGGCCGAAAAGCTGGGCATGACCAAGTTCAACGGACGGGCCAAGCTAAGCTGGATTGCCAGCACGGCGACGGAACTGGGCAAGTCGATTTTCACGTCCAAGGTGATTATTATTACGGCGCTGCTGCCCATTTTTACCTTCCAGAAAGTAGAAGGGAAACTATTTAGTCCACTGGCCTGGACGCTGGGCTTTGCGCTGCTGGGTTCGCTGATCATCAGTCTAACGCTAATTCCGCTGCTGTGCTCCCTGCTGCTTCGTAAGAACGTGCGCGAGCGGCATAATCCCGTCGTGGAAGGGCTGGAAAAAGGCTACGTTCCGGCGCTTAACTGGGCCATCCGGAAACCCCGGACACTCATCGGGATTGCGCTGGGTGCCTTGCTGTTCGCTGGCTATATCTATCAATTCCACATTGGTTCGGAGTTCCTGCCGGAGTTGAACGAAGGCTCCATTTACGTCCGGGCCACGCTGCCCTACTCGGTTTCGCTCGACGAAAGTTACGCGTACACCCGGCGGTTCCGGGCGGTTTTTGAAGAGTTTCCCGAAGTGCGGGGCGTTATTTCGCAGACCGGCCGACCCAACGACGGTACGGACCCCACGGGTTTCTTCAACAATGAATTTTTCGTCGACCTTTACCCGAAAGAAGACTGGCAGCGAAAAATTGACAAGAACGAGCTGATTGCCGAAATGCAGCAAAAGCTGGCCCGGTTCAAAGGCGTTGACTTTAACTTCTCGCAGCCGATCTCGGATAACGTGGAAGAAGCCGTGTCAGGTGTGAAAGGCTCGATGGCCATTAAGATTTCCGGTCAGGACCTGAATGTACTCGATAAGGAAGCGACCCGCGTATTCGACATCATGAAGAAGATTCAGGGCGTGTCGGATCTGGGAGTGTTCCGGAACCTCGGCCAGCCGGAATTCCGGATTCAGCTGGATCAACAGAAACTCGCGCGTTACAACGTGCCAACTGACGTGGCGCAGTCCGTCATCGAAACGGCCATTGGCGGCAAGACAGTAACCCAGTATTACGAGGGTGAACGGCGCTTCGACGTGAAAGTTCGTTATGCCGAGTCCTTCCGCTATTCGCCGGAACAGATTGAGAACCTGCTGGTGCCCACCCGCTCCGGCAGCAAAATTCCCCTGAAAGAGCTGGCGACCATCGGCACCCGCTCCGGGGCGGCCTTTGTCTACCGGGAAGGCAATCAGCGCTTTATTGCCATCAAGTTCTCCGTTCGGGGACGTGACCTGGGCAGCACCATCGCCGAAGCCCAGCAGAAAGTGGGCCAGGTGGTCAAGTTGCCCGAAGGCTACAGCATGCGCTGGGCCGGTGAGTTCGAAAACCAGACGCGGGCCGAACGGCAGTTAGCCATTGTCCTGCCCATTAGTTTGACGATCATCTTCCTGATTCTGCTGTTCACTTTCGGGAGCGCGCTGGATGCCACGCTGATTCTCCTCAACGTGCCGTTTGCCCTCATTGGGGGGGTGCTGGCGCTTTGGATTACGGGGCTCAACTTTAGTATCTCCGCCGGGGTTGGTTTTATCTGTCTGTTCGGGGTATCGGTGCAGGACGGGGTTATTCTCATAAACCGTTTCAAGGAAAACCTGCACAACCGAATACCGATTCTGGAAGCCGTTCGGGAAGGAGCCCAGACCCGGGTCCGTCCGGTGATCATGACTGCGCTGATGGCCGCGCTGGGTCTGCTGCCCGCGGCTACATCGACCGGGATTGGTTCCGAAACGTCGAAACCACTGGCAACGGTGATGATCGGCGGGCTGATGACCTGCGCGGTTCTGTCGCTCCTGATTTTACCGGTTACTTACAATCTACTGTACAGCCGGAAAGCCCGGCGGCAGGCCCAGAAACGGGAACAAACTACCCAGCCAACCGTCTGAGTACTGGTCATCTATGAAGGGATTGCTCTGGATTGGCATCTGGTTTATGGGATTACACGATGCCTGGGGACAATTAGCCGACTCGTCGGCCGTTGTCCCCATCGGCGTTTTAACCGATTCCCTCTCCCTGCCGCCGGACACCCTACCGCAACCCGTTGTTCAACCACCCCGCCCCAAGGTAAGCGTAACGGCCAATCTGGACTTCCGCGATTCGTTTCTGTACCGTCGGCACGTCAATATTTGGGGGGCCAACGCCGGGATTGTTTTTGGCGAAAAGCGCCATCAACTCACGATTGGCTATTACTGGCTCACGTACGACACCTACCTGCGCCTGATCGACTGGCACAAGGATGCGGCCCGACGGCTGAACCTGGACTATTACCTGAAAACGGATATGTACTTCATCAGTACAATGTACTGGTGGAACCTCATTCACAACAAGCGCTGGACGCTCACTATCCCGCTGGAGATCGGCGCTGGTCTGGCGACAACGATTCCCTTTGATACGCTTCGGGAACGACCCATCAACCCCGGCCGCCGGGATTTCTTTCTGCCCGTTCAGGCCGGTATTTACGGCGAATGGAAGGCCCACCGCTGGATTGGCTTTGGCGCCCAGCTGGGTTACCGACTGTCGTTGCTGGAAACAAACCTGAAACAGCATTATGATGGTGTCTATTACAGCGTTGGTGTCGTTTTCTACCCGGCCCTGCTCACTGATACCTGGGACTGGCTACGCGGTAAAAAAAGTCTAAAGGCCATCTGGCGGTCAACCCTGTAATCCGGAATCCATCCCGAAAAAGCGTCGTACGGACACTCAATCCGTCGTTTTGTTGTTCTCCTTCCAAAGGAGGCAACATGGAAAAGACAATTTTTGTCAGCTATGAAGGGCAGAAAGCAACGGTCGGTGATTTAACCGTCAATCGGCTGCTGCCCAATCGTTACGTCGATGCCGTTGGACCGATTGTTTTTCTGGACCACATTATTCCGGCCGAGTATGCGCCGAAGAAGCCGGAACGGCCCAGCGGTGACTTTGCCCATCCCCACCGGGGCATTGCGACGTTTAGTTATTTGCTGAGTGGCGAACTGGAACATTTCGACAGCGCCGGGCACCACGGCATTGTCAGCGCGGGCGGAGCCCAGTGGATGAAGGCGGGTACCGGCGTGGTTCACGATGAACACGTCAGCGCGTCGTTTCAGCAAACGGGCGGTACGCTGCATTCGCTGCAGTTCTGGATTAATCTGCCCGCCGTCAACAAAGCCGA
>Ga0325400_1000858_pt1 | contig 23933 bp, 12 predicted proteins | sample PopdelMetagenome_2_FD_205662 | JGI IMG/M metagenome (GOLD analysis project Ga0325400, IMG submission 205662) | Populus deltoides microbial communities from Bellville, Georgia, United States - Xylem-PdKOR-R1 | ecosystem: Host-associated > Plants > Phyllosphere > Stem > Wood/Secondary xylem...
CAAGGTGAAAAGGGTACACTAATGGTGTAAGAATAAGTATAATATAAACTCAACATGGACTTTAATGTTTGATACTAACATGTTTTGTATTTGTTATCTTACTCACTTTTAATACCTTGCTTGTTAAATGGTTAATCTAGATTTGTTTTGTACAACCCTTGGTACAACAAATACTTGGCACTTTCATAGCCAACGGTATGGTATAACCGACACCTGAGCTATGAAAGGAAATTGCTTTGTTGTTAACATAAGTTATCATCATGAATACCTGATAATATTTACAAGTATTGGCATTACTGGAATAAGATAATTAATGTAATCATATTAACAATTTATAATCTGATTGAAACCTCCTTTGTGTGTGGTTTCCAGTCAAGTAATAAAAAAAGTTTATACTGTACTTGTTTGAAATGCTATTAGTGGATCCTCTAACCATGACAATTATTTTATCATTGTTTAATCCTTACATCAATATCACATCTCAAAAGTTCTCTTCAACTCCTTTTCATTTATTGTTTATAATTTTATATAGTTCACCTCCCTATGATTCGACCCCGGTCTTGTCGGGTTATTTATTATTTCGACACTCCTGCACTTGGGATAAGACATCAACTTAATGATCGTGTCACATAACAATCGTAATTCTTTCATATACTTGGTATATACAAAACATAGTACACATAAACACATCAATTCTTAAAACTAACTTATTGCGATGTCACGGTCGCACAAATTAATTATCCTAGCTTAAATAAACAAGATAGTATAGAGCAAGCAAGGGGCCGATCCCACGAGCAAGTTTTCGTTCATATTTTTATGCTATACAATATGCAATTGGGGGGATTTTGAGATTATCTAGACTATATCAGAATTAAAAAATCAACCTAAATTAAATAAATTAGAAAACTATCAAGAGAACAAACCTTGGTTTCAAGTAAACATCCACTTATGAATATCAGAACCAATAATTGAAACGAAACATCAATTTATATTCTGAATCCTTATCTTTTCTTAACATTAGTTAGTTAACATATTTGCCGTATAACTAACCCTAACAATCAAATAATCACAGTGTCTGCACTAGTAATTAAAATTCAATGGCAGCCTTAAGAATTATATAAGTTGATTAATGCAGACAATATAACTGTTCGCAGTTCATGCTTGACTTGATTGAATGTTTTCCCTAAGATTAATAACATTGATCCACTACGATGATTAAACTTATTTGCTTCACAAGTTCATATATCATAACTCCAGTTTTGATAGCAAACTTAGCAATAGATTGTTCACAATAATAACTTAGAGTCCGCTTTAGCAATTAAAATAAACAATTCTAAGAAATAAGTATAGAAAAACAAACATATTCATTCACCATATAAACTAAAAAGAAAAAGTAAAATAAATCTCACAGTTCTTGAAATCCGAAGGTTTCCGTGTCCTTGTAACCAAGAAAAAGAGTTTAGCTTTGTATGTCTATTGAACAACTAATCAAAAAGAAAGAAGAATGCATGGTTTCGGGTTTTTTAGAGGAAGATGCATTTTTTCTCTCTTGGCTGACTGCCTCCTCTTCCTTTATCTCTTTCTTTTTATTTGATAGGAAACCCTAATATCTCTTTTCCTACAAAATAGTCCTTATCTAAGTAGACAATTTACATTTAAGTAGTTCAATAACTGTTTTCCAAAAAAAAGGGAAATAGCCTTACACAAAATCCTCAAACTTTGACTTTGGACTTATAAGAGTTAAATTTTCAAAATAAAGACTTGGATGTCGGTTTGAATGTTTGGGAAGTAATTTGAACTTGTTTCTTCACAAAACCTGTTTGCTAGCAGAATTCATGTGACATCTTAGAAAAATCATATCTCTCTCATATAAGCTCTTTTTCTACTAAAATTTGATATGATGATAGGTATTCGAGTCAGGAATCCAAAACAATTAAGTTTGCATCAAATGGGCTTCTCTAGCTCAGGATATTCAAGTCGGAATGGCCAAAGGTCAACATTGACAGAATTCAAGATTTGTCTTTGAAGGCTGCGATCTCCATGCTCTTTCTCTTTTTAGTTTTCTTGTCATATATTTACAGAAAGGTATGGATGTTAGCTTTTTAATTCCACTATAATCACTTTCTTTCGACCTCCAGAGCTTAAGTTCTGCACAAAACATCGATTAGAGGTCAAATCTGTCAATTATCTTCAATTTACTTCTTTTGAATCTTACATCCAAAAATGCCTTCAAAACATATAATAAAGAATATCAAGGAATTTTATATATAAAACATAAGCAAAATTCTAGGTAAATGTGGGTAAAACTATTAAATAATATGGTTGCATCATAACTTATAACTCCCAAATCCGGTTATCCCCTTAGAACACCATTAGCCGAAGCCAGTCATTCATTTATCCCGGTCATCCACTTAGGATGCTATTAGCCGAAGCTAATCATTTGTCCATCCTGGTCATCCCCTTAGGATGTTATTAGCCGAAGCTAATCATTTATTTATCCCGGTCATTCACTTAGAATGTCATTAGCTGAAGCTAATCATTTATATCATTTATTCACCCAAGTCATCCACTTAGAATGCCATTAGCAGAAGCTAATCATTTATATCATTTATTCATCTCGGTCATCCTCTAAGGATTCCATTAGTCGAAGCTAATCATTTATTCATCCCGGTCATCCTCTTAGGATGCCATTAGCCGAAGCTAATCATTTATATCATTTATTCACCCCGGTCATCCACCTAGGATGCCATTAGCCGAAGCTAATCATTTATATCATTTATTCATCCCGATCATCCTCTGAGGATTCCATTAGCCGAAGCTAATCATTTATTCATCCCAGTCATCCTCTTAGGATGCCATTAGCCGAAACTAATCATTTATATCATTTATTCATCTCGGTCATCCTCTAAGGATTCTATTAGCCGAAGCTAATCATTTATTCATCCCGGTCATCCTCTTAGGATGCCATTAGTCGAAGCTAATCATTTATATCATTTATTCATCTCGGTCATCCTCTGAAGATGCCATTAGCCGAAGCTAATTATTTATTCATCCCGGTCATCCTCTTAGGATGCCATTAGCCGAAGCTAATCAGTAATCAATCAAACGCTCCATAGACAGTTTATGAAATCACTATAACATGATAATATATCTTTTGTAATGCTTATTGAAATGATTCATAACAATTTGACATTCACTATAGCATAATAGTAAACCCTTTGTAATACTCGTACAAACATTCCATAATAGTTTAGCGTTCAGTATAACACAACAATAGATCTCTTGTAATACTCAAACAAGCATTTTGTAACAATTTAGCATTCTGCATAACACAACATTAAATCCTTCGCAATACTCATACAAATATTCGTGACAATTAACATTCAATATAATACAACGATAGATCATTTGTAATACTAATACGACTATTCATGATAGTTAATGTTTAGTACAATATAACAATAGATCCTTCATAATACTAATACAAATATTCGTAACAATTTAGCATTTTATATAACACAATAATAACTCCTTCACAATATTCATATAAACATTCGTGACAATTTATATTCAGTATAATATAACAATAGATCCTTCGTAGTATTCATACAACTATTTGTGATAGTTAATATTCAGTACAATACATCAATAGATCCTTTGTAATACTCATACGAACATTCATCATAGTTTAGCATTCCATATAGCACCACAATAGATCCTTCATAATAAATTCACTTTAGAAATTCATGTTACGCTAGAAAGGGGTGGAAATCACCTACTTGTTCCACTCGTGGGATGTCCTTGTCCTAACGAAGGTCCGATCTGGGTCGCACAACCTAAAACATCATGGCCATAAATCAGTACATTCGTATTCAGTAATCACTCAACTTGTCACCATGCATCTTTCAAGTATACACAAGTTCATATTCAAGTGTTCGACACAGTACAATCACACCAAGCAATCATTTTAATTACTTGACCAATACAGATACATAAATCTGCTGTAGAAATTAGTTAGCGAAAAACTGGTTCGCTAGTGATGTAGATTCGTTAATAGACTGATTCGCTAGAGCACAGAATCGTCAGCGAATTGATTCACTATTAACACCACAATTCAGTAGTGAAAACTGATTCGCTGTAGACAACACAATTCGGCAGTGAAAACTGAGTCGCTACAGATAACACAATTCAACAGTGAAAACCGAGTCACTACGGACAATACAATTCGGCAGCGAAAATTGAGTCACTGCGGACAATACAATTCGACAGCGAAAATTGAGTTGCTGCAAACACCACAATTCGGCAGCGCTGTGAGAACTGCCTTGCTGCAGACAACACAATTTGACAGCAAAAACTAAGTCGTTGTGGACAACATAATTTTAGCAATGAAAACTAATTCATTGCAGACAACACAATTCGGCAACGAAAATTGACTCGTTGCAAACACCATAATTCGGCAGCGCAGCGAGAACTGACTCACTGTAGATAACACAATTTGGCAGTGAAAACTAATTCTCTGCTGACAACACAAACCGATAATGAAAATTGACTCGCTGCAGATTGTGTGATTCAGAAATCGACAACCAAATGTGCCGCTGTCGATTCAGAAATCGGCAGTGATGGTGGGGTCAATTTCTAGCTTTACCCTCTTTTTTTTTTTATTTTTGGTGTTTAAAGTAACATTAAAATTATTAAGAGATGGTTTTTGGTTTTTTTTTTTATTAAAACTTGTTTTTTAGAATACGATCATTATTTATTTAAAAAATGTGCTGCTATTAAAAAAAGATATATTTTTGTCAAAATAGAAAAGAAATGAATGAATAACGAAAAAAAAGTTTGAGTGGATTTAAATAATTAGAATTTTTATGAATATTTATTTTAATTTTCTTAAGTATTTATTTTAAAAAATGTTGTTAATAAAAAGCATAAAAAATATATAAATAATAAAAGAGAATTTCGATAAAAGAAATATTTTTTTTTTAAAAAATTTAAATCATTGAAGTTTTTAAATGAATATTTATTTCACTTGTTATAAGATTAAATAAAAATATATTTTAACTGGCGCACGAGCATACTAAAAAGTACAAATACTAAATATAAAAATATGCTGTTGATATGTGCTACCGAATTTAATTTGCTGCTCCTGTCATGCCATCAAACTACTTTCAACAATTGGAAAGGCTGGTGCTGCATTGACCTTCTCCCTTATAGCAAATTTTTGCACCTTTCCAGAGAAATTGACTGGTAAATCCCCAAAAACAATAGACTTTGGAATCATATGGTCTGGCAATCGATTACCACAGAAGTTAGTAATCTCTTCAGCACTAGCACCAAAACCTTCCTTCACTTTAACAAATGCACACGGCACCTCATTCAAAAGAGCATCAGGTTGTCCGACAACAGCAGCCTCTGAAACCTTTGGATGACTTAACAGCACTGCCTCCACCTCCAATGTGCTTATAGCCTCTCCCCCTGAAATGATAATATCCTTACCTCGGTCCTTCATTTGTATGTAACCATTCTGATGCCTAACTCCAAGGTCCCCTGTGTGATACCATCCACCCCTAAAAGCTTCTTGAGTAACTTCTGAATTCTTGAGGTACCCTGACATCAAAATGTTGCTTCTAAACATGACTTCACCAATGGTTTTCCCATCACTTGGTACGCTCTTCATGGTGTTTGGATCCTTTACATCAACCCCTTCAATTAAGAGGTTGTGCAGTCCCTCGCGGTTTCTAATTTTTTCGTGTTCATTTTCGAATGTAGAATCCAATTCAGGTTTCCATGGCTTAACGATTGCTGGACCGAGGGCTTCCGTCATGCCGTAACCATGATACACATTAAATCCCAATCCTTCAACCTTGGTGAGAATCTCTGAATATGGGAATGAACCGGCTATGATAACATTGACATTGAATGGAAGTGGATTTTGGTTACCAGCTGGTGCCTTTGCAATGGTGTTCAAAATAGCTGGTGGACCGCAGAAGTGAGTTACCTTGTGAAGTGATATTGAATCAAATATGACTTCTGCTGAGACATTTCTAAGGCAGATGTTTGTAGCACCAAGAGCAGCCATTGCCCAAGTAAGGCACCATCCATTGCATCGAAACATGTCCACTGTCCATAGAAACACTGGCATTTGTCTCATGTCAAATCTGAATATATCTGCCAAAGAATTGAGGTAGGCAGCTCTATGACTGTATATCACTCCTTTAGGTTTCCCGGTGGAACCTGAAGTATAATTTACTGAAATTGGATCACATTCTTTGTTCGGTCGAATTATCGTAAAATCATCTCTCCCCATTTCTAGAAGACCATTGTAATCCAGGTCACATGATATGTTTTTGCAGTCCATTGAAGAAGTTGATTTGTCACACTCGGGGATTCCCACGAGGTGGGGTGGCTTGACACTTTTTAGAGAGAGTAGGTCCAGTGCCTTGAGTGCAACATCATTGAACTGGTAATCCACAAAAATGAGTTTGGCGTTCAATTGCTCTAATGTCAATGCCAATGTGGATGCATCTAACCTGGTATTAAGCGCCGAAAGAACTGCCCCAGCCATTGGAACACCAAAATGCAGCTCGTAAAGTGCTGGAACATTAGGGGCCAAAGCTACAACCTGGCCATGGAAGACAACTATTAGAAATGGCAAGATTTCAATGTCATTGTGGCAACATGTAAGATCCAGTGATCCGTTAAACTAGTTTTTTTTTTTACTTGGAAAGTCATCCCTACATACGTTAGGCCACCAGTTCCTTGACAATATGGAATCTTACATGCATCTACTAAAAAACACATGACGTTTGACTTAAAAGGGCAGCTCAAGTAGCTATTTCATGCATTTGAGTTTGTTAAAATGGATGAAACCTTGACAGAGAGTTGACACTTCAAAAATAAAAATAAAAGTAAAGGATCAAAATAAAAAATTGCAGCGGTTAGAGACTACGTTTTTGTTGGTGATCAAAGGATCAGGGCAGGTTGGAACCAATTAACCATAATTAATCAATGTAATTATATAGGAAAAGGGGTGCGACATTTTGCTTGGTAGATGGTAGCTTTTGCTTCTTCTATTCTAACTGTGTAGAATATGCCTTTCGGATTTCTGTTGGAATGGGTTAATTGAATCTAAAAATGTATGCACTAAGCAAGCAGATAGTGAATTGATAAATGACTTAATATACAGTCCAACATTTGTTTTTAATAGTTATCATGATTGGGTTGGCACCTGTTAAGGTAACAAAAGATTAGATGCGATGCAATTTCAATGCAAGAAAATTGCACTTGCACATGATAGCTTGTTGGAAGTCACAAGCGGACTTTGTGTCATATGTCAATGGAACCACCATCCTCCTAGTAGACATATTATTATTACTACTACAACATTGTTAGGCGCTATACCTTGGGTTAAATTAATTTTTTTAACGTAAAAAATATTCAAAAATTGTTATCATATTTTCTATAAACACCTTGCTTCAAACTAGTAAATTACTGTAAGAAATGGTAAATTTTTTATTGAGAAATGATAGATTAGAGATAAAAGTTGTGTATCAAAATAAACATTTTCAGGTGATTAATTTAAATTTTAGATGAGAAAAAGAAATAAATTAGTACACGAAATATTAAATAGTAATAAATCGTGTAAGTTTCTTGATCGGCTAAAATAATTATTTGAAAGAGGAAATCTTGTAAATTTGAGTGATATTATTTAGAAAACAGAAGGAAGTTTCGAATAAATTAATGTAGGTCTCTTTTGCGTGAGAAATGTTGAACTTCGGAATAAACTCACGCACAAAAGTGCGAATGGAGCTAAAAGTGGTAAAGACTCTAAGAAAATTTTTATGATAATTATAAATAGAAATCTACAAAAAATTAGTCTAAGACACACGATGATTAAAGTAAATGATACAGTATGCAAAATTCAGATTTTTGGTGAAAAAATATCTACTCTTTAGTTTTACAATGTTGAGCATATCTATCAATCCAAATGTTGGATCGAGCTGTAATTTTACGAGGGGTAGTAAGACATATTGGTTTATCTTAGGTTACAATTGCATGACAATTAGAGCTTGGGAAGGTACTAAAGATCAAATTTCAGTGGCTAGTGCAAAAAACAATGGAAGTATAAGTTGGGGCCAAGTTGTAATTATGTAAAGTTTGGGGCAAGAGTATAATAAATAAAGTGAGAGCATTTAAATTGTGAATGGCTTCTCCTAGAAACCATTCATGGTCAGCCACTTTGTTTAAGAAAAAAGGGCAAAGTTTTGTTGTTTTTTACTTGATTTCCACCTAATTCATCCATTTGAACACTAGATAAGAGTGAGTAAAGGATCAAAAGAGAGTTTTAAAGGAATTTGAACTAATAATTGAAGACTTCTTGAAGTTTTGGAGAGTATAAAGTGACAGGTCGGGAGGAAACAATTAGAGGAAGAAAAAACTTGTTTTGAACATCTTTTTCCTTCAAATTTCTTGTGTTTAAGAGGTGAGAAATTTTGATTCAATCTTGGTTTGAGTTTATCTTGTGAAATGATACATTTTAGTTGAAAAATGCATGATGTAAATTTGACGATTGAATGATTGTTTATTGATGAAATTGTGTCTGGATAATATTTATAAGCATGATAAATGATTTGGTAATGGTTCAGAAAGAATTGAAGAAGAAAATTTCATCCCCCACCATGGGATGAGTTTCGACCATAAAAGGAAATCAAGGGGAGTTGGGATTTTGATGAATTGTTATTAAGATAGCATAAAATTGTGTTGGTATGGGTAGTTAATAGATGAAACAAGATGTAAACATTACAAATTAAAAAGGGAAGAACCCATTGGTTGTCTATCAAGTCTTGTTCACATGAAGTAGTTGTAATTGTCTCAATTAATGAAGAATTTATGTTTGAATGTATGAAGTGAACATTTAAAAAGTAGATAATAAATTAATTGTACACATATTGAAAAGGAAATCCATCCTTACCTTACCATGGATAGAGGTTTCAACCAACTCTACTTAAAGGGCTTAGAATTTTATTGATTGACTTCTAGTTAAAGTTTGAAATAATAAATGATAGAATTTAAAATATTTTTTTTCATGAAAGTTGTAGTTAAAGATGTTAACTTTCAAATGAGATTAATATTATTTAATTTTTAGTTATAAAACTCCGGATATAAATTAAAAACTAAATAAAGGTCATACTGGATTTTTGTGGATAGTTTTATCAATTAACTTGTCGCTGAAGTTTGAATTGGTAAATGATAGAATTTGAAATATATTTCTCATGAAAGATGTAGTTAAAGATATTAAATTTTAAATGGAATTGACCTCATTTAATTTAGAGTTGTAGAACTTTGGATATAGGTTAAAAACTAAAAAATGTTTATACTGAACCTTGCTAGATAAATTATGAATATCACAAAAGGGCGTTAAGGGCAAAACTAGGTTTCCTTCCCCCATAAAAATTATAGCCTAGTATCTTAAATTTATAAAGAGAAAATCCATGCCCAAAACCAAAATCTAAAACTTTGGTTATGATTAAAATAAGAATAGTGTTCTTAAAGTAAAACTTGAATGATAGAAATTATAAGAACGAAACTTGAGTATACTAGAGTATACATGTGTGTGTGTAGGAATTGTAGGAAGTTTCTCTTGTTAATTAGATCAAGAATATAGGTTGAATAAGGAGTTGTAATGAATAAGGAGTTGTAATGAGATTTCAATACATGTTAAATTGTAAATGATGATCAAGTTGAAAGAAATCAACTTAGATTATATTATATGGAGAGAGTATTGAATGAAAAATGATATTGTAAATTATATTATTCGTGTACAGATACTCCTGAGCAAAATGGTGTGGTTGAAAGAAAATATAAGCACATTGTCGAAACTGCTTGTTCTTTCTTGTTGTTTGCTTCTGTTTCTAGTGAGTTTTGGGGAGAAGTTGTCCTTACTGTTGTAAGTTTAATTAATGCAATCTCATCTTCTCATAGTTCAGGTTTTTCTCCTTTTGAAAAGTTATATAGGTATGTCCCTGGTTACTCCTCCTTTAGAGTTTTTGGTTGTACTTGTTTCGTTCTTTGTCTTTATACAGAACGTAGTAAGTTGTCCTCTCGATTTGTTATTTATGTCTTTCAAGGTTATGGTGAAGGTAAAAAGGGGTATCGTTGTTTTGATCCAATAACTCAGAAACTTTATGTGTCTTATCATGTTGTCTTTCTCGAGCATATACCTTTCTTTTTTATTCCATCCACTACTCATAGCTTGACTAGACCTGATATTATTTGTATAGATCCATTTTCTGAGGATTCTGATAGTTTATCTTCTCAGGTTCCTAGTACCTCAGATACCCATTCCCATGTTCTACTAATTTATACTTATCATTCAGCAACTACTAACATTTTACTATTCGGCACACTTGAAGCTCCATTCTTATCTATAGCCCCCTAAACTTTGTCTGAGATTATGGATCCACCTCTACATCAATCCATATGTATTCATAAGTCCACAAAAGTACTAGATTTTGCTTATTCTTATTATTCTTCATCCTTTATTTCTTTTTTAGTTTATGTTCATTGTCTCTTTAAGCCTTCTTGCTATAAGGAGGCAATTTTTGATCCTCTTTGGCAGCAAGCTATGGATGAGGAACTTTCTGCTTTGCATAAGATAGATACTTGAGATTTGGTTCCTCTACCTCCTGGTAAAAGTGTTGTTGTTTATCATTGGGTGTATAAGATCAAGACTAATTCTAATGGGTCTATTGAGCAATACAAAGCTAGGTCGGTTGCAAAAGGATACTCTCAACAGTATGGTATGGATTATGAGGAGACATTTGTCCTAGTTGCAAAAATGACTACTATTCGTACTCTTATTGTTGTAGGTTCGGTTCATTAGTGGCATATCTCCTAACTTGATGTTAAAAATGCCTTCTTGAATGGAGATCTTCAAGAAGATGTTTATATGATGCCCCTTCCTAGTGTTTTACATGACTCTGGGTATGTTTGTAAGCTTAAAAGAGCGTTATATGGTCTCAAACAAGCACCTCATGCTTGGTTTGAAAAATTTTATGTTGTGATCTCGTCTCTTGAATTTGTTTCTAGCAGTCATGATTCTACTTATTAAGTGCACTGATGCAGGTCGTATTATTCTGTCTTTATATGTTGATGATATGATTATTACTGGTGATGACATTGATGATATTTTATTTTTGAAGACAAAATTAGCTAAATAGTTTGAAATGAAGGATTTAGGTTATCCTTGATATTTTCTTGGTATTGAAGTAGCTTACTTACCTAGAGGTTACCTTCTTTCCCAGTCAAAATATATTATAGATATTCTTCAGCGGGCTAGATTTACTGATAACAAAACTATAGATACTCCAATTCAGATTAACGCAATGTATTCTTCTTCTGATGGTCTACCTTTGACAGATCCTACCTTATACCGTACTATTATTGGGAGCTTGGTATATCTCACTATTACTCGTCCAGATATTGCATATGTTATTCATGTTGTTAGTCAATTTATTGCTTCTCACACTACAATTCACTAGGCAACTGTTCTTCGTATTATGCGATGTCTTTGTGGTACGGTCTTTTAGAGTCTTTTACTCTTATCCACCTCTTCCTTGCAGCTGCGTGCATACTTTAATGTTGATCATGACAGTGATCCCACAGATCGCAAGTCTGTTACTGGTTTCTGTATCTTTCTAGGTGATTCTCTTATTTCTTGAAAAAGCAAGAAACAATATATTGTTTCTCAATCTTCAACCGAAGTAAAATATTGTGATATGACATCTACTACTAAAGAGATTGTTTGGTTATATTGGTTACTTACTAATATGAGAGTTTTTCTTTCTCATCATACTCCTATATATTGTGACAGCCATAGTTCTATCCAAATTGCTCACATCTCGGTTTTTCATGAATGAACTAAGCACATTGAGATTGATTGTCATCTTACTCGTCATCATCTCAAGCATGACATCATCACTCCGCCTTTTGTTTTTTTTCTTTACAGATTGCAGACTTCTTTACAAAGTCACATTCCATTTCTCGTTTTTGTTTTCTAGTTGGCAAACTCTGGATGCTTGTAACTGTCATATCGTGAGTTTAAAGAGAGATGCTAAGAAATATATATATATATATATATATATATATATATATATATATATATATATATGTTGTTTTATTTATTAAGGGTAGAATAATATTTTCAGTTTAGCTTATATTAATCTCTTTGTATTTAGGTTAAAGCTACACTTCATAATATTGTGATTAATGAACACCCCAATCTTTCTCTTTTATATTTGTATTTATTTTTTGTTAATTTGGATATTTTAACAAAAATTACCTGTGTGATAATGATATTGGAATTTTATGAAAAGTTTTATATAGGAAATGACAGGACAATATTTAGATAGAGTTTTTGAATAAGAGAAACTCTATCGAAATCTCATTAAGTTAGGAAAGTTTTCATTTAGAATAATAAATCGAGGTAAAGTGTAAGCCTTCAATCCTTTTGGAAAAGAGTCAGAAATAGTATGAAGAATAATAGCATGACTTATATAAAAAGAAATTGAAATGATGAGACCTAGTGATGTTGAGTATTAAACTAGACAAATAATCATATAAAAGTTAAAATAGCTAATTACATGAACATGAGTATTTGATTAGAATAATTTGAAAATTTTGGAAGAAGAAAGGGTATAAATATGTTTGTTAAACAAAAAGTGACATAATTTAAATGTATTGTAAATTCAAATAATGGTGTGAACCAGATATGATTGTGATACACACACACATAATCGTATCAAGTAGATGTGTTTGAAGAAACAAATTGTGGCATGGATTAAATGTATTGTGAATAAAAACTTCCTTAATGTGATTGCGTTAGTTTTATAAGCACTATGATGAAATAAAAGTTTATCAAGGATTCAAAGAAATGTACTAAATTGAAATTTAGCATAGGTTGATGTATTTACCAAAACAATAGCTGAATTGGTTTTGCTTATATCATGTGTGTGTGTGTGTTTAACTTGTATTTATTATAATATATTCTAATGTTATAAAAAATAAACTATTTTTAGAATTATCACTGACTCGAACAGAACAATAGATCGTGCCTAACATTTCTTTTAGTTAGGTGATTATGATGTAATTTTAAATACGTTGACTACCTTTTGTAATGTAATTTTGAGAATAACTTGTATATAAATAATATCAATACTAAGGATGCTCATAAATTAATTATTAAACTTCTTTCATTGGGTTTGAAATATGACATTTAAACCTACTCTAGTTCTATGAAATTATTATTGTATGTATTTAGTTCATAATATTCATATTTTGAATTTGTATGTGAAGTATGAAATAAAGAATATGGAAGGATATATGATTCTATTCTTGATTGATGATGTAACTGGGTTAAGGTCCAAAAAACTTGGATAATGTTGAGATGGTGAAATAAATATGTATGCAGGAGTCGATGACTTGGGATTGGTTTGTATTAAAAGTACACTCTATTGAAATTCCGATAGAGATTTAAATGATATGAAGGTTGGAAACATGATACTAATATGTAAGAAAAAATAAAAAATTTACCATATATTTCTAAGTTTAAGGCTCAAGGAAGTTTATAACAATGAGAAAAGAAGTGTTAAATTTTATAGTAAAAAAATTTAAATGACACAAGGATTGAATATATATATACTGAGTTACGTTTCAGCTACTTTCAAGTCCAGTTTATATATCCGATCAATTATTTATCAAGCAAAATAAATATATAAAAAATTATTTAATCTATTTGATTTGTGTTAAAATATTATCATTCATGTTAAAGAACGATAAGGTTTCATATTCAATGTTTCATATTCAACGGAGCTGAATCACTCCCTGGAACTGAAGGAATTGATTAGATCAATTTTTTTAATATTAGTTATAGAAATTAAAAAGAAGAAACATTATTAATGAATTCAGGAAGAAATAAAATACATAGCAACAAAAACTGAATTTATCATATAATTCGAGAATTTAAAAGGAAGAATTAAGAAAAAAAACACAAACACACAATATGGGAAGACTAAAAAAGTTCAATGGCTACTCAAATTCACTTGCATCACGTAGTTCTTTTGGTTTGACTTCGGGACTCGACATTAGCTCATTTAATAAGAAATATTTTCGACAAGAATGCATATATATAACAAAGTGTGGAGAGCCAAACTTACAACATCTCCAGGGAAAATCTTCAACTGGACCAAAGCAGAAGCGACCTTGAGACATCTCGCAAATGTATCTTTCCATGAAAATCTAACATAACTGCCATACACAATTGATGTTCTATCTCCGTAAACAGTAGCTGCTCTCTCTAGGAAACTTATTGGTGACAAAGGCACGTAATTTGCAGGGCAAAGAACTAGACCCTCCATTTCTTACGTCTCTCAGGGGATATTCCTTGAATTTGAAAGAAGTGAACGCTTGTAAATACAGAGATAATGCCTATTGCGTCATGAGTCAGCCCATAACCGCCTTTTTATTTGGAAAAAAAAAAAGCTCCTTGACTATTGAGGCAATAAAAGTACGGCACGGCTCTAGCTTTGTGGTCTCCCCATTATGTCGTGTGATTCTTCATTTTTACTAGGTCATGCTTGGTTGACCAATGACTATGTGCGTCTAATGGTTGATATAAGTTTTCAATCAAATCACATTTCCTTAATTAGGTTAGATTTACCCTCTCTTAATTAGGATCATTATATTACTATTACTTTTCAATATATTTTAAATTATTTTTTTCTAGTATTCATGTTCAATGAAAAGATCAAAAGTAGAGTGAAGACCTAACATCCTTGAATTCAGTTACGATTTGAGTCTAAACATATATGAGTTTGGTTAGCCAACAAACCCAACATTTCTAGGCTCAACTAAGCGTTAAGCCCATGTACATGTTGGTCTGATAGGTCTAGCGTCTGATAGGTTGCTAGACCTAACATCTCTAGTCTCAGCATCTCGTTGAGTCTAGATGGATGTAAAACTAATGATCTTTCTAGGCTTTTTATTGGGTCACAAGACCCCGTTAATTTTTGGTAAATACCCTTAACATAAATAGTTAAGGTCAAAGATACTCAATCCTTTATATCTCTAGGATTATAAAAGTTTTTAAAAGGACCTGTTACTTTATTCCTCATTAATGATGTGAAAGAGATATTTATACTTTATGAAATGCTATCTATGAAAAATGACCCTTAAGCCCTCCCTCTCTATAAAAAGATAAGGTTCATGGATTATAAAGCTTCGAGATTCACAATCTATATTCTCGACTGAATACATATTTTCAGATAATCTCTCTAAAATATCATTACATACACTCTCTCTAAAAAGATACTTATTTAAACATTGAAGAGTGCCAAAATCAACTAAAATAATGTTTTTTTCGGTACCAGTCATAGCTCTCTTGGCCTACCAGGCATCAGGTAATAGCTGCTAGAGAAGAAAACATTTCTTGAATAAAAAGGTTAACAATTATCCGATACATATGCCTTGTTCTCAAACTACTTGGATTTTTAGGAGATCATCAATTGACGTTGTTAGTGGGGAAAGATTAAAAACCCATCAAATGTTCTTTATGAATTAGTTATTAATATCCCTAATCACCATAAAAGGCAAATGATCAAGACACTCCTTGAATGGGATGTGTCACAAATCTCCCTACAGTTGTTGGCACGTTTGCTCCATTAGAGTTCCAACAACTCTTCATTAAGTAGAAAAGGTTGTGTAGTAATTTGTTCACTCTAAGTCAGAGTATGATTTCTTCTACTTGCCCATCGACTTAATGAGATGAGAAAATTTAGGTTATGTGTTTGCCAACTTCACGAATGTAGTTGGAGCCTCGAGATTTTGAAAAGCTTTCAACAAGTACAAATGGAATGTTGGTTGAAACTGTAAAACTGTTGCGATGTCGCGGTCGCATAAATTAATTACCCTAGCTTAAAACACAACACATAAGATAGTATAGAGCAAGCAAGGGGTCGATTCCATGAGGAAGGTTCAAGTCAGATTTTTATGCTAGATGATATGCAATTAATAAGGGGTTTGAAGGTTATCTAGACTAAAACAAAAGTAAACAGAAAGAAGCAATCAATGTTAAATCAAAGAAAACCAAAATTTATCAAGAAAAACAAACATTGTTCGTAAATAAACGTTTACCTACAAAAATCAGAACTGATCATGGAAATGAAACGTCAATTTATACTCTGAATATTTATATTTTCTTATATTGATTAGTTAACAGATCCCCTGTATAACTAATCCTAACCATCAAACAACCACAATGTCCACATTAGTAATTCAATTCAATGGCAGCCTTAAGAACTAGATGAGTTGATTAATCTAGACAACATAATTGTCCATAGTCCATGTTTGATTTGATCATTTGAATGTTCTCCCTAAGGTTAATAAAATACATCCGCCATAATTATTAAATTCAATTGTTTCACAAGTTCATATACCACAACTCTGATTTTGATATCGAACTTAGCAATAGATTGTCTATAATAATAACTTAGAGTCTACTGTAGCAATTAAAATAAACAATCATATGAAAAATAAGTATAGGAAAACAAACATATTCATCATATAAGCTAAAAAGAAAAGGTAAAATAAATCTCATAGTTCTTGAAATCTGAAGGTTTCCATGTCCTTGCAACCAAGAAAAAGAGTTTAACCTTGTATGTCTACTGAATAATTAATCAAAAAGAAGGAGAAAACATGATTTCAGGTTTTGTTGGAGGAATTTGCGTTTTATCTCTCTTGGCTGGCCGTCCTCTCTTTTCCTTTCTTTATTTCTTTTTATATCCTAGGAAACCCTAATCTCTTTTCTACAAAATAGTCATTTCCTAAGTAAACAATTTACATTTAAGCTTTTTAACAACGATTTTCCTAAAAAAAGGAGAAATAGCCTTTTTTAAAATCTTCAAGCTTTGACTTTTAACTTAAAGGAGCTAAATTGCCGAAATAAAGACTTGGATGATGGTTTGGATGCTTTGAGAAGTACTTTAGACTTATGTCTTCACAAAACTTGTCTGCTGGCAGAATTAATGTGTCATCTTAGAAAAATCATATCTCTTTCATATGAGCTCTTTTTCTGCTAACAATTGTTAGGCTAATAGGTCTTCAAGTTAGGAATACAAACAAATTGAGTTTGCATTAAATGAAATTTTGTAGCTTAAGATATTCAAGTTGGAATGGTCGAATGTCAACACTAGTAGAATGAGAGTTTTGAATTTGAAGGCTGTGATTTGCATGATCTTTTTTTTTTTGCCATATATGTGTAGAAAGGTAAGGATGTTAGCTTTCAAATGCCACTAGAATCACTTCGTTTTGACCTCTAGAGTTTAAGTTCTGCACAAAACATCAATCAGAGGTCAAATCTGCCAATTATCTCCAATTTACTTATTTTTTAATCTTAAATCCAAAAGTGCCTTCAAAGAATAAAATAAAAAATATCAAGGTATTTATGTATAAAACATAGGAAAAATACTAGATAAATATGAGTAAAACTATCAAATAATATGGTTGCATAAAAAACATGTGAAGTATCTTTAACAATCATCCAAGAAAGAGGGAAGAGTCTCCCTCACACCTAACACTCTGATCAAATGAAAATTTATCAATAATCAATAAGAATAAGAATGTAAGATTCTTGTATGTGAATGACTTATTTAAAATGACCTTTTATTTTCTCTATATGATACATGAGGACCTTCCAATGATGGGATGGACCCATTCTTCTTAGTGCGATTGCACAATTTACTTTGAAAGGGATCACCACAGTCTTCCTAGTACAATTGCACAACTCTCTAAGAATTAGATAGACACTGCCTCAGTAACAAGTATTGATATAATCTCCCAGGGTAACAATCCTATAACCTTTTAAAGATGGGATAGACCTAGTCTCCCTAATAAGATTGCATAATATGCCTTGGAAGGGATCACTTCATTCTCTCTAATGTGATTGCACAATTTACCTAGGAAGGGATCGACATAGTCTCCCTAGTGCAATTTCACAACTCTCCAATAATGGGATAAACTATGCCTCAACAATAGGGATGAACGCGATCTCCCGAGGGCAATAGCCCCACAATTCCAAAAAGTTTTGACTTGATTCCCATAATGCAATAACACCAATCTCTATATGATCCTAACATCATCTTAACGATCTATTAGAAATATAAAGATACACTCGCAACCCAGATTTCTTCTCGGTTCCAAGCAAGAGTCATATCCTACTAAGATTAGGCAAGATTCAAAAGTCTATTCTTACCAAAATTTGATTTTCCTAGGTATAGGTGTTGGACCGATACAAATTTTCAATAATTTCTTAAGGCCTTTTAAACCTTGCATAGAATTTTTATTATGGGCGTTAGACCCATGCAGATTGGCTAGAGAATTCCCTCAATATTTTTTAAGTATGGGTGTTAAACTCATTTAGGTTTTCAAAACTTTTCTTAAAGGCCTCAAACCTCCATGGAATTTTTACTACGGGAGTTAGATCTATATACACAACACAATCAACAAAGAAATGAAAATAATCAAATTCATAAAACAAAACTAAATATATGTTACATGAGTTAACCCTACAGGACTAGGGTTGTGTACATAAGTAAAGGGAGGGGGGAATGAGGGTCATATATCTAGCTCGGGCTCCTCAACTAGATATTCCCAATGTTGGGCAACACTTACTCTAACAGGGAACACATCTGCAAAGTCAGGTATTGGGACTGGTTGGAAAACAGCACTGAAGTCCATCTATACTCCCCATGATTGATTGAAGAAAAATAAGTTGGATATGACAAGAAATATCTTATCTCTAACAATCTCAAACAAAGTTGTAGACCCTAAAAAAATTCATAAAACTCTCTAAGAGAGTTCCTCAAAGCCTTTAGCTGAGCCTGAGAGCTTTAGGCTTCTTCTTCCCTGATAGTAAGAAGCTTAACTTTTAGACCATCTTGGGTGATTTTTGCCTCCAGAATCTCTCATTTCATGATATCTACTTTATTATAAGTGGCCTCAAATAATTTATCATTTTAGCCCAATTGAAGAACAACACCTTATATATGTTCTTTCAATGATGAATAGGCCACCTTAAGGCTCCTCAATTCGACCCCACAATAGCCTTCTCCTCTTTTAGACACTCAAAGATAACTTATTTTCCTATATTTTTAGAAATGGCCTCCCTTACATGGTTCCTCTCCACCATCTAGCACCTCTTGGAATGACACACATTATGAAAGTCTATCGAATCCAAGTGTTATGAACAATGGTTATAAAACAAAACTACAACAAATGAGAAATTTCCTTACATTAAAGGTCATTTGTCAAGTTAAGGCCAAATGGTGATAATAACTCTCATCAGACATCATTGAGAGGTTTGAGGGAATGGTCAAGGATCCTCTATTGCAATCTCACCACCTCAAGGCTAGTCTCCCCAAGGCTTGACCTTCCACCAATAATAGCCTTCATAAGCTATGTCTCCTCATTAGTTAAAGTGGGGAAACTGAAGGGAGCTTAATAAAGAGCGAGGTCAGCAAAAAATCCTTAAAATTGGTTTCAATGAGAAAAGCCTAAGTAAAGAGCCTAACTACTACAACCTCTACAGACAAAGTTGGAAGTCGAGGTAGAGGAAATGCCATCATAAGAGCCTCTATAGTCGAGAGCCTCGAGGCTAAAACACTAGTCTCTATAGGGGTGAAGACTCTTCTTCTCTTAAAGTAGGCCACAACGTCCGCAAACACTTCAAAAGGTCAAATATGTTTGACTCCCTAAAAAAAGAGAGTGACTACCCTTAGCTTTCATTTTTATAAGAGTTTGGCCTCCCACCATTGCATCCTCTAGGATAGGGAGTTCATCGATGATGATAAGGTCGCCCTCCATCTATTCTTTAGTCTTGCCTATACTCAAGATAAGAGACAAAGATCCTCTTAGTGAACTCTCCTCTACAAACCTTGCTGAAGTTTCTCGTTCTCCTTTAATTGTTAATCCTATACAAAGATAAAGGTAGTAGTTAACTTAGATGTAATAAAAACAAAAAGGGTAAGGAAACTACACACTTTACAATAGAGCATGGTAGTTCCCTCGAGCCATCTTATTGACTTCGTACTCGGTTGAGGCCGATGTCAATGCAACATATGTCTTCTTCTCATTCGAGCTCAGATGAGGTATATTGAAAACTTTAGAGGGAGGTACCCACCAACAGTGGGAGCAACCCCAAATCTATTGCATCTCGTCTTTATGGCTGACTACCTAAATATTAGCCACCTCATTCTCTATTTTCTGACATGAGCAAGTTTTCCCTACAAGGTTCCCTTTATGACTCATACAGGCCTGTTGGTGAAGGAAAAAAAATCAACGCATGTCATTGCCACCATTGATGCTAGTAGCTAGATGGTAATAGGTCCTAAAAATTATCCACTTGTTAGGGTGTAGCTGGCCTGGATCTAATTGGTAATATCTAAAAATCCCTTCATAAATCCTTAAAGAGGAAAGGTGTACCCCAAAGCATATATGTAGAAGGTGAATGTAATTTACAAATGCCTTAAGCAGAGCCCAAGGTTAATTGGTTGATACGCTTAGCCTCAATAGGCATTTGAGTTGTGTACTTTCTTGTCTGTCGAACATTAACGAAATCAATGTCCTCCATACCTAGAGTGCTAAGAGCATTATCCTTAAGAGCCTGAGGCAGTCTTCCTCTCTTATGAGGTTTACTATTAGCAGTAGGAGAAGTACTTCCCATATAAGTAAAGCAACTCTCCCCCTACCAGAAGTGGATGTTAGGGTTTCACCTCTTTTAGTTTTGGAGCTTAGTCTAATAGACCGTTGTCCTCTTTTGTTTCCACCAAAAAAGATCTTATTCAGGTACCACTCATTGCAACCTTGCCCTACCAGGTATCAGGTATTGACTACCAGCCACATTGGCTAAGGAGAGAAGAAAATATTGCTATAATCAAGAGAGTAACCAATTATCGGACACGTAAGTTTTGTTCTCAAACTACTTGGATTTTTGGGACATCATCACTTCTTTTTAAAGTTCTTATTTTATCATATTTTAATTTTTATTCTTTTGTTTGAAGATTTGTTAATGTATCTCATGATTTTGAAATATACAATGTTGCAGGAGACTATTGTTTCTCTTTTTAAAAATTGTACCCTATTAGTGAGATTTAGATCACGAGACTGTACACAGAGCATGGAAGAGGATTCAATACTAGTTGCGCCAAGGTCCATTAATTCTATTTACTTATCCCTATTTCAAAATTTTGCTTATTAAGTGATTGGTATGAGACAGCGCTGATGTCAATGAGCACTTCAAAAAGATTGGGGGAGAAAGCATTAATGTAACTTGATTAAGAAAGAGAGCATTAATTTGTGATGAATAAAAAAAATATGTTTTTCATATATATATATATATATATTGGTGGATTCATACATGCAAGGTGTAAGACAAATAGGTTACATTCAAAATTGAGAGGGAAAGCACAAAAAATAAAAGAAATTTCCCCTTGACAAATTTTTCTTACATTCACACGAAGTCACAAACTTTCTTCTTCTTTTTTTTTTAATTCTAGGAACATCACCACACCGCTCCAGTGTTTGAAAAAAAATCTAAATTTTTATAAATTCACCAAAAATAAAATAAAATCAAACCCGCGTTGGAAATATATATATTTCTAGAAGACATCAATCATATTTTGGCACGTAATTCACGGGGAAGGACTGACTAAATTTAGCTGAATTGCTAACTTTTTCTTCTGACAGAATTAATCTCATGTGAACTTGTAGATATCCCTGCCTAGAATATTTATACGTCAAATAAAGCAACGAATTTTGCACGCCATCTTGTGAACCTCACATAACACGGCAAAACCCTATAACAAACCATAGTAACTCCCGTGTTCTAGACGAGTGAAAACATCATTAAATCTTCTCCTCATTAAATGCCTTCAATATCATCAAAATTGTCAGTTACTGATCAAGAGTCAAACTTTGTAAATTATTATTGACGCACAAAAGTTTTCTGCTCCTTTTTTTAAGATCATGGATATCTTCTATTATGTATATGGTATCAGAAGATCATAACAGTCGGCCTCTACAAAAACTTGGTGAATGGGATGTGAATGATCCTGCAAGGCTTGAAGTAGCTATTGGGGCGGCTGGTAATGGGTATCAGTAGAGATAATGGTCATTATCAACAAAGCAATACATGCAAGAAACCTAAAAAGAGATAGCTTTGTTGTATTCAGTGACATGGATATTATTGCTGGTTGTACAAACAAACAGATTGATTAAGGAAGCTCGATCTTTGTATTTTCTAATTTACTTTTCAGCTAAAGTCTTGACGAATCCAATTGGGATGAAGAACAAAAAGTATTGCCTGTTGAGGTGCAAGCCAATGCCTCAAAAATATAGTTTTTTCATTCAATAGTTGGGTTGTAAAAAGTGAAAACTCTTTTGAATGACATTTGATCTCAGATCACTCGAAAAATTCTCAATTCAAGTCAGAGCATTATATAACACAAGAACTACTAGATCTCTAATTAAACAAAAAGAAAAAAGTTTCATCAATCGAATGACATAAGAGAACGTATTTTGACATCAATATCTGTAGCAAAAAATGATTAATTTACAGTGACTGTTCTCTGATTTGCATAGATATCAATCATAAAAGGAGAAATCAATCCTACATCTGCAAAGAAGGAAAGTTGAGAATGTGGAAACATATGCAGGCAGGCTAACAATATTAAAGCTATATTGCATACATGAATGAGCCTCCACTACATTTTGGCTTTTCATATTAAGTAATCTGAGCATGATGTTTCAAATGTTTCCTTTGGGTACTTTCAGAGGCAATAAATAGTTAAGTATATAATTTTTATATTCCTATGGTTACATAGCTATTGTTCCTTATTGCTGCCAACAACGGATACACTTGGGTAAGCTTGAACCTGCAATATTTCTCCAAAGTGATCTTTCTTCAGAGATTATGAAGTATCTACAAACCCCCACTCATCGAAGAAACAGTGACGATACAAGCAATCAGATAAGATAAACTTTGAAAAATGGACATATAAAATTAGTCCAGCATTGCTCCACCTTCTAATCATTGCATTTAATTATGACCAAGACTGAAATGAGTCTTTCCCATCTGGCTTCCATTGATACATATTGTATTGATTTGTGTTTCATCGGCTGTTTTTAATAGTTAATTAATACCAATTGGCGTCTTTGAAGTTGTTTTCTATCTCTCTTTCTTTCTTCTCTAAGAACTCAGCTGGGTTTCATATATGCTGTTAATTTCTATAAGATATACAGCTGGTTCGACGGAAGAAATTAACATATTCATGCAACTAACTTGTTAGAAAAGGCAAGTAGTGAAGATAAAAAACAGTATGTTTTTTTTTTATGATCAAGTATAATCATGATAGTATTCACACAACTACGATAATTTTTTCTTTAGTTATCGGCAAACTGGTACGAGCACAAAAACCAATAATATAAAGTCCCATCTACTTGAATTGAAGTCTGCTGCGAACGAAGTTACTTATAATCTAAATTACCCAACATCTCAGATATGCAAAAAAAACTTATTTGAGATTGCTTAAAAACTTAGCTAATAAATTACTTGATATTTCTTTAAAAAATAAAGTATTATTCTCCGTAAGGTCTAATTACCTTACAAATCTAAAAACAAAACTGGATTTCTTTACGGACCTTCACTGTTCATGTGTACTGTTGTTACTCATTTTTGGACCCCACGTGCTGAAGACAGTGTACACCTCTTTTGAACAGAGTGTAGGAGTTTAGCTCATATTCACCAAAAGATTGACAAAGGCACATAAAGAAATATTTTGAAACCTTGTTTGAGTTGTTTTCTGCTCTTTTTATCCTTCCTCTTTACT
>Ga0325400_1000860_pt1 | contig 23909 bp, 12 predicted proteins | sample PopdelMetagenome_2_FD_205662 | JGI IMG/M metagenome (GOLD analysis project Ga0325400, IMG submission 205662) | Populus deltoides microbial communities from Bellville, Georgia, United States - Xylem-PdKOR-R1 | ecosystem: Host-associated > Plants > Phyllosphere > Stem > Wood/Secondary xylem...
CTGACCTTTCAAGTGACCTTCCCTCTCTTCTAAATAACTCAACCTGCAAATAAAAATACAATGTGGTGATTAGGACCATATAAACCTCAAAATAATTGATAAACATGCTAGAATAGATTGTTCCATAAACCTTTTCCTGACCAATAGCGCTAGAACCCTATGACAGCCTCTATAGGTTAAACAAATTCAGCATGAATGCAACACTTCTTAGTTTTCTTCTAGACCAAAAATGACCATTTGAGTTATTCTAAATCAGAAAAAGAAAAAAAATCAATACAAATTTCACCAGTCATTCTCAACAAAGGATCAAACTCAAGCAATTAAAAGTAATTATCTAATTTGTGGAAATTTTTGCTTTGATTTGCGAAATACAAACCCCTGTTCATCATTCCCAATTCAAGAGTCGACAGCAATATTCTAATCAACAAAGTAATTATCTATGATTGATTGAACGAACTCGGCATTTCTTCAATTGTGGTTTGGATTGATTCAAATGCATAGAACATGTGAAGAATAAGAGACATGATCTAACAATAAAAATAAAGCGAGATTGAAAACCAAAATTGAAGAAAAAAACATACTTTGGATTGAAAATCAAACCAAATGCAGTGTGTGGACCATGATCATGAGGTTTACTAGAACAAGAGTGTAGTGGATGTGGCATGATTTAATTTGCAAACCCAAAAACCCTTTTTTACTTTCACTTGCAACCAAATTAAACCGAATCAAAGAGAATTGAAATCAAACCAGAATTTTAAGGACAACAGCAACAACAACAACAACAAATCACAAATTAAAACAACACTTACTCTTTCCAGTAGCCGGGCAATGATTTATGTACTGGGATTCCTATGATCTAAGATGGTAGAGAGAAGGGTAAAATGTTGGGTCATGCTCTTGCTGCAAGTAACTATTGCTAAGGGGATGATTTTTTGAGAGAAAGAAAGAAAGTGGAGGCGTTGCTGGTGTTAGTCTGCTTTTGCTAGGGTTAAGTCGAGATTCAAGAATCAGAGAATGTGAGATATGGGGAAAGGGGAATTTTTGTTAGATAGGATGGAAAGGAGATGAGAGGACTGAGAAGAGTCAGTTAATGGTTTTTGTTAATTGTGTTAAACTTGGTCCGAGTTTACCGAGTTCACTGAGTTTAACCGATTTTAACCGAGTTTGCCAGTTTTTGAGTTTTCTACCCGATTTCACACGATATATCTGTGTTGACTCATAAATCATACGATTTTATGAGTCAACTCACGAGTTTGACAACCATGGTCACAACAATCCAACAGAGTCGCATGTTATAGATTAACATGAACACACACAAGCATTGCAATTCCAGCACACAAGTGGCCACAACAATCCAGCAGAGTCACATGTTACAAATTTTAACATGAACACACACATGCATTTCTAATTCCAGCACATAATTGGTCACAACAATCCAGTAGAGTCACATGTTACAGATTTTAACATGAACACGTGCATTCTGGCCAACTTTTCTACTAGGGCCAATCCTTTTTCATGTTTTGTTCATTCCATTCATTCATATTTTTTTGTTAAGTGTTCTGGGGTTGGTCCCATTGTGTCTTTATTTCCTTGTTCTCCTAGTTGATTTCGGTTTCCTTCATAGTTGGCCTAAAAATCCTTGGTCAATTTTCTTAGGGTCTTCTTTTTTATTTTCAGTTTTGGGTCTTAAGAACAAGAGGAAGGGAGTTTATGACCCATACCTTTTAAATCTAAGTAAGTTTAGGGAAGGTTTGACAATATTCTTTCTCTTCTTCTGCTGGTTCTCCTCTTTTTTCTTCCTTTCTCATTTTCTAGCCCCTTTTTCCTTCCCTCTAGCCAGTCCAATCTTCTCTCAAGATCTTAACTATCTCTCTCTCTCTCTCTCTCTCTCTCTCTCTCTCACACACACACACACACACATTCACAAGGCCCTCTCTACTAGTATGGTTTAGGTTTTCATTGGGAAGGAGGAAGAAAGGAGAAACATGCAGATGGACATGCAACTGCTACAGACAACTTTGGGAAAAGGAAGGCTCACCTTCTCTCTCGTACTTGTATTTATAATCCCTATTAAATGAGGTGGGGTGTTTGGGGTTGGTTTAAATGTGTTCGTATCCTTGTTTTGGTCTCTCTAAAATCGATTTTACCCTTAAGACAGTCTGATTTGTCTCCCTAAATTTTTAATTAGACTGAATTGGTGTTAATTTAGAAATCGGTAGTGAAAATTACGTCACTACCAAATCAGAAGTCGGCAACGACGGTGGGGTCATTTTTTATTTTTATTTTTTTTATTTGGATGTTTACAAATAAGATGCCGATTTATTTTTTCCAAGATAGTCTAATAGGGTTTGCCTTTAGTTGGTATATGAGACTAAACAATATCAGGATCAAGAAATGAAAGACCTGATAGGCGCCTTCTTGAAGCAGTATAAATTCAATCTGGAAATTACTCCTGATAGAACCAGCTCGATGGCCATAGAGAAGGGAAACCAATAGTTTGTGAGGGCATATGCGCAAATATGACAAGATAAGCCAACACATATCCAACCTTCACTGATAGAGATAAAAATGGTGATGTTGTTCACCAACACCTTCTAATCCCCTTATTATGAGCATTTGATGAGAAGTTTAGCTCAATATTTTCATGAAGCCATAAGGATTACTGAAAGAATTGAATAAGCTATCAAAATGAGAAAAATTAAAGGTCTTATCATGGATTCTAGAATAATGACAAGAGATGAATCAGAAGATGGCTCTTAGGTGGGAAATCTTAATTATGTGGTCCGGCCAAGTCTTGTTGTAACATCAAATGATCAAATATCTTTGTAAAAGATTGATATACCTTTGCCACTTGAGTTTGTCTACCAGCATATGTTAGACTCTAGACTTGTTGCCCCGACTCCATCAAATTCCATACAACCATTGTTTCCTAGGTTAATCCAAACAAGAGATGTGATTATCATGGTGGATCCTAGGCCATTCAATTGGCAAGCAAGGGATGAATTGAGTTTGTGAATAATAGTGGTGCCTACCACATAGTCACCCTTATTTTTAGAAATGACTAGTAACTTTCAAAATGCTAACATGGCATAGATAATATGTAATTACCTAAAGAATGAGCATTGTATTTTGCTTCAATATATTTCCATATATTATGAATGCATCACATACTTTCAATGAATTGTGTTTTGTTTTTTGTCTTATTATTGTCCTGAAATAAAGAGATATTTCTTTCAAAGGGTATTTTGACAAAATATTTTGATTAAACTCCAATATGCGAAATTCCGGCTAGTCAATCCTAAAAAACTAAGAGTGTTTTGATTGCAGAAATGACTCGATGTTCGTTAAAATGACATAATAAATAATATGAGGTGACCAAATAAATTTTGAACTCACATATGAAATTGAACCACACATCATTTAACTAAGTTTTAGTATTATGCATAATGACATGTAGTGGACTCAGTAGTTATGGACTCACGAATCATGATTCTTTTAAGTGTAAATTAGTATGTTGAACGAGGTCAAAATTCATCGATTCAAACCGACATTTCTTGAAATGAGAAAAGGCCATTTTTGTTTACTCCTTTCACAATTCTTGAAATATATATCCATTGTAATCCCATTTGAGCCTGATAAAATATTTTTTAAGAATAAAAAAGAAATCCTGACATGGATCACACCCTATACTAGGGCAAATGAGGGATTTTTAGTTGAAAAAATAAAGACAATAGTAGAATCAATGATAAAAAGAATGTTAAGAAAAAAAGTCCAATGATTGAGATAAGGGCTAAAGGTGAAAAAAAAAGCCATAGATTGGGGGGCATCCGAAAAAACTTTGAGGAAGACTACGTGAAAGCCAAAAGGTGGAGATTATCAGCACTTAAAAGGTAAGTGAATGTTAAAGGTAGGAAAATGCCTATCAAGTCTAAGAGGGGCAAAAAAGGTTTTTTTTTTAATTAAGGAAAAGCACAACAAATGCTAAAAGTCAATACTAGAAAAAATATTGAGCTACAAACATGTTTTTTTGTTAATAAAGCCTCTCGTATCTTCAAATGATTAGATTATTTATCTATAAAAAAAGCTAGATTTTTCTTATGGCCTTTGTTAAGAGAATATTGATCTTTTAGGTGAACACAAAATGAGTGGCATGGTTATATGTCATTCTTTTACAAAGATAATAAAATGAAAATAAGCAAATAACGAGGCTAATTATTAGCAGAGAACCCTGACCTTCCATTTGAATTGAAATTTAAGATGAAAGAATATCATAGAGATAAATGATAGGTAATGAGTTTTAGTATTCTTTTTAAGTTTGAGATTGATAATGAAAGGAGTTGCATGGTTATACGTTAATGTTTGACCTTAATAGGTAACACTAAAAGTTTTTGATTGATTCTAAAATTCTGTTAAGAGTGAGGCATGATTATTGTTTGATTATGATGGAGTTTCCTGTCCAAATTTAGAAAACAAGATTTAATGATGAAATATATGGCATGATTATATGTCGTTTCCTCTATAAAAACAGCAAAAGAAATAGAGTTAATAAATAATTGATGTTGATTCTAGGTCTTTGAAACCCTCACATGTTTTTTGAGCCTGTGGATTTCCTTTTCTTTCACAGCCATGAACAATAACCTGCATTATGTGCTTTTTAAAGTCATTTTTAATCAAGTAAGCGATTTGAACTAATAAATAGCGCTCTAAAAATCTTGAAGAGCTTTTCTATAAGAGTCATGGCTTCATGAATTAAGTTGCTTGTTATTATACATACTGATAAAATAGGTGCTCAAAAGAAATAATCTTTCTTGATAAAGCCTCAAGTTTTGACTTGAGCATCCTGTTTTGTTTTTAAATTTAAAGAAGGTCACCTCGTCACGTACCATCAAATGATACATCCAAGATTATAGATTAAAATTAACACAGAGAACTATAGAAAAAACTATTTTAATCTTACAATAGGTCAATTTATGTTTTCAAAATACAAGACATTCAAAGGACTACATGTATTAAATGACGTGTATTGGGTCTTTAACCAAAAAAGCTTGATTTTAAAAAATACTTTCAAAAACTGACATCTCTCTTATTTTATTTCAACAATTAGACTTGAACATACATGATCTTTTAAAATGTGCGAATTGATTCTAGAACAAGAAAGATTTTCAACCAAAAAAATCAACTGAGTTTGCTAAGTCCTCAACAGAAATAACATTGACACTTCTTTATCATTCTTGAAAAGTTGAGTAGCCGGGGGCAATACAGTGGATCTTGGGAGGGAAAACAAACAATATTCAAATCAGTTGAGGGCAAAGAAAGATAAACAAATGATGAATCAGTGAAATCCATTGAATTTATGTTTAGCATATGGCAATGACAAATACCTCTTGATTATAAGCAGAAGAACGAGCACATTCAGATCAATTAAGGGCAATATTTTTCAAAGACAGTCTATGATTTAGTGAATTTCAGCAACAATTAAGAGTAATGTTATACTTGAAGGACATCTTCATATTTTGTTCTTGGTTTACCCTCTGAAACATGACTATAACTCCTGAAATATGTTATCGCATGAGGGTATTTCAATGAATATCAGAAGGATGCACACCACCAAGACCGACTATGAGATAATTTGATTTAAAACCTATTGACTCAAGGTGCATTTCACCATATGAATGTGGGTGATAAAAGGGAATATCATGGATGATGACAATGTATTTTTTTTTTCATAATTTGATTAGACAAGTTGAGAGGAACTTGTTGAGAAAAACACTGAGTATACAGTAATGAGCCTTTTATTGCAAGCTATGAGATGTGTGCCTGGACGACTTGATAGTTCCATTAAGGTTGATGATAACATATACTTGAAGAGTATGTTTCAATTAGAGGCAACTTCATGGCTAATTGCAAATTTGAGATGAGATCGACTTTGGTAAAACTTTTAGTGATTGTTGGCAAGATGCATAGTCAAGCTTGATAAACAACAAGATCAGTAATCATTATGAATAACCCAGGATGAGCTACTAATATTACGATAAACTCAAATAAGTTGGTAAATCAAAAAAAATAGAGAAGGCTTTGGATAGCAAACAAAGATACCTTATGACAACAGAGTATCAAAAAGGAGGGCCTATATTTCAAACCAAGTAAGGATGCATATATGTCATCTAATCCTTGTCACACTCGACATCGCGGCGGCCTTAAAAATTAAATCTTTGGAAAAGAACGGATTTCTGGTATCCTATTTTTTAATGGGGAATGGTCTTTGTTTAAGGAGTCGCCACCTAGTATTATGGTCACTAGGAACCCTAACTGGTCAACAGAGATTCTATGGTTCGGGACTGGTTACGTAAAAGGAAAGATATTATCACCCCTTAAACGTCCTACCTAAGGCAGGCTGCATTGCTAGTTTCATCTTAAATTGCTAAATGTTTATTAGTTTATGCTATGAAAATTTGCTTATAATATTCCTGACTCTGGCGCCAGTGAATATTCAAATATGAATATTTCCAACTCTGGCGTTGGTAAATATTACGTAGCTATAAAATAAATTAGATCAATTTTTTATTTTATTCCCGACTCTGGCGCCAGTGAATAAATAAATAATAATAAATTTATTTTTTACAAATGCAAATATTTTTTATATTTCTAGCTAAATAAAATAAAATACAACGAATAAAAATAATATAAATTTAAACCGGTATTTTTATTCCTGACTCTGGCATCAGTGAATAAACCAATAAATTTATATTATTTTTATTCATGCATACACATTTTTATTTTTTTATTTTTCTGTTTTTTTATTTTTTTTCTAGGACTAAACTTCACACGTGCATGCACAAACCGGTAAGTAGAGAATTAAATTGGCCTATGTACAGTACCCATGCAATTATAATTGCAAAGCAAAGGGAAATAAAGAACTTACCTAATGCAGGGAGGTGAAGTTGAAGACAGTGGCTTGCTTTGGATCCCTCGGTTCCTCCTCCCTCCTCTGCTTCTCCTTATCTTTCACTTTCTTGGGTCGCCTATTCTCTCCCTATAATTGTCTCTCTGCATCTGTGTTTATATTCTTCGTTTGGCCCCCCTGTGTTGTCCCTCATGTTTTGTTCTCTGGTTTCCTTTGTCTGTCAACTGGTTTTCTCGGTTTTCTTCCGCTTCCCTTCTTTCTCCTCTGTTTTGGTCCTCTATTGTGGTTCTCCTCTGGAGAGCTCAGGTTCTGGTGCAGTTGTTGCTGAAGATGGAGACCTGGCCTACTCGGAGTGTTGGACCGAAGAAAGGAAGCTTACTGCTGTGGCTGTGGTCCACAGCTGCTGAAAACAACAGCTAACACACAGGAGACGAATAGGCAGCTGCTATTCACATTGCTGAAGGAGAGCTGTTGTTTGGCGAGGGTCACGATGCTTTGGAGAACGAGTGGAACAGAAAGAAGTCGCGCTGGTGGACTGCTGGCGGAACTATCAACCTCAGGAAGAAGTAACTCGTAGACTCGATGAGATGCTGTTGTTGACGTGAGGAAGAGCTGACGATTTGGTCCGTTGCACTGTAAGGGGGCATTCCCTTTCTGCTACCATGCCTGGGAATGTCGTTGTTGCTCAGAGGAGAGGTCAAGGCTGGCGTGGTAGCAGTTTTGGTCTCAAGCTAGAGAGGAAAAGAAAAGCCACGGAGGGCTTGCTCTGGCTGTTTTTGGTGACTGGGGGAAGAAGAGGAGTAAGGAAGCTGGGGGAGGGGCAGCGACAGCTAGTCTAGGATTTGGCCGCGCCCCCTCTTTTTTTTTTAATGTCTTTTTTATAATTTGTTTTTGTAGGGTTTTGAGTAATGGCCTTCTCCTGAGTTTTCTTCTCTTTTAGGGTTTGTCTCTAATCCTCCACCCCCCTCCTTCTTCGTATAGACTGGGATCAGTATTTATAGTGTAAGAGTCCTATCACTTGTAAGAAGTAAAGTCCCAATCAAACTCATTCTCTTTTTTGAAATTCAAATTAGAATTGAATTCGAAATCAAACAACTTTCGTTATCTTGAAGGTAAGGATTATCTTGAAAATAAGGATCATTTCGAAAGTAAGGATTATCTCAAAGATAAGGATAGAATGGCGAAAGCACATTATAGTCCTTAATTTTCACGCAAGTTGACAAATCACACTTTTCATCGAAATAAGTCTCTGATCTTTTAATTTTACATTTTAAACCCTGTAAAAATTAAATTAAAAGCCAATGGGCCAAAATTGGGTTATAACAATCCTAAAGCATTGCATAAATATTTTTGAATTTTATAAGAGAAATTCTCAATAAAATCCATCAAGATTTTGATGAATCTGAGTGTCCAAAGAAAGAATCATTGAATTAATGATAGCAAAGAATCATAGTTTTAACCCTGGAACGGGAAGAAGATGAAATAAACCCTATCATTAGGAAATTCTCAATAAAATAAGAAGATTAACCCTATTATCAGGAAGAGTTTTCAAGCCAACCTTGCAATCAGGAAGCACTAAGTTTTCAAACCCTATGATCGGGAAGTATCAGGTCAACCCTGCAATTAGAAAGCACCAAGTTTTCAACCCTGTCATCGAGAAATCTAGTTAAATTCATTCATTAGGAAGAACAAATGTTAACCCTGCAATCATGAATCGCCAGGAAAGTTCAAAGAGAACTTGATCAAGCCCTTTCATAAAAAAAAATGAAGAACACTGTCATCAGGCATCCTAATTTCAAACCCTACAATCATGAAAGAAAGTGAGAAGAACCTTATTATTAGGAAATTCTCAAAGAAAGAAGAAAGTTCAAACTTTGTCATCAAGAAGAACAAGAAAAGCCTACCATCAAGAATTTTAGTTTTGGGAACCCTGCCATCAAGAATCTTAGTTTTTAATTCCATAATCAAAATGTTTAAAATTTAATCAAAATGATTAAAAACACCTTCAGAGAGTTCTAGTTGAAAGGGATCGCTGAGATTCAGGATTTCAGGTTAACTAAGCTGTAAACAAAGATTTTAGTTCTAGTTAAAGGTGATTGCCAGATAAGATCTTAGGTTGATCGAGTTGAAGACAGAGATTTTGGTTCTAGTTAAAGAGAGGCCTCTAGATTAAGATTTCAGGTTAACCCAACTGAGGACAAAGATTTAGGTTTTGGTTAAAGGGTTGAGATTTCAGGTTAACCTAATAGAAAATAGAGATTTTATTTCTGGTAGAGAGTAGAACACTTCTACATAACACACACACGCACTAATGGACTTATGTGTGCTAGGTCCTGTGCATCGTCACTTGTGTATCCTGCTTGTCTACTTAATGCGAGAGAGTGTGGGAAACCTCTTAGTATGGGAAACACTTAGTTGCTAGGCAAACATGAGTGAATCAGTGAGGAAAAAGCTGAGTCTAACTAGGCTAAACTTTCGTGCGAGGTCTATTTTTGGGATGAAAAATTAACCTCATGACAAGTATCGTTGATTGGGGTTTTAGGTTGATCGAGCTACTGACACAAATTTTGGTTCTGGTTAAAAGGAATCACCAAATTGGGATTTTAGGTTAACTAAGTTGTAGACAAAGATTTTGGTTCTAGTTAAGAGGGATTGTCAAATGGGATCTTAGGTTGATCAAGTTGAGGACAAAGATTTAGGTTTTGGTTGAAAGGGGTCTTTAGATTGAGATTTTAAGTTAACCCAACTGAAAATAAAGATTTAGGTTCTCGTTAAAGGGTTGAGATTTTAGGTTAACCTAAAACAGAGATTTTGGTTCTAGTTAAAGAAAATCACCAAATTGAGGTTTCAAGTTGACTGGGCTACTAACAAAGATTTTGGATCCAGTTAAAGGAAATCACCAGATTTGGATTTCAGGTTAATCGAGCTGTAGACTAAGATTTTGATTATGGTTAAAAGGGATTCGACAGATGGGATCTTAGGTTGACCTTGAAGACAGAGATTTATGTTTTGGTTAAAGGTGGTCTCTAGATTGAGATTTCAAGTTAACCCAACCAAAAACACAGATTTTAGTTCTAGTTAAAGGAAATCGTCAGATTGAGATTTCAGGTTAACTGAGCTGTAAATAGAGATTTTGGTTTTGGTTAAAGAAAGCCTGTAGATTGAGATTTTAGATTAACCTAATTGAAAATAGAGATTTAGGTTCTAATTAAAAGGAGTCTCTAAATTGAAATTTCAGATTAACCCAACCGAAGACAAGGATTTTGTTTCTGGTTAAAGGGGATCACTAGATTGAGATATCAGGTTGGCCAAACTTTTGGCAAAAATTTTGGTTTTGGTTAAAGGGATATGCCAGATTGGGATCTCATGATAACCAAGTTGTACATAGTTTTGATCGTAGTTCTGGTTGAAGGGGATTATTACAAAAACAAAGTTTCAAATCAACCGAACTAAAAATCTTGAGAATATTAGTTTTGAAAGAACAGTTTGTTTGTTTTTACAATCTTACCACGCAAAGCACTTAGCAAGTCTTTGCTCCGTAAGTATTGTAAAGATGGGGCATTTGTTGCTACCTAATTTTTTACATAATTTTTGAAGTATTTTAAAAAATATATGTTCTTGATGTATTCGTGTCATTTTCAGTGTTTTTTCTATGCATTCAGTTGATAAATTATATGGATGCCAGTAATTTTTGGAAGGTCAATTCCTAACCCTAAACCATTTATTTGATAAATTATTAGTTTTTGGGACCAATTATTAATTGTGCGTATGGTTTTGGAACTGTTTAATGATGATTTATGATTGATTGAGCTGTTAGGATAAAAATTATTAATTTGTCTTTATTGCATATGGTTAAGTCTCTTAAAAATATATTATACTTGCATATTTCCCTATATAAAAAAATCATAAAAAAATAGTTTTTACTTTACATGTATTTTTTGGATTTAATAACTAATTTTTAAGGCCATGAGAATTTGATTTATTTTTCAAAAACACCAAACAAAATTTTATTTTGTTTAATATTTGGAATTACAAACTTATATGTAAGATGTATTTCATGTATTAAATAAAACGACAACTTTTTTTTTCAACTTTAGAATAACTAGGTTTTAAATTGATAAGATAAAGACTTCTTTACTGAGGAGGACTTTTCTTCGACTATAAACAGACCAACAGTTAGAAAACATAATATTTTCTTAGTTTATATCAGACAGATAAACAATGCATCGTACCTCAAGTAAGACATATTAAGGGTTTTAATACCTTTCCTTTACGCAATCAGTCTCCTTACTCGAACTATGAGGCTAGTTAGGGTTCCTATTGACCAAAACACTAGGTGACGACTTCCATTCCCTTTTTTTTACTGATAAAAGAGAAGAATTTCATGTTCTTTCCACCCATTCAATTCCAGACCATTCCCGATCTAGAATGATGATCGTCGCGACGTCATCCACGTGCGATAATCTTGAAATTGTTTTTAGTCAAATTATATTTTTACGGGTTATTTAAGTTATTTTTGCATCCACAAAATCAATTGAAATATATCGATCAACCCCCATACAGTTTAAATTACGGATAGCACGGGTCAATTATCTAGTTAACAAAGAAACTAAATCATGTGGTGATATTATTGTTCATGCAAACTCATGCAACTGTGGATTACAATAGTAATCCACGGTGCATTCCTTTTTTTTTCACCTTTTCTGTTTTTTTTTTTGCACCTTTTCTTTTTTTTTTTCCAACTTTCCACTTTTTTTTTGTTTATTTTTTTTTCCAAAATTATCTTTGTTGATTTTACTTTTTAAATATTAAGTTGGTTAAAAATTTCACTTTGTAATTTTTTTCCTTTAAAATACTGTGGATTGCTACGATGTTTTTCCACATAGTTTTTCTATTTTATTTTTTTACTTTTCAAAATTATATTTGTCGATTTTATTTTTTTTATATTGATCATTTAGTTTTGTAATTTTTTTCTTTAAAACATTATTGATTGCTATAGTGTTTCTCCACATGTTTTTTTATTGTTTTTGTTTTTTTATGATTTTTTCTGAAATTATCTTTTTCGATTTTATTTTTTAATATTAAGCTGGTTAAAAATTACAGTTATGATATGTGAGGAAAGCATTGTAACTTTCCTCGCAAATTATTGTGGATTGCTAGTGTTTTTTTCCACATGATTTTTTCTATTTTGTTGTGTTTTTCCCTAAAATTGTCTTTGTTAATTTTATTTTTTAAATATTGAGCTGGTTAATAATTGCAATTATAAGTAAATATAAGTTTTTCCTCACAAAACACTATGGATTGATACAATTTTTCCTCACATAGTTTTTTTCCAGTTTCTTTTGTGTTTTATTTATTTGTAATATTTTTTTTTAAAATTATCTTTATCAATTTTATTTTTTTAATATTGAATTGGTTAGAATTTAACTTTGTAATAAAGCTTAATCATATGGGGAAAGCACAGTAGCTTTCCTCACAAAACATTGTGGATTGCTACAGTATCTCTCCACATGGTTTTTTTTTCTTATGATTTTTTCAAAATTATCTTTGTTAATTTTATTTTTTTTAATATTGAGCTGGTTAAGAATTACAATTACAAGTCATTACAAATAAGGCTAAATCATATGGGGAAACATTGTAGCTTTCATTACAAAACACTGTGAATTGTTACAGTGTTTCCAACATGGTTTTTTTTCTTTTTTTGTTGTTATTTTTTGTTATTTTTTTTCTAAAATTATCTCTGTCGATTTGATTTTTTTAATATTGAGCTGATTAAAAATTTAACTTTATAATTTTTTTCTTTAAAACACTGTGAATTGTTACAGTGTTTTCCCATATGATTGTTTTATGATTTTTTTCAAAATTATCTTTATCATTTTTTTTTAATATTGAGTTGGTTAAGAATTATAATTACAATAAAGCTAAATCATATGAGGAAAAAGTTGTATTTTTTCTCACAAAATACTGTCGATTGCTACAGTATTTCTCTAAATGGTTTTTTATTTTATTTTATTGGGGAAAACACTGTAGTTTTCCTCACAAAATATTGTCAATTGCTACAACGTTTTTTCTCATGGGTTTTTTTCCTTCTAAAATTATCTTTGTTGGTTTTTTTTTAATATTAAGTTGGTAGAGAATTTAGATTTGTAATTTTGTTTTTGCTTTTTATTAACAGAAAAGCTAAATCATATGGCAAAAATACTGTATCTTTTCTCACAAAACACTATGGATTGCTACAAATCATTTTATTCAGTCTCTACATTTTTATTACCAATATAATTTTTTTTCCATTATAAAATATTAATTTCATCATATCTTTAGTTTCTATTACTTATTTAATAATAATTTATAATTATAATACTATTAAATATATTTATTTTATAAAATCGCAACAGCCCAATTGCTAACCTTCTCGTGAAATCTAAAAGGTGCATAATCGAACCCGGGTCAGTTTAATAGCTACGCTTCTTACCATTTTATTTTTCAACACTTGTCACTTTTAAGCTGATGTGCTAAGCCACGTGTAATTCGACTAATATACGTGTCTTTCTTTCACCTCACCAGTCATCGGAAAATTGATCAAAATTCAATCGGAGGAGCTCCATTAAAAAAGTTAAAAAGAAGAAGAAGAAGAAAGGCTACATTAAACCAAAATCCATTGGATGAAACACAGGGAGACGACGGCAAAGATGCGGCAGCATAACATTTTTTTTTCTTACAATTTACAGCTACGGCAAGCCTGAGTGATAAATAAGGGTAGAAATAATACTTTTTTTAAAAAAAAAAAAGCTTTTTTTGATCCATCGGTCGACGAGATGTCGTTTTCATTCTTCAAGGCGTCACGCCCGAAGACACCACAAGAAGTGGTGAAAACAATCAAAGATAGCCTCATGGCTCTTGATACCAAAACCGTTGTTGAAGTTAAAGCCCTCGAAAAGGTATCCTCTCTCTCTACTTTTATTTATTTATTTATTTATTTTATGAGTACTGGCTTGTTATTTGATGATCAATTGCAGATTAATTTTTCCTTGTTTTATTAGATTAAATACAGACTTAATTACTGTTTTGTTTATGTAATTATTTGTCAATTGTGAGAAATATATAAAAATAATTAAAAATTCTGTTGGTGGTGGTTAGAATGTTTAGACGTAATTATTTGTTATGTGAAATGCAATTGGCGAAAACAATATTTTAAAATTTAAAAATGCAATTTGCGAGGCGAAAATTAGGGTTTTTAGTGATTCTGGATGGATCATTGGGATTTATTGATTGTTGATTGATATTTTGAAAGTTATGACAGGCATTGGAAGAAGTGGAGAAGAATTTTGTGACATTGAGATGTATGCTGTGTGGAGATGGGGAGGTAGAACCGAATATGGATCAAGTTTCGCAATTAGCACTTGAAGTTTGCAAAGAGGATGTTCCTGCTCTAATGATTCAAAAGTTACCAAATTTGGGATGGGAAGTAAGTGCTGCTGCTACCCCATTCCTATGGTTAGCTCATGCATCCTATTTAGTCTTTTTTTTTTTTTTTTTTGTTGCCGCAGAAGAGATTATAATTTCTTAGTTTATGTTGAAATGCAGGCGAGAAAGGATTTAGTCCATTGCTGGTCCATATTGTTGAAGCAGAAGGTTGACTCCAGATATTGCTCTGTAGAATACATAGAGAACCATTTTGAATTTCTTGACTTTCTTGTTGTGTGGTAAGCATAAGCATAGAATACTTGTTGTTATGCTCTGATTTAAAAATCATACTTTTTTGTCTTGTGGGCCTTTCGGGATATAGTTCTTTGATTTCTTCTGATTATCAATTTTTTCTTTATATGGGTATTTAGGGGGTGTTTGGGAGTGTGGTAGCTGTTGTTTTTCAAAGTGATATTTTTATTTTATTTTTTAAAAATAATTTTTTACATTAATGCATTAAAACGATTCAAAAATATAAAAAAAATTAATTTTAAGAAAAAAAAATCAAATTTTTGGGAAATGTCCGCGTCCTTAATCTTTATATAGTCTTCCTGAGTACTGCCATGTGAATGCATTTTCTGCCCAAGAAGGAAACAGGGTTGTTTCATCTAAAAGAGTTGGAATTTTGTGTCTATTACCAAATTGTAATTCAGAATGATAATGTTGCAGGAAAATAAAATGAAATAAGAGAATAACTGATGTCAAAGATCCTTCTAAATTTTTTTCATAAGGGTATCATGAGAAAATAGTACCCTAGTCAACGAAGTGAAAAAAATAGTTTTTGCCTAAGAACCATAAAATGTGTCTTGTTTTTGTGCCCAAAGTTATTTGTTTCAAGATTATTTTCTCTGTTAGAAGGTTTAAATCATACTTGCTATTGTGTGATGGTTGGAGAAGGGATTTGAGTTTTTGGAAGTTGTAGAAACTATTAGAGACACACTAGTAGGGTTTCTTGGAATGATACCTAGAGGATAGAAAACTTAAGGTTCATACCTAGGGTTCTTTGGAGTCACAGCTAACAGTAACTTGAGTCACACAATCAAAAGCAAATTGCTGGGAAATTTTATTCATAAACTGATTTTCTCTCTGTATTGAACAATTACATAACCTAATAAAGTAGTTGTCCTATTTAAAGTAGGAAAAACCTAATAAACCTAATTAATCATTAGGATTAATAAAATACCCCATTAAAAAATTAAACCTAGACAAATTTTCCAGATTTTCCTGCAAATCTGGATATTACTGCTGCAAAAATACGTTAATTTTTCTTATATTGTTGTACATGCTACTTTTTCATATGGAGTCTCTGTGAATAAGAAATTTCATTAAGGTTACTGTAAGAGATTTAATGTTTTGCTCTCTGAACAGCTATGATAACAAGGAAATTGCCTTGAACTGTGGACTTATGCTAAGGGAATGCATAAAATTTCCGACACTTGCAAAGTAAGACATTCAAGCTCTTTTTTTTATTTCTTTTGTGGCCACTGTGTTATAGCTAAAACTATTAAATTTTGTAATTTGATGGTATCAGTGGAAGGAGCTCTATTGTTATCCTTGCATAATTGATCAGTGCACAAAAGTAGTAGTACTGAAATATGGAAATAGTGACTCTTATGCGCCTCTTATTTGGCCTATATGTAAGCTTCATCTTCATAAAACTTTCTTGTACTTTGGCATCCTCATGTGTTTGTATTTATGATCACAAGTCATCATTACCATTATTGTGATGACCTTTGACTCCATTGGATTACAATCACACTCATAGGAGGCCTTCTTGAGGTGAGACTTCGGGTGGTCGGGGCTTTGAATCCATAGCTTTTGTGTCACCCATAAGTGTGAGACAGCAAGAGGTTTGAGTTCTCATTAACAGCTCAGCACGGTTACTGTTTCTCATGCACAGTGAGAAATTTTGACCTTCTTAGGGGAGAGGATTTTTATAATGTGTTTGTAAGCATGAGGAGTTGCGTATCCTTTTTTTTTCCTGAATAAAAACACATGGAGAGTTATGCCTGTGGAATTGTGAATTTACAACGCATTATTTGGTAGAACTCCTTCCTGTATTTATTTTTTTTCTGTATTCATTATTTGATGTTTATATTCCAAATTATTTTTTTATGGTTAATGGTTCATGTGAGAGCTTCCCTGGAAAATAGGAGAATAATAACTCTAAGTCTGAGTACCTGCGACCAGGGGCTGGTTAGAATTTAGTTTTATTTGGTATCTTGACATGGGCTTTGGGGTTTCCCCTTCTGTACATTTTTGTGCATATAGGGTTGCATGCCCTTTTATGTTTTTCCCTTTATTTTGGCTTCAAGCTGATTTCACAGGGATCTGTTTTGTCTTTTCTATATTTTTGTAAAATACCTTTTGTGATATCTTCTCCATCAATGGAAAGGACTGCTCATGCGTGACCTGGGTTTCTTTATGATTTTTTTTTTATGTGCTCATTGGTTGTTGCTTCTACCCTGGTCCTTGGGGTCTTTCACTGGTTATGGCAATTTGAACTTTATCTCTGCTGCTAAAGTTATTTAATTCCAAAGTTTGAATGCTTTGATATGATTTATTCAGTGACTAACTTATTTACTGTAGAGATTAATGGCCCCACTTCCACTGATTGTTAATGGAATTTGATAATTGTTAGCCTATTGCTTTTCTGAGATTTGAAATTTCAGTCAGTTTCAATTCTAACAATTACTCAAAGTGTAAAATGGCTGTTACAGTCAATGCTGCTTTTGACATCTGCTTTTGATGATTTATTTTTTTATTATGACAAGCAAGTTTTAAGTTTTCACACAGATAATTTTTGTAGTGATGTTTCAGATACATATTAGAGTCTGCAAGCTTTGAGTTATTCTTCAAATTTGTGGAATTGCCCAACTTTGATGTTGCTTCCGATGCTTTCTCTACTTTCAAGGTCAGAGTTATAAGTTTGTAAGTTCTTGTGTTTCCTTTTCCTTTTATCTGTTCAAATTTGTGCTTCCAGTTATTCCTACTTCTTATACGTTTTGGTATGTTTGCCAGGATTTAATGACAAAACATTGCACTGTGGTTGCTGAGTATCTTACTGCACATTATGATGAGGTACACTTGCTTGTCAATTTTATGATTCTAGATAGATATAGGGAGACCAATCTTGATTGAAATGTTACTTAAAATTTGTTGATCTACGTATGTTAGTTAAAGAATACCCAGAATGTGCTTTGAACAAGAACCTTTTTTGTGATGATTAATGAATTATACGACAATGTGCAAGTTATGGAAACCATGTAAACTCATTGGATTTTGGACTCCTAATATTTGTCTAGACTGTTGAGCAAATCTACTACCATAATAGCTCCTTTTCACAATTATCTGTGTCTTTTCTCTTGCTTGTGTAAGAAGTGCCTCTTAACTAATCTTAAAGCACTACTGTCCCAGTTCTTTGATCTATATGAAAAACTCGTGACGTCTTCTAATTATGTGACAAGAAGACAATCATTGAAGGTTAGTTTCCAATGTACCTTTTCAGATATCACTCTGCTGTTGCTTTGATCAATAAGTTAACAGTACTATGTTGATTTAGCTTCTCTCGGAATTCCTTTTGGAACCTCCGAGCTCTCATATAATGAAGCGCTACATTCTAGAAGTTCGGTACCTTAAAGTCATGATGACTTTGCTGAAGGTATCAAGTCGTTTCTTTTCCATTTTTATCTCTTGTATCTCAATTTTGATGTTATTTTTTTTGTACGACTAGTTTGATATACTGTGCAATCAAAAGAAACCATAAGTTTTTAATTGGCAATGCTATCTTTATCAAACCAAAAGCGACAAAGCAAGTAAGAAACCGCTGAATGATAGAAAGGCCCTCACTTTGTGTTTCACCATGCTTTTCTGTTCATTGGAAGTGTGGAACGCTTCTCTCATTGGAAATCATTACAATGATGCCAATCTAGCCCAGAGCCAGCAAATGGTTTTAACTGTGCCTATCCTTAGGGGCAAAGTTAAGAAGGGCTTGTCTCCTCATAGTACGATGGGTTGTGGAGAGGTCTCTGTTTCTAAGAACTGGATCATTTTTTTAAATCTGGCTGCCTAGGTTATCAGATTTTCTTTTTCTTTTTTTTAGGGGGGGTCGGGGGGGTCTGTTCAATCTTGGATATAGGATACGGTTTGTAGCCATCAGAGGTCAGCGCTTTAATGTGCCTGTCTGATAAGTGGTATATTATAGATGGGCCTTCTGTGTTAGATCTATTTCGATATGTACTGTTTTTATGGAAGTTTTTATTGTCGTTGTCTTCCTCTGCTTGATTTTTCTTTCATTTGTCTGGGCAGGACTCAAGCAAAAATATTCAGATCGCTGCTTTCCACATTTTCAAGGTTTTAGAATCTTCCTCACCCTCTCTTCTTCTTTAGTGTATGTATTATGTATTTCTTTTTCTAGTTGTGCTCTAGGCTTGGTCATATGCTAGGACATCGATTTCCCATGCTATCATGTCATATTATGATTCCCTGGCCTTCAAGGTGTTCCAATACCATTAGAACCAAGGAGATTGCTTATCTAGGATACTTACAACATTGGCTAATTTTTCTACCCCCATCCAAAGCATAAATCGGTCAAGTTATAGAGCAGACAATCAACTGCAATCGCTGTCTGATATGCATCATCTCTTGCTGAAATTTCCCTTCATGTTAAGTTTTTTGGTGAAATTATATAGGTCATGTTTGGTGGGCAAGTGAAAACTAAACATGGACTTTCCCTTTACTCTTCCCTCTCCCCTCTTTCTTTATCCTCTAAAAAGGGTTGCTGAAGTGTGTGTTTTTAATTTTTTTTGGGGCTTTGGTATTTTTCAGTGCATTTAAATTGTCTGAGCTGTTTTCTTGTGTTAGTTGTATTTTTATCAGCACTACCCCAAAAAAACGTGCATCTAAGGTTATTTCTTACTGGTCTTTCTGGTGTCTGTATCTTATGATAAACACAAATAGTCATATGCATACTACAGCCTTTTAGTGAAGATAAACTTTAAGTGGAACTTTCAATGGTTGTTCAATGTCTTTTTGATATGCAATCATCTATTTAATTTCCATGGGGAACATGGACACCATCTCGATTTAGGGTTTCACTACAGTAGCAGAGAGTCCTACTTGATGCAAGAAACTTCTACAAAGTGTTAGGATATCTATCTGAATGTCTTTTGCTTGCAATCTGCGTCCAAATTTCATTTTTGATCAAGATGATTGCCGCAGCTGTTCTTGTTTTTGTTTTGCCCCCTTTGCAAAGAAGCAGTGTCCTAGACGTCAAAGATGACAATTGAATTGTATGAAACGAAAAATAAAGTTGGCTGTTGAGTAGACATGAGTGATGAATAGAGGTCAACACGGCATTGGCTGCTTCTTTTAGATGAAAATATTTTGGAATTGGCCTGGTTGAGTAGCAACTTATAAGTACAGATTTTTTCCATACCTTTTCCTTGATTGAAAGGTTATGATGCTGTCAAAATTGTGTGATTGTGGTTGCACACTCTCTTCGCGTAATCTGTTGGATTCTGCGCCTCTGCGGATAGCCAGATTTTGTAACATTGGCTCTCATGCACCTTGGGCAGTGTCAATCACTTACTTTTTGTTAAATTCTCATCAAATAAGAGTCCTTTATTTTTCTATGATAGTGAAATATTTTGCAGCATAAATGGTCATTTATGGTTCCAAGTGTTAAACCCTGTCTTTGTTCTCATGTCAGGTCTTTGTTGCTAATCCTAGCAAGCCAAGAGAAGTAAAAATGATTTTGGCAAAAAACCGTGAAAAATTGTTGGAGTTGCTTCTTAACCTCTCAGCTGGAAAAGGTAATTATGCTTTCGAATTGCACCCGGGTGCAATGGGTACTAGATACACAAATAGCTGAAGAAATTTCCTTTGAAATCATGTTTATAGAAACACTTCTCAATTTTGAAATTTCTTCTGTGGAGATGGATGACATAGTGTCCTCATCAGGAGTTGAGGATGAACAGTTTGAAGAGGAAAAGGAATTGATCATCAAGGAAATTGATAGACTATCTCGCCTGTCAAATCGTGATCCTTAGATCTTCATCCTAATTGCCAGCATTTCCGTTTCTACTCAGATCCTGTTTCAGGTTCATGCTAATCCCGTGATGATTGATTGATTCCTCCAACTGATAGTTGCGCAAAATCATGGTGTCAAAGCACGGTAGGAAACATATATAATTGAGAATTGCATGCCAATTGCATGCCTTCGTAATATTTGTCGTGTCAGAAGTCTTACTGAAGTACATCCTGCCGATTTGTCTTAGAAGTGTGTCTAGAGTTGGTTTTGAGTGATCAAAGGCACTGTATTATAAAGAAACTCTCTACCCCTGTTGCTTTGTGCATAGTGTTTCAATGTTAAGGCTTGTTTTAACATTGAGCAAAAGATTTAAGTTTGCTATTCTTTTCTGATTCAACCATTGGTGTCTGTATTTCCTACACCTTCATGTCAACTTAGCAGAATTCAAAAGCACTGGAGACGATTTCTTGATGCATGTTGATACATCCAATAATATGTGAATGCCAAGTGCATTATATATTAGCTATTCTCGTCTGGTTCTTGGTTTCTGATATTTGGCCTCGCCAGTGCCAACCAATGCATGCGTGTATGAAATGCATGATTAATTTTTTGCTCATTATTTTATTATAAAGGGATTGCATATATAATTAGATTAACAAAGTTACAATGTCCAGCAAAACTAAATCATTGACGGGGTTTGTGCAATTGAAATGGATGAGCTTCAAGAACAACAACATAATGAACTCTCACAACAGGTTTACAGAACTTTAGCAGCATCATATGCTCAAAGGCAAGGTCAGTTCTTGCTAGACATTCTGACTTCTTATTTAAAAGTTATTTCAGTTTGAAGAATGTGACAAGCCATGCATATATAGATACGGACTCTTTTTCTAATCCAGCATATATATGAAGCTCAGCAACCATTTTAAACCCTACGGTATACTCTAGGAGACAGGATCCAAATTTCAAACATGGCAGCACAAGACAGCAAAGTTTGTGTGTTTTCTGCCACGAAATAAATATCACCTCTGCATGCAAGCAGTTCCAATAACATCAATATGCACCTACATTTATGAAATCTGATAAAACTGTGATGACATCCAATTACTTGAGCCTCACAAAGAAATATGCAAAGACAACATCTACAAATTGCACTATAATGGAAAACTAAATGATAATTACCACATAGAGATGAATAATTACTTTACAGGCAAATCAACTTCATCTTCATCTTCAACATCCCAGCTCAAGTCCTCTTCTCCTGCACCTCCAAACCGATTATGCAATTCCACTCTACTTGTACCAGCACTTGCTATGTTCTCAGCAGCTTCCACCTTGCTCTCATCATTACTCCCAATATATTCAATTTCATCCCAGCCAAGATCTTCCTCCTGCAACGACTGGCTTGAAACGATGGACACATCACTGTCTTTACACGATCCACCATTACCCCCCTTCTCCTCCAACGTATCCATGCTTTTGTTAGGCGATCGGAGTAAGGGCAAACCACCATCTTCCCTCTCCTCAATTTCCTTCTCAATTACACTCTCCTTATTTGATTCACCTTTCGACAAAAACCCATTACCCTCCTCATGATCATGATCATCATCATCAAAATCCCAGCTTAAATCCTCCTCTTCATCACCGGAGATCGCTCTTTTAACAAGCAAAGCCCTTGCTTCCTCTGCTTGTTTTAACTTAAACAGCCTATAAAAATACCGGCTCCAAAAACTTTGATCATCAACCTTACTAGGCACAACCTTGTAATAAATTTGATTAACAACCTCATTTTCGTTGATTAATCTCTTAATCTCTTCATTTTTCTCTTCAAACACAAAACCCTCCGACTCCCATTTCTCATAATCCTCCTTATCCCGCGGTTCAGAACAATAAGTATCCAAATCACATTGCAACGCACGCACTTGAGCATCGAAACGACTGTACTTCACGCCCAAATGGTGTCGTTTAGTCGAACTACTTGCATCACTATCATCATTCAAATCACGATGATGATCAACGGCTGAGAAAACGGAGTCCTTACCGTGAGAGATGATCTGGGCCGTTGAATTCCAAACGGTGGATCCGATATCATCAATGACTTGGCCGACGGACTCGAGGGAGTGTTGAGCGACGGCGGCGCCGGATTCAAAAGAAGCTGGGAGGTCGTGGACAGCGCGTGAGGCGACGTGGCGTATGACGGCGGTTTCTTTGTTAAAACCGGATCGTAATTCATGGAGGTCTTTTTTATATGTTTGGATTATGGATTCTGATTTGATTGATATGGTTTTGATTAACGAGTCAAAGGACCACGCGAGGTTTAAGGTTGAAGGTTCCGGTTCCGGTTCCTGTTCCGGTTCCGGTTCCGGGTCAGGGTTGTCGGAGCTTGGGTTGTTGGGTGGTGCTGTATCTTCATCGAAGACGGATTTGAAGAAATTCATGGGAATAATTTAGGGTTTTCTGTCAGAGCGTGAAGGGAATCGTAGAGCGTGATCTTCTTGCTCTGCTCTGCACTGTTATTTAGTTATTTATTAAGTATATATTTTTTTGGATAAATAAGAAGAAGGATTTATTTATTTATTTATTTATTTATTTATTGAGATTGAGATGGAAGTTTCAAGTTTAAGTTTGAAATGATAGTAACGGTCAACGGTTGAATAGTGGATATAACAAAATATAATTGACTTCTTATAATGAAATAGATTTGAATCCTAATTAAATATGATTCTGTGTAACTGATAATTTTTTTTTAATGAAATAGATTTGAGCCTCAACTGCAATCGCTTATACTATTCCATTGGCATGTGCTCTGTTTTTTTTTAAATGTAAAAATAAATATTAAAAGTATAAGGGATATTTTTTATCAATGTTATTAAATCCGGTCAAACAATTAAATCCCGAAACCTTTCAGTCGAGAGAGAACTCTTTTCCTTGTGCAAGTTCTTGATTAAATCATGACGGAACTAACCTAATATGAATTGGTTGATTTTATGGGTTTAAAAGCTATATGGATACTCCACAAAAGCATATTTTAACTTATAAAAAACATTAAAATGAAAAGAAAAAAAAGCATACTGAGACGATGACATATTAAAAGATCACCTTGTGACTCGGTTTATAGACTCGATTGGTTTAATAATTTTTTTAAAAAAAATAATCTTTACTTAATTATATGATAAAAAAAATAAATGATTGCAATTTCGAGCATCAATCCTAAAATAAATGTTTGTTCGAGACCGTGATAACCCTATACAAAGTAGAAAAAAATCACTTAATAAAATTTATTTTTCAACCAACCCAATATCGAATTATAAAAATAATAAATAGTTTTTTTTAATTATTATCAATATTAATTAAAAGATCAAATTGTCCCTAAGATTACAATTAAGCACCTGAAGTCAAGCTTTAAGAGTGAAATTTGAAGGGAAAAAAAACCCTTAGACCCAAGTTAAGTGTTGTTTTGCTTTCAAGGCTATTATAGTAATTTAACTTTATAAAAAAGATGTATAAAGA
>Ga0325400_1000862_pt1 | contig 23896 bp, 12 predicted proteins | sample PopdelMetagenome_2_FD_205662 | JGI IMG/M metagenome (GOLD analysis project Ga0325400, IMG submission 205662) | Populus deltoides microbial communities from Bellville, Georgia, United States - Xylem-PdKOR-R1 | ecosystem: Host-associated > Plants > Phyllosphere > Stem > Wood/Secondary xylem...
ATGCCCCGTGCGATGTTGCGGCTCAATTATTATTTGCATTTAAAAAAAACAAGATCTAAAAATATTATATTTTTCTGTAAAGTTATACCCAAAAGTTTTAGGTTTGGTTGACCTAAAAATAATATTTATAATATTAATAATAACATTTAACTTGGGTTAACCCTTAGCATAAAAGTGTTTGGACTGCAATACCAGACTCAAATCAGGTTAACCAGTCATACATTGAATTCGCATCGTGAAAGTTTGATAATTAAAAAGAAAAAAACAAATTAATGAATTAACCCAGAATTAACTGGGCTAACTTGTCAAACTAGGTTAGCCTGTCAAATCCGGAATCCGTGTCTTGAAAGTTTGATAACTAAATATAAAAAAATTTAACATTAACAATTTAAATTAAACAAAAAAAATTAATAAAAAAGAAAAAAAACAAAAGGTATAAGCCTTTTCACTATGGACTGTACTATGCAGTCCACAGTCAAAGATATAAAAACAACAAAAAATAAAAATAAAAACTAAAGGCATCAGTTGAGAACTACTTAAAAAAAAATTTAATATTAATAAACTAAATTAATTAAATAAAATTAATTAAAAAGAAAAAATAAAAGAAAAAACCTCTAAAAAGAAAAAAAAACTAAATAGAAAGAAATTTAACATTAACAAACTAAACTAAACGAAAAAAATTAAAAAGAAAACAAGCAAAAAAAATTACAGGTTAACTCGTCAAATTAGGATAACTCGTTAAACCCGGGATTCGTGTCATGAATGTCTGGTAACTAAATAAAAAAAAGTGAAAATTAAAAAACTGAACCAAACAAAAAAAATTAATTAAAACGAAAAAAATCCGGGTTAACTCGTCAAACCATGTTAACCTGTTAAACCCAGGATCTATGTCATGAAAGTCTGATAACTAAATAAAAAAAATTAACATTAACAAACTAAATTAAACAAAAACAATTTATGAAAATAAAAAAACAAAAAAAATTGACGGTCAACTAATAATTAACTGGGTTCACCCGTGAAACCAGGTTAATCTGTGAAACTTGAGATATGTGTAATGAAAGTTTGATAACTAAATATAAATAAAATTAGTATTAACAAACTAAACTAAATGAAAAAAATTAATTAAAAAGCAAAAAAAAAAAATTCTTGGTTAACTTGTCAAACCAAGTTAACCCGTTAAATCCAGAAAACGTGTAATGAAAGTCTGATAACTAAATAAAAAAATTTAATATTAATAAACTAAATAAAATTAAAAAAAAAATTGTTAAAAGAAAAAAACAAAGAAATAAGCAAAAAAAAAAAAATCCCTTTTAGTATATGTTACAATTAATTAAAAAGAAAAAAAGCAAAAAAAAATTCAGGTTAACTCGTCAAACCCGGGATCCGTGTCATGAAAATCTGATAACTAAATAAAAAAATTAACATTAACAAAAAAAATTAAACAAAAAAAATTCATTAAAAGAAAAAAACACAAAGAAAAAAACAAAAAAAAAACCCATAAAGGCTAGAAAACGAAAAAAAACAGAGAAAAAACAAAAAAAAAACACAACTCAGCGTTTCACTGTGGACTTGCACAGAGAAACACTGAGCAGTTTTAATTTATTGTCAATTAACAAACTAAACTAAAAGAAAAAAAATTCGGGTTAACTCGCCAAACCAGGTTAATCCGTTAAACCTGAGATTCGTGTCATGAAAGTTTGATAACTAAATAAAAAAATTAACATTAACAAACTAAATTAAATAAAAAAAATTATTAAAAGAAAAAACAAAAAAAAATTGACAGTCCGTGAAACCAGGTTAACCCGTGAAACCTGAAATATGTGTCATGAAAGTCTAATAACTAAATAAAAAGAAATTTAACATTAACAAACTAAAGTAAACAAAAAAAATTAATTAAAAAGAAAAAAAAGCAAAAAAAATATTTCTGGGTTAACTCGTCAAACCATTTTAACTTGTTAAACCCGGGATCCGTGTCATGAAAGTCTGATAACTGAATAAAAAAATTTAACATTAACAAAAAAAATTATTAAAAGAAAAAAAAACTCTAAAAGTGTAAAAAAAAAAAAACCAGCTCATCTTTTACTAAATGGAAAGAAATTTAACTTTAACAAACTAAAATAAACGAAAAAAATTAATTAAAAAGAAAAAAAAGCAAAAAAAAATTTAGGGTTAACTCGTCAAACCATGTTAACCTATTAAACCTGGGATCCGTGTCATGAAAATCTGATAACTGAATAAAAAAATTTAACACTAACAAAAAAAATTATTAAAAACACTCTAAAAACATAAAAAAAAAAAAGAAAAAGAAGAAAGAGGCTCATCTTTTACTGTGGACTGCACTCTAAAAACATAAAAAAAAAAGAGGCTCATCTTTTACTATGGACTGCACTGTGCAGTCCACCGTAAAAGAATGAGCCCTTTTAGTTATAGTTTAATTCTAGTATACCTGAATATTTCAAACGTCTTAAATCATCTATAAACTCAAATTATTTTTGAATAAAATGCTAAAATCATGAAATTTTAGAACCAAATAGTTATTTATTTAATATTTGAAATTGTGATATATATTTAATGGACTTTTTTTATATTAAACGAATCATTTTCCCTTTTACAAAAATAAAAATAAAAATATCTTTCTTTTTAGAAAATACATTTTTTACTTGAATTGCATAAGGTCAAGTCTCTCAAAAATAAAATAAAAATCATATTTTTGATTATATATATGTACATGATGTGTTTTAGCTTCTTTTTTATATATACAAAATTACATATATTTGCATGCATTTTGAATTTAATAATCAGTTTACTAAATTCATTAAAATTTGACCAATATTTCAATAACCTCTAAATTTTAATTTATGAGAAGTAATGGTTAATATTATGATATAAACGTTGAACCTACAAGTAAGCTGGTATTTAAATATTATGAATTGACTAGAAAATTCTTAGAGTTATTCTCAATATTTATCAATTTTATTTGGGAGTATTTTTCATCACAACATACGAGTTGTGGAAAACCTTTTAGCCTTTCACAATAGGTGAACCCTATTAAGGCACCTACGTGGACCTTTTCCATAAAAATTCATTTGGGTACACAAGCTCATAATAAATTTGAAATACCATATTTATTTACATAAATGAATCTTTACTCTAAGCCATAGACTTCATCAGTTAGAAATCCATCAAATCCTTTAAACCACACAATGCATCTTACCTCAGGTAGGGTATGCTAGGGACGCTATTATCTTCCCTAGCCACAACCAGTCTCTTACACTTGAAATATCTGATAAGACTAGTATACCTAGATTTCCTGGCGACCCTAAACCAAACAACTAGGTGACGTCTCCCTAGACCCCTGATATCATGCATCCATATGAGATAGAATGATGACTCAACGAGGAAAGATATTGTTTCTTAAAGTATTGGACTAATATTTATGTGTTTGATGTTTTTTTTTTTGATGTGTTTAGATTTTCGCATTTAACTTATTTTAATTTATTCATGATTTAGCATATTTTATCTTGCCCATACATATATGTTTGAATACAGATAAATGGCTTCATGCATTAGTAGTTTCCTTTTGTGATATATCACTTCGGAACGCACACACATGGAAACTTTAGGTTAGGTGAGGGAGTAACGACTTACCTTATGACTTTCAGTCAGGGTTTAAATTCGGAAACCATTCAACTCTTTCCTGAGTATTTGGACTGGTAGTGATTGATATATGTTATATTTTATTACCTATTGAGTTCTTATATTGCCTTCATAAGGGTGATCACTAGGATAGCGAGACCTTTTTTTAAAGACCAAGTAGTAAATCCCTACACATGTTTTAAATAAAGGAAAACCCTTCTTGAAGCATCTTGAGTTTAGGACTTATAGGTGACACAATGGCCATCACTCAGGAAATTTTTGTTGTAGAGTTTGGGCAAGAATCAAAATTCTTGTTCATCATACATGACTTACGATTGTGTGTTACCCTTTGAAGGGCGAGTTCATCATATAAAAACATACTCATACACATAATATACATGCTCATAGGTTAAAATATAGGTCTCCCAAATCTTGTTTTTCCCCTAACGAGTTAAGAGTCACCGACGTCTGACGGTGTTAAGGATAATTTACTCATTTTCCAATCCTAAAGCATTGTTTATGGTTTTCTACAAGCCGGTAACAAGAGCCTCTATTTTACCATGACACAACTTGTGACCTATGCTTAGATGTCATCTATGAAGTTCTGATGCATTCATCAATGGAGACTATATGGAAATTTAGCTTTTTTCCAAGGATTGCAACAAGTTCACAAATGAATCCACTTTCAAGAAGCTACACAACCAAAAACCCAACACTATCTCTAGCTACTTATACAAAGAATGATAAGAAATGAATATCATGTTTTTTTTATTTGAACTGACACTTTGAAGCCCCATCCTCAAATATCATTTGATTTCCTTCCTGATCACATGGAGATTGTGACATCAATAAATCAAGGAGTTTTACTTTGGCATGCATACAATGAACCATGTTATTATATATGTAACCCTGCTATCAAACAATGATAAAAAAACTCGAATCCAAAGACACGATATGATACTATAAAATTTAGCCTGATAGTTGAAAGATCAAAGCCTTTATACTACAAGATAATAAGATTCTTGAAGCCCAAGTTTCGCTCATATTATATAGAATTCTATATATATCACTATATTAGAGTTGAGTTTGTTTTACTCAAAGTCATGGAGATGGAAATTATTGGATGAAGTATAGTTGTAAGAGGAGTTTCTTTAACATATGACAAAAGTATATGTGAATGTTTCACTTAATTGGCTTACTTGGAAGAGAAATATATTTGCATTTGATGTGAAAAGGGAGAGTTATTATTTGTTTCTACTTTCTTCACCAGTCTACAAGAGCAATAATAACAAAGATATTGAGCTTGTCAAATATAAAGAAAAACTTGTAATGACTTGTATTGATAGGGAGAACGATTTCATGAAAGTATGGATCATGAAGAGTTACAATAGAAAATAATGGAACAAAAGGCATTCAATAAATATAGGGTTTTAAGAAGGAAAGAACCCCATGTAAATCCTTTAGCCTTCTTCAATGCTAACATTATGCTTATGAGAGAATATTTTCCTGATGTGACATTCTATAACTTCAAGACCAAAAACATTGATATGCTACGATTAAGGAAGGGTTTGCTTTATGGATGCTTTCCATTTCAATTCACATTTATTACCAAGGAAGAAACACAGTCGGACAAAAGTATTGGAATTGTCCAGCCTTCAAGAACGATTACCCCAAGCCACTATCTTCTAGGTGGTACACCAGAACATCCTCAATATAACAAGTAATAAAAAAATGCTTGGCAAAACACAGATATTGCTAGAGAAGTTGATCCAAGAAAGGTGTTGAATTGTCAATCATGTTGTTATGAGACTTTGCTATTTTGTTTAGTATGTTCACTTTGTTTTGGGTCACATCTCATCCTTTAATGAGATATATCTTTTCTTTGTCTCTATGTTGTTCTGAAATCAAGAGATGTCTAGCATTTTATTTTGACAAAATATTTTGATCAAACTCTAATATACGAAATTAAGGTCAACCAATTCTTAAAGATTAAAGTGTTTTGATTACAAAAATGACTCAACATTCATTAAAATAACATGACGAACAATATGGGGTGACAAAAAAATTTTTAAACTCATATACAAAATTGAAACACATATCATAGAGCTAAGTTTTACCAGTATGCTTAATGACATGTAATGGATTTGGTAATTATGCACTCGCAAATCATAATTCTTTACACATCCAAATCATTATCTTGGATGAGGTCAAAATTCATTAGTTCTAATCGACCTTGCTTGAAATGAAAAAAAATATCATCTTTGTTTATTCCTTTCACAGTTCTTAAAATATAATTCCCTTGCAATCCTAATTTAAGCTTTGGTATAATCTTTCTTTAAAAAAGAAATCCCGACATGGACCACACTCCATACTAGGGGTAAATCAGGGTTTTTTTGGTTGAAAAGATGAATACAACAGTAGAATTAATGGTAAAAGGAATGCTAAGAATGAAAGTCCAACAATTGAGAAATGACTGAAAGTATAAAAAAAAACCTAGACTAAAAGGTATCTAGGGACACCCTAAGAAAGACAATGAGAATGCCAAAAGTAGAAATTGCCAGCATTTAAAGGCAAATCAAGTTTTTTATGATGGAATGTCATGATAAGGTTAAAAGTAAAAAAATGCCTATCACATCTAGGAAGGAAAAAAAAGTTATAATTGAGGAAAGACATAACAAATGCCAAAAGTCTATGCTAAGGGAAATAGTAAAAAAAAAAAGATACTGAACTATGAACATGTCTTTTGATATCTATGATCAAGCCCCTGGTGTCTTCAAATGATTAAATTGGTTATCCATCAAAGCAAAAGTCGGATTTGCTTTATGGCTTTTGTTAAAAGAATATTGATCTTTTAGGTGGATATGAAATGTGTGGCATAATTATATGCTATTCTTTTACAAAGATAATGAAATAAAAATAAAGAAATAATAAGACTAATAATTGGTAGATAACCTAGGCCTTTCTTTTGAATTTAAATTTGAGATAAAGGAGTATCAAGTGATAAATGATGGTTAATGAGCTTTAGGTTGACTAAGCTAAAGACAAAGACCAAGGTTCTGCTTAAAAGTGGTCTCTAAATTAAGATTTAATGTTAACCGACATGTATGCAAAAAATTGATTCTAGTTAAAGGGAATCGTCATATTGGAATTTCAGGTTGATCGAGCTGAAGACAAAAACCAAGGTTCTACTTAAAAAAGGTTTCTAGATTGAGATTTTAGGTAGACTGAGCAAAAAAAAAAAAAAAGACCAAGGTTCTGGTTAAAAGGGGTCTCTAGATTGATATTTTAGGTTAACCGAGTTGAAGGCAACACTTTGGTTCTAGTTAAAGGGAATCATTAAATTGAGATTTTAGGTTGACTAAGCTAAAGATAAAGACCAAAGTTCTAGTTAAAAGGGGTCTCTAGATTGAGATTTCTGGTTAACCAAACTGAAGGCAACATTTTGGTTCTAGTTAAAGGAAATCACCGGATTGGGATCTCAAGTTGACCGAGCTAAAGATAAAGATCAAGGTTCTAGTTAAAAGCGGTCTCTAAATTAAGATTTCAAGTTAATCGACCTGCATGCAAAATTTTGGTTCTAGTTAAATGGAATCACTAGATTAGAATTTCAGGTTGACCGAGCTAAAGACAAAGACTAAAGCTCTAGTTAAAGAAGGTCTCTAGATTGAGATTCCAAGTTAACCAGACTAAAGGCACCTTTTGGTTCTGATTAAAAAAAATCTCTAGATTGCGATTTCAAGTTAGCTGAGGTGTTTTTAAAATTATGGTTCAGATTAAAGTGATCGCTAGACTGGGATCTTAGGTTGACTGAGCTTTTAGTTCTAGTTAAAGGGAATTGCCAGATTGAGATTTCGGGTTATCCGAGTTATAAACAGTTTCGTCATAATTTGGGTTGAAGGAGATTGCTGCAAAGATAGAGTTTCAAGTCAATCAAACTACAAGCTTTGAGAAGATTAGTTTTGGAAGAACAATTTGTTTGTCTTTACAAACTTACTATGCCAAACACTTAACAAGTCTTTGCTTTATGAGTATTGTAAAGCTGTTGCTACCCAAATTTTGACCCAATTTCTAATTTTTTTTGAAAAAAACCAAAAATAGCAAAAAAAAAAAACAAAAAAATTTATGTTTTTGATGTATTTGCATTATTTTCTGCGTCTTTTTCAAAGAATTAAAAAGACAAAAAAAATTGTGTTTATTATTTTAGCGATCTAATTATGAAGGGAGATGACACATTTTAAAATTAAAAACCCTCTCACAAAGCAACCAAATTTTTAATTAAATGATCCATAATCAAATTTCTTAATCCGATGGTCTATATTTCTTTGCTTTACCTATAAGTCATTCCTACAAAGTAATAAAAATCAAATGAGTGGTAGAGATTTATTCTTGAAATCCAATGGTTAATTTTGGTCTGCTTTGCCTTCAAGCCAAAGAATTTTTTTCCTATAAATAAGTGGTTACACACACACAAAAATAAAAGGGAGGGGTAGATTTTATAGGGGGAGAAATGAGATAGAGAAGCTAACAAAAAAGCACTAGAAACAAACCTTCTCTCTCCTATATAATAGTGCGTTTCTTCTAAGTCGTTTGATCAAGTTGGCTAAATGAATTTCAACTACTTGACTAGAGTTTAAAATAGACTTGTCCACACTAGATCAAAGATCCAAAAGATCAGGGCCATTGATCAGTTTTGTTTAATTAGATCCGGACTGTTGATCAAAAGCGATCAAATCGTCTACTAAAAATAGGCTCACGGATCTACCATAGCTTAGGTGACATATGGCCAATACCCAAGAAGTCATGGCTATCAGATCAATTTAAGGTCAATTTGATCGCGACTATTAGATCATAAATTAAGCGATCTGGACTATCAAGTAATGTGAGCTCACATCAATACCATACAATCGGTCACACCTGATCTAACTCACTTCATCTTTCTCCCCATTGACGACATCACTTTTTATAGCCATTTCTTTGCCTTTCGACCACAAAAAAGGTGTGGCCAGCACAGAAAGAACTAATGGATCACCCTTGCAACCACCCTTTTTTTTTATAACAACTAGCAGTCGACAACAACTAATGGATACAAATAATAACTTGGTGAAAAGAGAACGAACCAAAAGAGAAGAGGATTTAAACACCAATAAGGACCAAACCTTTGATCAAGCAAATCTCATTCCTCATACATTCGGTTACCTTACTACCGGTATAGGAGCGAAGAGGAGACTAAGGTGTTTCGAATCTGTTCACACACTTTCAACAGCAGCGGCACGTGGTACATACATCGCCACTATTCTAGCAATCTACCAGTGTATATTCCAGTATACCCTAGACATTTCAAACACCTTAGAAGGTCTATCTATAAACTCAACTTATTTTTGGACAAATTGCTAAAATTGTGAAATTTTAGAACCAAATCGTTATTATTTTTGTTTAGTATTTGTAATTGTGAACTACATGCAATATGTGTTTTTCGGTATAAAACGAATTGTTCTCCCTTTTACAAAAATAACAATAAATTGTATTTTTTAGAAAATTCATTTTTTTTTACTCAAATTACATACAACTAGTCTTTCAAAAATACAAAAATATTTACATATTTTTACAAAAATATTTTTTTTTCTTATATATATATATATATACATGGTGTGTTTTAACTTTTTTAAAATACATATATTTGCATGCAATTTGGATTTAATAATCAGTTTACTGAATCTATGAGAATTTAGCCAATATTTGCGACCCATGACCTAGTATAAACCAACTCCATATATTTACGATGACAAAACATTGTTATATCCATGCTAGCCTTGATATTGTCATTCGTTTTCTCCTTCATATCTATAACCGTGTTGAAAATGTTATCAAACATGTTCTTTTATATATGCATGACATCAAGGTTACAATGGAGGAGATTGATCTTCCAATAAGGAAGCTTTTAGAAAATACTTCACTTTACCCAATTGTGGGTCAAACCAGAACCAGGAAACTTCTGTTTACCGGATTGGAAACCAAACACAATGTCACCATGCTCTGACACCACGTCATACAATTCTTCACAAAAAATACACGGGGGTGCAACATCCTTTTCAACTTTAACAACAAAAAAATCATTTATGTTCTTTCTATACCTGTGATCTGTTGGCAAGAAACGCCAGTGGCAATAAAAAAAAATGTTTCACCCCTGTTTGTAAGCTCTAATGCCTTGTTATTTTCCATACAGTATAGACATGTTAGTTTTTCATGTGTGCTCCAACTAGAAATTATAAGTTGGAAAATCATTGATAGTTCACATCAAAGTTGCTTTTATAAGAAAATTTTGTTTTATCGATACACTATAAGTTAAAGCCCCGGAGGACCATAACCATGTCAACTTATCAATCAACAGTTGAAGATAAAAATGTATATTCTAGCCTGGACTATTTGGATTGGGTATGACCTTAGATAAAAACATGAACTCCAGCCTTATATACATCCCCGGTGGCAAGTTGTAAACCATGAGTATAACCGACCAACAAGAATAAGGAGTAGCAAATGACTTGAATGGATTGAATTTGTTTGTACATAACCCAAGATGCACGTTCCTTAATTCAACTGAAAAGTGAGGATGCACACTTTTAAAATGTTTCTATGCTTCACCGTCGGAAGAATACTTATCACTCCATCTACTGTATCACGTGATTGATGTCATGTCATGTACTCAATAATTTTTGGTGACATGAATAACTTATACAGTTTATATGTGATTGGAAAGTATCTAAGTTTTTTATGTTCTACAAGAGTCTTTTCCCCGCCAGTTTTGGGTTTATAACGGGAATGCCCACATGTCATGCAATCAATTAGCTCAACATTTTCAAGGTAGTACAACATGCAGAAGTTTGGATACATGTCAATTTTCTGGTATCCTAGACCAAGGAGTTTCATTATGGATTTAGCAATATAGAAGTTCTCTTTCAGTCTGTTCCCTTCCAGTAAAATGCTTCTCGCCCATTCGACTCTGTCTTAACCGGCCTCACTCAACCCATAATCTGACTTGATGGTAAACACTTATGCAACAACCAATAATTTATTGTGATTTGTGCAGTCATCCCATAATGGTTTGTTAGAATTTTTTAAAAAATTAAAAAAAACTTGGCTGCGTTTGAATTAGGTTCTACATCTATGATTGAACATTAACTGGTATGACCCTGATTCATTCTCATTGCATCCATAACCATAGTCTTATAAGAATTATTGTTGTCATTTACAACTCCATGCACATTGCTAGCACTAGAAGTTGACCCAACCATCCTTTCTATCATGGTCTCGTGAGGAACAAATGGTTCTCTGTATGCATACTAACACAAGTATTCCTCCATGAACCCTTTATGTAGAAGATGCATCGTTACAACATCTGGATTGAGAAACTTTTTATTTTTACACATCTTGCATGGACACCTAAAACCCACCTCTACTAATATTTCTCAGATCAAATGTTGTGTAATTAATAAAACCCTGAATTCCATTATAATAATTCATCCTCCACAATCCTTGAGGTGAATCTCGATACATCTATGAATGATCATCCATGACTTAAATCGAACTTATATCAAATAACGATGACAACATGTATTAATTAACTATGTTAAATAAATAAATTTGCAAAAATATTGGTTTAGCGCAAGATTATTCAACCTACTTTAATATTTCTTTTAATTCATTATCAATTATCTATGTACATACAAATTTGTACACATTTACGGAAATTACAACTTAGCAATAAAATTGAAAAAAATTAAAATGGACTCGTTAAACAAGCCATTATTTATTTCATCACAACACATCTAAGTCGATAATTCAATATAAGTTTCAACAATTTACAAACAAATACAATTTTATAAAATCTAAAACAAATCATAACATGTATAAAATCATAAATCCATACAACAAGTTTGTTTGAGAAAAAACAATACAACAAGTAAACACCCAAACAAAATACATATACCACAAAAATATGCAATAAAAAATTAACATTTTAAAATTTTTTCAAATTAAAAAAAATTGGTAGATTTGCTTACTTAAAATAGAAAATCTGCTATAAAATTTCAATCAGAACACGAACGCTATGTTGTTGTGATTAGAAAAGTTGCAGAAGGATGAGTTATGTTGAGATGAGGGGGATGTAGGGGGGGTTGTTTGTTTTGTTGCAGAAAGGTTTTTTAAGGAAAAAGAAGAAATAGGGAAGGAGAGAGGGCTAGTCATATATTAAATATTATCGATGAATTTACTGACAAAATTATTTCATCTTATGTTGAGATGAGAGGGGATAGGGGGGCTATTTATTTTGTTGCAGAGAGGTTTTTTAAGGAAGAAGGAGAAATAGGGAAGGAGAGAGGAGGAGAGAGGGTCAAGTCATTTATTAAATATTATCGATGAATTTACCGATAAAATTATTCTGTATGTCAATCCATCAACAATTCTGTCAGTATAAGTGACACGTCACTATACAAGTTTCCCTGTTTGAATCCAATTGTAATTCCTTCAGTAACGACGTTTGTAAAAACTTACACGTCATCATATTGTTTATTTTTTTTATTCCTTCTGTTTCGACTAGGATTCCTTTGATATATACCAATGACATATTTCTGTCAGTAAATACCGACAGAGTTAGCGATAAAAAAAATTCGGTCAGTAAAGATCATCATAAAATACCAACGGAAAGAATCCGTCGGTGAATCCGTTTGTATTCGTAGTTTTTTAATAGTGTGAAGTTGGTGTTAAATTGCTCCTTTTAAAGAGGGGAGCTCACTTTAGGTTTTTTACCTTGAAATTCCTAATAAAAATAGATCTGATCTTGATAAGCTTTTTCGTTTCAGGTTTTAGGATGATATTTTGGGTAAACATTGGTTAAAAATTTGGTTTCTGGGTCTAAAAATCTATCAACCCTGTTTTTCCAGCCACTGTAGTGGCCACAAACTAAGCAATACAGATGACACATCGTCTGAATTTTTCTAAAAACAAAATGGGCACATGACATGTCTTCTGCCCTAGATGAAAAGAGAAAAAAAGGGTTCCATTTGCACGGGCCCTAACAAAATTGGCCAGGCGAGTTGGCTTTTTTTTAATTATATTTTTTAATTTTTTTTAAATTAATGCTTTTGTATATGTTTTTTTTTCCATTTATGTATATCTAAATTAATACTCTTCTCTTTTATTTTGTTTCGAGAGCATCTATTAAATGATAATTATTTTTTTGGTTAATCATTTAATTTTTGAAGAGGTTTTTCTAATTCATCTATATGTTTTTTTTTATCTTTTGTATAGATGAATTTTATTTTTTAAAAAAATATTTAATTTCAAACAATATTTTTAATGTGTCCAACCTTGCATAGTGTTTTTTCTTTTTTATTTTATTTAATCAATTTAATGCGTGTGTATGTTTCTATTATCATTTGACTGAATAAAAATAGTATTTTTATTTTCGGATAATATTTTTAATATGTGCAATATTGCATAATATGTTTTTTTCTTTTATTTTATTCAATCAATTTAATGTGTGTGTCTATTTCTATTATCGTTTGATTGAATAAAAAGTTATTTTAATAAATAAATTTTGCAAACACAACCAGGTAAATATCCCGTGTTGTGAGATTAAATATCTTAATGTATATTTATCTCTTAATTTTTTTAATTTTATTTTTTGTTATCGTTTATTTATTAACACATAATTCTTGATTTATTTGATTATATATATATATGCATATACAATTTTTTTTTAACTGCAAAAACATATTGGAAAGCATGTGTATACAACTTTTTTTGTTGAAAAAATAAATTTCTGACCCACTACGAAGAAAAACAAATAAAGTATGTAATAAAAGCTATAAAATGAAGTTCTATAACATAAAAACATTTTAACAGCATGTATTACCGAATATTTTTAGAACTAAAATCGCAACTACAAGCCCCACTTATACCAAATGCACCCTACTTATAATTGTTTGTGGATTGAAACACTATAATTATGATTTTGCCTTTCTTAGCAAAATAATAATAATAAAAATTAACCTTGGCAATGGGGCAAGGGTAATAAAATATTTTTATTGTTTTTTTCACAATAAAATAACTAACATACCTTTTAAAAATAAAAAAAATATTAAATTGCCATTCAGATTGTTTTGACTTTTTTATTTCAATAGCGTAATAAAATGACCAATTGCTTTTGAGTTCAAGTTATTTTTAACCTTTATCCAGGAGGTTTTAATCTATTCATTATAGTTTGTTTTGTTATTATCAAATTGGATAACAAGCAATTTAATATTTTAAAAGATATAAAATATTATTTAATATTAAAAAGTTGATGGCATGTTGTTAATATGACTTTATTCATGTTAATTGGATAGCACATGAGACATTGTTTGGCAGCCAAACACCTACTTTTATTACAGAGTTTGAATCTTCACAACAGTCCATTCATCTCTTGACAGCACGTGTGACCAATAAACCTTTGGTTTGACACTGGCAATCTTTTTTTTTTTTTCTCTCATTAATTTACACGCATGCCCCTTTACATTTCCGAAGCATCCATTCATGTTTTTCTTCTATAGGATAATTTCAACCCAAAAACCCAGATCACAAATTTAAAAAATTAGCCCAAATTAACTTATATTTTTTTTGTTATTATTTACTATTGATTTTTTTCAATTCAATCTTTCCATAAATATATCTTAATCTTATATATAAGATCACATGTTTAACTCAATTCATTTTTGTTTTGTTCAATTTATGTGTTGTTATTTTTTTAATAATATTATTAAATTAACTAAAATTATTGAATCTAATAAAATTAATTACCCAACTCTCGAATCTCTATTGCTTCTTTGATAGCACCTAAACTTTTTTTTTTTTTGAAAAACATTTGATCGTGAACACGAAAAAGGTATGTCTTATACATCACATACAATTAACACTTTGAAAGTCTTCACTGACCGAGATTTACACTCAGGAAGGTTTCTTGAGAAGCAATGCTTTAAGAGACTTGGGATCCGAGACTGCGGGACTGCATGTGAAATTTTGACAGACGAGAGCAACTACTTTATCTGCAGCAAAATTATTCCTTGCCATGAGAGCTATATTGCTATTATTGTCCTCCCAAATCTCCATTTCTTCATTGTCGGTAGGATCTATATGAATCACCTGCAAATGGCAATAATTGCATCTCAGAGAGAGAGAGGAGGAGGAACCATAGGCAGAGTACATGGGGTTTATGAATTGATATTGAAGCCCTTCTACTTACTGTTCTATTGGGATCATATGATGCATGAGCAGCAGCAAGCATTTTATCGAATTCCAAGGATGATTTGTGGCCAACTAAGACAACTTGCTTGTGGGAAGGCACAGAGATCATGTCAGCTGCACAGCACATCAGAGGTACTGCCATAGCCATGTCCTTCAATCTCGACTCAAAAACTGCCTGCATCGCCATGGGATGAATTTATTATGCTAACACATTGAGTACTCGAGTTGTAAACACTAGTCTTTCCCCAAGAAACGCTTGTAAGTGAAGCGACAGCATACCAGAAGATGCTCAGCATTCTGCCTGTAATACTCAGACTTGCTGCCAGTCATCATAGAGGCCAATCTTATGAGATTTATTGCCGAAACTGAATTTCCTGAGGGCTCAGCACCATCATGGTCTTCCTTTACTCGTAGGAGAACTGAAGGATCTTCTCCTGGGGTATTAAAATAGCCTCCTCCCTCTCTGTCGAGAAATAATTCATCCTGGAAAAATAACTCTTAAAAACACGAGAACAATTGGCTCACTATTTATCTCAGGGAGATGAACTCTGATTCTTTTACCTGTTTATTCTGTAGTTCGGTTGCCCACACTAGCCAATGGATCCCGCCACCCACCTCATATAGATCCAGCAACCCAGAAATTAGAAATGCATAATCATCTAAAAATCCAGGTGCTTTAGACGGACCATTCCTAAAGCTGTGCTCTAGCCTGTGAGCTTGTTCATTATAAAGATGCCTTCTGATGAAAGACGCTGCCTTCTCTGCAGCAGTCATGTATTCCTTGGGCTGGAATTCAATGGAACATGCAAAATTATTAGTCATGATCAAATAAAAAAGTCAACCACACACCACATATCATGCCAAGAATACTTCAACTGCCCTAGAGTGATTTTCCACAGATCAGTACTTATAGCTACATTTCAAGACTGACAGAGCCCAGCAGAACAGATGCCTACAAGGTACAAGAAATCCAATACTCGGTAACACAAAAAATACACCAAAATGATGATGATTGAATGCATAGACCTTCCAGAAGACAGGCCTTTGTTTAAAATTGATATTCAGAATAATATGATTACATGTAGAAGTTTTCCATAAGCAGGATAAATGAGAGTAAGAAATTGTTTTTTTATCCTCACACCATGGTCAAAATCTAGACATGATAAGGAAATGCTTAAAGAATAACAAAGATGCATGATAATTACATCAAACTTGGCTTAGAAAGTTAGAACATGTTGGTAATTATACAATAATTCTAAGTTAACCTGGCTAGCCAAAGATGTTAAAATCTTACATCACAACCAACAACAGGGAAGTTGTATTTTGTGCCCTCTGCTTCGCCCATAAGGATTTTGGAAGCTCTTGCAAGAGATGAAATTGCAAGTCCATTCCAGGAGACAATTACCTAGCAAGCACCTGGTCCGTTAAAGTGTGCATACAACAGAAAAGCTAAAGATTAAGAAATATTTCTATACAATCCATGCCTTCTTTTAAACAGACAATGACAAACCTTATCATCTAAATGTGGCCTTGGTCCTCTGGATCTTGCATCAAAAAGCTTTTGCCTGCACTCACCCAGAATATCAAGATATTTTTCAAGAGGCAGGCCATATTTTTTTGCCTGTGCTGAAGTATCAGTTAATTCAATGAGCACATTTTTCCCCTTAAATTCATCTTGTGGATCGCTCATTCTAGAAAGGTCACAGTTCCCCAGAGGCTTTACATAATAGTGGTCCTTAAAAAGAGTTGCATGCTCTCCAAGGAGGTCATCAATCTTAAAGAGGGGGAAAACATGTAGAAAAATCAGAATTAGTAGAGGTTAATGCAAGTTAAATGAATCTCCCAACATTCATTTTTAAGAAAACTTCATAGAGAATGGATAAAAGTATATATAATTTCATCTTTCAATGAAAGATAAGTGTTACGGAATCAGGGTAACTCACAATAGAAATCCACTGCTTATGCTATGAAATTGAGGACAAAGCTATACTACCTTGATCTTTAAGCAGGAAGATGCAGATATGACTAAGGCTAATAGTATCTCAATCCGAGAAGGGGAATTAAGACTTCAGTTATATAGTATTTTTTTTTTTTAAAAAAGAGAGCATGTACATGACATAAGCCTATCAAATTGTGGTATAAGAATACTTTGCAAGATGCAGTTGATATAAGTTCCAAATGTCAGCATCATCAATTTAGAACTATCAAGATGCAGTTGATATAAGTTCCAGATGCAGTTGACAAAAGTTCCAGATGCAGTTGACAAATCAGTAAATTAACATATGTGCTGCTAGATTTTACATGATGAGAAATCAAACCAATCAAAATGAAATGAAGACCGAAATGATGATGATAAGAAACCTCTTGACTGGTCCATATGTAAAAGGCTCCTTCCTTTTTCTTTTTGGCATCTTCACGCTCAGCACTATCAGCATCCTCTGCTGAAAATATTTCACCTTCTGGTCCAATCATGTCTCTCCTCAAATAATCAAGAATATCACGGGATAGACTTGAATAGAAGACATCATTAGTAATGGAAAAGGCATCCAAGTAAACATTAACAAGTTGGCCTTGATCATACAGCATTTTCTCAAAATGAGGAACTGCAAGAAAATACTACAGTTTCAACATTCCATATACAACAACTACCCAAAATGCAGAAAACCACAACAGAATGCCAGTAATTTTGAATTAAGCAATTCTTTAGGAACTATCGTTTTAAAGACAAACCAACCATGCCAGCGTTCATCCACACTATATCTGTGGAAACCACCTCCAATATGATCATGAATGCCTCCCCTTGCCATGCATTGCAAGGTAAAGAAAACCATCTGCAGACCTTTCTTTGATTCACTGTAATTTCCAGCATCATCCAATTTTTTTGAATGGTAAAGCATCAATTGGATCTCAACCGGTCTAGGAAACTTTGGGGCAGATCCAAACCCTCCATATCGTGAATCATAGCTTTGAGAAAGCTGCAATGTAGTGAAGAGAATTAAAAAAAGGCAATAAAATGGTGCCTCATCAAGAGTTTTATGTAAAACAATGCCATGGTCCTATGCATTCCCTGAGTCCTCTTAACTGATCATAATTTGTGAAAGCAAGCAGCAGCAGCAAAGTACAACAGAAATATGTTTTTTTAGCATCTATAAAAACAAATCAACACACAAACCCATGAAAATGGCAACTGAAAAGTGCTAAAAGGGTGGCGATGTTGGTACACATATAAAAGTTTTGATGTCTGCTTTTAATGTTGCTATAAGGGAGGGAAAAAAAGAGTTGCTGCAAGACAACAATAGATGCAAGAAAGCTCCATTTATATCCATGATAATAGCCTGTGTTAGGATGACAGAAACATTATTCAGTAAATAAAATGTGGATTTTGATACAATCTTGAAAAGACTAAGAAAGTGGCTTTGTGATAACAGTTGAAGAAAGAAAGAAAAAAATACTACAAGACACCAAGAAGCATCAAATTAATATTCTATGAAAAGCTAATCTATGTTCCTTGCCATGTTACAGAAACACCAAGCAGGCAGAAGAAGTGCAACGGGGAGATCCATCCCCGGCCTCACTGCCAAACAGGGCCATTAATATCTAACTCTTTAATATCTTTTATCCATCAAATTTTAGTGAAGTCAACAACCAAAATAGTGAAATTCAGAAGGTTCTAGCAATGCATTAAAATGAGTCAGAGACACCAAACTCATTCCTCACAGTTGCTCAATCAGAAGTTCATATTTGAGCATTTCTTCCTTCCAAGTCAGGTAAAAAAGGACTACTGTGCAGTTTGCAATAGTCATACTTGTTCTGCACACAGATGCAAAGCATTTTGTGAAAGCTCATCTGGCAATTTCTTTGAACTTGCACTTGCTGACAATGCTTCTGACAGCTGTTCAATAGCAAAGGCTCCACTCTTCACAAGCGTATCCCTCTTACTGAACCAAGCATCCTTTACCTTTCTGAAATAATAGAGGAATAATAGACTAAGCAAAAGCAATTAACCTTTAATACTACTTTGAATCATAATTCAATGCAAGAATAAACTTGTGACGATCTAATGTGTTCATAATTGGTCAAGGAACAGCCATGCTGCAGAAAAGAGGAAAGGAAAAAAGTCCAAGAACCAAAACTCCCACCTAAGTATGGTCTTAAATCCTGGTCTTCCATACTTATCATCTGGGGGAAAGTAAGTTCCACCCATCAAAGGTTTCAGATCAGGTGAAATGAAGACACTGAGTGGCCACCCTCCTCCACCATACAATGCCTGTACAAATGTCATATAGACCTGTAAAATCAAAACTATTTGCTTAGTATATAAAGAAACCAATGAACAATCTATGAAGAACATTGAAATTTATTTGCTTACGAGCAAACCCAACCGGATTCAAATGCAAGTGTGCTCTGAAACTAAAATAATATAAATAGACAAACACACTCTTTTACACTTTAAAGTCACCTTCTTTCATATAATAGCATGGTATTATTGGCATTTTAACTTTTCATACAACTAGTTTAGCAGCAGTTCAACAGCACATTGTATCAAATGGTTCTTGAGAACTCTTTTATCATAGATTAATCAGCACACAATAGACCCACCGAAGGATAAAGCCAAGAATTATTTCTCTGGAAGGCAGTCAAGATAGAGGCTATTTACCTTGTCAACATCAGGTCGTTCCTCTCTATCCACCTGCGGCAATCTGACATGTTAGCGTGATTAACAAGACCATTAAGAGAAGTTGATAATTCAGGGACAAATGAATAGTGCCAACAACAACTAATGCAAGCAATCAAGATTTGAACAGACCTTCACACTGACAAACGAATCATTCAACAATTCAGCGACCTCTTCATCCTCAAAAGACTCCACCTTCATAACATGACACCTTACACCCATCAAAGGATAAACACCAAACAATTAATCAGCTATTCATTCAAGTTTTCGATAGGCATTTTGGACTAGAAAATGAAAGAAAAATGACACAGACTCACCAATGACAAGTGCTGTATCCAACTTCAAAGAGAAAGCACAAAAAAAAAAAAGTCATGACCAAATAACCAAAAAAAAATTGATTACATACTAAGTAGTAATTAGCCCCCAGTTTTTGCAAATCATGATGATAATAATAGAAATAATAACAAGAAACGAAAGAACGAATGGCAAATATAATAAATACTTGATAAGAAAATTGGGACGTCTCGTCTACGTGCTTCAGCGAATGCTTCTTCGGCCCATGGGTACCAATTGACCTTCAATTCATTTCGACAAGGAAAAAGAGAATTAAGAAACGAGCAAAAATCAATACAAATATCTCTTTTATATACTAACAGGGTTATGGGCGTGTTGAAGGAGATATGGACTGTGCTCAGCTGAGAGACGATTAGTATGCTTGCGAGAAGACGAAGATGAAGACGTAGTTTCAGCCATGGCCAACACCTTGTGCGTGTGGAAACGATCAACAAAGGCCGAGGAACAAGGACGGTTGCGGTACTTTGTTGGTCTTCTTAACGAGGAAGATAATTTATTTGTTGTACTAAGAGAGTGACGGGCTAGAAGAGAAGACGAGAGTCTAACTAGTTTAAGCATAGAATAAGAAGGTGGAAACGAAGAGAGTTTCTTGTTGGCATTAACAAGGAAGAAGGGTTGGTTCGGTCCCGGTGGTGAGACTGTTTGGCGTTTGGGATTCATCTTTAATTTTTTTTTTATTTAAATTAATGTTTTATTATTTTTTATAGATTTTTTTAATATGATGTTTTTAAAAAAATATGAATAAAAAAATACTTTAAAAAACATTAATAATGAAACTCCCCACTGTTCTGTTCTGTTTGACAAGTGGAGCTCCTCCCCCTTTTTTGACTGACGCTTGTAGCCCGTTACAATCTCACATGTGGCCGTCCTTTCTTTTCTCCATAGGATCAGGCAGAAGCTCCCAGATAGCACTCACTTTCTCACTTCTGTAATAACCAAACAGTAGTAACTCAAGTCATTTTATAATTCAAGTACCATATTATTTTTTAAATTATTTTTTATTTAAAAATAATATATATATTTTTATTTTTAAAAAATTATTTTTATATCAACACATTAAAAAAATAATATAAAAACATCAAAAAATATTAATTTAAAGTAAAACAAATAAAAAAAATTATTTTTATAAAAATACTTTTAAAATATAAAAACAAAAATAAAATAAAAAATAATCACCGCCCGCTTGAAGTTAAAAAATGGCATCTGAGAAATCACCTTGTTCAGAGGAACTAAACAATCAGGATAATGCACTGAGGCTGATGTCTTGCTTGTTGCCGACAAGGTTGGAGAGAGTCATACTGTCATTTACATATGATGAGAACATGCATGATTTAAGATTTCAGACTACTACTACTTCCACAAGCATGGAATATTGGACGAATCGAACAACATAATTTCCTTTGATTAAAATGAAACATTAGTTACATATTTTACAAATTTAAATAATGGTCTAAGGAACGTGTAAACCAGACCAAAGTTCACGTTCTAAATTTGCTCGGTATGAAGACAAAAACCATGTTTTTGAATGTCGGTACACATAAATTTGATCCTCCATATATAAATGCTCAACATCATTTCTTCTCGAGGGTTTCCACTACTTACAGATCAAGTTTCACAATACAAAATGCAGCAAATCAGCCAGCAGCTGGTGCACCTACAGATTCCGCAAGTTCCTCCTGGAGCTCCTTCTGCTCCATAGCAGAACAAATTAACCTGCAAGAAGCAAACACTTCAAAGGCCCCACTCCATAGTAAACTTCTATTATCGCATGTAACTACAAGATAAACTTCAACCTATAATTCTTCTCTGTTGTCAACGTGTAACGTTGGAAAGGTGGCTTGCATTGAGTGTTTTCATCCATCAGAACTTAACTTAGTTCAACCAGAACCAATGACACTTATCTCTGCTGCATGATGTTTCTATTGCCTGGTAACATTGAAATTGCATCAACTTCCCTACTTCCCAAGGAACTTGTTGACGGTAATTTTGATGTAAATGAGGATTGAGACGTTGGAGTTCATCCTCCTTAATTCAAACAGATTCAGATTAAGGCTTAGATGCTCACTTCACTGAAAATTTATGATACCCTTCTCTGTGCATGGACACAAATTGATGTGTCAATATGGAATCTGCAACTTCAGTAATAGGTTGAATATGAAGGACATTTGCTGGAGCAGTAGATTCAACTGAAGGTAAAGGACCATGATATGATGTAAGGTCATTTATATTGAAGACAAGATTGAACTGGAACTTCGGTGGTAGATCAATTAAATAGGCATTCGTACCAATTCGTTTAAGAACCTTGAATGGACCACCCATTCTTGCATGAAGTTTGTCGTAAGTGCCAGGGAGAAACCTTTCTGGATGCAACCGAATTAATACAAGATCTCCTTTCTTAAATTGCATTTCTCGTTTGTGCAAATTTGCATGAGCAGCATACTTGGTAGTTTGTTCTGCCATTTTACTCCTTATATTCATTACTAAAAACAGGGTATTAGTATCTGAATTTAACAATGAAATTATCTGTTACAAATTTCAGTAACAGAATTGCAACAGATTAAATATATATTATTTTTTTAATATTTGCAACAGAATTTAGCAACGAAAAATCTGTTGCTAAAAACAACGTACAGTTTGCAATGGATAATTCATTGCTAATTGAAAAAATAATTATTTAAATTTTAATATAAAACCAAAATGATAGAAACCGTTGATTACTTTTGATAAGAGAAAATCTCAACCATCTAATGTTTTTACACCTGTAGGACTCCCCCCACCCCACACCCTTAGAAACGTAAAAGAACAACAAAACCAGCAGCTGAAAATTAATTATCTTCCCATCTTCTTTGTCCCTAATAACACACTTAGCTGTAGAAAAATCACCCTTTCTTTATCGATTTGATTTTCCTTCGTCCCAAACTTTTCATCTTCTTCTCATTCGTCTTCAACATCATTAAATTTTTTTCTTTATCTTTTTCTCCTTCATCTTAACAATTTCAATTTTTATCTGTAAACCACCAAAATCACAGACCCATGACAACATCGAACCAGACCCAGCATAATCACCAACGAACATCCTGATTTACCCCTTCTCTCTGTAAACGGGGTGGGTTTTGCAGTATTTTATTCATTAATTCAGGTAATTAATTTAGGATTTATATTTCTCTCTGTTGAAATCTAACTTACCCTAAAACGTTTTAATCTAAATTTTTCAATCTCAGGTGTTATTCTATCTTGTAGATTCATCCCGTTCACCTATAACTCAAGAACACAGGTGCTAATTTTTTTTTATCGATACTTTGAATAATGGTTTTATGCTATTAATTCGATAATATAAGGGTTATGAAATGTTTTTACTATGATCTATAACCTAATTATGCATGTTTAATTGAAAATTTATGAAAATCCCCAATTTAATTTTTAGGGTTACGGTTCACAAATTGAGTGATTTTAGGCAATTGGAAAAATATTAGCAATTCATGTGCTTGGAAGAGAGTGATTGATGGAAATTATGCATCAGTTCAATTTCTTCACTTTCACAGAGGTGTTTCATGATGTTATAACTTTGCTATTATTCTGGTTCAACTTTTTAACTTGTGGTGCTCTACTTCTATAAATTTTAAGTGTTACAAGAGTGTATAGATGCCGTTGAAATCTAGATAGTCTAGCAACTTGTTAACCTGTGATGCTCTGTTTCTGTAGCAGTCCAAGTTTTTCTTTTTTTCTTGCTGTGAATATTTGATTGAGCATGCACTACACTGTTTGTTGCGCTACGTGTGGTAATTATCATATCAACATCATACACAGAGCTATCAGTTGTTTATTCAACCTGTGGTTACTGTTATAAATTTTGATTTTATACCAACATCATATGCAGTGCTAACAGAAAATATTATTAATTGCACCTGTGGTAACTGTTATTGATTTTGATATATGTTTAGGATTTGACGACCC
>Ga0325400_1000863_pt1 | contig 23895 bp, 18 predicted proteins | sample PopdelMetagenome_2_FD_205662 | JGI IMG/M metagenome (GOLD analysis project Ga0325400, IMG submission 205662) | Populus deltoides microbial communities from Bellville, Georgia, United States - Xylem-PdKOR-R1 | ecosystem: Host-associated > Plants > Phyllosphere > Stem > Wood/Secondary xylem...
GCGGCGGGCAAGCTGGTGGCGCGTCTCCTGGGTTCGGTCGCGGCCGCCGAGTCGGACATGAAGAGCGAGCGGATCCGGCGTCGACGACGTCAAGAGGCACACCTCGGCCGGGCACACGGTGTGCTCGGGTACGGCTACCACCCCGATCGCTCGATCGTGCCGTCCGAGCAGGCGGTCGTCTTGGAGGTCTCCCGGCGGCTCTTGGCCGGGGAGACGCTGTATTCGATCGCCGCGGACCTGACCGCGCGGGGGGTCCCCTCCCCCGGTGCCGGTAGATGGACTGCGAACCAGGTCGAGCGCGAATCGGCCGTGCGCCCACAACTGGCGCCGATCGTCGACGCCCTGCGCAGCCCGCAAGCCTGCGACCCGGCTGGGGCCGCCGCGCTGTTGCGGCGGGCCGGGGCGCGGCGTCTGACCACCGCTTCTGCGGTCGCCGCCCACGTCAAGGCCGCCCAGTGGTTGTTGGTCCCCGACGCCGAGGCGCCCGACGGGCAGGTCGCCGTGGTCTTGCAGGCCGCGGGTGTCCCCGCTCCGCCGACTTCGTGGCGCGCTTCAAACCTGGGGGTGATGATCCGTCGCGGAGCTCTGTGCGGCTGGCGCGACCACCGAGCCGGGCAGCGTGGCGGCAGGGGCGAGATGGTGGCCGAAGGCGACTGGACGCCGATCCTGACGAAGGAGACCAGCGATGCGATCCGTGTCCTCCTCGACAGCCGCAAGGCCCCGCTGCGGACCGACGGCCTGCCACGGGGCGGGCGACCGGCCAAGTTCCTGCTCGCCGGAGTCCTCGCGTGTGGGCGCTGCGGTCAGCGGATGAGTGGCTACGAGGAGGCCGGTCGCACGAAGTACTCGTGCACGAAGGTCCCGGGGACCGCGCGCTGCGGGAGGATGAGCATCAGCGGCGCGCCGGTAGAGGAGTGCGTGGTCGCCGTAGTGAAGGCCGCGCTGGCCGGGAGCCCGTTGCGGCGCCGCAGCGCCCCCGATGTCGCGACTGCGCAGAACGCCAGTGACGACATCATGACAATCAGGGCGCAGATCGCCACCTACCGGAACATGGCGGGCCAGGGACGGATCAGCCCCGAGGACTTCGCCGAGATCCGCGCCCAACTCACTGCCCGGATGCGCGACGCCGAACGGCTGCTCGGCGAGCAGGGCGAGCAACTGCGCACCGCCTTGGAAGGTGTCCCGGACGCCGGCACCGAACTGGACCGGTGGTGGGACGAGGCCTCGACGGACCGCAGGCGCGACGTCGTGCGGGCCCTGATCGACCACGTACCGATCGCCGCGGCGAATGGCATCCCTGGCGGCCCACACGCGTCGGCTGCTCGAGACCGGCAGGCTGCGGTCCGCCGCCGCGTCGGCACCCCGGTGTGGCGCGCCTAGGACCCCGTCGGGTTCCGGCGACCGACTTCAATAGGTGTGGTGACCGGCGGGCGGCACGTCCCGGCTCGTTCCCAGAGCGCGTGAAGAATGGGCAGCAGATAGCAATTGACCATGTCCGAGTCTCGAGACCGCCTGCGGTCCGCGACCGGCGACACAACGCGCAAGCTGGCAGCGCCGAATGGCCCCGCGGCGCCTACTACGGCTGTGCGAGGCCGCCGGGACATTCGGATTGGCCGTGTTGACCGCCGTGAACCCCCGGCTGATGCCCTCCAGCACCACGTGCAGCCGATGCCCCTCGGGCAGCATCGCGTCCACGAACGGGGTGGAGACGTCGATCCGCCGACCGCTGGACTTCAGCATCCGCTCGACCAGCTCCGCGACCTGGTCGCGGGTGAGCACCAGGTTGGTCAGCTCGTGGCGGCCCCGGCGGGCGACGAAGACCCGGGAGGGGTCGTTGATCCAGATCTCCTCCACGCTCGGGTCGTCCAGGAACGGCTGCAACGGCCCGAAACCCGAGACCCGGGCCACCAGCTCCCCGACCATCGCCCCGACCTCGGGCACCGGCGCGACCGCCCCGGTCAGGCTCCGCTCGTCGTGCTCGGCGACCACCGCCTCGGCGATCCGGCGTACCCGCTCGGGCTCACGTTGCGGGTCCACCCCGTCGCGGCGTACGACGGCCCGCACCAACTGGTCGAGCTCCTCGACCAGGCCGCCCCGCCCCGCGCTGCCGCCGCCCGGTCCACCGAGCTGGCCGAGCTGTGGGTGCGCGACAGCGCCCTGGGTCACGACCACGACACCCCCCACGAGCCCGAGCTGATGGACTGACCGTAAGCAGCCCTGCCGAGATCCGCCAGTAAAACTTCCGCGCCTGTGGACGACGACCGGCCCGGCGCCGATGAATGGCGGCGGGACCAGCGGTCAGAGGTGACGACAACGCTGTTCACCACCCGAGATACCTGCTGGAGTGTCCGCATGGACCGTCGCCTCGCCGGTCGACTCACCGGCCGCTGGACCAAATGGGTCGTCGTGGTGTTCTGGCTGGTGCTGGCCGCGGCGGCCTCGGTGCCGAGCAGCAAGCTCAGCGAGGTCCAGGACAACCAGCAGTCCTCCTTCGTGCCGGAGTCGGCGGAGTCGACCCGGGCGATGGAGCAGCTGGGGTCGTTCGTCGACCCCGACGAGATCCCGACCCTGGTGGTCTACGAGCACCCCGGTGGCCTCACCGACGCCGACTTCGCCGCGATCGCCGAGCAGGCGCGAGCGATGGGAGGGGTCGAGGGGGTTAAGGGTGACGTCGTCTTCCCCACCGACGTCGCCGCCGGCCAGCAGGCGGGCCTGGTCTCGAAGGACGGCGAGCTGGCCCAGTCGCAGGTCACCTTCGACTTCGGCAAGGACCCCTTCACCAAGATCCCCGCATCAGTGGCCGACCTGAAGGACATCGCCGGGCTCGACGACGGGTCGACGTACGTCGCCGGCGCGGGCGGGCAGTTCGCTGACGCCGCCGCGGCGTTCGCCGGCATCGACGGGGTGCTGATCCTGGCCACCCTGGCGGTGGTGATCGTGATCCTCCTGCTCACCTACCGCTCGCCGGTCCTGTGGCTGCTGCCGATCATCGCCGCCGTGGTGGCCTACATCGTGTCCGGCGCGGTCGTCTACTTCCTCGCCGACAGCGGCACGATCACCGTCAACGGGCAGAGCCAGGGCATCCTGCCCGTCCTCGTCATCGGCGCCGGCACCGACTACGCCCTGCTGCTGGTCGCCCGCTACCGCGAGGAGCTGCGCCGCCACGCCGACCGGCACGAGGCCATGGGCTTCGCGCTGCACCGTGCGGCCCCGGCGATCCTGGCCAGCGCGGCCACGGTCGTGCTCGGCATGCTGTGCCTGCTGCTGGCCGAGCTCAACTCCACGAAGGGCCTCGGGCCGGTCCTGGCCGTCGGCATCGCGGTGACCTTCCTGGTGATGGTGACCCTCCTGCCCGCCCTGCTCGTGGTGACCGGACGCTGGGTCTTCTGGCCGCGCCGACCCGCGCTCGGCTCCGACGAGCCCACCGAGTCCGGGCTGTGGGCGCGGGTGGGGCGCCGGATCGCGGTCCGGCCCCGCGCCGTCTGGATCGGCACGGCCCTCGTGCTGGCGGTCACCTGCCTGGGCACCCTGCAGCTCAACCCCGAGGGGCTCTCGACCCGGGACAGCTACACCACCCAGGACCTCGACTCCATCCGGGGCCACGACGCGCTCGAGGCGCACGGCCTGGCCGACACCTCCAACACCCTGCTCGTCGTCTCGGCCGCCGGTGCCGACGGCGCGGTGAAGGAGGCGCTGGCCGGCGTCGACGGCCTCACCGTGCCGCCCGGCGGGCCACCCCTCGTGCAGGGCGACGTCGCCTTCAACGCGGGCCTGATCGACGCCGACGTCTCTTCCCAGGACGCCTACGACACCGTACGCGCCGCCCGCGCCGCGGTGCACGGCGTACCGGACGGCGACGCCCTGGTGGGCGGCGCGTCGGCGTTCTACCTCGACACCCTCACGGCGTCGGCGCGCGACAACCGGGTCGTCATCCCGGTCGTGCTGCTGGTGGTGCTGCTCGTCCTGGTCCTGCTGCTGCGCTCGCTGCTGGCCCCGCTCATCCTGATCGCGACCGTGGTGCTGTCGTTCGGGGCGGCGCTGGGGCTCTCGGCCCTGCTGTTCCGCCACGTCTTCGGCTTCGCCGGCACCGACCCGAGCTTCCCGCTGTTCGCGTTCGTGTTCCTGGTCGCGCTGGGCATCGACTACAACATCTTCCTCATGACACGGGTCCGTGAGGAGTCGCTGCGGCTCGGCACCCGTCGCGGGGCGCTGCGCGCGCTCTCCTCGACCGGCGGGGTGATCACCTCGGCCGGCATCGTGCTCGCCGCGACCTTCGTCGTGCTCGGGACCATCCCGGTGGTGTTCCTGGCCGAGATCGGGGTCGCGGTCGCGCTCGGCGTGCTGCTCGACACCCTCGTGGTGCGCTCAGTGCTGGTCACCGCGATCAACCTCGACCTCGGCGACCGGATCTGGTGGCCGAGCCGGGCGACGTACGGCGAGGAGGCTGGCGTGGGGTCCGGCCTGGGGTACGGCTCCCGGGTCGCCGCCGCGCCCTAGTCGACCGGCAGCAGGTCGATCCGCTCGGCGGCGACGAGGACCGCGCCGATCAGCGAGGCGCGCTTGCCCAGCTCGCTGACCACGACCGGGGTGCCCGCGACGGCGTCGAGGGAGTGGCGGCGCAGGCCGACGCGTGCGGGGTCCAGGAGGAGGTCGCCGGCCCTGGCCAGGTCGCCGCCGACGACGACGACCTCGGGGTTGAAGAGGTTCACCAGGCTGCCCAGGCCCCACCCCAGGTGCAGGCCCGCGTCCTCGATGCTGCGCAGCGCCGACACGTTGCCCTCCCGGGCCGCCTCGATCACCTCGCCGAGGGTGGCGTCGGGCATCACGGTGGCCATCAGGTCCAGCACGCTGGCGCTCGAGGCGTAGGTCTCCAGGCAACCGCGGCTGCCGCACCGGCAGACCGGGCCCTGCTCGTCCACGGTCAGGTGGCCCACCTCCCCCGCGGTGCCGCTCGCCCCCCGGAACACCCGGCCGTCGATGACCACGCCGGATCCCACCCCCGAGGAGAGCTTGAGGTAGATCGAGGTGGCGTGGCCGCGGGCGGCGCCGAGGCGGTGCTCGGCCAGCGCACCCAGGTTGGCGTCGTTGTCGACGTGCACCGGCCGGCCGAAGCGGTCCTCGGCCGCCTGCCGGGCGTCGACGCCGACCCACCCGGGGAGGATGGCGGAGGAGCGCACGACGTCGTCGATGACCGGGGCGGGCAGCCCCATCCCGATCGTGCGGAGGGCGCCGGGCTCCAGCTCGAGCTCGGCCAGCAGCGCGTCCAGCATCTCCTGAGCCTGCGTGAGCCCCTCGTCGCTGTCGTGGTCGTGGCCGAGGGGCCGTCGCCGCTCCCCGAGCAGGCGTCCGGTCAGGTCGCCGACCGCGACCGCGAGGTGGCCGTGCCCGAAGTCGATGCCGGCGACGGTGCCGGCGCCCGCGGCGAGCTCGACCGTCGTACCCCGGCGACCGCTGCCCGGGACGGTCGAGACCAGGCCGGTCGAGGCCAGCTCGCGCACGATGTTGGACACCGTCGCGGGCGCCAGGCCCGTCGTGCGGGCCAGCGCGGCCTGTGTGACCGGTCCCTCCGGCGAGCCGTCGACCTCGACCAGGTGTCCGCGCAGCACGTCGAGCACGCGGCGCTGGTTGGCCGAGCGCAGCGACGCCGGGGAACCCGGTGAGCCCGGCGCCGGGTCGACGGAGGTCATGGGCGAACTGTGCGGCAGCCCACGTTTGTCGTCAAGCGACGTCACAAGCGTGTCACAAGGGGCCGTTATGCATCCGTTGTGTTCATCTCTTGACGACGAGCCAGTGACGCACGACACTTTCGGCGGACAGCGGCGCCCGTCGCCCAACACAGCAGGAGGAAACCCGTGACATCACTTCTTCGCCGCGTCGCCCTGACCGGTGCCGTGCTGACGCTCAGCGCCGGCACCCTGGCGGCCTGCGGGTCTGAGAGCGGCGGCGGCGACAGCGCCAGCGGCGGGGGCGGCGGTGCGGACATCACCGGCGCCTGCAGCCTCGACGACCCGCCCCAGAGCGCCGCATCCGTGCCCGAGAGCGGCGACGCCGGCAAGGCCACCGGCAAGGTCGGCGTGATCCTGCCCGACACGACGTCCTCGACGCGCTACGAGACCTACGACAAGCCGCTGCTGACCAAGGCGCTGTCCGACGCGGGCCTGACCCCCGACGTGCAGAACGCGCAGGGCGACATCAACAAGTTCACCTCGCTGGCCCAGAACATGATCGGCGCCGGCTCCAAGGTGCTGATCATCGACTCCATCGACGCCGCCTCCGGCGCCGGGGTCGAGAAGCAGGCCGACGACGCGGGCGTCCCAGTCATCGACTACGACCGGGTCAACCTGGGCGGCACCGCGCCGTACTACGTCTCCTTCGACAACGAGGACGTCGGCAAGCTGCAGGCCCAGACCCTGGTCGACTGCCTCGAGGCCAGCGGAGCCGAGAACCCCAACATCATCATGATGAACGGCGGCACCGACGTCGACAACAACGCCGTGCTGTTCATGAAGGGCGCCCACTCGGTGCTCGACCCGCTGGAGGAGGCCGGTGACCTGACCATCACCCAGGAGGCCACCGTGAAGGGCTGGGACGTCGAGAACGCCGCCCCCGCCTTCCAGCAGGCCTTCACCGCCTCCCAGGGCGCGGTCGACGGGGTGCTCGCCGCCAACGACGACATCGCCAACGCCGTCATCGGTGTGCTGCAGACCAACGGCCTGGACGGCAAGGTCGTCGTCACCGGCCAGGACGCCGGCGTCGCCGGACTGCAGAACATCATCAAGGGCACCCAGTCGATGACGGTCTTCAAGGACGTCAAGCTCGAGGCCGGCGCTGCCGCCCAGCTGGCCATCGCCATCGCCGCCGGCAAGGACCCGGCCGACGCCGGCCTGCAGCTCGAGCCCTTCGAGGACCCGGAGTCGGCGAGCCACAAGATCGAGGCGCTGCTGCTGCCCGCCCAGGTCATCACCCAGGCCAACATCTCTGACGTCATCGACGCCGGTGCGCTGTCGGCCGACGAGATCTGCCAGGGCATCGAGTCCGACTGCGAGGAGCTCGGGATCTCCTGATCCCCCGACTCCCCCGGTCCACGTGACCACGGTGGCCGGGCCGGACGATCCCGGCCCGGCCACCGTCGTACGTCGGCCCCGATCGGCACCCCGCAGGACCCACCGCACCCGCACCGCCCCCCACACCCACCGCCACACCGCCGCCACCACCACGAGCCCCCGAAAGCGGACACCGTGACCGAACCGATCCTCTCCGCCCGGGGGCTCAACAAGAGCTTCGGGCCCGTCCACGTCCTCCACGACATCGACTTCGACGTCTACCCCGGTGAGGTCACGGCCCTGGTCGGCGACAACGGCGCGGGCAAGTCGACGCTGGTCAAGTGCTTCGCCGGGATCAACCAGATCGACTCCGGACAGATCTTCTTCGAGGGTCAGCCCGTCTCCATCGGCGACCCCCGCGCGGCGAGCGCGCTGGGGATCGAGTTCGTCTACCAGGACCTCGCGCTGGCCGACAACCTCGACATCACCCAGAACATGTTCCTGGGCCGCGAGATCCGCCGGATGGGGATGTTCCTCGCCGACGGCGAGATGGAGCGACGGGCCCGCGAGACCCTCACCGGCCTGTCGGTGCGCACCGTGTCGTCGGTGCGGCAGAAGGTCGCCAACCTCTCGGGCGGCCAGCGCCAGACCGTCGCCATCGCCAAGGCGGTGCTGTGGAACAGCAAGGTCGTCTTCCTCGACGAGCCCACCGCCGCCCTCGGCGTCGCCCAGACCCGCCAGGTCCTCGACCTGGTGCGGCGCCTGGCCGACCAGGGCCGCGGGGTCGTCCTGATCTCCCACAACATGAACGACGTCATGGAGGTCGCCGACCGCGTCAACGCCCTCTTCCTCGGCCGCGTCGCGGCCGAGGTCAAGACCACCGACACCAGCACCACCCAGATCGTCGAGCTGATCACCTCCGGCCGGACCGGTGACGGCGACATGGGCCTGACCGCTGCCACCGCCAACGAGGTGATGTGATGACCACCGAGACCCCCGCCCCCGCCCGCACCCAGCCGCCCGAGCGTGCCAGCGAGTTCTCCCTCGACGTCGAGGAGCGCTCCATCGGAGGTGCGATCACGGGGTGGGTCACCCGGCTGCGCACCGGCGACCCCGGCGCACTGCCCTCCGTGCTTGGCCTGGTCGTCCTGGGCCTGATCTTCATGCAGGTCAGCGACGCCTTCCTCACCCGCTACAACCTGGGCAACCTGCCCGGCCAGGGCGTCTACATCGCCGTCATCGCGATGGGCCTGGTCTTCGTGCTCCTGCTGGGCGAGATCGACCTGTCGGCCGGCACCGCCGGCGGCATGTGCGCCTCCCTCGCAGCCGTAGCCATCTTCGAGGGCGACCTGTCCGACGGCCTCCCGGGCTTCATGTACTGGACCCTGGTCGTCGGCCTCGTGGTCGGCATCGGGCTCGCGGTGTGGACCAAGGCTTGGTCGGCCGCCGTCGTGGTCGTCATCGGGCTCGTCCTGGTCGTCACCAACCTGGTCCAGCACCAGCTGCTCGCCCTGCTCGCGGCCATCTGCATCGGCACCGCCATCGGTGTGCTGAACGGGATCCTGGTCGCCAAGATCGGCATCCCCAGCTTCGTGGTCACCCTCGCGCTCTTCCTGGCCTGGCAGGGCGTGCTGCAGTTCGCGCTGGACGGCCAGCCGGTCAACACCTCCAACTACGACTTCTGGCACGACCTGACCTACGGCACGCTGAGCCCGGGCCTGAGCTGGGTGTTCACGCTGGTCGTGGTGCTCGGCTACCTCGCCTTCACGCTGGTCACCGCGCTGCGGGCCAAGGCCGCCCACCTGACCCACGACGCGATCAGCCTGGTGCTGGTGCGCGGCGGCCTCATCGCGGTGGTCGCCATCGTCCTGACGGCCCTGGCCAACCAGAACCGCAACCCCAACACCCGCTCGACCCTGGTCATCCAGGGCATCCCGTGGGCCGTGGTCGTCGCCGTGCTCCTGATGATCGTCTGCTCCCTGGCCCTGACCCGTACGACGTGGGGTCGGCACCTCTACGCCACCGGCGGCAACGCCGAGGCCGCCCGCCGCGCCGGCATCGACGTGGTGCACATGAAGGTCACCGCGTTCGCGCTGTGCTCGGCCTTCGGCGCCATGGGCGGCCTGCTGCTCGCCTCCTCCCAGTCCTCGGCCTCCCTGGACCTGGGCTCGGGCAACGTGCTGCTCTTCTCGGTCGCGGCCGCGGTCATCGGCGGCACCTCGCTCTTCGGTGGCCGAGGCAAGCCCCGCGACGCCATCCTCGGCGCCCTGGTGATCGTGATCATCCCCAACGGCCTGGGCCTGCGCCCGAGCCTCGGCGCCCAGTGGCAGCAGGTCATCACCGGCGTCGTGCTGCTGCTGGCCGCCGCGATCGACGCGGTCTCCCGGCGGCGGGCCCGCCGCTCCTGAGGCGGCCCCGGGTCGTCGCAGACCTTCACCACCATGCGGCGCAGGGCTAGCCTGCGCCGCATGGTGGTGAAGCTGGAGAACGTCGGCATCGCGGTCCGCGACCTGGAGGCCGCGGTCAAATTTTTCACCGACCTCGGCCTGTCGGTGATCGGGCGCGACACGGTGCAGGGCGAGTGGGCCGAGGTCGCCGTCGGCCTCGACGGCAACCACGTACGCCTCGCCATGCTGCAGACCCCCGACGGGCACGGCACCCTCGAGCTCTTCGAGCAGCTCCACCCCTACGCGATCGAGACCGAGCCGACCCAGCCGCACCAGATCGGTATGCACCGGGTGGCCTTCTCCGTCGACGACCTCGACGCGGCACTCGAGGTCGCCGCCCGGCACGGCTGCCACCCGCTGCGGGGGGTCGCGACCTACCAGGACGTCTACCGGCTGACCTACCTGCGCGGCCCCAGCGGCATCATCGTGATGCTGGCCGAGGAGCTCAAGAAGACCACCTGAGGCCGACCGGGCCGCGGCCCGGTCGACCCCTTCTCGTCAGGGACGCGGGACGGTGAAGCTGCCCCGCGGGCCCGCGCCGCTGGGCACGGTGTTGTCCTCGACGTAGCGCGCCAGCCACGGCGAGGCCTCGCCCTGGGTGGACCGGTCGTTCGCGGTGGACTGGGTAGCGAGCGTCAGGGAGGCCCGCTGCACGCGCACCACCCGGCCGCTGGGCAGCGCGTTCCAGCTGCCCCCGTCGATGGTGCCAACCCCGACGGCGAGCCGGTGACCCTTGCGCAGGGTCCAGTCCATGCCCTTGAGGTCGAAGGTGCGCCCGCTGCTGCGCAGCACCGCGACGTTCTCGTTGATCAGCGTCGCGGTCCCCCGGGCCGGGTCGACGTCCCACATCGAGACGTAGACGTTGCCCTCACCGGAGGTGCGCAGCGCGACCCGCGGCGTCCCGGTGATCCGGGTCTGCCGCGGCACCGGACGAGACCAGGTCTGGTACGCCGTCGGCACCCGGCCCGCCGCGGCCAACGACGACGTACGCCGCTCGGCGGCCGTGCCCAACGAGCTGCGGACCGGCTGCTCCATGTCGTCGCCGTCGGATCCGGCGCCGCGGGTGACCCGCGGTGGGAGGGCGTCACGCTGGACCTCGCGGGCCTGGGCGCCGCTCAGGCCCTTGCCGCTCGGCGTACCGGGGTCTGCGGTCCGGGCTCCCTCCCCGGCACCGTCGACCGGGCCGGCGTCGATGTAGCGTCCCGCCCGCAGCGACACCGCCTTCGGCGTGCGGCTGATCGGCCACGTGGCCTGCGCCCGCCACTGTCCGAAGTTGTCCTGGATGGCGAAGTTGGGGTCCTTGCGGGCCGGGCGCACGCCCTTGAGGTGCTGGTCGTAGAAGCGGACGACCTCGGCGAAGAAGCCCTTGCGGCCCTGGGCGAGACGACCGGACTCCGCGTCGACCTCGTTGCCGCGCACGTGCTCCCACGGTCCGAGCCAGCCGCGCTCGGGGCCGCGGTGGCGACGCAGGTAGCGCTCCATCTCCTCGGGCTTGGTGTTGGACTCGGTGAAGCCCTGGGTCACGAACAGCGGGGTGGTGCTGCCCTGCGCCTTCGTCGCCTGGTCGCGCAGCCGCCAGTAGGCGCTCTGGTCGCTGGTGTTGACGACGTTGTCGCGCAGGTTGCGGGTCAGGCACTCGGGGTGCTGCTGCTCGTAGTCGGCGGCCGCCTTGTAGCGGGCGGTGTCGCCGCTGGTGCCGCCGAGGGAGGCGATGGAGTTGTAGGCCAGCGGGGTGCCGGTCTGGTTGTAGCGGGGGACGTCGTTGGAGTACAGGTAGGGGTACATGTCCCACAGCGGCTCCTGCGCCACGACCGCGTCGAGTCCCTTCGGCTCGAGGTCGGCGCCCCACAGGCCGGTGACCGCGTCGTAGGACTTGCCGTACATGCCGACCTTGCCGGTCGACCACGACTGGCGCGCCGACCAGCGCACGGCGGCGGCGATGTCGGCCTGCTCGCCCGCGCCCAGCCAGTCCAGACAGCCGGTGCTGGCCCCGAAGCCGCGGTTGTCGACGAGCACGACGGTGTAGCCGCGCCGCATCAGGTCGGCCCCGTCGATGAGGTCGTCGAAGCGCGAGCTGGGCTGGACCTCGTCGGTCTCCTTGTCGGTCTGGCCGGAGTGATTGAAGTAGGGACCCACCGAGAGGATCACCGGCGTCTTGCGGCCTGCCGGGATCGTGGCGGGCCGGAGCACGTCGGCGTGCAGGGTGACCGGGGTCGGCGAGCCCTCACGGGGGGCGGCGAAGTAGTGCTCGGTCCACGAGGCTCCTACCGGTACGCCGGGGTTGTCGGCGTGGGTGACACCGTCGCGCACCGAGCCGGCCGCGGCCCGCGGTGCGGCCTGCTGCGTCGTGGACGACGTCGCGGCGGGCGCGGGGTCGCCGGGGCCCGCGGCGGCGGGCGCGACGGCGGCGAGGCTCAGGCCGAGGGTGGCTGCGAGGACGGGGGCGAGCAGCGAGGGTGAGCGCACGTCGTACTCCGAGAGGGTGGGGGCGGGCCGGTGCTTGCGCACAGCAACCTACGCCCGGTCGGGCCCGGTGGGAACGACCTCGAGCCGACCGTCCTGCGGACTGCCGCGCCCGTGCCGGGGCGGGACGGGGCGGGCCACGACCGGGCGCAGCCAGCCTCCGGGTGAGCCCGCGAACCCGAAGGGGCGGGTCGAGACCCGGTTGAAGCGGACCGGTCCGGGGCACACCCCGGTCACCGGGTCGACGTGGTCGGCCCCCGACCTCCAGGAGCCCCGATGCGTACGACGCCCGCCCTCCGCCCGTCCGCCCTCCGCCTGTCCGCGCTCGCCCTGGGGGGTGCGCTGGTCCTGACCGGCCTCACGGCGTGCGGCGGGGGTGGGGACGACGACGGCGGCACCGCGGACAGCGCCACCAGCGCCCCCTCGGAGGAGCGGGACCCGGCCGAGGTGCTGGACGCCGCCGCCGACGCCACCCTGGACGCGCGCCAGTTCAGCATCGACTCGCGGGCCGAGCTGGACATCGACGGGATGGAGCTGGCCTTCGGCTCGGAGGGCAGCGTCGTATGACCGGGCGATCAGCGACACGACGCTGAGCGTCGAGCAGGGCGGGGAGACCCAGACCGCGACGATCCTCGCCGACGGGGAGACGCTGTGGGTCTCGGCGGAGGGCAACGCGGTGCCGCCCTTCCCTGATGGTGCGACCTACGTCGAGGGTGACGCCGACCTGCTGGCCCAGGGCGACAGCTTCAGCCCGACCGGGCTGCTCGGCGTCGTGCTGGTGCTGCACGGCGGCGCCGCGGCCGACCCGGAGGCCGGCGAGGTCGAGGAGGTCGACGGGGTGGAGACCCGCGCGTACTCGTTCACGGTCCCCTACGACGAGGCCGTGGACGCGATCGAACCCGAGCAGCAGGAGGCCTTCACCTCCGCCCTCAGCCTCACCGGCGAGGCCGAGCAGGCCGACCTCGACGTCGAGGTGGCCATCGGCACCGACGACGACGTCGTACGCCGCCTGAGCCTGGACATCGAGGCCGACGTGCCGGTCGACGGCGGCTACGAGGTCGAGGTCGGCGACGTGGGCTCGGAGGTCGAGGCACCCGAGGCGCCCGACGAGGACGAGGTGGCCACCGGGCCCGAGGCCGAGGCGCTGCTGGCCCAGCTGCTCAGCAGCTGATCCACCGCACCTCCGGGTCGCCGGAGAGACCGCCACCGGGTGCGGCGTCCGGCGCGCGGTGACCTCCGAACGGTCCGGCACGCCCAGCACGAGCACTGTTGAGCGCCGTGAGCGAGGTGGCCCACACGACGCGGACGACGTCGAGGCCCGAGGTGACCTGACCGATTCAAGCACTGACCGGGCGCGGCGCTGCTAGCGTCCCGGCATGGCCAGCGCCCCCACGGCCGGCGGCGACCTCCGCCGCTTCCGGGTCGCCACCTCGGTGTGGTCTGTCGCGGTGCTCGGCTTCGCCGTGCTCCTTCTCACCCCCTTCGCCGACCGGGCGGTGCAGGAGCGGGCCGGTGCAGCGGGTCTCATCGCCGCAGGTGTGGTCGCCACCGCCTGTGGTCTGTGGCGCGCCCGCCGCGAGCGGGGCGCGCAGGTCGTGCCGTGGGTGCTGCTCAGCATGGCCGGCATGGTCGTCGTGGGTGGCAACGGGATCGCCGCGACCGCGGGCAGCGCGTCGGTCGCCTCACCCAGCCTGGCCAGCGACCTGGGCGTCGGCCTCGGCTACCTGCTGTCGATCCCCGCCCTGCTCACCTTCCCGGGGCCGGGCACCCGACGGGCCGGGACGGGTCTGATGATCGTGCTCGACGGACTGGTGGCCGGCTGCTCACTCCTGCTGGTGACCTCGATCCTGGTCTACCCCCGACTGCTCGACGCCCCCGCCCGCGAGTCCATGTTTTCCCAGGTCGTCTCGTTCATCTTCCCCGGTCTCGACGTGGTCGTCGCCACCGTCGCGGTCCTCCTCGTGGTGCGCTCCGACCGTCACGAGCGCCTCATGCTGGGTCTGGTCGCTGCCGGGTTCCTCCTCTGGGCCGCCGCCGATCTGGCCTTCGCCGCCCAGGTCGCGGCCGGGACCTTCGCCTTCGGGACGCTGCTCAACGTGGGTTGGGTCGGTGGGTACCTGACGCTGGGCTTGGCGACGTTCGCGCCGAGGATCTCGGCTCACGGACGACGCAGCGCGCCGGACCAGAAGCCGGTCCTGCTCTCCGACGTGCCGGGCACCGCCCTGTTGTTCGGGCTGGTCGTCCTCGCTGCCGTGGTCCAGGTGGGCGTGCCGCAGGACGGCGCTCTCGTCCGTGCTCAGGCGGCCGTGTGGGTCGTCCTCATCGGTGCAGCCGGGACGCGGCAGGTGCTGCTGATCCGCGCCAACCAGGGGCTGCGTCGCGGCTTGGAGCAGCGGGTCGAGGAGCAGGTCGCGGACCTGCGTCGGCTGGCGCGGCAGAACGAGGCTCTGGTCACCTCCGTCGGTGACGGCGTGTACGGCGTGGACCCACACGGACGCATCACCTTCGCCAACCCCTCGGCGGCGGCGGTGCTCGGGTACGCCCCCGAGCAGCTGGTCGGCGCCTACGCCCACGAGCTCTTCCACGCGCCGGGCCCCGACGGCCACCCCTACCCCTGGGAGGGCTGCTACATCCACGACGCGATCCTCGAGGGGAGGATGGCACACGCCGAGGAGGACGACTACCTCGCCGCCGACGGCCGGGTCGTGCCCGTCGAGCTCACCGCCGCCCCCCTCATCGACGAGCAGGTCGTCCAGGGTGCCGTCGTGGTCTTCCGCGACGTCACCGTGCGCCGCGAGGTCGACCGGATGAAGGACGAGTTCCTCTCGATCGTCAGTCACGAGCTGCGGACCCCGCTCACCTCCATCCGAGGCTCCCTCGGCCTCCTCTCCAGCGGCCACATGGGTGAGCTGGCGCCCGCCGTCGGGAGCCTGGTCTCGGTCGCCAGGCAGAGCTCGGAGCGCCTGGTCCGGCTCGTCGACGACCTGCTCGACCTGGAGCGTGTCGGCGCCGGCGCCGAGCCCCTCCGGCTCGCGGACCTGGACGCTCGCGGAGTGCTGGAGACCGCGGTCCTCCAGCTCGAGGGACTCGCCCACGCATCCCAGGTCGAGCTGGTCGTCGAGCCGACTGCGTCCGGGGCCCTGCACGCGGACGAGGACAAGGTGCTGCAGCTGCTGGTCAACCTGACCGCGAACGCCGTGAAGTTCTCCGAGGCGGGGGGCGTCGTGCGTCTGGACAGCGCACCCGCCGAGCACGGGCAGACCCACCTCACCGTGACCGATCACGGACGGGGGATCCCCGAGTCGAAGCTGGAGACGATCTTCACCCGCTTCGAGCAGGTCGACTCCTCCGACAGCCGCGAGAAGGGCGGGGCGGGGCTCGGCCTGACCATCAGCCGGGCCATCGTCCAGCAGCACGGCGGGCGGATCTGGATGGCCAGCGAGCTCGGCAGGGGGACGGTGGCGCACGCGCTGATGCCCAGCCCCGGTGCCGGACAGGCGCCGAGCCACCGGTCGCCCGGCTCGAGCCAACAGCCCAGCGGGGTCTGAGCGCGACACCCGCCCATGTCGTCGTGGCGAGGCACCACGACCCTCGCCGACCCGTGTGGCAAGGTCTGTCCAGAGCAGGACACGACGCCCGTGGGCCCCCAGGAACGACCAGCGCGACGTCTGCTCGCCCTTTCCCCTCCTCCCACCACGAAGGGCTTCGCAGACGTGTCGGCGCTCGGACCAAACGTCACACCTCCACCGTCGGGCCTCGACATCACCGTGCGGACGGGCTCGGGGACCGGACGGACCGCACTCTCCGCCTTCGACCGTGCCCTCCAGGGCGCCGGGGTCGCGGACTTCAACCTCATCACGTTGTCGTCGGTGATCCCCGCCGGCAGCCGTGTCCGGACCGTCGGAGCCGAGCTCCCGGGTGGGCACGGGGACGCGCTGTTCTGCGTACGCGCCCAGGCGTTCGCCGAGGAGCCCGGCCGCACGGTCTGGGCCGGACTGGGCTGGTGCGTCGACGACACCGGCGCGGGCTTGTTCGTGGAGCACCGAGCCGATTCCGAGGCGGAGCTGATCGGGCTGATCGAAGCCAGCCTGGGCGACATGAACGCCGACCGGGGGGGCAACTACGGGCCGGCCCAGATCGCCACAGCCTCGGCGCGATGCATCAGCGACCCAGTGTGCGCCCTGGTGCTGGCCGCCTACCGGGTCTACTCCTGGGACGAACCGGAGCTGGCAGGAGCCGGCACCGACTCCCAGGTCGCCGCATCCCGCACTGCCCCGGTCGTCGGCCCCTCGGCCGGTACGGCCTCGCAATTCCCGCCGTCCCCGCCAGCCGCTCCCCCGCAGTCGGGGCCGAACGGCTCCGCACCGCTGCCCTTCCCCGTCCAGACCTCGGCCCTGGCGCTGGCGGTCGAGGAGCCTGTGCCCGACCGGACGCCGGAGGCTGCCCACGACGGTCTGGTGGTCACCAAGGAGACGGTCGTCGAGGGCCAGGTCGCCTTCGACTTCTACCACCTCTACCTTGAGTCCTTCACCGCACTGGAGACCGAGGCGGTCGCCCGCCACGTCCTCACCCTGCCCGAGTTCGTGGACGAGATGCGCGACCCACGGATAGTGAAGTACATCGCCTGGAGCGATGGGGAGGCCGTGGGGCTGACGACACTGGCTCGCGACCTCTCGGCCGTGCCGTGGATCAGCCCCGGGTACTTCGCCCACCACTATCCCGAGCAGTACAGCAGGGGCGCGGTCTACTACCTCGGCCTGACCCTGGTCCACCCGGCCCACCGGGGGTCGCACACCTACCAGGCGATGTTCATCGAGATGTCGGACCTCGTGCTCACCGGCAGCACGGTCGTCGCCTGGGACATGTGCGCGGCCAACGACGACCGCGGGTTCATGCGCGACGGCAAGGAGTTCGTGGCCAGGGTCGCCGACGCCGGTGTCGAGGTGGTCGACACCCAGACCTACTACGTGGGCACCTTCAACGGTCCCGCGCGAAACCTGAACGCCGAGGCCTGACGGGCGTAGAGTCGGCATGTCGCCCCACCTCGACACGGCACGGCGGCCCGTCACCAGGGAGCCCCCCATGAGCGCCATCACAGTCCTGGTCGTCGACGACGACGAGGACATCCGGATCGTCACCCGCATCTCGCTGGAGCGGGTGGCCGGGTGGCAGGTGCTGGAGGCAGCCGACGGCGGCACGGCGGTGGAGATCGCACGCCGGGAGCACCCTGACGTCGTCCTGCTCGACATGATGATGCCGGGGATGGACGGTCTGGCGACCTACGACGCGCTCCAGGCCGACCCGTGCACCGAAGCGGTGCCGGTGGTGCTGTTCACCGCGAAGCGGAGCACCTCGGGTGCCCCGTTGTGGGGGGACCGGCGGATCCGGGGCGTCATCGCCAAGCCCTTCGACCCGCTGGGGCTGCCCGACCAGCTGACCCGGCTTCTCACCTCGACGGTCGAGATGCCCGCCTCGCACGCGGTCTGACCCGTAGGCGGGGCATCCCGGCGTCCGGGCGTCGGCCCTGTCGCCTGATCAGTCCTCGGGCTGGCTCTCCAGCCGGAACCCGACCCCGCGAACCGCGACGATCCGCTCGATGGACTCAGCCGCCTCCAGCTTGGAGCGGAGCCGCCCGATGGTGACGTCGAGGGTCTTGGTCGAGCCGAACCAGTTCTCGTCCCACACGTCGGCCATCAGCCTCGAGCGGGGCACCACCTTGTCGCGGTGCTGCACGAGGATCGCGAGGACGTCGAACTCCTTGCCCGTCAGGGCGACCTCACTCTCCCCGCGGAACGCTCGGCGTGCCTCGGCGTCGATCCGCAGCGCGCCCGGGGCCTCGTCCTCGGAGCCCGAGCCCCCCGGGCCAGTCCGGCGGAGCAGGGCTCGCACCCGCGCCTGCAGCTCGGCCAGCCCGAACGGCTTGGCCAGGTAGTCGTCGGCGCCGTAGTCGAGGCCCACGACCCGGTCGAGCTCGCCGGCCCGGGTCGTCACGATCATGATCGCGCCCTCGTAGCCGGAGGTGCGTGCCTTCTGGCACACCTCGAGGCCGTCGATGTCGGGAAGGCCCAGGTCGAGGATGACCACGCTGGGCGGCAGGTTCGCCGCCATCGCGTCGAGGGCCCGCGCGCCGTTGTCGACCCAGGTGACCTCGTAGCCCTCGTGCTCGAGGGTGCGCACCAGCGGGAAGGCGAGGTCCTCCTCGTCCTCCACGATCAGCACGTGCTGGGGCATGCGTTGAGCATAGGGCTTGATCCGGTGCCCTGCCGGGTCTGTGGCGCGATCGGGCCGGCCCGCACGCCCCCCAGCGGTGCGGACCGGTCCGTCGCGCCGTCCCGGATGACAGTAGGACCCCCGGACTCACGCCGTGGACACGCGCGATCCACAAGACGGTAACGATCTAAGAGGCCTCTGACCTGGGGCGGAGGTGACCACCCCGTGCTGCACAACGCGCTCAGCCGAAGAGGTCGCCGCTGCTCGCGACCCGGTCCAGCACGTGCGAGGGGCTCATCTGGTCCAGACCATCGATGTCCTCGGCGCCCGCCTGGACCTCCGCCCAGGTGACCGGGGCGGCCACGGTGGGCCGCTCGCGGCCACGGAGGGAGTAGGGCGCGACGGTCGTCTTGGACCCCGAATTCTGCGACCAGTCGAAGAACACCTTGTCCCGGCGCCGGGACTTCGTCATGGTCGCGGTGACCAGGTCGGGGTGGTCGCGCTGGAGGGCCTCGGCGACCCCCTTGGCCAGGGCCGTCGCGTCGTCCGGGTTGCTTCGGCGGGGCAGCTCGGCGTACAGGTGCAGGCCCTTGCTGCCGCTGAGCACGGGCCTCGCCTCGAGACCCCGGTCGCCGAGCGCCTCTCGGGCGAGCAGCGCGACGCGGGCGCACTCGTGCAGGCCGGCCGGCTCACCCGGGTCGAGATCGACCACGAGCCGGTCGGGGTTGCGTGGCTGCCCGTTGCGCCCCACCCGCCACTGGTGCACGTGCAGCTCCAGCGCGGCGAGGTTGGCCAGCCAGGTGAGGGTGGCGAGGTCGTCGACGACCGGGAAGACGAGGGTGTCGCCGTGCCGGGACTCTCCCCGGGACCCGGTGGTCGGCACCCGGACGGTCCGCACCCAGGAGGGGGTGCCCGAGGGCGCGTTCTTCTCGAAGAAGCTGGGTCCCTCGACGCCGTGCGGCCACCGGATCCGGGTGACGGCCCGGTCGGCGAGGTGCGGCAGCATCACGGGCGAGACCCGGGCGTAGTAGTCGAGCACCTCGCCCTTGGTGGTGCCGGTGCGGGGGTAGAGCACCTTGTCGAGGTTGCTGATCCGCAGCGTGCGGCCCTCGACGTCGACCTGCAGCCCGTCGCCGGCCATCAGGGAGGTCCGGCCAGGTCGGCGGCGCTGAGGTCGGTGCGCAGCCCGCGGTACGACGGCTGCCGCAGGCGGTCGTAGCCGCGCCCGAGGCTGTCCACATCGACGACGACCACGGGGTCGACCCACCGGGTGCCGCGGGAGTCGATGGCCGGCACCGGTGCGTCGAACGGGCTGTCCGGGCGGCCGAGACCGGCGACGGCCTCGGAGAGCACCGCGGCGGCGCGGCCGCCGATCCCGCTGCCGACCCGGCCGCGGAAGGTCAGCCCTCCCCGCCCGTCCGGGTCCGGCGTCCCCACCAGCAGGGCGGCCAGCCGGTCCGAGGTGCCCTCCTGGGGCCGCCAGCCCCCGACGACGAAGGAGTCGCGCCGCCGGTGCGCGAGCTTCTGCCAGGACCGGCTGCGCTGGCCGGGACGGTAGGTGGAGGAGAGCCGCTTGCTCACGATCCCCTCCAGGCCCTGCTCGAGGGTGGCGGCGTGCAGCATCGCGCCGTCGTCGTAGGCCGGGGGCACCTGCCAGGAGCCCTCGCCCAGCAGGTCCGCGAGCAGCGCGCGGCGGCGTGCCAGGGGCTCGCCGGTGAGGTCGGTCCCGTCGAGGCGCAGCAGGTCGAAGACCATGTAGACGACGGGCAGCGCCTCGGCGAGCCGGCGTACGTCGGCGGCCCGGCGGACGTGGATCCGTTCCTGGAGGACCCTGAAGTCGGGGAGGCCGTCACCGTTGAGCGCGATCAGCTCGCCGTCGACGAGCAGGTCGCGGCCGGGCACCGGGGACGGGGCGACGTCGGGCCACCCGGCGGTGACGACGTTCTCGTTGCGGCTCGTCAGGCGCGCCTCGGCGGCCCCGGCGGAGACGTCGGCGAGGATCCGCATGCCGTCCCACTTGACCTCGTGCGACCACTCCGCCCCGGCGGGCACGTGGGTGCCGGGGGTGGCGAGCATGGGGCGCACGGGGCCATCCTGACCGATGACCGCAGGCCCCGGCAGCGGTCCACCACAGCGACGACGTCCGCACCGAGGAGCAGGAGCCAGCCATGCGCGCGATCTGGAAGGGCGCGGTGTCCTTCGGACTGGTCAGCGTGCCCGTCAAGCTGTACGCCGCCACCGAGAGCCACGACGTCAGCTTCCGGCAGGTCCACGCCAAGGACGGGGGCCGGATCAAGTACCAGCGGGTCTGCGCCATCGACGGCGAGGAGGTCGCCTACGCCGACATCGCCAAGGGCTACGAGACCGAGGACGGCGAGATGGTGGTGCTCACCGACGACGACCTCGAGTCGCTGCCCTCCACCTCCTCGCGCGAGATCGCGGTCGAGAAGTTCGTGCCCGTCGACCAGATCGACCCGATGCTGTTCGAGAAGTCCTACTACCTCGAGCCCGAGAAGTCGGGGGCCAAGCCCTACGCGCTGCTGCGCCAGGCCCTGCTCGACGCCGAGCGGATGGCGGTGGTGACCGTGGCCCTGCGCCAGCGGACCACCACGGCGGTGCTGCGGGTGCGCGACGACGTGATCGTCATGCAGACGATGATGTGGCCCGACGAGATCCGCACCCCGGACTTCTCGGTCGAGGCCGGCGAGGTCAAGGCGTCGGAGACGAAGATGGCCACGATGCTCGTCGAGACCCTCGCCGGCGACTTCGACCCCGCCGACCTCCAGGACGACTACGCCGGGGCCGTGCAGGACCTGGTGCGGACCAAGATCGAGGGTGGGGACCTCCAGCGCACCCCCACCTCGACCAAGTCCTCCGGCGAGGTGGTCGACCTCCTCGCGGCGCTGCAGCGGTCGGTGCAGGCCGCCAAGACGTCGCGGGGCGAGACCGACGGGGGCGACGAGACCGACGAGAGCGACGGGGCGGGCACCGCGCAGAAGTCGCCCTCGAAGAAGACCACCACCAAGAAGACCGCCACCAAGAAGACCGCCGGCAAGAAGACCCCGGCGAAGAAGACCGCCGCCAAGAAGACCCCGGCGAAGAAGACCGCCGCCAAGAAGACCCCGGCGAAGAGGACCGCCGCCAAGGAGACTCCTGCGAAGAAGGCCAGCTGAGCGCCCCGGTCGGGACGCGGTGAGCCCGCTCGAGCTGGTGGCGGTCGCGGCCGCAGGGCTCGGCGCCGGAGTGCTGACCTCCACGGTCGGGGTCGCCTCCCTGGCCAGCTTCCCGGTGCTGCTGGCGCTGGGACTGCCTCCGGTGGTCGCGAACGCGTCGAACACCGTCGGGGTGCTGCCCGGGGCGCTCAGCGGGTCCTTCGGCTACCGCGCCGAGCTGCGCGCCCGGCCGGCCCTGACCGGGCGGGTGCTGGTGACGAGCGCCGTGGGCTCGGTGGCCGGTGCCCTGCTGCTGCTGACCCTGCCGTCCGAGGTCTTCGAGGCCGTGGTCCCCTGGCTGATCCTCGGGGCCTGCGTCCTGGTCGGGGTGACCCCGTGGTTGTCGGGGTGGCTCCGCCGGCGCCGACACCCGGAGTCCCCGCAGGTCCGGGAGACGATGTCGGCGCCCACGACCGCCTTCGCGACCCTGACCGGGGTCTACGGCGGCTACTTCGGTGCCGGCTCGGGAGTGATGATGACCGCAGTGCTGGGGCTCGGCCTCGACCTGGACCTGCGCGTCGTCACCGCGCTCAAGACCCTGGCGGTCATGGCCAGCAACCTGGTCGCGTCGGTCGTCTTCGTGCTGCTGGCCGACCTCGCGTGGGACGTGGTCGCGGCGCTGGCCGTGGGCTCGGTGCTCGGCGGCTACGTCGGCGCCCGGGTCGGGCGGCTCCTGCCGCCCACCCTGCTGAGAGTCCTCGTGGTGGCGGCCGGGGTGGTCGCCGCCGTGATCTTGTCCTGAGCGGGGCGGGTCAGCCCCGGCCGGACTCCTCCACCGACGTCGAGATGAGGTCGGCGAGGACGCCGACCGGCCGGATCCGGCCGCTGGACCCGGCGGCGTCGTCGGTGCTGACCGTGGCGGAGGGCACCCCGATCAGCTCGAAGTCGGCGTTGACCGCCGAGCCCCCCGAGTTGCCCTGCGAGATCCGGGCGTCGGTGTCGATCTCCGAGCGCTCCCCCAGCCGCTCGGTGTCGATGAAGGTCGAGATCACCCCGGTGGTCACGGTGACCTCGGGTCGGGCCTCGGTCGGGTCGATGTCGCTGAGGCTGGCGATGCCGGGGAAGCCGAGCACCGTGATCGAGTCCCCGGTCGCCAGGTCGTCGGAGCTGCCGACCTCGTAGAAGGGGAGGTCGAGGTCGGCGGGGTCGACCTCGTTGCCGTCGGCGTCGGCGTAGATCTCCACGACCGCGGCGTCGGCGTCCCCGTCGGACTCCACGACACGAGCCCGGTACGACGGGTCGTCGATGCGGAAGTCCTGCTCGGGGTCGGTCAGCGAGATGTCGACGTACTCCGGGGAGTCGAAGGGTGGCGCCTCGCCGTAGATCTCGTCGAGCCCGTCGGCCTGCGGGTCGGCGACGTGGGCGTTGGTGAGGATCAGCCCGTCGGCGGAGATGATCGAGCCCGACCCGGTGACCAGCCCGCTCTGGCCGTCGTAGGTCTCGACCTCGTAGGAGATGCGGACCGTCTTGGCCTTGGCCTGGTCGAGCTGGGCCGCGACGTCGGCCTGCGGGTCCGCGACGGGGGCCGGGTCGTCGTCACCGCCGCCGAGGATCGCGACACCGCCCCCGACCAGCGCGGCGACGAGCACCACGGCCGCCGCCGCAGCGCCGACCGCCTTGAGCGTCCGGCGGCGGCGCTTGGTGGCCAGCCGCGCCTGCTCCTCCTCCGAGGACAGCACCGGCACCAGGCGCAGCTCGGGTCCCGCGGTCGGGTGGCCCAGGCGCAGGACGAGCTCGTCGGTGAAGGTCTCGCTCTCGACCCGACGACCACCGGAGAACGTGCCCTCGCGGGAGAGGTTGGTGAAGCCCCACCCACCGGCCGTCGCGTCGACGCGCAGGTGCATCCGCGACGCCACGGGGTCGGTCACCACGATGCTGCTGTCGGGCAGCCGGCCGATCGTGACCTGGTCGGGGTGCCGGTAGCGGTGCTCCTGCCCCTCCACCTCGACGAGCAGGTCGGGCCCCGACCGGGGCTGCACCTGTCCCGGGAAGGCGCCCGGCACCGGCCCGGCCAGCACGTAGGTGGGCTCGAACCCGAGGCCGGCGTCGTCCTGCGGGGCCACCGACCCGGCGCCCGGCGCACCCGCTCCGGGGACCGGGGGTGGGCCGTACGACGGGGCCGGCTGGCCGCCGCCCGGCGGCGCGGCGCTCGGGGCCGCCGGGCTCGCGGCGGGCGGCGCGAACGGAGAGGCCGGGGCTGCCGGGGCCGCCGGGGCCGCCGGGGCCGTCGAGGGCGGTGGGCCGTCGTACGCCGGCGGGGCCGCGGCCGGCGCCGGGCCGGTGTAGGGCGGTGGGGCCGCCGGCGGCGCCTGGCTCTCGACCACGACGGTCAGGCTGCTCCCGGGACCCTCTGGACCGCACTGCACGACGCTGCGGCCGGTCAGCGTCAGCTGGCTGATGCGTTGGCCTGCGACGAAGGTGCCGCCCTGGCCTCCCCCGTCCACGAGCAGCCAGCCGGTCGCCGTGGGCCGCAGCTCGGCGTGGGCACGGGAGACCGACATGGCCGGGAGGACCACGTCA
>Ga0325400_1000864_pt1 | contig 23886 bp, 13 predicted proteins | sample PopdelMetagenome_2_FD_205662 | JGI IMG/M metagenome (GOLD analysis project Ga0325400, IMG submission 205662) | Populus deltoides microbial communities from Bellville, Georgia, United States - Xylem-PdKOR-R1 | ecosystem: Host-associated > Plants > Phyllosphere > Stem > Wood/Secondary xylem...
TTATACTATTTAAGCGAATAATGATAATAGATCTAGAGATATATTACTTTAGCAGGCGATTATTAAATATGCGTGAGGGCATAGCTTGATCTTGATTAGTTTAGTATATCTTAATATTCTAATTGGCGGGGCTTAATTACTTTGCTATATTATATGACCAGAGACAACTAAAACAAATGTATAATACGGTAGTGGGTTAAGAGTCAAGACAACTCATCCAAAGCCACTTTGTAACTATATTATAAAAACAAATCATGGGTTTTTTAAGTGTAATAATTAAAGGATAATCAGATCCAGCTGGGGCTAAAAAGGCCACAAAGTTGAAAACATATTTTAGTCCCGACGATCTTGTCAATGTGGCTATCATTTGTTTATTGTTCCGCACTGGAGCAGCATTCTAGAGGGCTTTAGGGAAAGGAGCCAGCTTGTTGCCTCGTCTTTATATATATATATATATATATAATAAAAACGGTCAAGGTATATTTAAAATATTTTTTATTATATCAAGATTAAATATTTCAACAAGTCACAAAACAAGTGATATGCATTGGATTGACGGATTTAGAAAAAAATATTATTTTTTTCGGTTTTCTCTTAAATTCAACAATAAGAGGATTATAATTAGTAAATCACTTGGTAGACTGAACCAATACCTCAAAGGTTTTGTCCCATATTTAGTTAGGTATTACCATAGTCAAGCAACGTACCAAATTGAAATACAATATTCAGGCATGTCTTTCTTTCTTTATAAAAATGGTGTCCTTTGTTTTTTTAATTGTTTACGCGTGTATGTGGGCTGGAGGGGGAAGGTTTTAGACGGTATATTACCGAGCTTCCGAACAAGAAACTACTGCACTTTCAGATAAATAATTCAGAAAAAAAACTCTTCACGCAAGGCAGAGGAGACGGTAAATAGGAATTTAGAATTCAAACAACAAATTGACACCCGTAAAAGAACAAATAAATTCGGAGCATTTCCTTTTTTTAGTGTGTTTTGAGGACTTGTTTCATTGAAATTACACAAGATAAGATGATTGAAGTGAATGCCACCTTCCTACCTTCCTTGACTGGGGGGTTTTAACTCTTAATTTGGTGAAGTTCAGAGGATCTGCTGAACCGGCACACCGGCCCTTTTACAGTTTTGCATCACCCCATGGCCCAGCGTGCCTTCTCTTTTTATCTTCAGGTCTCATGCCTAAGAATGTGATAACAGCCTAGCATCGACTTTCCTGCTGCTGTTTTATTTTTTAATTAGTACTAAATTTAGTAATGCAGAGGGTCAAAAACAATTCCACTCCTATATGTTATTCTCATGTGAGACTCGAGAGAGCCACACAAAGATTGCATCTTTTGATGCTACAAGAATGGAATTGACACGGCCACCCCATTTATTGATTTTCTATATATATTTTAAATTTTTGGTGAATTATCGATTGAAAATCCACACAAGAATATCGAGTGCCCTGTGCTGCGAGCCATGAAAGTAAGCTGTGCAGATCATCCCAATATCAGCAGGAAAGTTCCAGTCGGCAACCGACTCACACCGTCTACTATTTATTAGCTGGGGTTACCTATGCCATAGAGTTATGCTAGAAAGAATGAGACGGGGGCATGGAAAATGATTTTGCTCTGGAGAGTAGGTGCAAACCGTTGAAACTGGGTCCCAGCCCCCCTATTCGAGCACCATCTCGACTCGGTCCACAGGTGGCCAATTGACGAGAGGGACTATGATGGGTGGACATGGTATCTTGATAAATCACTGCTTTTGGTTTGAAATAAAAGACGGGGGGGGGGGATGCTCATGATATCCCTCCTTTAAAATGCAAGCAAAAGCAACTTATCCTCATTTGTCAAAGGCGTATCGCTTTGCCCGTGAATCCAAATTGCAAACTTGGTCTAAAAGGAACCAATCATGAACGCACCTTTGCACAATAAGGTGGTGGTCCACCGGCCCTACTCCTCACCGATCCTTCCATGATATACAATGTTTTTACGAAGTTTCCTCCAAGCAATTATTTGCACGCAACAACACACTTCTCCCTCTTGTGGATAAATCATGAGATCATAGTCCAATTATATGCCACTCAGATTTAAAAACAGTCGAGAAGATTCTTTTTCTCATTGAGTTGGACAGAACCCTTGACTGTAGCAATCCAGTCCACTACCTGATCCTAAACAAGCCCATGAATGGTAGCTGTGCTATTTCCGGCATCCTTTCGACATCCGTTTAACCAAGAAAGAAACAATAGCAAGTGGCATCACCTCCCCTAGCCGCCTTTAAAAGATCTTCCCGTGTCTTGTCAGTCTCTGCATGAAGGCGATCTATTCCAGGAGAGTGGCATCACCAATGCACAAGCTTGCTCGTTCTCAGGATTTATCTACAAGGAATTTGTTTAATTTACAGCTAGACTTTCACTTGAGTCCATTCCTACTTTATCGTGTTTCGGAATAATATACCGGGTTCCAATGCTCAGGCGAGGTATGCATCTTTGCCCCCGTCACCCTTTATGCGTAGCACAGCAGTCTGGTCCATACAGTATTATTGAGAATCACGCACCATCTGATGCATGTAGAATAGAATCTCACACAAGAATCACGAGTCCCTCAGAAGAAGGAATGCTGGGAAAATGAAACGGGAATAAAGTTTGTTACCATTAGAAAATCAACGACACTGGTGATTTCTTAGAGTTACTGAACTCCTATCTTGTACAAACAGAGCCTCAAAGATAAGTTTGAACATTGCTGTACAGATGTCTAACAAAAACTCACACGGCCAGCCTTTCATCCTTCATTTCCGAAGAAAACATCGACCAAATTCTATTTACTCTTCACAACTACCTTTTCGGAGAGGTATGGACGGTTCATCGAAGATTCATCTCAAAGAAGAGCCTTGGACTGGAAGCTCATGCATACGCATAAGGTGTTGTTAAACCTTCAGCAACTCCTGAAAGACAGGTCAGTCCATCAGCGCACCACTAGAAATGAAATTACTAAAAAAAACAGGAAGCTGAAAATAACAGTAGTAGTGTGGTAAATAATCACAGCCAGACATCAAACAGAATGCAGAACTCTTGGTCCGTAATGATCAATCCCTCTTAAATTTATTCTTTATCTCATATTGAGCTTCATATTTCAGAACAAATATTTCCAACATGCGTCTTCGAACCATAGACAATTTGACACTTTTGGTCAAGTTGAACAAGCTGGCCTAACAAGATGAAAACTAGCAACTTTATTCCGGTGTGACGTGTGGCGGAATTCTTGTGTTTGATAGGCATGCAAGTTCTGATATGATATGAATGTGAAAAAATACCAAGGCCCACTACCCTACATCTCTCCCACATGGTTTCCATTAATTTCACAGAAATGTCAAAAAGAGATGAACGGTCACCTTTTCCACAAGAGATCTACCCCATCCATTCTACCTCTAAGTAAAGCAATGACGATCACCATGGATTCACATCTATGATATAACTCATGCAAGAAGTACACTCCCTTAAACAATAACAGATAAAGGCAAACTCTCATCTAAAAGTCATCACATACTTGTATCCGTTCTACGAGTTTGATTAGCAGGGAGTTACCTTTTCTTTTTGTTTGAAAATGTTATCTAGTTTCTTCATATACTCATCTGTAAGTTTCTGTAAGAAGAAAATGATGTTAACTGCGAATGGCAGAAAGAAAAGAAGATACAAACAGACAAGAGAATATAAAAAACAGAAAGGGAAAAAAAATGAGAACATAAAAAGAGAATACAACTCCCATCATGATAATTTCTGGCACATTCCAATAGCAACACGACACACTGGCATTAAACTATTTGGGTATCCTTAAAAAAATTTAGTGTGCTGTCCCAGATGCATTTATCCAGTCATGACAGCAAGAATAGAAGTTAATACAGCACTAGCGTGTGATAAGTTCCACAACTTAAAGGAACTTTCCAGGAAGAGCTCAAACCATGTGGTGCTTGTAATGGTAATCATCACTCCACAGACCTGGTTGACAACCCTGAATAAATACAGTTCCATTGTATGCTTGAAATCATCACAATCAAGCCAAGTTCAAGAACATAAAAAAATTTGGACACTTCACTGCTGCGGCTACAAGAAGCCACAGTTCACTGATACCAAATCCAAATGGCAATTAATAATGAGATACACGTTTCAAGCATCATCATACCTGCAAATCACTTGACAAATCCTTCACATTGTCTTCTGAGAGCTTTTTCTCCTGAAGGGGAAAAACAAACAGAATTAAGTTAATAAATGAGTCACCAAGAAGAGGATGAGATAAAACCATCTAAGTAGAGTGACAAAAATGAATTGGTTTCTTGATTCAAACCTTCTCGAGTTTCTCATATGCTTTCAATGCATCTCTTCTAATATTCCTCAACGCCACCTACAAACAATGTATCAAGAAAAAATCATCAGTTAATGCAAGAGGAAAGAGGTTGTCTGTTTAGTGTAGTATGCAATCAATGCAAATAACAATACAGTAAGCAAATGCAACTGTAGAACAGATTCATCAAGGTGAATGATTGATGCCGTTGCTAAACCCGAGCATGAGTGTTATTGCATGCATTCAAGATACAAGTGAAAATTTGCATCTTTATAGCACTAGTTACAAATTCACCGAATGAAAAACTCATTTATAAATCAATTGCATCATTCTTGTGAAATCACTTAAGATTTCCCTACCATGATCTTATTCAAACAATCAAAACAGTAATGATCTGTCTTAAACCACTAACTAAAAGTGCAATGTACCTTTCCTTCTTCAGCTAATTTGGCCACCATCTTTGATAGCTCCTGCAGATAAAGAAGATGAAAAAGAAAAGGTTGAAGATACATATGCAGCCAATCTTTAAAAACATCTGAAGGAACTTGCCCAAATGTTCTTCAAAAAGTACCACCATTCTATGTTTATCAAACAGTACAAGAAAGTTAGCTATTTATTTTGTCTATATTTCTGATTTATACAACCATGGCTTTCTAAATATATAGCATCGGTGTGAACCAAAATCACAAATAAAAACTCTACAGATAACAAAAAACTTTAGCCAAGATCAGGCTGACTGCTTCCAGCACCAAAACTCTAATAATGTACGTAGTGGAACTGTCAAACAGGACTTGTGTGGTTAATTTGAAATGAGGATCAAGTTCTAGGAAAATATAAAACTATTGATGGGCTCAAATCCTCTTCAAGACATGATTATTGAAAACAAGGAATGAATAGTTGGGGAATGATCACTATTTATGGGACAAAAGAGATGTCAAGCCAACAAAGTGGAGGAGCACTAGCTCCAAGAGGCAAGGTGCTATGTGAACAAATCATGCATAGGTTGCAAAGCCACATCCAACTTACATCATCAACAAGAACTAAAAGTAAAAAATGATACTTCTTACTGAATTCATAGTTAAATGAGTTGAGCGAGCATGGCAATAATAACTTTTAGCTGTCTCTATATTCAAGAATGTTTGAAAAGCAATGAAAGACAAAAAAAAAGGTCTGAGGGATCTTCAGGTGAATATGAAAATTACTGCTTGCTACATTCTGAGAGACCATAGGAAGGAAAACTACCTTCCTTCTTTCAGATGTCAATTGAGGAATAGACATCCTTATCACTTCTCCATCATTGTTTGGAGTCAAACCAAGATCAGAGCTGACAATGGCCTTCTCAATAGCCTTTAAGCTGACAAACATGACATAAAAATCACAATGACTTTAAAGTTACTCTTCCAAATATACAATATCCAGCTCATACAGCATAAAGCAACTGTACAATTATCTCTCTTTTGGGTAGCCTGCTAACCAGAAAACACCGATGAATTGGCAGAAAAAATTAGTGGTTGTATATGGTTCACCCTATAAATCCTGTGCTAGTTATATGAGAAGCTAAAGTTTTTTTCCTTGCACTCTACTTTTTTTTTCTTCAGTAATGCTTGCTTTTAGTAATTTTAATGGTTTATTCCAGATAGTATCATCTCTTCCCTTTTTGTATTACCTGGATTTGTCATATGGCTGGACCAAGAGAGAACTTGCATCAGGAGTACTGATTTGAGCTATGCTCTTCAAGCTGACTGGAGTTCCATAATATTCCACCTGTAAATGCATATTTTTCATAGCTAGTCCAAGACAATGCACAATAGTCCGCAGAAAACCAAATTAACAATATGGTAGAATTCAAGTGCCAAGGTTCTCTTCATATAAAAATATCAAACCCAATCAACTTGCAGACATGCGCTACTTGCCCAGCAACCGGGAAACAAATAATTAATCAAGTTTGCCTTTTCACACATTGCATCCATCATCTGTCATGAAAACATTTTCTACGCTGGATTCCTAGCTGAAGGAAGTTTTCCTTGCAAATCATCCGACAGCAAAGCAATCAGAATTTGGATAAGGCATCCTTGGAGTGGCTTAGGGTATGCATGAAGAGAGACACAATAGATGATGCATCAAACAGATTGTTACTACCAAAATTCTACTACCAGTACTTTATTACTCAATAGTTGCTGCGGCATAGCCTCTTTAATCAATTAATCTCAATAATGATCCAGCAAAAACATGATAAAAAGCATACATTATACAATGTCTACACACCAACCACATGTGAATCACAAATGAAATCACACAAAAGCAGGCTTGTACCTCAATCTTATCTAGCATCGATGGATTTGCTCTGCCTGTCCTGACAGAATTAAAATTGGTTCTCATAGTGTCAATAGTCTTTTCCATCCTTCCTTTCTGATAAAAACAGACATTGATTTGTCAATACATTCCCTGGTAGTAAAATTCCATAACTCTATAAGATTTCTTTCAAATTGAAAAAAATATACATCTTTTTTCTAAAACTAAATTTGAGAATCAAAAACACTGACAGCATCATCCTCAATCAAAGATTTCTCCGCTTCGATTTCTTCAATAGTAGCATTCCTCACCACTCCTCTTCTGAACATAACCTAATCAGATTCAATATACAGACATCCAAAATAACAACGCCAGCAACCTACTCCTTGATAACTAAAAATGAACAGAAATGCTTGCCTGTTTTGCAGCAACCGCTTTACAGCAACGGGCTTGCCGGAGAGTTTGGAGGAGCCGTTACGGAGACTGGAGTAGTTAGCAGAAGAGCTCCACAAAGACACGCTAGCAGCACCAATACTGTTGTAAACAACCTTGGCGCGGTGGGGCCCTCTATGAAATGAACCTGTAAAACTAATATAGCATTGCTTGAAATGTGCGAAACATTTTTTTTATTTAAACAAAAAAAATGTTACACAGTAAGAGAATAAGGATTAGGAGTACCTGTGAGGGAGAGGAGGGCTTTGGGTGGGTTTGGGTTGGGTTGAAAGATGGACCTCAGTGGCGGTGGCGTTGTTGGTGAAGAGAATGGAGCCGCCATCACAGAGAGAGTTTAAGGCAGAGGTTCTGGGGACTCGGAGGAAATAGTAGAAGCTTGGTCTTGGCTTGTCAACACTCAGAGGGAGGGATTGTGGATAAGGAGTAGCAGGAGACCTCACTGTTTGGATGCTGCGGCTAGAAAATCCCCTGTTCTGGGAAAGGGCTGCAGAATGAGTGGCCAAACCCATTTATCAGTCTCTGCAAGTGGCCCATAAAAACTCTGGACGAAGCTTTAGCTAAATTCTTTGGCTGGGCTTATGATCCGGGCCTTGAAATATACTGAATTGGCAATTGGAATCATGAAATTGTGCTATCTGGGAAACGGGATTTTTTAAAAAGAAAAATAATTAGATATTTGGATTTAATGAACCGTTATTTTTGTAAGATTGTAATGAATAAAAAATAATGTTAATCACAGTGCTGCCACTGCCAAGCACAACTAGCCACGACTCAGTCAGCCTCAAGGCAGATCAGACAAGTTCTTCATGTGTAGTTTCCCTGGCCACTGCCAAGCTAGACAAAAGCTTCACATCACTACAATTGCGAATGCTGGATCCTTGTCATGATTGCACCAAACCACGAGCTCTGTTTGCCTAAGCGCTCGTTGGGCCTGCTGTCCTTCTGATTTTGCTTCTAATCATACCATTACCCAGCGGGCCAAACGATCCAAAATTACTTGATGGATGAACTTGGACCCGTTGTGATTGTCCTTGTGATTCAAGGATTGGACCCAGGTCGAAATCGTTCGATGAAAAATAATAACTTGGGTGCTAATTATTGAAGGAAGTTATTATCGTTCAAAAAAAAACGAATTCGCCCTCGTTCTCCGATCAGAAAGCGGATTCAATAAATTATCCTGATGGATTTAATTGGGAATCCTTGAATTCCTTCTGTTATTCGGATTACTTAGCTATTATATATACGTACGTCAGGAGTTCTGTATTCATCACTCATTCAAGGCTTCAAGCAAAAAAATAAATCGAAGACCTCGCAGCCCCTCAGGGTACTCTCTCATTCAGTATCGACTAGCTTCCAATCATGGGTAGTATGAAGAAAACTTTGGCGATTTCTTGCTTGATGATGGCTCTTTACGGAGTCTCCATGGCGTCTACAGTTTACCAAGTCGGTGACTCTGCTGGTTGGACAAGCATGGGCGGCGTTGATTACCAAGATTGGGCTGCTGATAAGAACTTCCACGTCGGCGATACTCTTGTTTTCAATTATAACATCCAGTTCCACAACGTGAAGCAAGTCACGTCACAAGATTTCGAGACATGCAATGCAACATCCCCTATAGCCACTTACACTAGCGGCTCCGATGCAATCAATCTTGAAAGGCTTGGCCACGTCTACTTCATATGTGGTTTTCCTGGTCACTGCCAAGCAGGACAGAAAATCGACCTCTTGGTCTCCCTGATAACTTCAGGTCCGAGTCCAGCTCACTGGCCCTTAAGCTCGCCTAGCAGTGCTTCATCTGATCTTTATTTTAATAGACTGTATTGGACCTTGAGTGTGCTGGCGTTCTTTCTCTCACCATTTGCTTATTAGGAAGGTTTTCAAGCTGCTTCTGGTAGGGGGATTTTTTTGGTTTAGCGCAGTGCCTTTTCTTTTTCTTATTTTCATTGCCATATAAGAGGTGCGATTAAAGGCCATATTCGATGTATTAAATAGCGTTTTCAATAAAAGTAATTTTTCCTGGCTTCGTAGATTCTCCAGGTGATTTAATTTATTTCAACCTTGGTTCTTTTCTAAATGTTAACTAGGGTTTGCCATTCTTCATTATTAAACTAGCCGATGTGAGAAATATTTTTGAGTTCAGATTAACAGCCTGAGTAAATCATAGCAAAATCCTATTATATATGATATTTTGGGGTTTTTGGTTGAAAATCATCTTTCACTCCTAAACTGAATTGTCTGAGTAAATTACTTCGTTTATTAAGCTTTACCATTGAGACTATTAAAACAAAATTTGATGCAGTGTTTTATTTCATGGATAGCTTGTGATGAGACAGGGTCGTGCCCGCTAGGAGGCATAGACTAGATGGATACCGTGGAGATGCCAAACTTTGGACCGATTCCTTTGAAAATTCAAGCAATCTGTACCTTTTTTTTTAGTTATTGTAACTCGCCAGGCCACGGTAGAAATGATTTTACAGCTTGAATATCATCGTTGCTAGCTATGAATTTCAAGCTGTAAATGAAAACAAAACAAATAGGCGTGTCCAAAACAGTTTAGTTCAAGATTATTGTTCGAATCTGAAGGTGTTACTATTCTTACAATTGGACTATCTCCGTACAAGCATGTACGATGTTATAATTGCATGTACCGATGTTTTACATTAAGTGTACGACGTTTGTAGAGGAAGCACGAGGAATCCATTTTTTGATTGCAAGCGATGCGACCCCACCTCGAAATAGTTAGTGCTCCTGGAAACCTAGCTACTAGGGACTCAGCACTCGAGCTTTTTGCCTTTCTGCTAGCCATTTCCTTGGGGGTAAGTCCAGAATTCCAGCTTCGACAAAATAACGGAATCGTTACTTTTGCGTTTAGATTAATTATATAAAAAAATAAAGAGATTTATATCTGTTTGTTTTTTATTTTAAAAGTATTTTTAAAAAAAATCATTAAATTAATATGTCAAAAATAATTTTTTAACAATAAAAAAATATTATTTTAATATTTATAAATAAAAAATATTTTAAAAAACAACAAAACTATTACTATGCTGCAAACACCACACGTGTTTTAATACAAGTGAAGTGAGCCTGGCTAATATTGCAGTGGCTTTCTAGCCATTGCATCTCTATCCACTCCTCCCACGTGTCCCGCCAGTTCCGATCATACTCCTCCTCTGTTTTCTTGGCTTGTCTCGTCAGTTGTCATATCAAAAATTAAGGCAGGATTTTACTCGGTTTTTTTTAATGAAATTCAATTATTTTTAAATGTTTTTTATAAATACATAAAAGTAATATTTTTATTAATTTATAAATTTTATTTTTAATATTAATTTCTTAAAACAATCTAAAATCATGAAAAAAAATAATATAAAACAAAAAAATATATATATAATTTTTAAACACAAAAACAAGACTCTCGGTGAGCTTTATTTATTTCACAACGAATTTTTTCCACAGAGACAACGAATATTGCATCAACCAGCACGACAGCATGATTAGCAAATTAGCACGCCATATACTTCGATTAGAAATGCATCGGTGTAGAACTAATTCACCAAGAGAAAATTTAGCTCTCAAGTCAGGCAACAAGGACTGATCTCTAATTTGTAAATGCAGTCATTTATTAGGCTCCATCTAATTTGCACCAACCTTTCAAACGCAAAACTTATTTTTGTATTTTTATTTTAAGAAATTCTAAACAATTTGATTTTCAGATTTCTTGGGAAATCTTTAAAACTTCGAAACTCTATTAATTAACTTTTTGTCTCTGTTCAAAAGATTTTTAATATGATTTTTTAGATTCTAAACTTAACCTAAAATGTCATTCCACGTGGCAAAAGTTAAATCACTTCAAGAAATTCTAATAAAAAATCTATAAAATGTCAAAAAGTTGAGGATGGGACTTGACTTTAATCCTAATCACTAATCAGTAATAGTAAATTAATAATTACCTGGCGAGGGAAGACAAAGATAGTATTGTAACAGTGCTAGTAACTGTAATGAACTAGTCATCACTGTTGAAGCGAGAGCCGAGCCGAGATTGTCGCTTCCTTCCCTTGACCCGATTAGTACAACTTCTGTTGCACGTGTAAGGACAGTCCATCCACGTAAACAACTGCACGAGTAAACCCATAGCCCTAGAGATTAATCAAAATAAATAAATAAATAAATAGAAAACAGAACAGGACGTGACGTGACGTGACGCGACGCGTATATAACCCACCTTCACCAGCACGACCCTATTCTCTCCCGGTTTTAACTCCCCACAACTCACAGAGCCCAGAGAGAGTAACAAGAGAGAGATAAAACACGGTGCTACTCTCCATCTCCTCCACCTGAAAAGCCAGAGATTTTAATGGAGAGAGAGAGAGCATTGTGCAGCCATTAATTAATTCCTTCATCAACAAAACGTGAGCCCTTTTTTTCAAAACACGCGCCATTATAAAACTTGGGAAACAATCTCTTCCTCGCTTTCATTTACACACGCACAAACACAAAGCAAGAGCAGCTGCATTTTAAGCCTGTAAGGTATCGAGAGAGTGCTATTGAAATGGACTTTAGTAAGGCAACGTTAGAGATCTTCTCAAAACTGGAGCAGAAATGGCTCTCGCACTGTGAAACCACCAAGAAAACACGAGTGCTGAGCATTGACGGTGGAGGCACGAATGGCATTGTTGCCGGTTCTGCTCTGATCCACCTTGAGGATCAGATCCGCTTCAAAACCGGCGATCCTCAAGCTCGAATCGCCGATTTCTTTGATATCATAGCTGGCACCGGAATCGGAGCTCTCCTCGCTGCCATGCTATCCGCCGACGATGGTTCCGGCCGCCCACTCTTTACTGCCAGAGACGCCGTCGCATTTGTTGCTGAGAAAAACTCCGGCCTCTTGAGGGCGAAGTGCAGTGGCTTCCTCAGCCGCCGCAGGAGATGCTCTGGTAGGAGCGTGGAGAAAGTATTGAAAGAAGCGTTGAGGAGAGATGACGGTGTGATTTTGACCTTGAAGGACACGTGCAAGCCCCTCCTTGTTCCTTGCTTTGACCTTAAGAGCTCTGCCCCTTTTGTTTTCTCCCGAGCCGACGCGACCGAATCACCCAGTTTTAACTTCGAGCTCTGGAAAGTCTGCCTTGCCACTTCAGCAACTCCAAGCCTCTTCAAGCCGTTTAACTTAACGTCAGTTGACGGCAAAACTTCGTGCTCCGCGATTGACGGAGGTCTAGTGATGAACAATCCAACAGCAGCGGCAGTTACGCACGTGCTCCACAACAAGCGTGATTTCCCTTCTGTTAATAGCGTAGAAGATCTGTTGGTCCTGTCGTTGGGAAACGGAAGTGGATCGCTGAGTGGGAGGAAGCTCCGTCGTAACGGAGAATGCTCAACGTCGTCTGTTGTTGACATTGTGCTTGACGGAGTTTCAGAGACTGTTGACCAAATGTTGGGTAACGCATTCTGTTGGAACCGCACTGATTACGTCAGAATTCAGGTATTTGCTTCTTTTGTTTCAATTTCAAGTTCTAGTGATCTCCAGTTTTTATTATGATTCGTGCATGATCTTTGTTAACGGCGTTAAATGTGTGCAGGCAAACGGATTGGCGAGCGCGGGGCCGATGGTGGAGGAGGAGGTGCTAAAGGAGAGAGGACTTGAAACGTTACCGTTTGGGGGGAAGCGATTACTAACGGAGACAAATGCTGAAAGAATTGAGAGCTTTGTGCAACGACTTGTTGCTTCCGGGAAGAGTAGCTTGCCTCCCAGCCCTAGCAAGAATTCCGCTGTTCCTCTTGCTGACGGTAGTTAGATGGTTTTTAAACTCCTCGTGTTTTTGTGTTTTTAACCATGTTAACCATTAACCAGTCTTGGTTCACTCGACTAGTTAGTTAACTGTCTCTTCTGCTCAATTTTAGATCAGACCATCTTGCTTGATTTCTGTCTCTTTCTGGTAGATTCAATCAATTGGGAGTTCCTTTGACTAAGGACAAATTAATTAATTGATTAATTACAGAAGATAAATACCCCATCATTATGAACAGCCGCGTAGAAATGAAATTGCAATTGACCTTCCCTTTTATGTTGCAATTGCCAGCGAAAACTTTTGTGGTGAGGTTTCATAAAATCTGGAGATATTGACGGCTCGAGAGTTTGGTGGCCTGCTTTATTTTTCGTTCTAAATTATATTTTTTTTAATTTTAACATTACTAATCATTGAAAAATATTAAAAATATATATTTTAAAAAATCACATAAAAATAAAACAATCTCCCTCGTAAACACACCCGTAAACAAAAGCATGAAATAGCAATGCACCTCGTTAAACAACAAACTAATGGGTCTAAAAAAAAATAGAAAATAGATGATTGATCGTACTTCTTGAGAAAAGAGAAAGAAAATAATGTGGATTGTCATGTGTCACTGACCAGCTAGAAAAAAAAACCAAGTGGTCCAGACAATTTTTAACTTTGTTTTGCTAAGAATCTACAGTCGAGAAAACAATTTCGAAATTGTCGGTAGAGGTTTCTCTTTTTTCAAGTGCAAGTCATTTTATTTTTCGTTGTTCAGACAACCGGGAGCAGCCAATAACTTGGGTAAAGCCAATAACTTGGGTAGTTGTTAGAAATATTTTTCGAGCATTCGTCCAGCACTGAGAAAATTTGGGCTGCCCCAATAACCCTAGATATATTTCTTACTATTGAATCAAATTCCGTTGTTATTACATGTTAGAAAGACACCATATATTGTCGGAGCAAATGTAACTTTGCAAATTCCATTCTCAATCACCGAAAGCAAGTAATTTTTTTAAGAAAAAAACAGGATTTTCTAGTTTGTTCATCGCTTTGCAGTCTTGTCTGTAGTGTATATTCGATCCGCTGCTCTTTTTTTTTTTTTTACCCTCTGTCATCCAATTTCGGTAGGTAAGTTGGTGGGTGAGAAGTAAAGAACATTGCTCTTTCACCGGTGTTGGGCACGAGACAGACACTACTCGCTACTTGCTTGGTTTGATTAAAAAAAACACAAGCATGCACTATTTTTACTCTCTGAATCTTTTTTTTTTCCTTCTCTTCATAGCCTTGTATATATATGATACTGCACTGCATGCAGTTAATATTAATAAATGAGATGGTTGGTAGAGATTAGAATAGTACTTTCCCCACCACGTCATATGTGAATACGGTATGATAATGCCATTAGACAAGACAATATTTAGGTCTAGTTAATAAAGTGTTGTTTTCAGTTGCTGGAAAGGGTCCAAAACTTAACCAACCTGTGATGCGGATTCGATCCTGGCACGAGTTGCTAGCATCCTATTGGAGCGCAAATTACCTTGGCTTTCATGGAAAGGGAGAGTGACAAGGTTAGAAGGCTGTATACCATTTTAAGCAATTATCTTACTCAATTTGCTTTCATAAGGTAGAACTAACCGGCCGGTAATAAATTCTTCACAGCCATGGCTTTTCTTTCATAAACTATATATACAGATGCAGGGAAGGTGTTTGATGTGGTTGCCTTCTAGTGCTGAGGATTTTCACTCGCTGAAAAATGAAAACTCCCTTCCATACCGCCTACAGTCGTGTATAGTGTGCAAGGTGTGCTTAAACTGCTGAGTGGGTCTCAAAATTCTTGTAGAGAAAAATGTTTGACGCCATTAAATTAACAAAAAAATAAATAAATTTCACCTGTTCTTCTGGATATAAAACCTAACTCGATAGATCAACTCATTAACTCTACATACTTTAAACCTAATCTAGATTGGAATTTATTTTAAATTAAGTATTTTTAACTAAAACAATGCTATTTTATTTCTCAAAAACATTAAATAAATAAAATGAAGTTGTTTTTCTTATATAAAAAAAATAGCTTCACCCGATAACCCACAACCTAAGCCATGTACCAAGTCAAATCCCGAGTCCGAAGCACGTTTTCTATTTATGCTTTATGTTGTAGCAGTATTTGAACTTTGAAGGCATCTTTGCAAATTAAATTATGGAGTAGAACAGAAGGTATGTCATAAACCGGGCACTCCCGTTTTGTTTCGGAAACTTTTAGCTGGTGTGATTCAAGGACACCCCCAGATTGGCCATGAAAACTAGTAACATTTGTGGAAATTTTAATTAACCCATCGAAGTCCATCATTTCCTTGGAATGCACATTTATTTTTTTAGAAGAAATTATGGCTGCAAACGAGTCGAGTCTACTCTACTTAAATTCCGATATATTTCTGTACATTTCATCTTATTTGAAGAAGACTCAGCTTAAAAACTATTATTTTAATATATATTTTAAATAATTATTATTATCACACTCATGAATTATATGAAAACTTATAACATACTTGGTAGTGTGATAACGATTGTTTTTCAAATAATTTTTATGTCGAAATATATGCTAATAATATTTTTTTTGTTTTTTAAAAATTATTTTTAACATCAGCACAACACATGATTTAACACATACAAATTATATTAAATTTTTAAAAAAATTAAATTATTCCAAACAGTTTCTTAATAACTAAATACAGTTATTTTCTTTGGAACTTAATTAGTCACTGAGATAATAACTTTCTCCCTATATAGACCTATATAGACCTGTCTTCCTAGACTTCAATTCCAATGCCAATGATACTAACTTTTAAATTAAGTAACGAGAGAAAGTTTAACACCGTTTCTTAAGAGTAATTTTATCGTTACGAGATAATTGAAGTCTAATTGGAAGCCGGGAAACGGAATATCTTACCACCACCGGCTCGGCAGAAAACATCTATCACGTTCACTTCGTCGAACCACCCAGAGCATTAGTAATTGATATATGAAAAACACTCCATCCATAATTTAGAAACATGATGCCCAAAAGGCTTAGTGATGAAAGAAATCATGACATCAGCTCCGCTCACTGTGAGCCATACTCACAGAGTCGTTTAATGGTGAATCCCATCTACAATTTATGTGAGTCGGTTCATAATAAACTAAATTTATATAATAATTTTCAAGTAATTTACCTGTTTGACTACACATGTATTTACATTAATTGGGATTATATGGTGTAAAATATTTTTTTATTTTAAAATATATTAAAATATTTGTTTATATAAATATATTAAAATTATTAAAAAAACACTATAAAATATTAATTTATGATTTTTTCAGGTCATTGTAATTTTAAAAAGCATTTGCGAACGAAAGTTATTGCGCACCTGAACAGTATCTAAGTACAAAACTTGTTGGAACCGAGGAGCAATGAGAAGAGAGAGAGAGAAGAAGAAGAAATAACTGAGCAGCATTGAAAGTGAGGCGCCCCCCTGGTGATCGGCGAACGGTTCTATCATTGAAAACGACCTCGTAATTAATCTCAGTATTTTTTCACTACGACCCACAAGTTATTCAGGGCGCAGTGACGGTGGTGCAAATGTTCAATCAAGCATGGAGCTGCTGGTCATTTAGAATTAAGCAATCAAAGCTCGAAAGAATCGTCACTATTCCAGCAACCAAGCATGATTAAACTTTTAGTAGATATCATTCTTCAATGAAGTAACATCCAGGCGGTGGCTATATCATTCTTTCCTGAAGTATCATTCTCCAATTAAACTTTTATTAGCTTTTCATCGAACCTCTCGATAGAAAAAAAAAAATCATAGTATTTGCTGTGCTTGTCTTGTGTTGCTCTCCAAGCTTTGTAAAGCATGGGAGGGTGAGAGTTGGGGAATATAAAATGCAGACCATGACATTGTGCCAGTCCCGAAAACAAAGTCACGAAGTCAACGGATACTCATAGTTTAGCTGCGATGTCCACGTCTTAAATGCACGGTTCTCTTCATGTTCTCCAGATCGAGAGCGAAGAGACTCCGAGAGGGTGTCCAAATCAAGCCGGTGTTTCGGATGCATCACGTCCTAATTAATTGCGAGCGGCAAAGAAGTAAGAATAAAATAAAAGGAGAGACGCTTGCAATGGTGATTCAATCACAAGGAAAGGCTTCGGCTGGTATCTATATTTTGTTCGTTTTCTAGCTAGCTAGCACTAACAGTTACGGAACCAGCTTTGTTACTAAGTTTCCATATCATTCGAATTGAAACGTGACATCTGATCACTTGACCTAACCCAACCACCCAGGTCTCTTGCTTGCCGATGCATAATCTAGTCCAGGCAAGACAGGAATATATTGCCTTTAAATCTGAACCAACTAAATCTAACCCGCTCGCCAATTAATCTGCACATAAATGCAGTTATACATTAGGTAGTTGGATGGAGCAACAAGAATTCATTCTTAGCACCATGGCTCTTGAGTGGACGGCCTCGTAGGAGTTGAAATTTCTGGTGCTGGGTACGAAGTAGGATGCTACTTTTATTTACCGTTGAACAGTGGTTATTTTTTATTTAAAAATATATTAATGCGATATTTTTTAAATAAAAACCAATATTAAAAAATAAATAAAAACATCATTTCTGCATAAAAAAACAAACGGCCCTCTCACCTCGGATACGAAGATTGTCCTCTCTGCCGATTTATCATTTACAAGGAGAGAGGGCTCTGTGTAGGTACGTACTGAATGAAACGCGAACTTGGTAAAGGTTGTAGCAGTTGGCTCCATTCTTCTTGGGCTTCGAGCAAATACAGACAAGCAAAGGACGGGAGGACAGCCTGTGATGAATCATTGAACTTTTTTTTTTTTTTTTGTCAGTAACCAGCTCTTCCCTTACAATTTTTTATTTTGGGTATATGCAGTGTTCCAAAAATATCATACGGATATATGATGTTTTACGTGTATGTTAGGGCAGGGCAGTACTGGTAAATCTAGTTAGTTCAGCTTCCATCTTAATTCTGGGTAATTTCAATTAACCTCAGTTTTATGAGTTATCTCTAATTTTTTCATTGAAATTATATGAAATAATATAGTTTACATTCTAAAATTGAACTCCATCTCTGTCCTCGATCACCACTGTCTAGCCATGATAACCACCAGAGGGCCAGCATCTTCCTTTAACTCCAGTGAAACATCCACCACTAAAAGCAAAGAAAACACCAATTCCTTGTCGGTTTCCTCCTGAATTGCTAGAAAAAGCTGAAAAGACACTGGTACTTCTCTAGCTGCATTTGAAACCCAGCAAGAAAATCAACTCCAGCAAAATCTCCATACAACACCATGACAAAACACAAGAACTAGCTAACTTCTGAAGACGAAACTCAAGATATGATCTCAGCAAAAATGAAGTCTTATCCAAGTCCATTTGGTTAAAATCTTTTCTGGATTGATATTGATTTTGGCTGATCTTTTATATCAATGAGAAAGATTTCACATACATGCTGATAGTCGGCAATTATTTTTCTTCCCGTGTATTTTTTTTTTATCGTCTTGATGGGTTGAAAATAAAAATAAAAATTTAAAATAATAACAATATTATTTATATATATTTAAAAAAATCAAAATATAAGGTAAACAAATTGAGACTATAAAAGGGGCGTTTGTTGAAAATCGCTCTTTCATTTTTCTAGGATGTCCTTTCCATTTAATTATTCTTCGAATAATTCAAAGTACCGAGTAACATATAGACATTTATTGCGAGGTTAATTGGTAAATAATTATCATCACAAGGACTTCTGATAGGTGTGCACATTTAATATGTGAGTGCGAGTGTATTAAGTTTCGTGGTAGTAAATATATACTTACCAGGACACGTATATTTAAATGCTGATTTCACAGTCATTGCTTCCATGCTTCGCTTTTATGTCCCGTCTTCGAGTGGTGTGCGAAGTGAGTCATTCTTTTCGTCGGTAGCATAGGAGGATTCATTTGTGTGTGTTTTAATGTGATTAATGATGTCTTGAAGAGTATTTTTTATTTTAAAATATATTAAATTTTTTATTTTTTTTAATATTAATATATCAAAATAATAATAAAATATTATTATTTTTTATTTTTTTCCCAGCCAAACACTTTTAAAAGATATGCAAACACAAATTCGAGAAAAACAAAATACAGCAAAAGTTGCATTGAAATCACATGGATCATATATACCATGGAACTAATACATTGCCTTGCCGCACGCTACAATACGGGTCGAGGCAAAAAATATACATGGGTATTGGCGACAAGGTTTTTTTTTTAAATATAAATTTTAATCATGAATTGAATTATATTTCCATTTAATATTAAAATTGAAAGACATTTAATCCAACTAGGGTTAATCTGTAAAAAATATAGAAATAAGCTTGAAAATAAATAAATTAAAAAGTTTAATCCCAAATTGAATCGATATTGAATAAAAAATTGATAAAAAAATAATATTTAAATAAAAAATATTAAATGAATCAAAGTTAACCTAGCAAACTCGTGACACAAGTAATGCACGTTATCGAATTCAATAAATTTTTATCCTAAATGTTATTTTTTATTTAATTGTATGACAGTAATGATCATGATAATTTTTTATATTAAATATTTTTAAATAAAACAAAACCATTACATGTCTTTTTTTTATATTGGAATTTGGTGATCCCCTCTCTCTCTCCTATCATGAAAAAAAATACTAAAAATTAAATGAAACGAATTCCTGTATCAAAATAGAATTTTTAAAATTAAAGGGACCGACCACTTATAAATCGAAAAAGAAGCAAGATCAAACTAAACTTTTTGAAAAAAATTTAAAGCTTGGCCTATTTTATCTGTAATTTTCATTTTCATCCTCTAAGTTTCAATCCGACCCTTCATTCCAAGATGGTACGTAATTAATTGAATACTAATTTAGGTTTAAAATCACTCAATTATAAATAAAGAAGCTTAAGGAGCAAACTAAATTTTTTAACAAAAATTATTATTTTAATTCACAGTAATTTATAGAATAGTGAACAATAAAAACATTACAGTGGTTTCTCAAGCGGATTAATTTCTCTTAACTCTTAATATCAAAATCTTCCGCGATGGATTGTAAACCAACCATGCCAGCACAAGATTGAAGAATCTTTCTTATAGTAAATGCCAGTGGAACTCTGCAGTGACATGATCGACGTCTCTCTCCTTTACTCTCGACAATGGTTACAGGACCCGGTTTGTGATCTACGAGGCTGACTCAAAAAACGTCCTATTGAAGATTTCATCCAAGTCAAATTAAATTTAATTAATTTCAACACTATTTCACCATTAAACTTTATTGATATGTATTTTTATCTAATCAAACAAGTTAATATAAAGAAAAATATTGCTTAAAAAAAAACAACAATAAATTAATCTTGATATTCCAACCCGAAAATCAAAGCCCTATTATAAATTATGAAATCGAATTCCAAGAAGGAAAAAACTGTCTAACCCAGTGAGATTTTAGAGCCTGGTTTGAACTTTCCGGCTCAGATTTTCTTTAGCAAAAAATGTTAAGCTTCGTATAATTTGACAGCATATCTTATGAAATTACATCCATTCTATATTGCATCGTAAAGGAGAATGGACGGGAGACTCAATTGAGAATTTTACAATTTTTCAAGGACTTGATAATATATCTGTACGTACTTTGGAGGTTAATTTGAGGTTTGCCTAGTTTTTTTTCTTTTCTTGACGACAGCTAGCTAGATAGTCAAAGGCTCTGCGATTTGTCTTGGGAGATCTCTCAATTTCTTCCATAAGAGTTTGGATTGGCCTTTTGTTCTCTTCCATCCATGCACTAGCTGGCCGAGCCAGTTTCGAGATGGAGATACACTTGACTGCTGACTCCTCAGGGTCAACACCTTTACTCGATTTCCACTGTAAGCAACCAAACACAAAACAATTTTGCAAACGATTTGCATTTCTTGACTAGATCCCACCGCCCATTTCACCATGTCCCCTGATCTCATACACACGTGTGGTTCTCTCTCTTCTCGGGTGTGATTCATGTCCAGTACTGTATATATTGTATTGCATGGACTGTGATGAGATCTTGTCTCCTTTTCATTTTCTTGATTATTTCATTATTCTCATTTCCTTTTGTCTTCTTCCTCCTGCAAACTAGAAGGATGATTGTGGACCTGTCTCTGAATCCTTCTCTTTACATTTGCTTCATTAATCCCCTCGCCGACAAGTTCAATTGACTTCATCAATCCCCAGCTCCTCCACAAGTTCATGAACCACGTTGAAGAACGTAACTAACGTCCGCGGTAGATCAAGATCAGCATGCATGCAACACGTTATAAAAAATATATGAAAATTAAACACATCAGCGTAATTAATTATGTGAACATGATGCATTAGAGTCAACCGAAACTGATAGTTATAAGAAATCTGACGAGGATACGCGAGATTTGTACTCAACAAACTATATGAGTGTCCTAGTGGTGCTATAATAGACGAGTAGAACAAAGCTATACATGTCTAAACAAAAGTTTGGTCACGTCAATCCAACATAAAAACTAAAAGATACTATAACGTTTTATCTGATCATTAAATTTAGCTTTAATTTTTACAAAAGAATCTCGAAGCTAAGTTCTTCAGGGGACCATCTTTAATGGTTTTGCTGCTACACGGATTTTTCCAAATTAGTCTCAGAATATCTTGTTTTGCCAATTTTCCTTGATTCGATCTCTTGTGTTATTTTAGATTTTATATTATTAATTGTTCTTTGTATTTTAGAATTATGATATCATTACGTAGTCTAGGTTATTTTTTGTAGCCTATAAAAAACACTGTAAACCTCTCTAGATGCATACATCATGAAGTTTTATTTCATTATACTAAATCGTGAGTCTAGGGATCAAGTTTACAACTTTTTCACTCGTTAAATATGTCTACGCTGTGATTGTTTTGCCAACTTTGTGTCCTTGCCTGCATCAATATCTATATATATTGACTACCCAATTTACATGAATGGTGTGATTATGAAAAATTATTTACAACTCTCTGCAAGTATAATGCAATTATACTTGTAAAAAATTTGAATAAATAACACAGCATAAATAAGCTAACTTGTCTTGTATTTGGTATGGCAACAATGTCACACTTAAACTACTTGGTTCTGACATAATTGTTTGACTCAAAATGTTTAAAATATTTTTTATATATTTAATAATTTTTTGTATATATTTTTTTAAAATAATATTAACCTACTGTGAATTACGAATAATATGCTAGTTATTATTAAAAGCCACGGGCATTGGCATCGGCCATACGACAAACAAGTCATTATGTCCATCAGTTCTTGATATCGATGAAGGGAAGGGAAGGGAAGGTCGAAGCTTTTTAGGAATATGGTTTGATTCTGAATACCATGTTTGGATCCTCTGTTAACCATGCCATCCAAACTTCAAAGCTCATGGCGTGCTACACATTTGGCACGCACGCGGCTGGTCAACCATATCTCGGCAAAACATGCAAATCTTTGACGGTGTGAGAATCATGTTCATAAATGTATTGATCCGATTGGATAAAATTTGCGTAGAACAATGAGGTTCCTTTTCATTAATTAAATATTCATGTTAGATTATAAAATGAGGTTCTTTTTCATCAATTTGGCACCGCCAGGCGGCAGGAACTTCACTGTTTATATCAACAGTGCTGTATTCATTTATTTTAAATCCAGCTCTTTTCTTTTAACATTTTTTCACATGTCCTTTAACCCATAAAATCTTTATTGATGCTACATGTAATTTAATTGTAAATTCATGCTAAATAAAAAAATCATGTTGATAATTTTTTATATTAATTTCATTTTAAAATTTTATTTACTATAAAGCAATTGCCTTTAAACTAGACAACTTGATCGAGTCACAAGTATCTCCAACGCAATTATTTTTATCCTGTTTGAAAAAAAAATGGGTTAAAATTATTTTTTTGTTAATTTTTTTATTAGTCAACCTAATCAATTGTTTTTGCATCGGCCATGTTGATCGGGTGATGTAAAATCAACTTTGATATAATTTGAATTTAAATTTATATTAAATAAAAAATCAGATGCATGTAGTGTATGAAATAGGGTATTTACCGTATGAATATTTTTTATAATATATTTTTATCCTACACTCAATCTAGCGCCTAAATCCATACTACGCAAATTAATACCACTTGCTCTTTTCTCTGAGCTATCCCTGCCACGATCCGTTTACTGCCACTAAGCTAGTTAGCTAACTAGTTCACTCGTAGGATCTGATTAAGTGTTAATTTATCGTGTACGCACGACGAAATTAATTTGGCAGTCAAGGGCAGTGTAGATTTTCTTTGATTTTGATCGTTGGATATTTAATTTTGTTCACCAGGAAACATACCGGAGACTTTTCCTGATGCATGCCTAGGATGATAGCAACACGTAATGCAACAGTACAGTTTAACGTGGCTACTTTCATGGACGCACTCGCTAGCCTGTATGTTGAAAAATCAAGGAAGGAGTGAAGGAGCTCGTGATTTTTTCTTCTTGTGAGTGTTTGTATTAGCTTGTGATTATTTTTACTAATTAATAATTATATAAATTTTTTATGATTCTAAAAAGATTTAAATAATTATTAAATAATAAATTTAAAATTAACCAATTAAATTATCCCTCGAGTTGAAGCTTTTGATATGACCGTTCGGGATAAGATAACACACTCCTTTTAATTTATTTAGAGACAAAAGGCTGGCCACAGTAAGATTTGATTGACTTTTTGGTAATTTAATTGTGGGCGAGAGAGGGGCGAGGGCAAGACTCCGGGGGCAAGCAGTGAAAAATGGCTGCAAATGCGCCGGTAGAGGAATCTGAGGCCATGTCTGCAGGAAACGCGTCGTTTAAGCTTTACTCGTCATGTCTCACAGCCGACGACATCCACATTCAGGAGTAAAGATAAGCAGCGGCAAGGCAGGTAGTTTGCAAGTACAGCTAGCATACCGT
>Ga0325400_1000865_pt1 | contig 23883 bp, 23 predicted proteins | sample PopdelMetagenome_2_FD_205662 | JGI IMG/M metagenome (GOLD analysis project Ga0325400, IMG submission 205662) | Populus deltoides microbial communities from Bellville, Georgia, United States - Xylem-PdKOR-R1 | ecosystem: Host-associated > Plants > Phyllosphere > Stem > Wood/Secondary xylem...
ATTTAATTAGTGAAAAAATATAAAAATATCAAAATAATGAAGATTAAATTTGATATAAAAATCAAATGAAACCTCATAACCAGGGATGAAATTAAAAAAAATCAATTAAAAAAAAATAAAATAAATAAAATAAATAGAATGAAGACTACATTGGATATGAAATATAGAAGGTAGGACACTCTCATACTTTGGTCAACCACTTTTGCTTTCTATAACTATTTTTATATTTGTGAAAAATCAAATTACCCCTAAATCAACTTGATTATATATATATAAAAAAAAACATAATGAAAAGACAAAAAAAATCCCTTTTAAAGTAAGCTTCAGTTTTATTGCTTTCTAAGGCAATTTATTAATTTAATTGTGCTTAGAAAATAGAAATGTCTATAAGGCCCCTCGATGCAAGTTAGTGTTTTTTTTTTGCTTATAAGGCTAATTAATTCATTTAACTATTTATAATGGAAGTCAAAAGTCAAGTTTGTCCCCTATTAATTTGCCAATAATTTTTCTGAAATTTTATAATTTAAAGTATAAATTAAAGAAAAATGATGTACTGCATAAGAAAAATAAAAACTTAGAAAGTTTGAATAATTTTATTTGCTTATAAATAATTAAAAAATCAACACTAAATTATCCCACATACCAAACCATACAACAAAGTAAATTCATAGTAATATACTATACTGGTGGCCACTGCTATGCCGCGAGCTAGGTCAATTTGTTCTAAAAAAAAGAAGTTATCCAGACGATTGTCGCACGTGGGTGAAAGATGTTGGGGGGTTTAAAGGATTCGTCACCTAGTTGTTTTGTTCAAGGTCGCTAGGAAACTCAGGTATACTGATTTTATCAGAGATTCAAAAGGTAAGGGACTAGTTGTGGCTGGGAAATGTAGTAACACCCCTAGCGCACCCTACCTAAGGTAAGTTGTTTTGTATGGTTTAAAGGTTTTGATGGTTTTCTGATTTGTGGTCTATCTGTGGCTTAGGATTAGGATTTATATGTGTGAATAAATCTGGTGATAAGAAAATATTATGGGCTTGTATACCCAAATAAATTCTTATGAAAAAAGGTTTTTATAATTTGTATATGACAATGAAAAACACTCTCAATTACAATTGATAAATATATAAAATAACTCTGAGATTTTTTTAGTCAATTCTTGATATTTAAATTTCAGCCTTGCTTGAAGGTAACATTTATACCAGAATATTCAACCATTAATCGTTATGAATTAAAAAATGATGATTATTAGAATATTGGTCCAATTCTCATGAATTTAATAAAATAATTATTAAATTCAAGATGCATGCTAAAAAAAATAAAACATACCATGCATATGATTTTTTTTTAAGAAGATATGATTTTTTTTTAGAGACTTGACCGTATACAACACATCCACTCACACATATACACATATATAGACTTCTTGAAATAAAACTATCCAAAAACTCAAAGAGATCTTGCCAAACACATCCTTAAACCAAAAATTCAATTAAAAACCATCCAAACAAAGCCTAAGACAAATCTCAATTTCTTTTTTTTTTTACTCGGTGGACCTGACTGGGTTGACTCGGCGGGGTTGAATCAACCGAGTTGACTCAGAAACAAACCAAAACTAAAACAGATCAAACTTCATAAAAACTTAAAAATCTTTCAGCCAAAACAGATCAAAGGCATAAAAGACAAATAAAAAATGAAGAACATTCATCATCATTTTGTAAACGCAAACCTGAATGTAGACCAAGTCTCGTACAAAAAAGGGTATAGTTTTGTTCACAATCATACATGGAACAAAAATTAGGGGTTCATTTGCTTTGATGGTTAACAAATCAACACGATTTTGTAAAAATGGGTTTCGGTATTGAACCCAAACCCTAAGATTAAAACCTGCTGAAACTGGTTATTGATGCATGAAACTCCTAGATTTAATAGATGAATCTGCTGAAAACCAGAAAAACCAACCCGGAATGCCCAGAATGACAAAACAAGCCCAGAACAACCATTTTGATCCTCTAAAACATGCCTTCTTTATTCTGATAGACCACAAAACAACAATAAAACATAGAAAATGCATTGATTTTCAATCCCAAAAACTAATAACACAAAAATAGAAGGCATGCTTGGACAAAATGAACTTCAAAATCCAACTTTTGTCATTCCTAAAAACCAAAGCAGTAACCCAAAACCTAGAACTATCTTTCAATTAACAGAAAATAACACTCCTCTTTGCTGCCACTTTTGGCATTCATTGAATCAAAAAATGTAATATAATGTGTAAAGGTAATCAATGACATTCAAAACATTCAAAACTTTGCATTAAACACAAGAGATCGATCTAGCATGCCTCATGAACTCCACTTTCAAAGTTTGAAAGTATATACCTTCTTATTTAAAACTTCTAAAATTTCAATTGAGTCTTTAAACACCTAAATAAAGCATTTTCACTAATTGGCTCCTTTGTCAATCAAAATGTTAGGTTGTTATTTTAGACATTTTGGTCTACCAGCTCTCACTTGGCATTCCAGTCTTTCACCAACAAAATTAGGCAATCCTTAATGGCTTACTTCATGTGTATTCCCTTGTATATATTTTTGTTTTTCTATTTTTGGTTAAAATGGATAGCAACAAATACCCCCTCTTTACAATACTTACAGAGTAAAAATCAAAGTTTTGCATGGTGAGCTTGTAAAGAAAAGTGTCTACCTAATTTATTGGGTGATCAAACCACCCAAAGAAAGCTCTCATGATCAGGGGTGACCTTTCCTTTTTCAAAATTGATTTATTTTGTGAGCGACTTGCCCATTTAAAAAACATGGTTTATTTTCATAGGAGACCTGCTCATTTAAAAAACCAGTCTATTTTACGGGTGACCTGTCTATCTAAAAAAACATGGTCTATTTTCATGGGCGACATGCCTATTTGAAAAACTAGTCTATTTTGCTAGCGATCTGTCCATCTAAAATACATGGTCTATTTTTATGGGCGACTTTCCATTTTAAAAATTGGTTCATTTTATGGGCAACCTGCCCACTTACAATTCCAAAAAGAACTTCAGTAAGTGTCCATGCTTTCCTCTAAGTGGTTTCCTTTCACAGGCGACCTGCCCATTTTAAAATTTAAAAGCTAGTCTATTTTCACGGGTGACCTACCCTTAAAAAAAACTGGTCTATTTGTGTGGACAACCTGTGCTTTAAAAAAAAATGGTCTATTTTCATGGGCGACCTACCCATTCAAAAGTTGGCTTTTTTTCATGAGCGACCTCCCCTTTCAAAAATTGGTCTATTCTAACAGGCGACCTACCCATAAAAACTTGGTCTATTTTGCAAGTGACCTGCCCATCTAAAAAAACTTAGTCTATTTAACAAGCGACTTGCTTATCTAAAAAAACTTGATCTATTTTGCGAGCAACCTACCCTTTCTGCAACTTCAAACTAGGATTAAATCCTTTCGTATTTTTCAAAAATCAAAACAAAATACCCTTTCGGGGTAAATTCTTAAAACATATGCCTGGTTTTGGGTGTTCACACTATATGGGTCGAATCTTATTTTTCATCAATCAAGAACTTTCAATATTACCAAGATCACATATAATTATGCCACTCTTTTCATTGTTAATCTCAAACTTAAGGAAGATATTAAAATTCATTGTCCATCTCAAATTTCAATTCAAAAAAAAGGTCAAAGTTTTCTATCAATCATTAGCCTCGTTATTTTCTTATTTCTATTTCTCTATCTTTGTAAAATAATGACATATAATCATGTCATTCATTTTGTGTTTACCTAGAAGATCAATATCCTTTTAATAGAGGATATAATGCAAATTCAACTTTTTCTTTAATGGATAACCAATCATTTGAAGACGCCAAAGGCTTTATCATTGATACCAAAAGTCATGTATAATATTTTCTTTTTCTTTTGATTTTTTTTAACTTGCCCTGGAGCATTGACTCTTAGCCTTGGTTGTGTCCTTCCTCAATTAAAAACATGTTTTGCCCCTCCTAGACTTGATAGGCATTTTCCTACCTTTAACCTTTTTATGGCATTCCATCATCAAAATTGATTTACCTTTAAGTGCGAGCAATTTTTACTTTTGGCTTCCTTAAATGCTTCCTTTAAGTTTTTCTGGATGCCTCCTAGTCTAAGGCTTTTTCACTTTTAGCCTTTTCTAAGTTGTTGGGCTTTCATTTTTAGCATTCTCTTTACCACTGATTCTAATGTTGTCTTCATCTTTCAACAAAAAATCCCTTATTTACCCCAATGTGGGGTATGATCCATGCCAGGATTTCTTTTTGAAAAAAGATTCTACCAGGCTCAAATAGGGATTGTAATAGATATATTTATTTTATAGATATCAAAGATAATCTTTTCTCATTTCAAGTAAGATCGGTTAGGACTGATAAATTTTGATTTTACCGTCGTAGCGGAATTTTTTTTTACAGAGTTGTTTTGCGAGTTTTATGATTTATAAAAATTTTATTGTCTTTGTTCTGTGTAGCTTTCACATAACAAAAATTTGATGGTTAGGTCATTTGTTTGGTTTTTTGAGTATTTATTCATCTCTTAAGGAGTTATTTTTTAACATATCATTAATTTTCTAAGAATTGTTAGACAATAGTAAAATCTTAAAGACCTTCGCTTAAGAGGAAATTTGAGATCATTTTGCTAAATACACAAGATGTATTAAGAATGAAAGACCAAATTTTATTAATCCAAAGTGAAATTAAAGTAAAATGAGTACATTATGCATAGTATTTCTTTACAGAGATAGAATTCACAAGCCAAAGCTAATCGTCTCCATCCATCCTTGTTAATAACAGGGCTCCCCCACCGAATGTTTTTTTTACTACATAGGGGCCTTCATAGTTGGGTTACTCTGATCTTTGTTGGGCAAAGCTAAGATATTTTTAAGCACCAGGTCTCCTTCTTTGGAATGCACGAGGTTTGACCTTCTTGTTATATACTTTAGCCATTCTCTTCTATAGATCACAACTATCCTCTTCTTACTGACCAGGTTTAGCTGTTCGTATCTCACTTTTTCTCATTCAGCCTCTTCTAGCTTAGAATATATTAATACTCTTAATGATGGGATTTCCACTTCCAAAGCCGTCACCGCCTTCATCCCAAATACTAAAGAATACAAGGTTGCTCCTGTTGATGTTTTGACCACAATTTGATATGAATGAAGGGCAAATGACAACATCTCATGTCAATCCTTGTAAGTGACCACCATTTTCTAAATGATCTTCTTGATGTTTTTGTTGGTAGCTTCTATAGAACCGTTCATCTTTGGTCTGTATGGGGATGGATTTGAGTGTTTGATCTTCCATTTTGCGCAAAGCTTACTATAATTCTTTAATTAAAGTTCTAACCATTATTAGTCACTATTTTTTTAAGCACTCCATATCGACAGATCAAATCTCAATTCAATGAATCTCCTTACCGTATTCTAGGTTATATGAGCATATGAATTGACGTCTACCTATTTTGTGAAGTAGTCAATGGCCACTAGGATAAACCAATGCTTGTTACTGGCTTTTGGATTGATAAACCTAATTACTTTGATTCCTCATATCAAAAATGGCCATAGAGACATCAAATTGAATGGGGAGTTGGGGGTGCATTTATCTTATTGCTATACATCTGACATTTATGGCATCTCCTGAAATATTCTATGCAATCCCTCTCAAAGGTCAACCAAAAGTACCTCCATCTTTGCATGTATGGTCGTCATATGCCTATTAGCATGGTTTGCACAAATCCCTTCATAAACTTCTTGGAGCGTCTTTCTTGCTTCCGTCTCATCCAGACATCTCAACAATGTTCAATCAAACAATATTAGTCTAGGGTCATCCTTCACAGGGTTTTCATATCTATATTAGATGCCTTCCAGGGATACTTCTGGTGTTGGATAAACTGTTTCATATCATGATACCACGAATTCTCATCCATTTCTTCTTTGACTGAGCAACAAAAAGCCAAACAATTTCTGACTTCAATACTTATGGGTTGTATTTTGTTTCCACAATCAATTTTGGTCATAGAAGCTAAAGTAGCTAAGGCATTAGCAAACCGATTTTTATCTCTCCCCATATGAGTGAATTTTATCTCATTAAATTCTTTTATTAGTTTAGACAGATATTCATAATACAGTCTCACATTCTCATCTTTTGTCTATCATTCCCCTTTTACTTAACAAATTATCAGCATTGAGTCTTTATAGACGTCAAGTTTCTTCATTTTCAATTACAATACAGCTTCTAACCCGAGGATGCAAACCTTATACTCAACAGTATTATTGGTGCATTCAAACTATTATTTGATCGAGACTAGGTATTGCTTTTTTTAGGAGAAATTATCATTATTCCCGCCCCATTGTCATACACATTTACTATTCTGTCAAAGTACATTGTCCACCAGTTTAACTCTCTTTCTTCTTCTACTACCAGCACATCTTCATCTGAGAAATCAAAGTTCAAGGGCTCATAATCCTTAATTGTATTCTCTACCAAATGATCAACGATAACGCTTTCTTTCATGGCTTTCCTTGTCATATATACTATATCATATTTTACCGACATCATTTACCATCTTGTTCTTCTGCTTGATAAGTGAGGTTTTTCAAAGATATATCCGAAAGGATCTAGTTTTGAAATCAGCCATATGGTGTAATACAACATGTACTGTCAAAGTTGTTTTGTGGCCCATATAAGTGTGCAACAAAGCTTTTCCATCATCATATACCTAGACTCGCAGTCTGTGAACTTCTTACTCAAGTAGTATATTGCTCTCTCTTTCATATCAGACTCATCATGTTGCCCGAGTACGCATCTCATCCCTTTTTCATTTATTGTAAGGTATAGGATCAGTGGTCTACCAGGTATCGGTGGAACCAATAACAGCAGATTTTGCAGATATTGTTTGATATTATCAAAAGTCTCTTGGCATTTTTCATTCCATACCCTAAGATTCTTTTTTCAAATCAGTCAAAAGATTGGTTCACAAGTTGTTGTCATTTGGGAGATAAACCGAGCAATATAATTCAAGCGACCTAAGAATCCGCTTACTTCTCTTTCGGTCTTAGGAGTCGGCATGTCTTGAATTGGCTTCACTTTATGAGGGTCGATTTCAATACCTTGTGTACTTACCATAAATTCGAGCAACTATCTCAATTTTACCCCAAATAAGCACTTTACAGGGTTCAGCTTCAACTGGTACTTCCTTAACCTTTCAGACTATTTTTTTAGAGTTTGATAATGGTCTTCTTTCCTTTTGGATTTAGCAATTATGTCATCCATTCAATTTATTTATGCATCATATCATGGAACAAGGTCACCATTGCCCTTTGATAAGTGGCCCTAGCATTCTTTAACCCGAATGGCATCACCTTATAGCAAAAGGTTCCTCAGGGTGTAATGAAAGTTGTTTTCTCTTTATCTTTGTTGGTCATTTTGATCTGACTGTACCCAGAGAAACAATCCATGAAGGAATACGTTGAGTTTCACACTACATTATCAACTAGGATATTAATGTGAGGCAACGGGAAGTCATATTTTGGGTTTGTTTTGTTTAAATCCCTATAGTCTACACATACCCTAATTTTACCGCCTTTTTTTTAGAACTATTACTATATTAGATACCTATTGTAGGTATCGAACCACTTCTTAAAAAATCAATGTCTCATTGTCTTTTTATCTCAGCTTTCATCTTGAGCACCATATTTGGGCATGTTCTCTGTAGTTTCTACTTCATAGGTATACTTTCTTCTTTCAATGGCACTTTATGTACTACGATGTCAGTATCCAGACCAGGCATATCTGTGTAGGGCCAAGCAAACATATCGATATACTCGCATAGTTGAGATCAAATCTTTTCTTTCACTGGTAGTGATCAGAATCCCTATTTTTAACTCTCTTTTATCCTCCCCTTACTGATATTAATTGTTTCTAACTCTTCTTTTGTCAATTCTTGAACTTGCTCTAATTGTTTTACTAACATAGTGAATTCTTCTACATCTTCTCCTTCCCATTCAAAACCTTTTGCAAGGCATTATGGTGGGGCTCAAAACTTAGGATAAGAGACATCAGGGATATCTTGGCATGGGTTTTCTTCAGTTGTTCTACCACAATATACTCATTGTGCTTTATCAGCTTTAGAAATTCGCCAGCCTCCTCCTCACTTATCCGTTTTTTCACTTTCATACCTTTGACACCATTTATAACCTCTCTGTCTTTAGCCTTTCGTTGTCTTTCTAGTTCTTCAGGTGTAAAACACTTGTCATTTTCAGTTAACCTATTTGTCATAACTTATTTTTGGGTTATTCCCTAAATTCATTTCTTTTCAAAATAAAAATAAAAAAAATAAAATAAAGGCTAACGATGGGGAGAAAGCAAACCGGGGAGGATTCCAAAAAATACATAAAAATCAAGTTGCAATTTTGGAGAAAAATCGAGGCCTCATTGTACACCATTATACCCAAAAATAGAGAAATAATGTAGATTCAAGGTCAAAATTAATGATTATTGGACGAATCTTCAAAAACATTAAATCCAAGAACATAATTAAATTTTTAATAGGCCAATTTGATTTAATCATGGACCAAATTAAAGTTTGATTATGTTTAAGAATTAATTTAGGTTCAATGAAAGGATTTAATTAGGTGCAAGGACTTAATTATACTTTAAATGGGTCAAATTAATTTTAGTAGGGGCTTAATTGGTGAAAAATTAAGTTTAAAAGCCTAATTTGAGGTTAATTGATAAGATTGGAATTTTAAGAGATCAAATTTAATTTTTACAAAGTTAATTTATTGAAATCATGGGGAAAATCCCAAGAAAACTAAAGTTTTGGAGTCAATTAGGGGTCAAATTAAAAACTTTCGCAGCTAAGGACCAATCTTTGAAAGGCGCCGAATTATAGGGACCTAATCAGTTGAAATAAAGGATGAAATTGAAAGTTCAATGGTCAATTGAGGGACCAATTGCATAAATTCGAGATCAAGGACCAAAATGAAAAGGACATCGAAATCTGGGCTAAAATTGAAGTTATTATAGGGACCAAATTGCATAAACATTAAAGTTTGAAGCCAATAAGGGGTGTAGATTGACATGATCAAAAGATTGATGTCTTCTCCCAAGTGTAGGAGTGTCGAAGTAATAAATAACCCAACAAGACCAGGGTTGAACCACTTGGAGGTTAACTACATAAACTACAAATAAAGAAATAGACAATAACAGAAAAGGAGTTGAAGAGAGCTTTGAGATGTGATATTGATGTAAAGATTTAAACAAATATAAAATAATTATCAAGGTTAGAGGATCCACTAATGGTATTTCAAACAAGTATAGTATAAACTATTTTCATCACTCAACTGGAAACCACACACAAATGAGGTTCCAATCAAATTATAAATTGTTAACATGATTACATTAGTTATCTTATTTGAATAATGTTAATACTTGTAAATGTTATCAGGTATTCATGATTATAACTTATGTTAATAACAAATCAAGTTCCTTTCATAGCATAAGTGTCGGTTATACCATATAGTTGGGCTATGAAAGTGTCAAGTAGTTGCTGTACCAAGGGTTATACAACATAAATCTAGATTAACCATTTAACAAGCAAAGTATTAAAAGTGAACAAGATAACAAATACAAAACATGTTAGTATCAAACATTAAAGTTCATGTTGAGTTTATACTATACTTATTCTTACACCATTAGTGTAACCTTTTCACCTTGACATAATAAACTTAACTAAACATAATGATGAAAATAAACATAGATAAACAAAATAAAAACATAATTCTATAAGTATAGTAAAGGAAATGAAAAGAATAAACAGGAGATTAAGAAAAATATAACATGGAATAAAACTTGAACATTACAAAATACAAAGAAAGAGAGCAAGAGCAAGATCTTGGTCAGAAAACTAAGATGCCTAAATGCATGGCAAATGCCTTCTTTTATAGGCCAAAATTCAGAACTATTGATTTGATGACTAATTGTTGAGTGGGTGGCCACCTCTTGAATTGGTAACACTCCTTATCTTCTTGTCTGCAGAAAACTTCATTGCTAACATCAGAATTTGAATACATAGTCCTAATGAAAGTTTTGGGAAATTATCTTAGATTTCCAAAAAAAATAAGAATCGGTGCATTTGGACTTTTAGAACTCGAGATATGGGCTGAACACTGAATAGTGTCTGGGCTACAGGACAGATTCCGACTTCTTCGTTGTTGCTACCATTTGAACTCAAAAATGGCACTTTTAAATATTGGACTCTCATGAAAGTTTTAGGCCTATGTCTTAGCTTTTCATACATATAAACCAGATCTAAATCCAAGTTCTACAACTCCAGTTATGATCCAATAACCGAATAGCGTTCCAGTTTGAACTGAACCAGCATCTCTTTTTTAAGCTTAGCCCTCTCTTTGTCTTCTTAATTTCAGTAGTTAAATTCATCAATCAATCCTTTGATTTATTTGATAGGCCTGCATTTAAGATGAACATTTACCATAAATTAAAGGTATCTTATATTATTAGACATGTTATTATAAAATATGCTCTAGTTAAGGAGTTATTGATACTTTAAGTACAAAATGATGATATAAAATCTTGATAAAAATGCACTTTTAAATACTAATCATAGATAAGATAAATCAGAAATTGAAGGACCAAAATGACACCATTTTGGTTACTATCCATCTTCTTCTTCTTCAATTTTCTCTAAAATGACAACTTAGGGAAGCTATTTTGCAAGTGCATTTAATGATGCCTCTAACCTCCACCAAATTTAACAAAACCTGAACTAAACTGATCACTTGACGTTTCTCTACAACCCAATATGGTTCATTTAGGATGATTGACAACATAGCAGCCACGACTCCGGCATAAAATGGTCAACTCAAACAACCTTGAACTGTCAAATTTGATAGTTCATGGTGTATAGTTTTAACCAATAATTGGGATCTTTTCTAGCCAAATCTATGGCTGAAATTTTTCACCAGTGAAGACAATATTATCCTCTTTCATCTCCTATAAATAGAGGTGGATTTCATTACCTGAGGATGAAAAAAAAAGGACCAAAGTCAGTAAAAAATCAGTCATCCCCCCTAGTATTTTTCTCTTTTATATCGTGTCTCTCTCTCCACCATGATCTCAGGCACACCACCTCAGCATTACCATGAACAGGAGCAACCTGACCTTCTTCTCCAACCTATCCCACCATAGTGAACAATAACATCACCATTCTCCCACACTCTCTCTCTCTCCTGAAAACCTCTTTCTTCTTTTTTCTCCCTCCATCACAGGTACCTAACACCACCAACGAAGCCACCGTCCTCTCCATCAACACAACCACAGACCCTCACCACCTCAGGTGGTCCTCCATCCCTGCCTTGCATCAGCCTTCCCCTCCCCCTTCATCCTTGCATGCAAGACATGAAATAATTCACGTCCTGCAACTGTTGGTTGTTGCCAATTAAAGGTTTTGGTCTGGGCCGGTTATGGCCCTGCCCAAATGGTTGCCTAGTATTAGCCCCAAAAAAGGAAAAAAGAACAAACGATATGTTGGGTTGAGATTGGTCAAACCTAGTTAGCTAAGTCGGCCCAACCCATATTTTATAATACTATAATATTATATATATTTAAAAAAAAATCCAAAACAAATCACAAAATCCTTTCAAAATTTTGTGATTTTCTAGCATGTATTTCTACCAATTTTGCTTAATACTGGGTTGTATTTTTACATTGTAAGATAAAAATCTAAAATTAAAATACCCAGTTTTTTCTGAAATATTTCTAAAACAAATTTAAAAAATGAAAAAAAATCTCAAAAAACTTTTAAATCAATTTCTCTTTTTAAAAAGAAAACAAAAATATTTTGTTTTTATACATACGACTAAATCCTAAAATGTTTTCAAGCATATTTTCATATAAAAAAACAAAAAATTGCATCTTCCTCATGTTTTAAAATACAAAATGGATATCATAATCAGTTTATGATTATCTATTAGGATTTGACAAAAATATCAAAAACTCTTTACCAATCTTTTTTTAGGGTCTAGATGTAGACTGTAATACCTGTGAGGTGTAAAACTACATAATAGAGTACACCCGCAAGTATTAAAAATACATGGTGTAAAAAATGTGATGCTAAAATTTGGACTTTGGAATGGTTAGGATTATACTTGATGATGTAGAGACTCTCTCATGAAGCGAAATCTACCTTAGACCTTAAAAAAAGACCAACGAATAGAAACCCGACCTACATAAACAATCAAACAATAATGCAGCTTATCTTAGATAGGGTGCACTTGGGGTGATGTGTCTTCCCCTTGCACAACCAGTCTCTTACCCAGACTCTCGTAGACCATAGGTTCCTATTAACCATTGTTGCTACCCAATTTTTGACCCATGTTTTGATAAATTTTCAGAAAAAAACCAAAAAATAGCAAAAAAACAATGAAAACCCAAAAAAATGCATTTTTGATATATTTGCATCGTTTTTAGCATTTTCAACGTCATCTTAAAAGAATTTAAATTTTCAAAGGTATTTGGAACACGTTCAACTTTTAACGCGTAAATTTTATGATCACTAATTTTCCTTGTTGAGTTGACGTTGATATTGCTCGCTTTCAAAAATACAAAAAAATAAGAAAAATCAAAATTTACAAAAAAAAGAGGAAAAGAGAAGGAAAGGAAAAGTTGAGGGGCTAGTTTGAAAACCTAGCAAAACTTTTCCTATAAATACCATGCTACACTGAATTTTTAAAGGGGGCAATTTTGCAATTAAAAGGGGCAAGGAACACAAAAACAAAAAAACCCTAAAAGCTTAACATTTTTTCTTCTCCCTCACCCTAGGCAGCCGCCGAAGCCCCCCTCTCAATCTCACTGTCTTCTCCCTCAACCGGAGCCGCCACCCCCCTATTGATCAGATTTTTCTCCTCTTCTCGCCAGCCTAGAGCTTGGCTCTTTGGACTGCACACAAGCCTCCCCTTCTCAGCCACCTCGTCTTTCCCTCTCCAGCCGGCTCAACTTTTCCCCCCATTTCCTCTCATCACCGTCCCAGCTGTTCCCTTCCAGCACAAGACTTTCCCTCTCTGGCAACACAAACAGAGAGCGGCTTCTGCGCCTCCCCACAGCAACCGGCCACTACATTTCTCTAAGCCGTTTGTCGTCGCCAGCAACAGCAGCGCTGTCCTCACCAGTGAGCCACCAGCCCCCACACGGCAACGCCGGGGCACCACTCTTCTTCGTCTTCTGCAACTGGCCTCCTGCTTGCCTTCTCCCTCCAGCAGTGCCCGCAGACCCAGCAGTCTCCAGCGACAGCCCCCATACGGCGGCGCCCACCTTCCTCCAGCCGCCGCTCACAGAGACGCCCTGACCTCAGAGCCGTCCGCCACCTGCAGAAGGGAAGAACAGAAAACAAAAAGGAGAAGACGACAGAGAGTAGATTAAAAAAAAAGGGGGGAAAGAATCGGAAGCTTTACATGTGTGTTTTTCCCTTTGCAGGTAACGGTGATTCTCACAGCCAACAGAGAAGGGAAGGGAAGAAGAAAGCAAGGCAGATCTGCCCATTTCCGGTCATTGTCAGCAGCGGCGCGTGAACCCACGCGCCGCCAGTGGCAACGGCGCGTGGGGAGACGCGCCGCTACTGTTCAGGCAGTTCCATAAGTCTGCCTGACACTGTTCTGTTGGTGCAGAAGGCTATCCCTGTAATTTTAGATTGTTTTGGGGCTAATTTTTGTAATGTAAAAATTGTTTAATGTATTTTTTTGTTTAGTTGACCTTTTATAATTTGTATTGTTGATGTAACAAAAAAAAAAGAAGAAGAAAGAAAAAGAAAAGGAAAAGAAACAAAAGAAAAGTATAGTGAAAAGGAAATGTGTGATTTGTATTTTGTTTATGAATGTTTTTTTTTTTTGTATGATAAAATTGTAAGAATAAAGAAGAATTTAATATTTTGATTTGATCACGGATAAAGAATTATGAACTTACATGTAAGTCGTATTTCTAAAATTCGATGAAAGAACATAATTTTTTAAAACTTCCTCAGCACATCAAAGCCACAAAGCAGCTTACTTCAGGTAGGGTGCGTTAGGGGTGCTAATACCTTCTCTAACCACAACCAGTCCCTTACCCGTGAATCTCTAACAAGACCAGCACCCGGGTTTCCTAGTAGCCTTCAATTAAATACTAGGTGGCAACTCCAACGAATCAATCAAAGCAAAATCGCTAGCCGATGCTGCGCGGATTTTTTGACGTACGACAGAATGGCGACTCCACTGGGGAAAGGTATTGTTTTCAACTTTATTGGACTAAGCTTTGTGTTTTTTATGTGTTTAAATTTTTTGCGTTTTGTCTTTTTCTTTTTATTCATGCATTGTATAGAATTGTCTCATGCATCACATGTTTTAATTTTTGAAAGCACACACAAGCTTCAGGTTAGGTGGGGGACTAACAGCTTACCTTATGATTTGAGTCAAGGTTTAAGTTTGTGTAAACCCCAACTCTTTGTTGAGTGCTTAGACTGTTAATGATTGGTACACGTGCCGACCATTACCTACTAAGCCCCCATATTGCCTTTACGAGGGTGATCACTAGGACAACGAGAGACCCTTTTTAGAGACCAAGTAGTAAACCTATCCTTTGTCTCACGTAAAAAGATTAGAACCTACCTTTAGGATGCATGCTCTGTAAATAGTTATTTTGCATCCGAGCAAGCTCTTCTTGAAGCATCTTGAATTCAGGACTTACGGGGGATATAATGGTCATCACTTAAGAAATTTCTATTGTAGAGTTTGAGCAAGAATAGAAATTCTTGTTTCATCATGCAAGAGTTATGACCATATGTCACCCCTCGAAGGGCAAGTTCATCATATAGATTACATGTCATACATTTGTCATGCATGCACCAAGTTGAAAATAGGTTCCCCCATCCAAGGTTTACTACATTGGAATGAAAAGATGGATAATAAAGAAAGGGGTCAGAGAGAGGCTCATTGTCAAAAGGAAGTTGAGAGCATCAAAGGTGAAGTAGCTAGACTCAGATCTGCTTGAACAAGTGTTAAGCTTCAAATGGAAAGGGAATGTCTGCACAGTCTTCTGTAGAAACACTGTTTTTCCACTTCCAATTGAAGCTACACCTCTCCTTTTCAATCATGAACAACAGCAACAATGCTTTCAGTCATCAGCTAATGACAACCTTGGTTCTTGCATCGGATATTGACCTGAAAAAATAGAAGCAGACATTGAATTTTAATGTGGTAGAGCTCTCTCTACAGAAATCTGTTTGTGGCTCTGCAAGTGGGGAATGCAAGAGGGGATGCAATACTTTCATATGCTACAAAACTTTGTCTCATCAGTTTCAGCACTAAAACACTGGAGTAGGCCGAAGAGTCAGACCTGGTCTGAAAACATGAGCAGTCGTCGAACTTTGACGTGATAGAGCTCTCTCTACAAAAACCCGTTTATGGCTCTGCAAGTGGGGAATGCAAGAGGGGATGCAGTACTTTCAAACGCTACAAAACTTTGGCTCATCAGTTTCAGCACTAAAACACTGGAGTAGGCTGAAGAGTCAGACCTAGTCTGAAAACATGAGCAGTCGTCGAACTTTGACGTGGGGAATGCAAGAGGGGATGTAGTAGTTTCAAACGGTATGAAAAGTTACCCCACCAGTTTCAACACCAAAACACTGTAGTAGGCAAAAGAGCCAGACCTCGTTTGAAATATAGGAACAAATATTGAACTTTACTGTAGCAGAGCTTTCTCTATAGAGATTTGTTTATGGATTTGCCTGTGGAGAATGCAAGAGATGATGTAATAGTTTCATATGCTTTGAAACTTTCTCCCAGCAGAAGAGTCAGACTTGGTCTGAAAAACATAAGCAGACATCAAACTTCAACGTGGCAGAGCTTTCTCTGTAGAAATCTGTTTGTGGCTCTGCAAGTGGAGAATCCAAGAAGGAATACAGTAGTTTCAGATCATCTATGATTTTCCTCCTAACAGTGTCGGTATTAAAACGCAAAAGTTAGAGAGAAGAGACATGCCTAGACTGAAAAACATGAAGAAAACTGAAACTTCAACAGAGCAGAACTCCCTCTACATGTGTCTATTTGTTGCACTATCTGTGAGCAATCGAAGATGAGACAGAAGAGTTTTAGATTCATCAAGTTCTCTTCCAGTTGAGACAACGCGTGATTCCACGTGTTGGTAGCGATGGTGTTGTACGAAGATTACCTAGCTGATGGAAGTTTTCCAACAACCCTCAACCAACCACAACAACATTGGAAGATTGACATGATGTTGTGAAGATCATCGAAAGAATTGAGCGAGCTATAAAGAAGTGAAGGATTGAAGGTTTTGTCATGGATTCCAGAACTGTGAAGAGAGTTGAATCAGAAGATGACTCTCGATTGAGAAACCTCAGTTATTTTGCCTAGTCAAGTCTCGCTCAAGCACCAACTACTCCAATGTCTTTACCAAAGATAGAAATTCCTTTGCCATGTGGGTTTATTTACCAGCATCTGCCAGATTCCAGACTTAGTGCCCTAGACTTCAACAAATTGCATGCAACCACTGTGGTATAATTCAAACCAGGTGTGAATATCATGGTGGGTTCCTGGGCCATTTTAGTTGAACAGATGCAAGATTTTCAAGAATCGGGCTGAGTTTGTGAAAAATGATGTCATCGATCATTTTTTCGCTAGAACATCCTCATAATGGCGAGTGATCGAAATTGCTTGGCAAAACACAGATATTGCCAGAAAAGCTGATCCATGAAGGGTGTTGACCTGTCAAATCATTTCTGTTACGGATTTTGTCATTCTGCATTTTGTTTTGGGATCACATCTCATCCTTTAACGAAACACGTCTTTTCTTTGTCTTCATGTTGTTATGAAATCATGAGATGTTTCTTTCAAATGGTATTTTGATAAAACATTTTGATCAAGCTCCAACATGCGATTAAGGCTAGTCAATCCTAAAAGATAAAAAGTATTTTGATTGCAAAAATGACTCGATGCTTGAAAATAACATGAGGTGACCAAACAATTTTGAACTCATACCTCCTGAAACTGAACCACACTTCATACAGTTAAGTTTTAACAGTATGCATAATGACATGTAGTGGATTCGGTAGCTATGGACTTGTGAATCAATGATTCTTACAAGTCCCAATCATTACACTGGACAAGGTCAAAATTTATCGGTTCTAACCGATCTTGCTTGAAATGAGTAAAGGCCATCTTTGTTATCCTTTCACATTTCTTTGAAATATTATCCCTTACAGTCCCATTTTGAGCCTGGTAAAATATTTCCTTTAAAAAAGAAACCCTGACTAGGATCACACCCTACACTGGGGGCAAATGAGAGATATTTTGAAGACACTGATAGGATTAATGAATAAAAGAAAGGCTTAGAACAAAAGTCCAATGATTAAGAAAGGGTTAGAAGAAGAAAAGCCATAGATTGAGGGTCATCCAAGAAAACTTTGAGGAAGGCTATGTAAATATAAAAAAAAAAGAAAAAAGAAAGAGTGGAATGGAAGGAGAATGCCTATCAATTCTAAGAGAGGCAAAAAGGGTTTCAATTAAAGAAAGACACAGTAAATGCCAAAAGTAAAAAAAATTTGAGCTTCATGTCTTTTGGTATGTCTAGGATAAAGCCTCTAATGTCTTCAAAGAGATTAGATTGATTATTCATCGAAGAAAAAGTGGATTTGCTTTATGACTTATGTTAAGAGAATTCTGATCTTTGAAATTAACAAGGTCAGATGTCACTTCTCTACAATGACCACAAGAGAAAGAGAGTTGATGAATAGTTGATGTTGATCCTAGGTCTTTGAAACCCCCAAACACCTTTTGAGCCTATGAATTTCCTTTCTTTCATAAGCCATGAACCATAGCTTGCATTACGTGCTTTTTAAAAGCTCTTTTTGATCAAGTAAGCAATCTGAACCGATAAATGGCGATCTCAAAACTTGAAGAGCCTTTCCATAAGAGTCGTGGCTTCATGGATTAAGCTACTTGTTATTATGCATGCTAATAAAATTGGTGCAAAAAAAAAAAAACAATCTTTCTTGATGAATCCTCAAGTTTTGACTTGAGCCTTTTGTTTCTTGAAATCCACAGAAGGTCACCTCATTGCAGGCCATCAAAAGATATACCTAAGATCAAAGATTAAAACTGACACAAAGAACCATGAAAAAAGTCATTTTAATCTTACAACGGGTTATTTCTGTCTTCAAAATACAAGACAATTAAAGGACTTCATTGAATAGCGTGTGTTGGATCTTTGACCAAACAAGCTTGATTTCCAAAAATACTTTTCAAAATTGACATCTCTCTAATTTCATTTCAACAATTAGACTTGATTAGACATGACCGTTGAAATATGAGATTTGATTTCAGAACAAGAAAGATTATCAAACAAAAACATCGATTGAATTTGCAAAATCCCTGATAGAAATGACATCAACACTTCTTGAGACTCCTTGAAAAGTTGACCACCTGGGAGCAATACAGTGGACCTAAGAAAGAAAAAAGCAGTTTTCAGATCAGCTGGGGGTAAAGAAAAAATCAGATGATGAGTCATCAAAGTCCATCAAAGTTATGTTTAGCATCTGGCAATAACAAAGAAAAAACTTCTTGATTATAGACAGATGAACAAGCAAACTCAGATCAATTAAGGGCAATGATGTTTAAGAACAATCTATGAACCAATAAAACCCCGGCAACAATTGGGAGTAAAGATGTACCTGAAGGACATTTTCATACCATCATTTAGGTTTACCCCCTGAAAACATGGTTATGACTCCTAACAGATGTTGTCATGCAGTTGCATTTGAATGAATGTTGGAAGGATGCACCCACCAAGAATGACTGTGGGACCATCTATTTTGAAGTTCAAATGCACACTTCACCGCATGAATATGGGTGATGAACATCATTGATGATGCCAATGCATTTCTTTTCATGATCTGATTTGACAAGCTGAGAGGAATCCATGGAGAAGAACTTTGAGCATACAACGATGAGCCTTTTACTGCAAAGTATGAGATGTATGTCTGGATGACTTGGCAGTCCCATGAAGGATGTTGATCGCATATACTTGAAGGGTATGTTTCAACTGGAGACAAGTTCATAACTGATTGACCATTTTGATGGGTGTTGGCACGATGCACACAATCAATCAAAGGGTAATTCTCAGAAGAATCCAAAAGAGAAAATTCTTCATGATGAATCAAGCAACACCACACTTGGGGGCATGATCAAGCTTGATAAACAGCGAGAGCAGTAATCGTCATGGACAGCCCAGGATAGGCACTGCACTTACAGCTGAGTGGATGGCTGGCACATGAATGAGCCAATGCATCGAAAGAACAAATAAAGCTTTGGAATGCAAACAAAGGCACCCTATGACGATGGATCATCAAAGGGGGGACCTATATTTCACATCAGGTAAGGATGCATGCATGTCATCTAACCTCAAAGCATTGCACCTACTTATGATTTGTTACAGAAACATTCTCAATGAAGTCCAGCAAGATTGTGGACAAAGAAAGAATCATTGAGTTGAGGATGACAAAGAATCGGTTTAGATCTTGGAACGAGAAGAGAATGAGATGAACCCTGCCAGTTGGATAATCTCAAAGAAACGAGGAGATTAACCCCGTCATCAAGAGGAGTCTTCAAGTCAACCTGCAACCAGAAGGTGCCAAGTTTGTCAGCCTTGTCCTGTCAAGACTGCTCCAACCAAGTCTTTTTGCCAGGTAAGTCACATTCTATCTTTGGGTAGGTCACCCGTAACAATGAGACCATTTTTTTAAAAAAAAAACATCATTTTTTCTGGGTAGGTCACCCATCACAATGAGACCACCATCTTCCACCTGGGTAGGTCACCCATTATAACGCGACCACTTCACATTTTTTCTATCTTCCACTTGAGTGGGTCACCCATTATAATGAGACCACCTTTCATCATTTTTCTGGGTAGGTCACCCATCACAATAAGACCATCATTTTTTTTCTGGGTAAGTCACCCATTATAATGAGGCCGCACTTCACTTTCTTTCCATTTGGGTAGGTCACCCATAACAATGAGACCACTTCATATTTTTTCTATCTTCCATCTAGGTAGGTCGCCCATTATAATGAGACCGCACTTCCCATTCTTTCCATTGGGGTAGGTCACCCATTATAATGAGACCGTTTTTCACATTCTTTCCACCTGGGTAGTTCACCCATTACAATGAAACCATTTTGTTACACATATTCTTTGTTTTGGTTTAATGAGGCGCCAGATGGGATTTTATGTAGCTTTGGTTAAAGGAAATTGCCAGATGGAATTTCAGGTTGACCGAGTTACGCACATTTTTTAGTTTTGATTTAATGAGGTCGCTAGATGGGATCTCATGTAGCTTTGGTTAAAAGAAATCGCTAGATGGGATTTCAGGTTGACCGAGTTACACTTTTCTTTGTTTTAATGAGGTCGCCAGATGGGATCTCATGTAGCTTTGGTTAAAGGAAATCGCTAGATGGGATTTCAGGTTGATCGAGTTGCACACTTTTTTTTTTTAGTTTTGACTGAATGAGGTCGCCAGATGGGATCTCATGTAGCTTTAGTTAAAGGAAATCGCCAGATGGGATTTCAGGTTGACCGAGTTACGCACTTTTCTTTGTTTTGGTTTAATGAGGTCGCCAGATGGGATCTCATGTAGCTTTGGTTAAAGGGAATCGCCAGATGGGATTTCAGGTTGACCGAGTTACACACTTTTCTTTGTGTTGGTTTAATGAGGTCGCCAGATGGGATCTCATGTAGCTTTGGTTAAAGGGAATCGCCAGATGGGATTTCAGGTTGACCAAGCTACACACATTTTTTTAGTTCCAGTTTAATGAGGTCGCCAAATGGGATCTCATGTATAGTTCCAGTTGAATGAGGTCGCCAGATGGGATCTCATGTGGCTTTGGTTAAAGGGAATCTCCATATGGGATTTTAGGTTGACCGAGCTACACACATTCTTTGGTTTTGGGAAAGGAAATCGCCAGATGGGATCTCAAGATAACAAAAAAAAAGGAGAGAAAGAAAGAAAGAAAGAAAGAAAGAAGAGGAAGAAAAGAGAAGGAAGAGAGAACAAAGAAAAAGAGCAAGGTCTTTAGATGAGTGGATATTGAGCAAGTTAAGCAGACAGAAAGACAAGTTTTTCTTTACAAAGCTTACTATGCAAAACATTAAGGAGTTTGGCTTCGTAAGCATTGTAAAGAGGGGGCATCTGTTGCTACCCAATTTTTGACCCATGTTTTGATAATTTTTCAGAAAAAAACCAAAAAATAGCAAAAAAACAATGAAAACCCAAAAAAATGCATTGTTGATATATTTGCATCGTTTTTAGCATTTTCAATGTCATCTTAAAAGAATTTAAATTTTCAAAGGTATTTGGAACGCGTTCAACTTTTAACACGTAAATTTTATGATCACTGATTTTCCTTGTTGAGTTGACGTTGATATTGCTCACTTTCAAAAATACAAAAAAATAAGAAAAATCAAAATTTACAAAAAAAAGAGGAAAAGATAAGGAATGGAAAAGTTGAGGGGCTAGTTTGAAAACCTAGCAAAACTTTTCCTATAAATACCATGTTACACTGAATTTTTAAAAGGGGGCAATTTTGCAATTAAAGGGGGCAGGGAACACAAAAACAAAAAAACCCTAAAAGCTTAACATTTTTTCTTCTCCCTCACTCTAGGCAGCCGCCGAAGCCCCCCTCTCAATCTCACTGTCTTCTCCCTCAACCGGAGCCGCCACCCCCCCTCTTGATCAGATTTTTCTCTTCTTCTCGCCAGCCTAGAGCTTGGCTCTTTGGACTGCACACAAGCCTCCCCTTCTCAGCCACCTTGTCTTTCCCTCTCCAGTCGGCTCAACTTTTCCCCCCATTTCCTCTCATCACCGTCCCAGTTGTTCCCTTCCAACACAAGACTTTCCCTCTCTGGCAACACAGACAGAGACCGGCTTCTGCGCCTCCCCACAGCAACCGGCCACTACATTTCTCTCAGTCGTTTGTTGCCGCCAGCAGCAGCAGCGCTGTCCTCACCAGTGAGCCACCAGCCCCCACACGGCAACGCCGGGGCACCACTCTTCTTCATCTTCTGCAACTGGCCTCCTACCCGCCTTCTCCCTCCGGCAGCGCCCGCAGACCCAGCAGTCTCCAGCGACAGCCCCCATACGGCGGCGCCCACAGAATCCAGCCGCTGCTCACCTTCCTCCAGCCGCTCACAGAGACGCCCTGACCTCAGAGCCGTCCGCCACCTGCAGAAGGGAAGAACAAAAAACCAAAAGGAGAAGACGAGAGAGAGTAGATAAAAAAAAAAAGAGGGGGGAAAGAATCGGAAGCTTTGCATGTGTGTTTTTCCCTTTGCAGGTAACGGTGGTTCTCACAGCCAGTAGAGAAGGGAAGGGAAGAAGAAAGCAGGGCAGATCTGCCCATTTCCGGTCATTGTCAGCAGCGGCGCGTGGGTTCACGCGCCGCCAGTGGCGACGGCGCGTAGGGAGACGCGCCGCTACTATTCAGGCAGTTCCATAAGTCTGCCTGACACTGTTCTGTTGGTGCAGAAGGCTATCCCTATAATTTTAAATTGTTTTGGGGCTAATTTTTGTAATGTAAAAATTATTTAATGTATTTTTTTGTTTAGTTAACCTTTTATAATTTGTATTGTTGATGTAACAAAAAAAAAGAAGAAGAAAGAAAAATAAAAGGAAAAGAAAGAAAAGAAAAGTATAGTGAAAAGAAAATGTGTGATTTGTATTTTGTTTATGAATGTTTTTTTTTGTATGATAAAATTGTAAGAATAAATAAGAATTTAATATTTTGATTTGATCACGGATAAAGAATTATAAACTTACATGTAAGTCATATTTCTAAAATTCGATGAAATAACAGAATTTTTTTAAAACTTCTTCAGCACATCAAAGCCACAAAGCAGCTTACTTCAGGTAGGGTGCGTTAGGGGTGCTAATACCTTCCCTAACCACAGCCAGTCCCTTACCCGTGAATCTCTAACAAGACCAGCACCCGGGTTTCTTAGTAGCCTTCAATTAAATACTAGGTGGCGACTCCAACGAACCAATCAAAGCAAAATCGCCAGCCGATGCCGCGCGGATTTTTTGACGTGCTACAACCATAATACTAAATGGCGACTCCTGAACCATAATCATAATTTTATGATTAAACCCACAGCTCTTTCTTTTCCAACACACACACACACACCTCCTCATGAGGCACAAAAAGCTCGTCATCGCTCTAACGTCACCCCCGTGAAACCATTAATCTCGGTTTATAATAGGGAAGAAGAGTCTCCGAAATTATGAGGCAGTGCATTATAGTTTCTATTGTGGGTAAAGGCATGTCTTATCAAGACAATCTTTGGTGGACTGCTCTTAGTATGTTGGATCCTACACATTTTTGCTTCCTTCTCCTAGAAACTTATCATGCCCACGACATCATCCTCTTCCTTCTTCTCTATTTTTAAAAGAGCAAGAGTCATCAATTGTATCACTTTCTAGTGAAACTCCTCATATCCTTCAATGTTATATCTCATCGTTTCATAGAACCTACAAAAATCATCATCCTTTCTTAGACTTGATTCACCTTTTACTGGCAAAGACCTGGCTTGCATCAACATGTCATATAGCCTATCTATGGTTACCCTCAAAACTTGCCCCTTCCTTCCTTCATATTCCACAATGTTTACTCCCCCACTAGTAGAAGCATGATTGGGTAAAGGGTTAGAATTGATGTTAGGTGTATTCTTGAAAGTTATTCACCCTACTTTGAATAATTGCAAGAGTTTCCTCTTGAATGCTAAGTAAGTATTATTGTCGTGGCCG
>Ga0325400_1000868_pt1 | contig 23831 bp, 22 predicted proteins | sample PopdelMetagenome_2_FD_205662 | JGI IMG/M metagenome (GOLD analysis project Ga0325400, IMG submission 205662) | Populus deltoides microbial communities from Bellville, Georgia, United States - Xylem-PdKOR-R1 | ecosystem: Host-associated > Plants > Phyllosphere > Stem > Wood/Secondary xylem...
CGCCTTTCGCGCGCCGATCCTGGTCACCCAGCATCTGCCCGCATCGTTCATGCCCTATTTCGCCGCGCAGCTCGCCGCGCTCGCCGGTCGTCCGGCGGAGGTCGCGACCGACCGGTTGCGCCTGCGTCCCGGCCGCATCATCGTCGCGCCCGGCGACGCGCACCTCCGCTGCATCTCACTGACGGAGGGCGCGGCGGCGGTGCGGCTGACCACCGATCCGCAGCCGAGCGGCTGCATGCCGTCGGTGGACCCCATGTTCGCCTCGGTCGCCGACGTGTTCGGCGCGCGCTCGCTGGGCGTGGTGCTGAGCGGCATGGGCCGCGACGGCGCCGACGGTGCCCGGCTGATCCGCGAGGCGGGCGGCTGCCTCCTGGCCCAGGACCGCGCGAGTTCGGTCGTGTGGGGCATGCCCGGGGCGGTCGCGGGCTTCGCGCAGGCGGTACTGCCGCCCGAGGCGCTGGCGGCGCGCATCGCCGAGGGACGGCGCGCATGACCGCCGCCGCCGCCTTGTCGCCAAAGCCGTCGTCGGCGGCCACCGTCCTCACCGCGCTGCTGGAGGCGCGCACCGGCCAGCAGATGGCGAGCGCCCGCGCGTGGCGGCTCGACACCGCGCTGGCGCCGCTGCTGCGCGAGCGGGGGCTCGACACGCTGGACCAGCTCGTCACGCAGCTGCTCGGCGGTGACGACCGCGGGCTCGCCGACCGGGTGGTGGACGCGCTTCTCAACGGCGAGACCTCCTTCTTCCGCGACGCGACGGTCTTCGACCAGGTCGCCGATGCGCTGGCCGCCCTGGCGACCAACGCGCCCGCCGGCCGCCGGTCGCGGGTGTGGAGCGCGGGCTGCTCAACCGGGCAGGAGCCGCTGTCGCTCGCCATGCTGCTCGCCGAGCGTGGCGGGGCGATGCCCGACATCGTCGCCACCGACGTGTCGTCGGGGGCGCTCGCCCGCGCGCGGGCGGGGCGCTATTCGCAGTTCGAGATCCAGCGCGGCCTGCCGGTCCGCCGCATGATGCGCTGGTTCCAGGGCGCAGGCGACGGCGACTGGACGGCGGGTCCCGATCTGCTCCGCCACGTCGCCTATCGCCGGATGAACCTGGCCGGCGACCCGCCGCCGCCGGGATCGTTCGACCTCGTGCTCTGCCGCAATGTCCTCCTTTACCTCTCCCCCGAGACCAAGGGCGGCTGTTTCGAACGGTTCGCCCAGGCGCTCAGGCCGGGCGGGATGCTGGTCCTGGGTGCGGGCGAGACGGTGATCGGGCAGACCCCGCTGTTCGAGCCGTCCGCCGCCTATCGCGGCTTCTACGTCCGGGTCGGCTGACCGCGCGGAACGTCGACCCGCCACGAGCGGGCGAACACCGTTCAATCCGGCCGGCGGAGCCGCTCCAGCGTCGCGGCGTCGTGCTCTCCGCCGAACCAGCGGTCGAGCCCGCGTGCGAACCAGCGGTCGACCTCGGCGAACAGGGTGAGCGAGGAGCGGAGCTTCACCGCGTCGATCCCGCCCAGCACCCGCACCGGGTCGCGTTCGGCCGTCCCGTCCAGCGCCTCGACGCTCTCGCGAAGACGCGCGCCGAGCACGGGATGGGCCAGATAGGCGCGGGCTTCGGCGAGCGATCGGATCGCGTAGAAGCGGGCGGTGTCGCTCGACCCCAGTCCTGCGATCTGCGGGAAGACGTACCACATCCAGTGGCTGCGCTTGTGCCCGGCGCGGAGCTCGGCCAGCGCGGTGGGGTAGGTCGCCGCCTGCGCGATGACGAAGCGATCGAGGTTGTGCGGATCGTCCATGCGGACGATACTATCATCGTCAGGAGGACGTGCCATGCCCATCGAACTCGCGCTGCTCGGCTGGTCGGTGGCGCTGCTGCTGATCCACCTCGCCATCCAGGGTGCAACCGGCACCGCCGACCGCGGCGCGCGCTTCAACGCGGGGCCGCGCGACGGCGACCCCCCGCGGCTGGGGCCGCTGGCCGGCCGTGCCGAGCGCGCGCTGCGCAACTATGGCGAGACCTGGCCCGCCTTCGCGGCGCTGGCGCTGGCGCTGGCGGCAACGGGGCGTACCGGCGGGCTGGGGGAGACCGGCGCGATGCTGTGGATCGCCGGCCGGATCGCCTACCTGCCGCTCTACCTCGCCGGGGTGCGGTGGCTGCGGAGCGTCGCCTGGCTGGTCGCGACGCTCGGGATCGTGCTGATGCTGGTGCGCCTGCTCTGACGCGTCAGGCGGTGCCCATCACCTGCGCCGCGAACCGCTCCATCTCCTCCGCCTGCGGGCTCATCTGGAGGAGGAGCAGGTCCAGCCCGGCAGCCTCATACTCGGCGATCCGCTCTTTCAGCTGTTCGGGGGTGCCGACCAGATTGGGGCGCAGCCCGCGGTTGGAGACGCTGTATTCCTGGAGCTTCAGCTCGCGTTCGAGCTGGGTGCCCGACAGCCACTGGTCGAAATTGGCGTAGCCGGCGGGAAGGTCGGTGACGGTGGTGATCCGCTCCAGCTCGCGCCTCGCCTCCGCCTCGCTGTCGCGGACGATCGCGTAGGCGGCCATGCCGTAGCGCATGGGGGCGCCGCCCGCTTCCTGGCGGCGCGCGGCCATGTCGGCGATCTTGGGCGCGATCGCCGCCGCCGGGTCGCCGTGCATGACATAGGCGTCGCACTGCGCGGCGATCATCGCCTTGGCCTTGTCGCTCTCGCCGCCGGCATAGACCGTGGGCCGTGCGGCGGGCTTGGGGCTGACGATCGCGTCCTCCGTCTTGTAGAAGCGGCCCTCGTACGAGAAGCGATCCTGCGTCCACAGTCCGTCGACCACCGCCAGCCACTCGGCGGTGCGCGCGTAGCGATCGTCGTGCTGGTCGAACTGCAGCCCGTACTGGCGCGCCTCGTCCGCCCACCAGCTCGACACGACGTTGAGGCTCAGGCGCCCGCCCGCGATGCGGTCGATGTTGGCGGCCGCCTTGGCGAAAAGGGCGGGATGGTGGAAATTGGGGCGGACCGCGACCATCAGCTCCAACCGCTCGGTCACCGCGGCGAGCGCGGCAGCGGTCGACCACGCATCCAGCGCGGGGGCGTCTACCCCTTTGATGTCGTTGAGGTTGAGCTCGGCGATGAGGCTGAGGTCGTAGCCCCAACGCTCGGAATCCTGGGCAAGCTTCTTCGTATAGGCCCAGCTCGCCTCCATCCCCTCGTCGGGCACGTTGCGCAGCCACCCGCCGAACACGGGCATCCAGTAGCCGTAACGCATCAGCGATGCTCCTCCATCAGTCGGCCGAGATAGCGCACGAGGCGGTCGTGCGGGTCCCAGCCGAGGACCTCCAGCGGTTTCGCCACGAAGTTCGACAAGGCGTTGACATCGTAGAAGCGGGGTACGCCGTCGCGATCGTCGATCATCACCTCGACCCCGCCCACGTCTAGGTTCGCGGCGCGGGCGATCGCCTCCGCCGCGGCTACCAGCAACGGGTCGGGATCGACCGCGCGCATGGAGATGCCCGATCCCTCCACGCACGCATCCGCCGGGCACAGGTCGAACGCGCCGCCGCCGGCCACCTCGATCGCGTAGAGGAAGCGCCGCTCCAGCGTCTCGATCCGGATGATGGTGCCGTCGCGCGCGGGCACATAGTCCTGAACAAGGAGGACGCCGTCGACGCTCGCGGGCAACTCGCCGGCCGAGACCGCGTAGCGCAGTTCGGCCATGTTGTCGAAGCGGGTGATGCCCGCGCCCGAACCGCCGATATTGGCCTTGACCACCAGCGGGAAGCCGATCGCGGCGGCGGCCGCCTCGACATCGGCGGCGCGGTGGACGATGCGCGTGGCTGGGACCGCGTAGCCGAGGGAGGCGATCAGCGAGAGCTGGCGCGCCTTGGAGGCGTCGATCGCGAGGACGTCGGCCCCGTTGACGACGCGCGCGCCGCCACGCGCCCAATGGTCGAACAAGGCGGTGGCGTAGAAGATGGGGTGCTCGCCCGCGCGCAGAAAGCTCGACATGGCGATGCGGTTGAGGATCACCGGTGCGGGCGGGGCGGAGCCGGCGGGGTTCCAGTCGCCGTCCGGCGTCCGGGCGGTGTAATCGATCCCGGCGGCGTCGAGCGCCGCGAAGAGCGGCCGGAACCAGTCCGGGTGTTCGTAGAGGATCGCTAGGTCGGGCAAGGATCGGCGCTCGCGTCGTAAGGGAATGTCGCCCTGCCACGGGCGGGCGACCGCGGCCAACCGGATTCGGCACGTCCGCGGCCGTTCTCCTCGTGCCCGGTCACTCAGGATCGGGCGGCGTCAGCCCGGACCGGCCGTCGGGGATTCGGGCGGACGGCGCAGCTGGCGGGCGACGGCGGCGGCGAGGTCGGTCAGCGTGTAGGGCTTGCGCAGCAGCTCGAATCCGTGAGCGCCCTCGGCGGCTATGACGTCCGAGTAACCGCTGGCGAGGAGAACCGGCAGCCCCGGGTGGGCGGCGCGGACCGCGTGACCGAGTTCGATCCCCGACATGCCCGGCATCATCACGTCGGAAAAGACCAGGTCGAACGGCACCGGATCGCGCGCCAGCCGGCGCAGCGCCTCCGCCCCGTCGGCGGCCAGCACCCGCCGGTAGCCGAGTTCGGCGAACGCTTCCGCCGCGAACCGGCCGACCTCCGCATTGTCCTCGACGATCAGCACGCGCGCGTGACGATCGACCGAATCCTCCTCGCGGACCGCGACGCCGGGTGGGGACGGCAGGGGCGCGGGGACCCGCGGCAGGTACAAGGTGAAGGTCGCGCCTTCGCCCTCGACACTGTCGACCGTCACCTCGCCCCCGGACTGCTTGGCGAAACCGAACACCTGGCTGAGCCCCAGCCCGGTGCCGTGCCCGAGCTGCTTGGTCGAGAAGAACGGCTCAAAGATCTGGTCCAGCCGCTCGGTCGCGATGCCGCTGCCCGAGTCGGTGAGGGTGACGGCGACGAAGTCGCCAGCGGCGCGCGACGACCCCGGGCGGGCGGGGATCGCATCGGCACCGGCGACGGTGATGACCAGTCGGCCGCTGCCCGCCATGGCGTCGCGGGCGTTGATCGCCATGTTGACGATGGCGGTATCGAACTGGCTGCGGTCCGCGTCGATGAACAGCGGCACGGCCGGTGCGACGACCTCCAGCAACACCCCGCTGCCCGCCAGCGTCATCACCACCTCGTGGAGCGCGGCGATGCTGGCGCCCACGTCGAAGGTTTCGGGGGCGAGCGGCGACCGGCGGGCAAAGGCGAGGAGCTGACTGGTCAGCCGCGCGGCGCGATCGGCGGTGTCGGCGATCGCGTCGGTATAGCGGCGGCGGCGATCCTCGCTGAGGCCGGGGCGCCGCAGGAGCTCGGCCGAGCCGCGGATAACGGTCAGCAGGTTGTTGAAGTCATGGGCGACGCCGCCGGTGAGCTGGCCCATGGCCTCGACCTTCTGCGCCTGGCGCAACTGCTCCTCGGCGAGCGCCAGATGGTCGGCCTGCTCCTTTTCGACCGTGACGTCGCGCGCGGTGCAGAACAGCAGCGCATCGCCCGCGACCACCGTCCACGCGAACCAGCGCCAGTCGCCCGCGACCGTGCGGAAGCGGTTCTCGAAGCGGCGGGTCCCACCCTCCGACGCCAGCGCGCGCAGGTGTGCGCCGCTGTTCGCGCGATCGTCGGGGTGCTCCATCCAGGTCGCGCGTCGCCCCACCAGCTTCTCCTCGGGCCAGCCGAGGATGTCGGTCCAGGCCGGGCTGGCGGCGAGCCAGGTGCCGTCGGTGGCGGCGATCAGGAAGGGGTCGCGCGACATCGTCCACAGGCGGTCCCGCTCGCGGGTGCGGTCTTCCACCGCGCCTTCCAGCCCTTCCTTCTCGCGGCGCAGCTGCTCCTCCAGCTGCTTGGCGGCGGTGACGTCGTTGAACAGGATCGCGACCTGGGCCTGATCGGGCGCGCCGATCGGCAGCGCGGTGACGTCGTACCAGCGGCCGAACGCCTTGGCCTCGTTCTGGAAGCGGATGGGCCGGCCGGTCCGGACGACGTCGCCGTAGGTGTCGTGCCAATGGCGCTCCAGGTCAGGGGCGAACTCGCTCGCCCAGCGGCCGACCTGGTCGACCATGCCGGTCAGTCGCTCGAACGCGGCGTTCGCCTCGATGATGCGGTAGTCCTCGGCTCGGCCGTCGGCATGGAACCGCATCGCGACGACGCAGAAGCCGACATCGATGGCGCCGAGCAGGGTGGCGTAGCGTTCCTCCGTCTCGGCGAGCGCACTCGCGGCCGCGCGGCGTTCGGTGACGTCGGCGCCCTCGATGAAGATGCCGGTGACGTTTCCCGCGGGGTCGCGCAATGGTTGGAACACGAAGTCGCACCAGCGCAGCGGTCCGTCCGCGCCGTTGACCACGGGAACGTAGGCGGTGTCGCGCGCGACATAGGGTTCGCCGGTGGCGTAGACCCGGTCGAGGATCGCCACGAAGCCCTGTTCGACGCTTTCCGGCAGCGCGTCCGCGATCCGCCGGCCGACCACGTCGCGATTGCCGGTCAGGTCGAGATAGCCGCGGTTCGCGCGCTCGATCACGTGGCCCGGACCGCGCAGCAGCGCCATAAAGGTCGGCGCCTGTTCGAACATCTGGGCGAGCTGCTCGCGCTCGGCGGCGAGGGAGGCAGTCGCGGCGATCCGCTCGGCCTCGTTCTTGACCGCGACGGTGGTCTCGTTGGTGAAGATGAACAGCCCCGCCGGTGCGCCGTGCCGGTCGAGGACGCGCGAGTAGGAGAAGCTCCACCAGGTGTCCGCTTCGCCGCGATCGGTGGCTAGCCTCCAGGGAACGTCCCGGAACCGCTGCGGCCGCCCGGCCATGGCGTCATCGATAATGGGCCGTGCCTGGTCGAGCGCGTCGGCCCACACCTCCTCGAAGGGCGCCCCCATCGCCCAGTCGACCCGCGGTCCGAGCAGCGGCGCATAGGTGTCGTTGAAGAAGAAGTGGAGCTGCTCGCCCCAGCACAGGATCATCGATTCCGGGCTGTTGAGGACGAGGCTGATCGCGCTGACGAAGGCGTCCGGCCATGCCTCCGGCGGACCCATCGGATGGTCGCGCCAGCGCCGCGCGCGGATCAGCCCGGCGGCCCGGCCGCCGCCGTCGAGAAAGGAAGTAGCCGGTGTGGCGAGGGGTAGGGCGGTCATGGGCTGCAGTTCGAGCGGTCGTTCCATCCCCCGTTTAGGGGGGACGTCGCGATCTGGAAAGGCGAGCGATGCGGCTGCCCGTTCCGTCCGGGGGCGGCATCGGGTTCTACGCGGTAAACACGCGGTGCGTGCATCCTGCATCCATTGCGGCTGCATCGGCACCGGGCAGGACCGCCGCATGAAGGGACGCGGTTTCGTCAGCCGATTGGGCTTCGCCATCGCGGGGCTGCGGGCCGCATGGACGGGCGAGGCGAGCTTTCGCGCTCAGGTCCGGATCGGGGCGGCGACGGCGGTGCTGCTCGCGCTTGTCCGACCCGCGCCGATCTGGGTCGCGGTGACGCTGGTCGCGGCGGCGACGGTGCTCGCGCTCGAAGCCGCCAACGCGGCGTTGGAGGCGCTGGCCGACGCGCTCCATCCGGCGCACCATGCGGGGATCGGCCGCGCCAAGGACCTGGCTGCCGCGGCGGTGCTGATCGCCGCCGGAGCCGCGGCGGGAGTGGCGATCTGCCTCGCCTACAGCGCCTTGCCGTAGACCTGGTACACCTTGTTGACGCGGCTCTCGATCGTCTCGGCGATCGAACGCATGCCCTGGTTGTCGTCTAGGATCCAGCCGATCTCGCCGCGGCTGGCGCCATAGTTGTCGACCGACGCCTTGCGGATGTACTCGATCATCATGAAGGCGAGCTGGCTCGCCATGCGCGAGGATTGCAGTTCCTTGACCACGCCCATCAGCGGTACCCGCATGGTGCGGACGCGCGGGCGGCGGAGCCAGAGGAGCAGCTTGGCCCAGCCGAAAGGCAGGAGGTTGCCCTTAAGCGGCGCGATCGCCTCGTTGAGGTCGGGCAGGGTTATCATGAACGCCACCGGTCGTCCGTCGAGTTCGGCGATGCGGATGAGGTCGTTGAAGACGATCGGCTTGAGCTTGACGCCGACATCCTTGATCTCGGGCGGGGTCAGGGGCACGAAGCCCCAATTGTCCGCCCAGGCATCGTTGAGGATGTCGAGGATGATCGCCGCTTCCTCCTCGAACTTCTTCTTGTTCACCTCGCGCACGCGGATGCGGGGGTTCGCCTCGCCCGACTTGATGATGCGCTTGACGAGCTTCGGGAACTCCTGGGTGATGTCGAGCTCGTACGTCATCATCTGCTTGACCGGCTGGTAGCCGGCCGCCTCGATCCAGCCGCGATATTCGCGCTTGGCATGGCCCATCATCACCGTCGGCGGATGATCGTAGCCCTCGATCAGCAGGCCCGGCTCTTCCCAGATTGACTGGCTGATCGGACCCAGCGCCCGGGTGATGCCCTCGCCACGCAGCCAGTCCTCGGCGCGGGCGAGGAGCGCGCGGAACACGTCCTCGCCCTCGGCCTCCATCAGCCCCCATTGACCGACGCCAGGGCCGAAGCCCTGCGCCGACGGCATGGTCAGCGCCAGCGTGTCGATGTGGGCCGAGATGCGGCCGACCACCCGGCCGCCCCGCTCGGCGAGGAACAGCCGCGCCGTGGCATGGCTGTACCAGCCGTTCTTGGCGGGGGTGATGAGGCCGAGCGCCTCCGACTTCAGCGGAGGTACCCAGTGGGGATCGTCGGCATAGAGGCGGAAGGGCAGGTCGACGAACGCCTTGCGGTCGCGCCTGGTCTCGACGGGGCGGATGGTTAGGTCGGCCACGGGGGTCTCCGATGACGGGAGCGGCTCCCATCGTTGCTGCCCCGTTGCTCTAGCCGGCCCACGTCCGATCGCAAGCGATCGTGGGAGGCGATAACGGTGATCGGGACGATCGCCCCCGCCGCCCCTCGCGGCGCCACGCTGGTGCCACTATCTACCGTCAATGCAACGCTCCATGGACATCAGCCCGACCCTGACCCGCGCGGCTGCGCCCGCGGCCGCCAAGACGATCCGTGTCGCCGACGACAAGGCGATGCTGAAGGCCGCGGCCGAGCTGACCCGCCAGCTGTCGACCCCGCGCCCGGCGATCTACTGGGCCGATCTCGTCGCCTCGGCGGGGATCGGCTACGGCGCGCTGGTGGCGGCGGTCCTGGTGTCGTCCACCGCCGCGACCGTCGTGCTCGGCGCCGTCGCGATGCTGGCGCTCTACCGGGCGATGAGCTTCGTCCACGAGGTCAGCCACATGAAGCACGCGGCGGTGCCCCGTTTCCGCGAGGCGTGGGACGTGCTGGTCGGCGTGCCCATGCTGATCCCGTCGTTCATGTACGAGGGGGTGCACAATCTCCACCACGCCAAGACGCGGTACGGGACGGTCGAGGATCCCGAATACCTGCCGCTCGCGCTGATGAAGCCGTGGACGCTGCCGACCTTCGTGGTGGTGTCGGCGCTGGCGCCGGTGGCGTTGATCGTCCGCTATGCGGTGCTCGCGCCGCTGTCGGTTGTGGTGCCGTCGCTGCGGCGGGCGGTGGTGGAACGATATTCGGCCCTAGCGATCAACCCGCAGTTCCGGCGGCGGGCGCCGGAAGGGGCGCTGGCGTCCTATTGGAACAAGGTGGAAGCGGCGGCGAGCCTGTGGGCGATCGCGCTGGTCGCGATGGCGGTCACCGGCGTGCTGTCGTTGAAGGCGGTGCTGGTCATCATGGCGGTGGCGTCCGGGGTGGCGGTTACCAACCAGGTGCGGACGCTGGTCGCGCACCTGTGGGAGAATGAGGGCGAGGCGATGACCGTCACCGCCCAGTATCTCGACACGGTCAACGTGCCGCCGCCCGCGCTGCTGCCGATGCTGTGGGCGCCGGTGGGCCTGCGCTACCACGCGCTCCACCATCTGCTGCCTAGCGTTCCCTACCACGCGCTCGGTGAAGCGCACCGGCGGCTGTCGGCCATGCTCGACGCGGACTCGCCGTACCACAAGGCGAGCTATTCGGGCCTGCCGACGCTGGTGGCCAAGATCGGGCGATCGACGCTGGTCAAGCGCTGACCTGTAGTCGGGCGAGGGGGGCGCGCTCATGTCCGCGCCATGCGGCACGGAGGTACGCCGGACCGGGATGGCCCCTATTCTTCGGTTCGTATCAGCACCGCTTCGCCGATGAGCAGAAACAGCAGGAACGGCGCCCACGCGGCGAGGAAGGGCGGGTAGGCGCCTAGATCGCCCATCGCGAGCGCGAAATTGTCGGCGACGAAGTAGGCGAAGCCGAGCGCCATGCCGATCACCGCGCGGATGAAGAGCTTGCCCGACCGCGCGATGCCGAACGCCGCCACCGCGCCGAGCAGCGGCATCAACACCGACGACAACGGCCCCGACAGCTTGTGCCACAGCGCGCCCTCCAGCGCCTTGGTCGGGCGGCCGGAGCGGGCGAGGTCGTCGATGGCGGTGCGCAGCGCGCCGAACGACAGCCCGTCGGCGTTGACCGCGGCAAGGGTGAGCTGGCCGGGATCGACCCCGCGGGCGACGACCAGGGAGGCGATCCGGGTCTGCCTGCCGCTGGCGACGTCGAAGCGCAGCGCCGGGCCGATCCGCCAGCCGTTCCCGTCCCGCCGCCCATGCGGTGCGCGGATGATCGAGCGCAGGATGCCGCCCTGGCGATCGTACACGGTGATCCCCGCCAGTTGCGCCGCGTCGCCGCCACCCCGGACCTGCTGGACGCGGACGAGGTCGTCGCCGTCGCGGACCCAGACGTTGGCGCGGTCGCCGCGATCGATCGGCAGCTGGCCGTAGTCGGCGCGCTTCCACTGGGCGAGGGTCGCCGACGCCCGGCTGACGACGCGGTCGTTGAACCCGAATGACAGCACCGCCACCCCCAGGCTGGCGATGATGAGCGGGGCGAGCACCTGATGGGCGGACAGCCCGGCGGCCTTGAGGGCGATGATCTCCGAATTCTGGTTCATCGTCACCAGCGTCAGGATGGTGCCGAGCAGAACCGAGAAGGGCAGGAAGAGCGAGATGATCTCAGGCGACCGCAGCGAGATGTAGTGGAGGATCTGCGCCTGACCGTTGCCCTTCACCGCGAGGATGTTGCCGCTTTCCGACAGGAGGTCGAGCGCCTGGAGCACCAGCACGAGCGCGAACAGGATCGCGAAGGTGCGCACCAGGAACAGCCGCGCCATGTAGGTCGCGACGGTCGCGGAGGGAAAGAAGCCGCCCCCCTTCACGCGACCACGGGCTCGCGACGGCGGCGGCCGGGCAGGCGGCGGGTGACGAGCTTGGCGAGCTTCCCCGCCCAGCGCTCCACCGCGGCGAGCGGCTGACCCCCGGGAATGTAGGCGATGACGTAGTACATCCAGGTCACCAGGCCCGCGAACAGGAGGTACGGCCCCCACAACCCGACGATCGGGTTCACGCGTTCGAGTTCGGCGAGCGAGGCCATGTACTCGTTGACCTTGTGATAGGCGACGATGACGACGATCGCCAGGAACACGCCCAGCGCCGAGGTCGATCGCTTGGGCGGCACGCCGAGCGCGACCGCGAGCATCGGCAGCAGGAACATCGACGCGACCTCGACCAGGCGGAAGTGGAACTCGGCCCGGCTCGACGCGCGCTGCTCGGCGGTCGGCGCGGCATGGCCGAGGCGGGCGAGCTCGGGCAGGGTGAATTCGAGGTTGCGGCCGCCGCGCTGGCGGAAGCTCTCGAACCGCGGCAGGTCGATCGGCAGATCGTGGTTGGAGAAGGTCAGCACCCGCGGGGTCGGGAAGTCGGCGCGGTTGTGGATCAGCGTGCCGTTGGTCAGGCGGAAGATGATGACGTTGGGATCGTCTGTGGCGAGGAACTGCCCCCCTTGCGCGGTGACGCTGATCTGGTCGCCGGTGGGCGCGTCCGCCTGGACGAAGATGCCCGACAGCTCGCGCCCGCGATCGCGGCTCTCCTCGATGCGCAGCGTCATGCGATCGCCGAGGTGGGTGAACTCGCCGACCTTGATCGACGCGCCGAGCGCCCCGGTGCGCAGCTCGAAGCGGAGGCCCTCGTAATAATAGCGGGCGATCGGCTGGACATAGCCGACGATGGCGAGGTTCGCCGCCGCCAGCACGAAGGCGAACATGTAGGGCACGCGCAGCAGGCGGTTGTAGCTCATCCCCACGCCGCGCATTACGTCGAGCTCCGACGAGGTCGCGAGGCGGCGAAAGGCGAGCAGGATGCCGAGCATCAGCCCGATCGGGATGCCGAGCCCGAGATATTCGGGCAGCAGGTTGGCGAGCATCCGCCACACCACGCTGACCGGCCCGCCCTCCGTCGCGACGAAGTCGAACAGGCGGCGGATGCGGTCGAGCACCAGCAGCATCGCCGAGATGACCAGGGTCGCGGCGAGCGGCACCGCGATCAGGCGGGCCATGTAGCGGTCGATGGCCGGGAACGGGAAGCGGAGGAACAAGGGCGGGGCGGCTCGCGAGCTGTGTGGCGCGGGGTATAGGCACCGCCGACGTGCGCGTCAGCCGATTTATTCGGCGGCGATCTGCTCCGGCCCGCCCCCCTCCGACGCCTCGCGCACCGCGCGGTCGAGCTTGGCGAGGGTGAATGGTTTCCTGAGCAAGTGATGGTCGCCGAGCAGCGGCGCGCTCGCCTCGCCCGCGAAGCCGGTGACGAACAGCACGGGCAGGTGGCGGAACCGGGCGGGCAGGGCGGCGACCATCTCCGGTCCGGTCAGCCCCGGCATCAGCACGTCGGAGAGGATGAGGTCGACCGGCGCCTCCGCGTCCAGCACGGCAGCCGCGGCGAGGGGATCGTTGCACGGGAGCGGCCGGTGGCCGAGTTCGGCCAGGGCGGCGCCGGTGGCGGCGAGGACGCGGGGATCGTCCTCGACCAGCAGGATACGCAGCGGGGCCGTGGCGGCGGCGACCTCCTCCACCTCCGGCTCGGCGGCGGCCACCGTGCCGTCCACCCGCGGGAGGTGCAGGGTGACGGTGGTGCCGCGCCCCAGCGCGGTGTCGAGTGCGACGTGCCCGCCCATGCCGTCGACCAGCGCGAAGATCTGGCTGAGCCCGAGCCCGGTGCCGCGCCCCGCGGGCTTGGTGGTGAAGAACGGCTCGAACACCCGCTCCGCCACCTCCGGCGGCATGCCCGCGCCGGTGTCGCCGACCGACACGGTGAGGTAGTCGCCCGCCGCGCAGGCGCCGACCGCCGCGTGGGCGAGCGCGGTGCGACCGATCGCGATGGTCAGCGTGCCCGCGCCCGCCATCGCATCGCGGGCGTTCACCGCCAGATTGAGGATCGCGTTCTCCAGTTGGACGCGGTCGGCGCGGATGCACCAGCCCCCGCCGCGATCCTCGACGCGGAGGGTCACGCCGTCGCCGAGCGTGCGGTCGAGCAGGTCGGTCATCCCCGCCACCAGCGCGCCCGCATCGATCGTCTCGGGCTTCAACGCCTCCTCGCGGCTGAAGGCCAGGAGTCGGCGTGTCAGCGCCACCGCCCGTTCGGCACCGTCGCGGGCGCTGTCGAGCTGGCGCGCGACCTGTGCGGGATCGCGGTCGAGATACCGTCGCGCGAGTTCGAGGCCGCCGAGCACCACCGCGAGCATGTTGTTGAAGTCGTGGGCGATGCCGCCCGTCAACTGCCCCACCGCCTGCATCTTGTGGACCTGGCGGAGCTTGGCTTCCTGCGCGCGGAGCTCGTCCGTCGCCTGTTCGACCGCGAGGCGCAGCGCCTCCGCCCGGTCGCGTTGCTCGGCGGCCTCGGCCTCGGCGGCGGTGCGCTGCGCGACCGCACGGACGGTGAGCCAGCCGAGCGCGATGCCGCCCAGCACCAGCAGGATGCCGAAGGCGGCGAGCCCGCCCGCGATCCGGCTGGATTCGGCGACCGACCGCTCGGCCTCGCGGCTGCGCGCGTCCAGCAGCGCGCGCTCCGCGCCGATGACCGCCTCCAGCCGGCCGTCGATCGCCGCCAGGGTCGGCGTCTGGCGCGCGCGGTGATAGCGGGCGAGCGCCTGCGCGTTCTTGCGGTAGCGGGTGGAGAGCGCGATCACCGCCAGTTCCCCGCCGCGGTCGCGCATGGCGGCACGCAGACCGGCGATGCGCCCCTGCTGCGCGGCGCTGTCGGCGGTGATCACGGCGAGCCGGTCGAGCTGGCTGCCGGCCAGCGTCCATTGCGCGACATAGACCTGGCCCAGCCGCTGGTCGGCGGAGATGACGTAGCGACCGAGCGACGCTTCCGCACGGGCGATGGTGCCGGACAGGGTGCGCGCCAGGATCATCACGTCGTAGCTATGGGCCTGCGCGCTGAGCGCCTCGTCGCGCTGGCGGTCGGCACCGCGCAGGGTGACGATCAGCGCGATCAGCGTCGCCGCGCCGAGCAGCGCGACGGCGACCAGCATCGCCGTCCGCCAGGCCGAGCCGTCGCCGGCTCCCTCGCTTCCCCGCACCCGCATGGCGTCGACCCTAACGAACCGCGGATGCGGAGGGAATAGCGCCGCCCTAGCCGATCGCGCCCACGGCTCGCCCCGCCGCCTCGAACCGTGCAAGGACGGCGTCGATCTGCTCCGGCCGATGTTCGGCGCACAGCGAACAGCGCAGCAGGAAGGTGCCCGCCGGGGTCGCGGGAGGACGCGCCATGTTGACGTAGACGCCGGCGTCCAGCAGCCCCTGCCACATCGCCACCGCCTGTTGCTGGTCGTCGAGGATCACCGCGACGATGGCGCTGTCCGGGTTCTCGGTGCCGAGACGGAAGCCCTGGCGCTTGAGACCGCCATGGAGGTGGCGGGCGTTGCGCCACAGCCGCTCGCGCTTCTCCGTCGCGGTGGCGAGCTTGCGGATCGATGCGGCGGCGGTGGCGACGACGCTCGGCGGAAGGCTGGCGGTGAAGATGTAGGGGCGGCAGGCGAGGCGGATCGCCTCGAACTTGGGATGGTCCGAGATGCAGAAGCCGCCCACGGTGCCGACCGACTTGGAGAAGGTGCCGACGACGAAATCGACCTTGCCCTCCAGACCCTGCGCCTCGTACACGCCGCGCCCGTTGGGGCCGTAGAAGCCCATCGAGTGCGCCTCGTCCGACAGCACCATGGCACCGTGCTTCTTGGCCACCGCGACCATCTCGGCGAGCGGGGCGACGTCGCCCAGCATCGAGTACACGCCCTCCAGCACGACGAGCTTGCCCGACTCCCGGGGCAGGCGGCCGAGGCGGCGGTCGAGATCCTCCACCGAATTGTGGCGGAAGCGGACGATCTCGGCGACGCCCTGCTTGCAGCCGTCGTAGATCGAGGCGTGGCTGTCGGCGTCGAGGATGACGTACTCGCCCTTGCCGACCAGGGTGGAGATCATGCCGAGATTGGCCATGTATCCGGTCGAGAAGACGATCGCGCCCGACACGCCGTAGAAGTCGCGAAGGCTCTGCTCGACCTCCATGTGGTCGCGGAAGGTGCCGTTGAGCATGCGGCTGCCGTTGGTGCCGGAGCCGAAGGTGCGCAGCGCCTCCCGACCCGCGGCGAGCACGTCCGGGTCGAAGGTCATGCCCATATAGTTGTAGGTGCCCAGCAGGATCGTCTCGCGCCCCTTGATGACCGCCTCGGTCGGGCTACGCACCTCGTCCATGACGATCGCGAAGGGATCGGTGACGCCGGTGTCGATCAGCGCCTGCCGCTCGGCGATCAGGCCGTCGAACTTCGACATGAGGTCGCGTTCCGGCGCAACCGGGGCCGGATCGAAGTCTAGGGTTTCTGGCTGGAGGCCGGTTTCGGTCATATACACTCCAATGGCCGTCCGCCCCAAGGAGCCGCCGAGCCAAGTCGACGCGGCGTTCCGAAGGGCATGTGGTTCGAGACGACGCTTCGCTTGCGATCAGCCCCGCCGTACCACGGACGGGGTTCAGTTGGTCTTGAGCTTCGCCACCGCGTCGACCAGCTGGCGGACCGTCTCGATCTCGGCCTGCATGTTCATGGTGATGACGATGTCGAACTCGTCCTCCACCGCCGCGACGAAGTCCATCACGGTCAGCGAGTCCCATTCGAGATCGCCCTGGAAGGTGGTCGCCTCGGTCAACGCGACGCCCTTCTTGTTGAAGGGTTCGATCTGCGCGGCAACGGTGTCGAAGATGGACTGGCGGTCGGTCATGGGGGCTTCCTGGCGGACGAATGCGGCGGGGGTGGGGCTATAGCAGGCCGCGTTCCCGATACCACCGCGCGGTGGCGGCAAGGCCCGCGCGCGTGTCGATCAGGGGCTGCCACAGGTCGGCGGGGGGACGTGCGCGGGGCGCCGCTACCCAATCCGGATGGACGAGGTAGCCGACCCGGTCGGGGGTGAGCCGGGCACCGGCGCCGCGGAGGAGCCGGTCGGCACGGGCGCCGAACCGCAGCAGCGAGGCGGGCAGGTGGAGCGGGCGGACCCGGCGACCGACCGCATCGCCGATCGCGCGGGCGAAATCGGCATGGGTCCAGGCGCGTCCGTCGTCGACCTCGTAGAGGACGCGCGATGGGCCGCCCGCGGCGAGCGTCAGGAGCAGGCGGGCGAGGTCGTCGACATGGACCGCGGACATCTCACCGGGCGGCGGAAGGAGCGCAAGGCCGTGGGCGGCGGCCCGGAACAGGTCGCGCATGTCCATGTCGCCGGGACCGTAGACCGCGGCGGGTCGGACGGTCGCCCAGTCGCGGTCGCTCGCCTCCACCAGCGCTTCGGCCCGGCGCTTCGACCAGCCGTAGACCGACAGCGACGGCTCGCGCGCCGCCAGCGACGATACGTGGACGAAGCGGCGCACCCCCGCCGCACCGGCCGCCGCGAGGATCGCGGCGGTGCCGTTGACGTTGCCCCCGACGAAGCCGGCACGGCTGGGCGCGTTGACGACGCCGGCGACGTGGACCAGCGCGTCCGCTCCCTCCGCGAGCGCGCCCGGACGGGCGAGGTCGCCCTCGATCCAGGTCACGCCCCCGCGCGGTGGCTGCGGACGACGGGTGAGGGCGCGCACCCCGTAGCCCGCCGCGAGTGCGCGATCGAGCAGCGCGGTGCCGACGAAGCCGGTGGCGCCGGTAAGGGCGAGGATCACAGCAGCGCCAGATGGTCGCGGTGGACCAGCGCCGATCGCGGCGCGTGTCCGAGGACGGCGGCATGCTCGTCGCTGCGGCGGCCGAGCAGCCGGGCCACGTCGGCGGCGTCGTACTCGGCGAGCCCGCGGGCGAGGGAGCCGTCTGGGCCCGCGATCACGACCAGGTCGCCGCGCGCGAACCCGCCGGTCACCGCCGTCGCGCCCGCGGCGAGCAGGCTCGCACCGGCGGCGATCGCGGCGGCGGCACCCGCATCGACGCGGATGGTGCCGCAGGCGGTCAGCCCGCCCGCGAGCCACGCCTTGCGCGCGGTGGCGGCGCGATCGGCGGCGAACAGCGTGTGGCGCATCGGTGCCGACAGCGGGTCGGACGCGCGGCCGTCGGCGATCGCCAGAGGGATGCCCGCCGCCGCGGCGAGCCGTGCCGCCTGGAGCTTCGACGCCATGCCACCCGTTCCCATGCCCGATCCCGACCCGCTGCCGGCCATCGCCTCCACCGCGGCGTCGACCCGCGCCACATGGGGGATGTGGACCGCGCCGGGCAGCGAAGGGTCGCGATCGTACAGGCCGTCCACGTCGGACAGCAGGATCACCCCGCCAGCCCCCGCCGCCTGCGCGACGCGTGCGGCGAGGCGATCATTGTCGCCGAAGCGGATCTCGGCGGTCGCGACCGAGTCATTCTCGTTCACCACCGGAACCGCGCCCAGCCCGAGCAGGCGGGCGAGCGTCGCGGCAGCGTTGAGGTAGCGGCGGCGATCCTCAAGGTCGTCCAGCGTGACCAGCATCTGCGCGGCGACGAGACCCGCGTCGCCCAGCACCGCCGCCCAGATGCCCGCGAGCGCGATCTGGCCGACCGCGGCGGCGGCCTGCGCATCCTCCAGCGCGGCTCGCCCGCCCTTGGGCAAGCCAAGCCGCCGCGCCCCGAGGGCGATCGCGCCCGAGGAAACGATCGCGACCTGCTGGCCGGCGGCACGACGCCGCGCGAGGTCGCCGACGATCCCCGCGAGCCGGTCGCGACGGACCGTGCCGTCGGGGTCGACGAGCAGGGCCGAGCCGATCTTGACGACCAGGCGCGGGCAGTCGGCAGGCGGGAACATCGGCATCGGACGGCGTCTTAGGAGCAAAGCGGCGGGCGCGCCAAGCGGCGGGCACGTGGCGAATACCGCGGAAGATCGGCGGATACTACCGCGCCTTTGGCGGGCCGCGCCGTGGACGAACGAGAAAAGCGTGTCAGGGCATGGCTTTGGCGCGAATGGCATGGGGTATGCTGGCGGTGTGAGTGTCCTCAATGGGAACCACGCCGATGACCATCTCGACCGCACCGACCCAAGCCGCTCCGTCCGCGTCGGAATGGAAGAACCTGCTCGGCGTGTGCGCCGCGATCGGCGAGGACCTGGGTTTCGATCCCCTGTGGCTGAGAATCGCGTTCGCGGTGCCGCTGATCTGGCATCCCGCCGTGGTGCTGGCGGTCTACGCCGCCGCCGGACTGGTGGTGCTTGTCAGCCGCGTCGCGTATCCGGCGGGCAAGCGATCGGGCGCGAACCCGTGCGTAGCGACCATGCCGCCGCCGGTGATCGAGTCGCTGCCATCCCTCGCCACGGCGGGATAGCTCCGGATTCAATCGCGTCCGAAGATCTCGTCGTGCGTCACGGACACGCCGAGCGTCGGCAGATCGAGGGCGACGGGCTGCCGATGAATGGTCTCGTTCCAGCCGTCGGGACCCGTGCGGCGGACGATGCGGAGCCGCTCCGCGGCGATATCGACGAACACCACCGCATCGACGCTGGCGAGTTCCTTGTACTCCTCCAGCTTGATCCGCAGGTCGGTGCGGGCGGTGCTGCCCGACAGGACCTCGACGATGACCTTGGGATCGTCGAAGGCTTTCAGGTCGTCGTTGGATGCATTGTCGCGCCCGCAATAGACCGTGACGTCCGGATAGCGGATCGAGTATTCGCGGGTCCGGGCGGCCATGTCGGCGTTGTAAGGCGTGCAACCGGATCCCCGTAGCCCGTTGCCGAGCGCCAGCATCAGATTGAATTGTACTCTGGCGTGCCGCGCCGACCCCCCGCCATCATGCGGATCACGCCGTTGTCGAGTTCGGCCTTGCGATCACCGAAATCAATGGCGAGGAACTCCTCGGCCGTCAGCAGCGGATAGTCGGGTTGCCTCGCCGTGCTTGCGCCATACCATGACGCGGGCGGCGTTTACACCGGCGACCACTCCACCGCGTCCTCCTCGCCTTCGTCGGCGACCGGTGCGCCGGTGGCAGGGCCGATCGCGTCGAGCAGCCGGTCGAGCACCCAATCGACGCCGGTGCCGGCGGCCCCCGACAGCGGGATCACCGGAGCGCCCGACGCTTCCTCCAGCTCGGCGGTGAGCGCGGCGATCAGTTCGTCGTCGAGCGTGTCGATCTTGTTGAGGGCGAGCACCTGGGGCTTGTCTGCGAGGCCGGCACCGTACGCCTCCAGCTCGTCGCGGACGACCCGGTAGCTCTCGGCCACGTCGGCGTCCTGCGCGTCGACGAGGTGGAGAAGGACCCGGCAACGCTCGATATGGCCGAGGAAGCGGTCACCGATGCCGGCGCCGTCGGCGGCCCCCTCGATCAGGCCGGGGATGTCGGCGACCACGAATTCGCGAGCGTGGTGGCGGACGACCCCGAGCTGGGGGCGGGTGGTGGTGAAGGCGTAGGCGCCGACCTTCGCCTGGGCGTTGGTAACCGCGTTGATGAAGGTCGACTTGCCGGCATTGGGCAAGCCGACCAGCCCTGCATCCGCCAGAAGCTTCAGGCGAAGCCACACCCACGCCTCCTCGCACGGCCAACCGGTGCCGTGCTGGCGCGGCGCGCGGTTGGTGGAGGTCTTGTAGCTGGCGTTGCCGCGGCCGCCGTCGCCGCCGCGCAGGAACACCTCGCGCTGGCCGACGCGGGTGAAGTCCAGCAGGACCTCCTCCCGGTCCTCGCCCAGTACCTGGGTGCCGACGGGCACCCTGATGACGAGGTCGTCGCCGCCGCCGCCGGTGCGGTTGGAGCCCGAACCGCCCTGACCGCGAGGCGCGCGGAAATGCTGGGTGTAGCGGAAGTCGATCAGCGTGTTGAGCCCGGCCACCGCCTCGAACACGATGTCGCCGCCCTTGCCGCCGTTGCCGCCGTCGGGGCCGCCATATTCGATGAACTTCTCGCGGCGGAAGGATACGGCACCGGGTCCGCCGGTGCCCGAGCGGACGAAGATCTTGGCCTGGTCGAGGAAATGCATGGCGCGCGGCCTAACGCTTTAGCGCAGCTAAAGCGAGGCGGAGTGCGCCCGGCCAGCCTTGCTCAAGCAAGGCCTGACGGCGGGGCCTAGCCGCGGCGGGCAGGTGAGGCGGGAAGTAGCGGACCTCGCCTTTGCGAAGGCGACGAGCATCCTACCGTCGGCGCGGGTACCAGGGAGAGCCGGGCGCAGGCGGCGCGGGCGGCGGGGTACCCCGCTTCAGGGCATAGGCCTGGCATAGTGCCGGGGTGCAGGGCCCGGCCACCTCGATCCTCGCGGCCAGGGAGCGCAACCGTGCGCAGTCCATGCCGGTCGTGTCGACCCGTATCGCCGGTCGCGGCGACAGCCCGGCAGCGGCGGCGAGATACCGGCGCAGGAGCTTGTCCGAAAGCGGAGCGCCGTTCCAGGTCAGCGATCCGCTCTCTATCGCCAGCGTGTTGCGGACGAGACGAACCGGCTCGTCGCCTCCCCATGCGGGCCCGAGCGGGCAAGCGGTCGGCGCCTCCGGCACCGGCGTCATCAACACCGCGAGGATCGGCAGCATCGACACGGTCTCCTACGGGCGGGGAAGGGGGGTCAACGATCGCAGCGCCAGCCGCCGCGCGGTTTCTCGCGGCAGGCCGAGCGCCTTGGCCATCGGCGCGCCGAGCAGCGCGTCGCCGAGCGCCGACAAGACGAGCCCGAGCGTCTCTTCGGCGATCGGGCGAGCAGACAGTCCGTCCTCCTCGCCGAGTTCGTCGACAAGGTCGTGGATTGCCGACAGGATGGGATCAAGCGCGGCCTCGTCGCCCGACAGGATCATCCAGCTCGCCAGCGCGCCGGCGCCGCCACGATCGAAGGCGTCGAAGGTCAGGCGGACGATCTCGGCCGGGTCGCGGTCGCCGTCGCGGGCGGCGAGAACCGCCGCCTTGATTTCGGCGACGATGCCCGTCGCCATTCGCGCCGACAGCGCCTGCTGGAGCCCGCGGGCGGAGCCGAAATGGTGGAGGAGGTTGGCGTGGGTGCGGCCGACCCGCGCCGCAACCGCCTTCAACGTCACCGCCTGCGGCCCCTCGCCGACGAGCAGGGTGCGCGCGGCATCGAGCGCGGCATCGCGCGATGCCTCCGGCGAGAGTCGCTTGCGCAGCTCCGTCTTCAAGGCTATTTACAAACGTGTAAGTAACAGAACATTGCTCAACCGTTCGGAGGTTTCCGTGGCGAATGCAACACCGGCGAACGTGACGCCGGCCGACCTGACCATCACCCCGCGCGACCGGCGGTTCGGGCGCGGCGCGGCGATCCGGCGCTGGTGGCTTGCCGACGATCCCTACGCCACCGCCTTCTACAACGCGTTGTCGGTGACCTTCCCCAAGGGCGAGGGGTATTTCGTCGATTCGGTGCGCAAGTTTCGGGAGGGCACGCCGCCCAAGCTGACGGCCGAGATCAACGCCTTCATCAAGCAGGAGGTCATCCACACGCGCGAGCATGTCGCGTTCAACCGCCACGTCGCCGACCAGGGTTACGACACGACGCCGCTGGACCGCGACGTCGACGCGGCGCTGGCGCTGACCAAGGATCGGCCGCCGATCGCCAGCCTCGCCGCGACGTCCGCGTTGGAGCACTTCACCGCCATGCTGGCGCACGAGCTGATCGCCAATCCCAAGCACCTGGCGGGCGGCGACGAGCAGGCGCGGGCGCTGTGGCTGTGGCACGCGGCGGAGGAGATCGAGCACAAGGGCGTGGCGTACGACACGTGGCTGCACGCGACGCGCGACTGGGGCCGGTGGCAGCGTTGGAAGGTCAAGTCGCTGGTGATGCTCATCACCACGCAGCGGTTCGTCAAGGGGCGCGCCCGCGGGATGACCGAGCTGTTGCGGCAGGACGGGATCACCGGACCCAGGGCATGGGCGCGGATGGCGTGGTACGCATTCGGTAACCCCGGCATGGCGCGCAAGGTCGCGGGGGTGTGGGCGGCGTATTTCATGCCGGGGTTCCACCCGTGGAAGCATGACGATCGAGCGCTGATCGGGCTGGCCGAGAGCGATTACGAGGCGGCGGTGATGCCGAAGGCGGCGTAGCCTCTTCTCGTTCCTCCCCAGCTCGTCGGGGTGGGGGATCCGCCGAACGCGGTGGACGAATGGCGAGCGCGGCTCGCCGTCATCGACGGCGTGCCTCCACCGCTCGCTACGCGGGCGGTTGCCCTCCCCGAACCAATTCGGGGAGGATTTCACGTGGCGCGTCGCTCTGCTAGACATCGCCGCCAAGTATGGCGTTAGCTCCCCCCCGCATCTCCGACCGGTTCTCCTTCCTGCAGCGCACTTGGGTGCGGCGGAGCGTCAAGGCGCTGGCGATCCTGGCCGGGCTGTTCATGCTCGGGATCGCGATCCTGTGGTTCTTCTTCGCGCGCGACCTGCCCTCGGTCGACCAGCTCAAGGCCTATGAACCGCCGCTGCCGACCAACGTCCGGGGCGCCGACGGACTCCCCGTGCAGAGCTATGCGCGAGAGCGACGGATCGAGCTGAGCTATCCCGAATATCCGCCGATGCTGGTGCGCGCGTTCCTGGCGGCGGAGGATCGCACCTTCTTCGAGCATCACGGGGTCGACTATCCCGGGCTCGCGGGGGCGGTGGTCGACTACCTCTCCAAGATCGGATCGGGGCGAAGGGCTAAGGGCGGGTCGACCATCACCCAGCAGGTGGCCAAGAACATCCTGATCGGCAACGAATACAGCAAAACCCGCAAGATCAAGGAGGCGATCCTCGCCTGGCAGATCGAGGACGCGCTCTCCAAGGAGCAGATCCTCGAACTCTACCTCAACACCATCCCCCTCGGGCGCAACGCGTTCGGGGTGGAGGCCGCGAGCCACGCCTATTTCGACAAGGAACTGTCCGAACTGACGCTGGGGCAGACGGCCTACCTCGCGATCCTGCCCAAGGGACCGGCGAACTACGATCCCGTGCGCCACGCCGACCGCGCGGTCGAGCGACGCGACTACGTCCTGTCCGAGATGCAGCGCAACGGCTTCGCGACGCCGTCCCAGGTCGCGGCGGCGCGGGCGGAGGGGTTGGGGACGATCGATCGGCGCGCGCCGAAATACGTCGCCCAGGGCGGCTATTTCGTCGAGGAGGTGCGCCGCCAGCTGATCGCGCGATACGGCGAGAAGACCGAGGTGGGGCCGTACGGCATCTACCAGGGCGGGCTGTGGGTCAGGACCTCGCTCGACACCCGGCTCCAGGGGCTGGCGCAGGAGGCGTTGCGCGACGGCCTGCTTCGCTACGAGGGTGCGCGGGGCTGGTCGGGCCCCATCCGGCGGGTCGACGTGAGCGACGGATGGCTGCGGCCGTTCCTGGCCGAGAACGTCGCGCTCGATTACCGCAACTGGCGCGCGGGCGTCGTGATCGAGCGCGGCGGGGATGCGTGGCGGATCGGGTTCGCCGACGGTTCGACCGGGCTTCTGCCGCGCTGGGGCGCCCAGATGCCCGCGCGGGGGACGGCGACCCCGGCATTCGGGCGGATCAGGGCGGGCGACCTCCTCGCCGTCGCACCCGCGGGTACGCCCGGCGACTGGGCATTGCGGTCGGTGCCGCGGGTGTCCGGCG
>Ga0325400_1000870_pt1 | contig 23793 bp, 14 predicted proteins | sample PopdelMetagenome_2_FD_205662 | JGI IMG/M metagenome (GOLD analysis project Ga0325400, IMG submission 205662) | Populus deltoides microbial communities from Bellville, Georgia, United States - Xylem-PdKOR-R1 | ecosystem: Host-associated > Plants > Phyllosphere > Stem > Wood/Secondary xylem...
CTTTATCTAAAGAAATACCTAGTTGTAAAAGTTAGGACTCTGCTTTTAAGATGTTATATTTGCCAACCATTCTGTAATTAGACCTAGATAACTGGTCATGTTATCTTCTGAATACGCAATGTACTGTCAACCTATGGCAGCTTATTCCTCGTTTAAAGATTGTTGATTTCTAGCATGCATTGCTGGGAAATTAATGTAATTACAGCTAACGTTATCAAGCCCATCATCTGGTTAATTTAAGGGCTACGCTTCAGGCCTTGTTCAATTCCTAAGTTCAGGCCAAGCCCCTAAGAAGCAGAAGCAAAAGCGGCATCGGGCTTTGGCTCATTCAATGCCATCAACCAAGAAAGTTTTTTCGACTTCAGGGATTACCCCTTCTCCTTTTAACAAGTCTCGATAAAAAAGTAGACCATGAGTAGGCGACCGAATTTGGAGATCCTCGCACCAAGCACGGTGGTAGTTTACTCCATTATTAGGGTTAGTGAGGTTTTTTCACAAAATCAACTATCTATTAGCAGATTGATTGAGAATAAATATATTTTTTTGTTCTGTATTTTAAAGTATAATGAAATAATTATAATAATTTTGAAAGCAAAATTTTTTAATCTGGCATCCAAGTTTTTTTTTATCTCAATATTTTCCTATGGTTTCCTCATTTTAAGCAAGTTTGTAGAGGGATAATTTAGTCATGATTTTTTTTAATTGCTATTTTCGGTTTTGTATTTTTTTTATAATTAATTTTATTTTTAATTTTATCATTTAATATTTAATTGATCTAATGACCCAAATTATAAATTTGAAAAGTTAATGTGAGTTAATATATATATATATATATTTTGATTTTATCATTTGATATTGTTTCTTTTAATTTTTTTAAATTTTTTTCATGTTTTTTTTATTTTATTTTCTATCTAGTTGTTTCAATTTTATGACATGTATTATAGATTTAATGAGTTAATTTGAGTTCACTCGATCCTTTTTATAAGGTTTTTATCTTAAAAATAATTTTAATATTTTTTCAAATATCATTTTTTATGAAAAATATCAGGCCAGCTATATATCTCAAGTTAACGTCTAGTTTTACAACTAAATAGAAATTCCATTACTTTATTTACTATATTAAATCTAAAAATTTATTTATAACATCAGTCTATACAATTCTTTTATTCTTTTTTGTTTTCTTGTGAAAACTACGTGCTTGGTTTACTTGGTTAGGCCTCGGCTTAACAACTAGGGCTAATTTGACACAATCGCTAGGGTCTGTTTGCCGTTTTGCTTTATTTTTTTTAATAATATTTTTAAATTGTTTTAACGTGATAAAATTAAAAAAAAATTATTTTAATATATTTTAAAGTAAAATATTTTCTTGAACTTATCCTTTACTTACTTTCCAAACTGCCACGGAGTGTCCGAAATTGAATCCTCTCTGGCTTCTGCTGCTGTAGCAGTCAGGTTTGTGCACGTGTTTTTCGAAATCTATTTTTTCAGTCTTTCCTTGATAAATAAATAAGAATCAAGAAGCCGAGAGAGAAAGAGAGGTCACCCATTTTTTATTTCGAGTCCTCAAGTTTTAAAAACTGCGCGTAAAATTGTGCGGTTGTTGAAACTTGAAAAGAGAGGGAGGAGGCGCATCGAGAGACAGAAAGTGAAGTCTCTGTTGAGCAGAGCAGTGACAGTGCAGAAAGAGAAGATGACGAGAAAAGGGAAGGAAGTAGTGATATCAACAAGCCTTAATCACAACAGTGCCGAAGATGTAGAAGAAGAAGGCGGGTTCGATCACTCAAAAATCAATGGACGACCTTTCTCTCCTTTCCCAAGTTTCTCCTCTCGCAATGCTTCCTCTAAATACGACTTTGTCAAGGTCTGCGTTTTGCTCCCTGCAATTTTCTTCAAAACCTAAATAAACGATGAGAACCCTTTATTCAATTCAGTTGATTTTTGTTTGTGGTGGTATATATTTAATACAGGTGAAGGTGTGGTTAGGTGAAAACGCTGATCACTGCTATGTTTTATCAAGATTCCTGCTCAGCAGAATGTTGACTGTCACTAAGGTCTCAAATTATTTACTCTTTTTTTTAGAGATTGTGTTTGATGACGAAATTTTATGCTGATGGTAACAAGTAGTGTTAATTGTTTTTCGTCTCCGAGTTTCATTTTTGGATATTCTAAGATTTTGGATGATTTCAGATACCCAATCATGTTGCTATTAAAATTGCTCTTGAACTCAAGAAGCTGCTTATCGATAACAGCCTGCTCGATGTGTAATACCTATTCTAACTTTCCTTTCGTTTTTCTCTTTTTACCCTATGTGTTAGTGTTGGTGATAAATTTTTGGCTTTTCCTGAATTTTCAAGTAATGGTCAATCTCTTGCACTATTTTTGCAGCTCTCAGTCTGATTTGGAAGCCAATCTTTTCAAGGTACATGGCCTTTCCTTCTTTAATGTTACCATTCTTAGATGCCTATGGATATCGAAGGGCATAATCTCCTATATTAGAGGAGTTTGGATTTGCCAGTTTCTTTCTTGTGACTGTCATGGAAGGACTGCTCTAAACACTAGAACACTTTTGAGACTTTCTAAATATTGGATTTAGTTTCATTAGCCCTCCTTATACATAGGAGTCTATTTGCAGCTTATGGAGCGGCGGGGGTATGGAGAAGAGTACATAAATCATTACAAAATGATGACCAGGTAATTTAGAGTTCTATTCTCAGTATTCACTTGACTTTTGGCTGCTCAGAAGCACCTTCTTGACTTATTATCCTTTTCTTCATAAAAAAAAAAACAAATATAAAAGGTTTTTGCAGATTGTATGCTGAAAAAAAATTGATTTTTTTTCCTGGTCATATCCTTTTAGATTTCACTATCAACGAGTGCCCTTGGTAATTCTTGTTTGTGGAACTGCCTGTGTTGGGAAGTCTACCATAGCTACCCAACTTGCACAACGGCTGAATTTGCCTAATGTCTTGCAGGTCCTTCCTTCCACCTAGCTTTGAAGAATTTTGCTTCCCTTATTTTCTTTTCATGTACCCACTCGTTTGGGTTCAATACTATGCCTCACATTTATGTTTTTTTTTTACGTGACAGACAGATATGGTGTATGAATTGCTGCGAACATCAACTGAGTATGTGTATTTCATGCTTTCCATTTTTAATTCCATGGTTTCTATTTCCGATGTTAGAAGCATTTCTGTCTAGAGGAATTAAGAATATCAGAAACATGCCAAGCTATCTAGCATGCTAAATGAAGAGCAAGAAAGGTTTTAATAAGGAAGATTCTTTTTGAAAAATGTATATTGTTGACTGGAAATAAGGACTCTGGAATTTATATATAACCAGGTTTCATTTTTTTTTTGACACTATATTGTTGTCTCTAGTATATGATATTGCATCCTACTATGAAGATTATTAGTCATGCTAGCTATCACTTAAGCCTTTTTATTCTCTGGATCATATTAGATTACTCACTCTTCTCTTTTATCCGAGTTAGTGCACCATTGGCATCTACTCCTGTATGGGCACGGGAATTCAGCTCTTCTGAGGAGTTAATTACTGAATTTTGTAGAGAATGCAGAATTGTTCGTAAAGGTAGCCTGTCTGTTTTGTCATCTTTCTTCTTTGATCACCCTTCTTATCTGAAAAATTCCCCTTTTCCTTGCCTACCCATCTGATATTCGTAGTTTTAATTATTTAATGGATTTCAAAGATGTTCTTTGTTATACTAAAAACTGTATTAATTTTGCTAGATGCTGCAAGTGCACGGGTTTTTGATTTGTTAAATTAATGCTTACTTCATAGGTTTGGCTGGTGATTTGAAGAAAGCAATGAAAGATGGAAAGCCAATTATAATTGAGGTAAGGCTAATTTTCCATTTTTATGCAGGTTGTCAATTAGATTGCACCATCAAAACTTCCAGTCAACACTTATTTCTTTGCTGTTAATATCCGCCCATCTGCTAAGATTCTTACAAAACCATACATCAAATGGTCTTATGATGCGATATCATGGGGGAGTAACAGACAGTGAGCTGGACAATTCTTTTGGAATTTGATGCATGGCATGAACATATTTGATCTGCATATTAAAAATCTGGCACTCATTGCTAAATTACTCTCAAATTGTACCCCTTTTTAATTTAGGATGGGTGGGAGCCTGTGTTCTGCGCATGCATGTGTATCATAAATATTGTTCACATTACATTGGTTGGCTATATAGTTTTTCAAGAAATACAGTCCCATTATATATAAAAAATGGAACATTGACTGCATCTATTCATTGAAGCTTTTATTTTGTTAACGTTTGGGGTGTTTGCTATGGCTGTTATCATCCACAATCCTGTAAATGAAGTTTTGCTACAATAAGATGACCTCAGTAGGGAAAGATTGTGAGGATTTTGTAGAAGTGCGATACCATCAGAATGATTTTAATCTTTGATAAAAAAACTGTAAAATTGTTTTATCAGCCTCCTTGCGGTGCATTCCTTTTGGGGATTTTGAGAGGGGAATTCTTTGTTTGACCTTTAATGCCACGGGAGGGCCAATTTGTTTTTATTTTGTATCTCTTGCACTTTCTGCTATGGATGATGTCTTATCCTGCTCCTCTCTAATCAACGATATTTTCTTACTTATCAAAGAAAAGAAGATGATCGGAAACTAATCAATGTTGAAAAGATGAGTAATTATGCCTTTAGTTATTCTCTGGGGGAGCCAGAAAAAATTGTAGTTCTGACTGGCTATTGATGATGTTGCCTAAGTCGAGGAAGTGGAAGAGGGGACTGTGTGTTCAGATCTAGTGCAATTAGGTTGTGATTAAATCCAATTATTGAAAAATGACTGTTAAACTGACTTGATAATGCCCAAGCATTTTTAATGAAGAAACATGTTGTTAGATGTTGAGATTCTTGTTATAATATTGATTGGCATGGTAATGTCTCCGAGCACTCCTATCTGATCTGCAGTTGTTTCTGACAAATAATGATAGGGGATACATTTGGATCCAAGCATTTACTTGATGGATGAAGAAAATAAGTTACCAGCTAAAATGCCAGAAAAATCTGAGACAAACACTGTGTCAGTGAGTCTGGATGATGATCCTGCAAGACAGTTGGAAAATAATTCTGTCAGTGAAAAAAATACTGAAAATAGCAACTGCACTACGGGATATTTGACTTCAGAAGAAGGGAAATCTGTTAACCTGGTAAATAAAGTTGTGGATTCACAGGAATCTATAGATAAAGCTGGAAGCATTTCTGACAGTAAAGGTAATTATTTTTCTGGTTTTGATGACGAGTTCGATATTCTATTTAGTCTCTTCTAACTCATAAATTGTTTGATAACAAGTTTTGAATGCATGCATGAGTGACACGGGTGACAGTTTCCATTCCTGGATTTTTAGGTGAAACTATTAAGGATCTTGAGGGAGATAGAAAGACTTCTGTTAGCTTAAAATCTGGTCCTGAACCAATAATTATACCAATAGTTCTGAAGATGGCTGAATTTGACCACAAGGTTTGTGCTTCTATTCTTGCTGTGTCAAAAGTTTCTTCATATTCTTGATATAAACAGATGGAACTTGTTCCTATATCTGAATTATATCGTTCCACTTCCCTTCCCTCATTATTTACCAAATGGATGGTACTTATTCCTATATCGGAAATATATTTGTTCTAGTTCCCTTCCCTCATTATCTGTCACTTTCTGAAGGTTTCATATTTAGAGGGTGTTTGGCACAACTTTGCTTATGCTTTTATGTGCTTTTCAAACGTGCTTTTGATTTGAAAAAATATTAAATTAATGTTGTTTTTAGTGTTTTCTCATGGTTTCGATGTGCTGATGTCAAAAAAAAAAAAAAATCTGAAATTTTTTTATTTTGATGCATTTTTAAACGTAAAACTATTTAAAAAAGCACCCTGCACTACAATCCCAAACACCCAATCTTGCATCCTTATTATTGGTCCCTTCTATCAATCTTTTCTTCCCTTGTGCAGGCATTACTTGAGGAGTGGATCTCAACACGTTCATTTAGTGATAAATGCCCTGCTGAGGTATCAAAGACTGCTGAGTTATTATTGTCATTTGCCTACGTCAAACTTAGGCAATCAACCAAGTTTTAATAAGTTAACAGAGTTAAATATTAGCAAACAATCAATGAGACAATCCATGGTTAAACTTGGATTTCCAAATCAGAGGTTTTACATTGTCAGGTACATATCTGGGGATGGATGTGTGGGAATTTAGGGGATGTGGGAGGCTACCTCATTGATCACCAATACCTTAACAGGCCTGGCTGAAAATGTGGTAAATTAGTTTTAGTAGTAGAAGTAACATGGTTCTTCAATCAAATGCGAAAACAAAAACAGAATAATAAATCAAGCGATGGTCAATGACCCTGGTGAAGCACTTCCATTTTTTTAAAAAAATTTAAATATAAAAAGGCATTAGAAAATTCTGGCATGAAGGTTAGCAGGATGAAATCAATGAACAGTAATAAGATCAGGCATTGATGGAAAATACAGTAACTCCTGGATGTATTTGGTGAGTGGGAAAGTGGATCAAAAGCAGCAAATTGCAGTGTTGCCAAGTTCAAATAATTCTAGATTGGATTAAGATAGCAAATAATAACTTCTTGTTTGCTCGCTAACACTTTTGTTTTGCATAATCAATGGAAATTGGCCGGAAAACTCCTTATTCACTTCAACAAGTAAAAGTCTAGCTTCGTATTATTCCACTAACAAGCTTCTTGTTTCAACACTTTGCTTGCTATTGAAACAAACCTATAATATAAATTAAAAAGTTTTTACTTAGTGCAATATAAAGTTTGATGTTATATAGGTATTCCCAGAAATTGCTTTACTGTTATGTTTATGCTCTGGATGAATTCCTGGTAAAAACTTATTGCAGTATCAAAGAGAAATGTTTATTCCACTTTGCTGTGGTAAAATGTGAGGCAAGATTTTGTAGAAACAAGTTTTCAATTGATTTTCTTTTGTTCTGTATCGTTGTGTTGATTGTTCGCCAATTTCACAAAAGTTCAATCGATTGTCTTGTTTTTTTTTCTTTGTAAATAGTTTGTTGAACTGAATCAGAATATGTTCATATATGATTTTTATTTTCAGGACAAAGATAGGTCAATTACCAATTTGAAAATCATTCAGGACTATCTCATCTCGTTCAAGTCACAGGTTTGCTTCTTCATGTGTGTTTGTCAGTTGACAACATGCCATAGAGATTTGTAGTTTTTCTTCTTTATTAATAATTTGGAAATAATTGATTCTAAATATTAGAAACATTGTGATCAAAAGTTGGATTGAGATATTGATGAGAACAAGTTTTGCTTTGATGTCTTGTCTGTAGAGTTATTGTATTTTATTACATGACCAAGTGGCTAATTCGGATGTTAAAGTCAAAGAAATCAGGTACATATTTTGTCAAATTGCAAGATGAATATTATTGATGAAAAATGGGGGAACCTTTATTCATGGTATTATGTTATTGGGCTGGAGCAATATACGATTCATGGAATTGTCATGCTTGGGAAGTAACTTTTGATTTGGGCTGGAGAGCATTGGAGATGGTTGATTGAAATTGAAGTGAGCAGGCATAGGAACAGGGCTGACCGATTTATTTCAGTCACATGATAATTGATACTTCTTTTCTGTTTGAAAGATGGGTGTAAATCTATGATGTGGTTCAGATATGCTCTTCAAGCAAGTTTATTTATGCTTCAAAGGAAGAAATGAAGAAAATAATTAAACCATCACAGAAATAATAGGGCGGTGACTGTATTTTATTATTAGTGTTATGGGTTTCTGAAATGTCATTCTACCAGTTGAGTGAGATCATACTTCTCAAAGTCTAAACTAGGTGTTTCAAAGTATATGAGCACCATTTTCTTTTTTCTCCTAAAATACATTGCATTTTTCATGGAACAGGGTCTGACAGTTGCCAATATATCAGCCACAACATTCCCTCAAACACTGGATTGGCTGCATGGCTATCTTCTTCAGGTAAATTTTACTGATCAGTTTTGTATAATTCTGAGATGTGTTGACCACTGAACATGTTGTTCACCTGGAAAATTGGATGTGTTGGAGATTAACTAACTGTTCCGACATCACATTGCTGGTGTTCTCCCACATCAGCAAGGAATTTGAAAAGCTGCTGCCCTTGTGTGCGAGGCAGTTTATTTACTGCTTCATTATCCTCTGAAGAGTTTTCGTCTTCATCTTGCACATTTCATTCTTCATTCTTTCTGTTCTTTTTTCTCCTTAGTTCTCCAATGACACCTCCTGAAGAGGTAGCATTTTGCTAAAGATTATGGGTTAGGTTTGACAAAAATTAGGAAGTATTGGTCTTTGATTGATTTTCTCTTCCATTTCTTTCCAATTTTTTTGACCGTAAGAAATAGCATTGAAGCATCAGGTGTCAGTTTTGTTGCCTTGTTTTTGTTTCATTGAACATTAGAAAATGATCCCTCAACACTAGCAGTTGATTTTCTTCTAGTTTCTTCTTGACCTGCTTATCTAGTTTTTCTAAATCTCTTCTGCCCAATTGCTTTCACTATCCAGAGTATTGAGCAAGGCATTTCATCAGTGTCCAGTGAAAATGGTAGACAACCAGCTCAAAATTAGATTACCTGCGGATGTTAGCTTGAGCAGCTCAAAATTAGACAGGTATGAATGGTATATTTGTGGTTGATTCGAATGCATGCAGGTGTAAAAATGCAATGCATTTTCAAATGCATCTAATTGATTTTGAATGAAAAGAAGAGTCCTACCAAAAACAAATGACTGATCCTTGCCTAAATGCTGATTTAGTTGTCCAAGTTGCAAATCTGTCCCCGTGCAAAAATAAATAAACAAAAATATAAATATAAATATAAATAACATAAATAAAACCTGTCTGTCTTTGTTTGTACAAATGGGATATGCCTGTTTATTATCATCACGTCTTAAATGGTCATTCAGAATTCAGTTGCATGCTTTTGTCGAATAACACATGACCTATCTTTGCTGAATTCACTTTTGACTTTTGTTGCTCATACGATTGCCTTATAGTTTTGTGCGCATGACTAGCTCTTGCACATTACCTGGTCTGCACGAATGGCTTTTACCTGCGCAGCCTTAGTTTTGTCCTCTTACACACAGTATACACTCGATGCAGAATTTCGAGGAACAGTTAGTCGCTGAAAGCAACTATACAGATGCAGCAGCTGAAAGCAAATTGAAGAGCTTAGCGCAGAGACCTTCAACCCTTGTAAGATGTAAACTTATCGGGCTATGGGAAAGCTACTATCAGACCATGAAACTTCTTGTGATGGCAGCATTTGCAAGTTTTCGAAGCTGCCTCATGTGGTGGACCAAACTATTTTGAGGGTATTCCAGATCTTGGCTGCCCCGTATAAAACTGGACATGTGTCTAGTAAATTTTCCCGAATCTAAAGTTATGATTGTTTTGCTTCTGATGTTTCCAGACTTCTCCGTGATCTTTAATTTGTATATCTAGTTTATAAACATATTTGTAACACATTCCATGTCGTATTGCAATAAAAAATGTTTGCATTAAGCACACCGACAAAACCAGCATACACAGGCATTAAGATTATTAATAAGCATCAAATAGTTGATGCCGACAGGCTAATTTAGCCCGGTAAAGTGGATTAAAAACGATTCATGACAGGCAGAAAGTTTGTCTCATGACATGATAGTTCGTCTAATAAATACCGAACAAGTTGTATAACATTTTGTCACCGAGCTTTTCCCCTTCGTACCAAATGAATTATGACACGACCTCTGGCTCCCAAGTCAAGCATGCAAGCAATAAGAAGAAGCAACAGAAACCCCATTTTGTACCCCCACTTTGCAGTACAGGAACTAATAATCAAATCTCTAAATAAATAAATAAATAAATAAATAAATGCCTTGAGCAATGGGGAGACAGTATTCTCCCTCAGACCCAGCCTTCTCCCATCATAAAAATGAAATCATTCTTGCCTTAACGGTGGCATTTCATTTATTCAAGAGAATCTGTGTGTTTCCTTTACGTATCGTAGTTGATCACTCACTCTTAAATGCATCTGTCTTGTCGTCGATGTGATATAATGGTGGTGGAGAAACATGAATATGTCTCCCATTCCATAATATGATATTTGTGGAGTTCTTGCACTGATGGGATGCCAATCTTGTTTAGTCCTATTATTTTCTATTTGACTTTACTTTTATATTCTCTGTGGGTGCTAATATACAATTCCATATTCGTGTTTGATTGTCTACTCTATTTTAGTGTTATTCTGACGAAGATAACAGCCTCTCCATTTTCATCAATCCATTTTTTTTTAATTTTTTTTTGAAGGTATCTTGCTTTTCTTTCCCAAGTTTTCTTTAATCATAAATGCCTTGCTATTCTAAATTAAACTTCTAATCTTCTTGCCTGCTTATGGACCAAGAACAGATTTAATACACTAGTTTGTGGCCTCTAGCTGCTCTAAAGCATCCTGTTCAGTTAAGTGTTTTCTGAAACAATTTACACACAGATCACAATTCCATGCAACTGTTAGTTACATTCTTATGGCAGTTAATTCTTGTGGAATTTCAGAGATTTTAATTATGAGAACCATCTTTTTTTTTTCCCAGTCTGGTGTGGGAACGACTCTAAGAGCTACTTTTATAAGCTTCTATGGACATCTGGAAACTGTTCTTTGTTGCACTTATGCCAGTTTTGAAGGTGCTCCTGCTCACCGCTGTTGGCGTATTTCTTGCAATTGAGCGCGTGGGAATTTTGGGGGCAGATGCACGAAATCATTTGAACAATGTAAGTATTTGTTTGGTTCTGTTGCTTCTCTCTCTATCTGTTTATATATACACTAGAAAAAACAATGGAGCTTTTATTCGTCTGAGGGAAGATTTAGTTCATAAACTATGATTCTTGTCAGCAAGTTTTCTTAGGGATTTGGAACAGATAATTTACTCAACAATTTCCGTTGTAACAATTTTCTAAATGCCGAAATTAAGTCTTGAGAATCATACATGACAATAGCTTTATCCGATACAAGACAATTTCTTGAGGGCAGGACAAATTTTCATACTGTTCCAGATGAATGCTTGATTATTGCCTATGGTTGTCTAATGATTCGTTCTATTTTTTACGCGGCGTGTAGCATGAATAAAACCAGGATTTTTAAGCTCTAAAGTTACCGTCCAAAACTATAGAGAAATAGGGAAGACTGGTATTTATTTATTTATTTTTATATAAAGTTCGTAATTCAATAATCCTCTAAAAAAAGAGAGCCTACTATGCCGCTTGAATATATAAAAAAACGTTAAATCCTAATTAAACTGAAAGTTATAATCTTCTTAAACTTCCAGGACAAATTTAGGTATATTCATCGACTTGGATGAAGCTATCTTTTTTTACTTACGAGTAATATGACCTTTTAAAATATTATTAATAAAATTTCAACATGATTCAACTAGGAATGATTATTTTCGGTTCGATTTGGTTTTGATAAAAAAAGGTAAACAAACCGAATTTAAAAAAAAAACCGAAACCGAACTGAAATGGGTTCAAACCGACTAGTTTCGGTTTGGTTTGGTTTTTTGAATAAAAACTGGTTTGGTTCGGTTTTTTTCGGGTTTTTTCGATTTAGATTCGATTCGGTTTGGTTCGGTTTTTAAATGAATAAGTAGTTCAAATATAATAATTTTGATTTCCTATCAAGTACATGTTGACAAACATCCGAAAGTTCTGTCGCTGCATCTTCAACATTTTTTGTAGTTTGTTTTACCTTTGGATTTCTGATTGTGTCATTACTAAACTCTCCGAGGCTCGTTTCTGACTTCTTGACTTATTGGTATATTCCTAATGCAAACATCTTCTATTATTTTTGGTAAGGAAGAATTTTGTGGATATGTTAGTATTTCTACTTCTTTCACTTACTCTTTAATTTTCTAAATCATGGTTTCAGTCCCGCAATTAATCTTTTTTTCATGGAGAGTAATGCAATAGATGGTGTTTGATTGTACTCTTCAAATTTTTCTTCAAGGATTGCCCGATTAAAATGATTTCCTATCAAGTACATGTTTGATTAATGTTATTGTTATTGTCACTACTACGATGATGAAACAATTTATTCTGAAAAGACGATATTTTTTTATATTTTTTCTTTTTATTATTTTATGAGATTGAACATAAAGTAAATAATAATAATAATCTAATTACTTACCTATCCAGTATAAAATCTCTTCATAATTATATTACATAAACTCTAAAATTAAGGATTATCTCGAAACTTGTCATGAAGGAATTAAAAACTTACTAGTACAAGTTCTATATTCTAGAACTTCAAATCATTGTCCTTCGGCACCATAAAAAAGTATGTGTATAACAAGTTTTATTTTTTAATAACAAGAAATCTTTTTAAAATAAAAGTAAGCTTCCAACTCTAACAACTAGTTAATGAATTTTTTATTTGAAAAAATCCATCAAAAAAAGGAATTTCATCGAAAATAAAAATGTTTTTTAAAAAAGGTTAATTGCAAGTTAAGTCTCCAGTACTTCGCTTTTCATAAACACCATTATTCATATAAACATGATATCTATATGATTTTTTATAAATGGATCTAAGGTTTGGTTTGCTTCGAGATAAATCTCTAAACACATCCCTCTCCTCCTTTTGATCTCTATTTGTGCTCCCTATTCGTCAAACTAAATATTCCAAGCTATTAGATATTATTTTCATTGTTTGCTCTAAACAACCTAGCTTATGTGATTGGGTTCCTTATGGTGCCTCTTGAGCCCACATAGTATCCCATAAGGCTTTCAATCCTATATTACGAGGTGAGTTGCTACCGTAGATGTCCATCAAACATCTCAACCCACTCTAATACTAATTGACATGCGTATAACGTTAGTAAGAACTAAGGTTCTCATGTTCTAAGTTTATAGATTGGAACAATAAAGAAAACTCTAATATTTTCTGAAAATATTTGTAGTTTAATGATTTTCCAAAAAAAAAAGCATGCAATGCTATTTAAATACAAAAAAAATATCATAATTAGTAAAATTCTAATTAAACTGAGAGCCCCAATCTAAAGAAAAAGAGTCCAGCTATAGAAAGGAAAATAAAAAAAAATCTAGAGCAATACCTTTTGAGGAGCTGAATTTAAATATGTTTCTGAACTCAGATGAAGTTGTCTTCTTAAACTTAGTGGTAACAAGGTTTTTAGAATGTTTTGGTAAAATTTCAACTCGATCAACGGTTAAATCAAAACTTATAACCTGATTTTGATTTTGTTAGAAAGATTATTTGATGAGTCCAGACTTTTTATTAACCTTTTAGCTAGGACTTTTATTACACGCACAGCACCAGATTTAGACTTGTGTAATAACATTATTCATTTCAAGAATTGAAACTTTTTTTTTCTATGCCTGATACAAGGTGGGGGTAGAGGGGTGTGGTGAATACATTTTTTGCAGGTTTTCCTTGCTGTGTTGCTCTGATTGATGCATTGAACATTCTGAATTCCGTATATATGACTATAATGTGTATTTTTAAACTCAATTGTTGTGCAGCTTGTGTTTTATGCCCTGAATCCAGCACTTGTTGGGAGCAGCTTGGCAAAATTCGTAACATTAAGAAGCTTGCTTGAGCTGTGAGTTTCTCTGGCCAATTTTTTTTTTGGGGCTAGTTGCTTTCAGTGTGGCATTCTTTTTTTTCTTTCCTGCTAGTTTCTTAAATCCAACTTTGGTTGAATTATGCAGGTGGTTCATGCCACTAAATGTTCTCCTCACCTTTATCATCGGCTCAGTGCTTGGATGGTTGCTTATAAAAATTACCAACGCTCCTAAACGTATGCGGGGCATGATCTTGGGATCCTGTGCTGCAGGTAGGCTTTATTATATTTGGCTAGTTGATTGAAGGTATGTCTGCAGATCTTGAGTGTCCTTTCCAGTTTACATTTTCACAAAACATTGGTCTTCAAGAAACAACAAAGGTCTGAAAAAGCTAGTTCACTGGCATTGGGTACCAGTAGCATAGTCAGAATCTTCAGGTCTGATGAAATGCCATTTTACTGATGTGAATTTAAGATTCTGTTTCAGATGTTCTTCAATTTCATGGAGGTCATCTGCTTTGCTAATGAGTAAAGAAAAAGAAATGGTACAGAAAATAAAGAACACTCAATGCATGCATGAGGAGTCCGCCCGCAGTGCATTGAATGTGTGTCCACAATTAATGCAGCTGCTATAGGGAAAATGCCATGCATGTTTTCTACGATACTTCACAATTAGCCATCAGCCCACGCTCCCACGGACATGTGATTTTGTTATGAAATTAATATGATCAAAGGTGTGGTTAATTAAGACACATCATTAACATGAGAATTAAACTTAAACATTAATTAAATAATCAGAATTATTGAAAATCCATCTTATCAAAATCAAACAAATCATACAAATAACAACACGTACATTGGTCTCACTTGAATTCAAGGTGTATAGAGAAGAGCATTATTATTTAATTATTTCAATTGCTTGGTGAATTTTCGACGCCAAACATATTTTTAATTTATCATGATTGATCTGGGCTTCTATATTTTTAATTTATCATGCTAATTTTTTTTTATAAAAAAAATCCATATAATTATGTTGGGAACCTCTTCCACCCATTCTATAATTTATTAAACGTTTGAAGTTGGAGTTATGGTTGCTTTTCAAAGTACTTTTCACTTATAAATATATCAAAATAATATATTTTTTTTATTTTTTAAAAATTATTTTTAATATTAACGCATCAAAATAATCTAAAAACACTAAAAAATATTAATTTTAAAAAATTAATTTTTTTTAAAATACTTTTAAAATATAAAAACAAACAAATTTTAAATACTAGCACCGTCTTCCATAAGTACGGATGCTCGTGGAATAGGGGAGTAATTCTTGTAACCGTAAGAATAAAATCTTCAACTTCTTCACCTCAAACATTTATCATAGCTTATTAATATTCAACTCTTCATGCTATATATAGTTTATACATTACACGGTTTAATTTTATTTTGTCATTTAAATTTGCTTGAGAGGATTTGCATGTGTTTTCTAGTTATTTGCTAAGTCGATGCTGCGGGCTCATTTCTAAAATTTCTTTTTATTTAGTTATTTTATAATTAAAATAGATATTTGAATGAAATGTAATAATTTAAATCCCAGAAAAAAAATACATTTTGTTAGACGAAATTACCTTTTATTTTATCTTATTTATCTTTTTTTATTTGAATAATGTTTATTATTAGTAGGATATATGCTTTTTGAATGAAAAGTGATATTAGTTAAAATAAAGGCTTGTAAAAAATTTAGTCTAAGAAATATATATCTCTTCCATCTAAATTCTATTTCATTATTAATGCATTTTTTTTTGTTTTAACAAAAATATATATTTTTAATTAGAAGTATTAGTTTTTAAATAAAAACTTGTCATAATTTTAAAAATAAATTTTAATAAAATAATGTTTCGATGTTGTGTATGTTATTAAAAGGAAAAAAACTAATTGTTATAAAATTATATAAAAATAATTTTAAAAAATAAAAAAAAACTATTTCCATTAAATATTCACGAGCACATTCTTAAAATATTTTAACATATTAGGTATATAATAATTAAAAATTAATTGTTAATATAATTATAAAAATATATAACATTATTTAAAAATCATGACAAATTGAATAATAATTTAAATATTATTTCAATTACCTTATTTAAAGTGCATTTTGAATAAAATTAAAAAAAAAACAATTCTTTTTTAAAATGTAAAAAGTATAGAAAAAGGTCAACAAGTTAGGCCCATACATATGGCTTGCTTTTTTTTTTTTAGTTGTCTACCTTTTAAAAAAAATAAATTGATAATGTGTCATAATATTAGACAACGCATCATTTACTTATTCAAATTCTTACCATCAAATATTCAAGTTTTTAGATTTCAAAATCTATTTTTAACCAATATCAAAAGAAAAACTCTTATAAACATCATAAAAACCACATCAAACTCATTTCTAACCTTATCATAAAAAACTATTCAACAAGTTAAAAAATATAAAATATAAAATTAAACAAAAAAACTTTCTGAACCCCAATTTACTTCTTTTGTCAAGATAAAAGTTTCCAATCACCCTAATAAAATCCTCTAGGCAAGAAAAATCAAATGACACCAAGATTAACATTAGTTATAATCGAAATGTGGCAAACCGACATGTTTTTCTCTCTCCTTTTTTTTACGATGACTCTTTTCTTTGAAACTTAAGGACTAAAACATTAAATAAATAAAGTTTAGGATAAAAACATATATTGCAAAAACTACAGGGACCAAACACTCATGAACTGAATATTTATTAACCAAAATGATTTCTTTTCACTTGAAAATGAAAAAAGGATATGAATGTTTTTTTTGTTTTTAATTTGGTTGTTCTTTTTTTTTAATTATTTCTTATACTATAAATTTAAATTTAAATCATATTTTATTAACTAATTAGCCTCTAATTAAATTTTAAATGTTGTCAAACATCTTGAATTCATAAGAATACATTTATATAACTTAACATATAAAATATCAACAACATAAGACAACATGCAAGAATGAAATTGAGAAAAAAACATTTAAATGATGAATTTATTTTTTAAAACAAGCATTGTTCGCCCACAGTAACAAACAGTAAGAGAAATTATTTTAATGTTATTGCATAAATTTCACTTACCGTATCTCTGCTCATAAAAATTAATCCACACCAATCCATCAAGACCAATAAAGAGAAGGATAGATGCTTTCTATCTTCATTAGATTTCTGCGTTGATTAATAATAAAAGCATGCTACCTCACTAGTTTATTCCATAGTTATTAAACCCGGACCGGTCAAATGGATCGATCTGGAGATTGAATTAATCTGGGTTTGTCAAAAGACCGGCCGGTATAACGACCCAGCCAAACCCGATTGACCTGGCGGTCAACCCGGGCGAGACCCGGTATTTTTTTTTTTCAAATGTAGGATTTGAAACCCATTAGTATATATACTCTATGTTCCCAATAAAAAAGTTATGGTTTTTTAATGTGGGATAAAAAACTTTTTGGTTTAAATACTTCAACTTAAAAGGATAACATAATATCTTTTTAATGTGAGATTTGAAACCCATTAGTATATATACTCTATCTTTTCAAAAAAAAAATTATTTTTTTTCAATGTGAGATTTTGAAACCTATTAGTACATATATTCTATGTTCACAAGAAAAAAACTATGTTTTTTCAATATAATATTTGAAATCCATTAGTATATATATTTTATGTTCCACTAAAAAAAAGTTATGTTTTTTTAATGTAGGATAAAAAATTTTTTTGGTTTAAATATTTTAACTTAAAAGCTTAACATAATATCTTTTTAATGTGGGATAATTTTTTTTAAAATATTCTTTTAAACTTTATTATTTACAATATGTATACCTTATATTTACATGGATTTTTTTTAATTTTTTCATATAATATATTAAAATTTTAATTTTTTTTTTAATTTTTTCAAGTTGACCTAGTTGACCCATAAAACATGAGACCCGACATCTTAGCCATGTCAACTCCAAACCGGGTCTAATAACTATGGTTTATTCACATTTATAATATGTTAATTTGAACCTCACATCTATTAAACAATGATCAGACGTCCACGTGTCACCTCATAATTGAAACTAACTCAGCTTTACTGCTATAAGTGGATATTATATGATGATATGATAGGATGGATATCGATGTGAACAGGAAATCTGGGCGCCATTCCTCTCATACTGATCCCAGCTGTCTGCAAGGAAAAAGGAAGTCCATTTGGAGATTCTAATGCCTGTAACACGCGCGGTCTGGCATATGCTTCGCTCTCTATGGCTGTATGGCTACATTTTCTAACTTGAACTTGATTTAAAAATGGTGGTGGTAGGGAACTGGGATTCGTAAACCTCCTTCCAATCTTACTTTTATGTTTCAGATTGGTGCCATGTATCTATGGTCATATGTGTACCATATTGTGCGTGTATATTCATCAAGTAAGGATTCTGATGAACCCAAACTGGATGAATTGCCGGAGGGTGCGGAGTCTGCTGGAGAAACAACAGAAAACCTTCCAAAATGCCGCACAGCGCCCCTCCTCCCTTTAAAAGAGCCCTCGCTTGAAGAGGGTCATATGGAGCACTTGGAGCTTGATTGTGTAGTGCCACAGGAGAAGGCCAAGGTCATTTGAAATTTGAATATTTACCTTCATGTTTTCAGTGCTTTCTTATCTATTTCAATATATTGTTTCATGTTCATTATGAGCACATTTTCGTTCTGAAGGTAAATAAAATGTTCTTTGAGAGAAATCTTCATCCTACCTGTCAATATTTCTTGACAGGAGCCATTTCCGAGTAACGTTAAGCAGGGCTTTCAGAAGGTTATAAAGAAACTCAACTTGAGGAGATTGTTTTCGCCTATAATTTACGGAGCGGTATGCTAATCTGCGCTTTGTACATGCCTGGTTTATTCTTGAACAGCATTGATCTTTGAAGAACATTTATGGAGACATTTTCGTGAAGCAGGCATTGATAAGCAGCTTGCGGATTTTTTTTTCTACAGTTTCTTGGTCACGTTAAAAAATCTTGAAATTTTCTACACTAAAGTATAAAATGCCAGATTGACACCCTTTACTGCTTCATTTTTATAGATTGTTGGATTTATTATCGGTGTCGTCCCCCCGTTCCAAAAGGCCTTTATTGGTGACAATGCCCCTCTTCATGTGGTCGAAGACTCTGCGTACTTTCTCGGGTCAGTATCCGATTTTGATGATACGAAGATTCCCAAGCAACCAAAAATGTTATGTTAGTTTCATTTTCAGCTACCTAACAAGTTTCCCCTGGCATTCCTTTCATGTTTGCAGGGAGTCAGCCATTCCATCTGTCACTTTGATCATGGGAGCAAATCTTCTGGAGGGTAAGCGTGATCGTTTTGATTTTTTTCAAGATCCTTCCTTCTTTCACAAGTTGAATTGTTGAGAGATGGAAATAATGATCACCATTGATGTCCTTAGGTTTGAAAGGGTCAAAGGTGCCAGTCATGGTGATTATCGGTATAGTAGCAGTCCGGTATATTATCTTGCCGATTTCGGGAGCTCTTATCATTAAATATGCAATCCGTTTTGGCTTGTTGCACTCTGACCCACTGTATCGGTTTGTTCTTCTGCTTCAATTTGCACTTCCTCCAGCAATCGGCATAGGTCTCTGTTAATTATGATTAGTGAATTATATGCCTTACTGCTACAAGATCCACGCCAAGCTCCACCATGTTCATGTGTTTTGGTATTAACTCGATTTGTTTCTCTCTTGTTGTTTTGGCCTTGACTTGGCAGGTACGATGACCCAGTTGTTTGGAGCTGGCCAAACCGAATGCTCTGTGATCATGCTATACACCTATTCCTTGGCCACCATTTCACTAACACTTTGGTCAGCATTCTTCATCTGGTTTGTCAGATAATTGCCACCTGCCTCTTTGATCTCTTCCGACATGATGATCAGTCAATGCATTATCAGTTAGCAGAGTTGCTTCATTAGTTTTCTGCAAATACGCACTTAAATAAAGAGATTACGCACTGTATCTCAAGGTTTTGAAACACGACAATATCAAAATTTGCTGCATGTATATTATACAAATGCAATAAGAAAAACAATCCTTGTACTTTTAATTATCGTTTTCATGAGTATTTTAGTACTCTTTTCCTCTTTCTTTTTTTAATTTATTTAAATTGAGATTTAATAAAATCTTAATTAATACATAATGCTATATTTTTTTGTGCCCTCACCAAACCTCCAAAGCACATGAAGTACAAATTGCCACTTTTAACCCATGGAGGTAATACTGGCATTGTGCGATCATAAATCCCACGCTATAAACTCAAAGGCAACCGTGTAAGTTTTTCAACTCACGTTAATTTCTCCAAGCAATTCTTTTTTAAACTTTCCTCACTTTCAAAGAGCGCCCATACACAACATTATATATATATATATGCTCCTTTTATCCCAAACATTTTAATTTCCACAAAATTTAAAAAATTAAAATTAATTGTCATCTCATTTGTTTTTAGATTAATTTTCAATGTCATTCTTTATTTGAATATAAATAAGAGAGCACGGTTGGATTAAAAAAATCAAAGTAAAATGAGTTATGATTAAAGATATTAAAAAAATAAAGAAGTTAATATTTGTTTTTAATAATATATGATAATTTTGGTACACATTATCAAAATGAAGTGTGCACAGACCCTTTAGAATATTGTAGGATGGGTTTTGCGTCTACTTCTAGCTTTGTTACAAGCACGCCACATGGAGGTCAAATGTTTTCTAATATATATACATATATATATATATATATATATATATATATATATATATATATATATATATATATGAAAAATTAAGGCTATAATGATTTTAATAAACTTTGTGTTAATTTTATTAATATCCCACTCAAGATATGAAATATAAATAACTTATATAAAAGAAAAAGAAATTTTTTTTGTGAAGCTCAAAGCCGAATAGATTAATATCAAATGATAAAATAAAAAAATAAAAAATAATTTTTTTTTAAAAAATCCGAGTTAACTAAAATTAACTTGACTAATCAATTATCGGTGATGTAAGATTGAGTTTAAAAAAATTAGATTTTCAAAAAAAAACCTAACAAAAAAAATTAAAATTAAAAAAAAACTAAAGCTAACTAGGGTTAAATTTAGTAACATGCCATTGGGATAACCTCAACGGTGTACAGTATATATGCCTTGTTTCATGGTTAGTGGCAACAAAGAACAGCTCACAATGAGCAAAACCAACCGGCTTCAAAATAAAAAGGAAAACAATTGGTCCACCTCTGAACCGGCGAGCCCTTAGAAAAATCGTGATTGGGAGCGCTGAATTCAGCCATTTAACACACAGAAAAATGGTCTCCTTAGGATATAATTATTTTGGCAATATTTCTACTCCTCGGAAAAAATTGCGGACTCCCACCGATGATATGCTCATGGGTAATAGGACGGCATGCGTTAAGTTTAAATAATTATTTTGGCAAAAAACTTGCAGACTCCCACCGTCACCGATGATATGCTCATGAGTAATAGGATGGCATGCGTTAAGTTTGACTTTTACCGGGAAATGGTCTCCTTAGAATAATTATTTTGGCAATATTTCTACTCCTTAGGCAAGGTTATGATTAATAAATTCAAATACGGGGGAGTTATGATAAACGATAAATATCTCATAAAACCCATCTCAACAGCAAATCTATTGACCCATCAACCCTGACCGCGATCTGAAAATATATATATTTATTATTATTTGAAGGAGTCTTCTTGAAAAAACAAAAGACATTAAACATGGATCTGCGTAAGCATGCCGATCGACAGGCAGACTAATTATTCGGAACCAGCAGCCTTCATTTCGAGCTGCTGAGACACAGTACGCATGGTTGGTCGAGATTGAGGGTCAACACATATACATAAACGAGCAAGAGTTATGATACAGGACAATAGATCAACAGCTTTTCGTTCTGCAGGAGGTGAGAGACGGGGATCTGACGCATCTTCGAAGTGGATTTCTTGATTAGCAGATGAATGTAGATAGGAAATGAGGTCCCCTGGATGCTTTCCCATCAGAACTTCGAATGCCAACACCCCAAAGCTATAAACATCAGATTTCTCATTCACTTCCATTGTGTAAGCAAGCTCTGCAACAGTTAATAGAGGACCATGAAAACTTTTAGCACTATGTTTGCAAACAAACGTAATTACAGCCAAACACCATAAAAATATATTTCTTTTCTCACCTGGAGCAACATATCCATAGGTGCCTGCAATTGCTGTCCAATTTGATGAATCAGGCTTCAGAAACCTTGCCGTGCCAAAATCAGAAACATGAGCCTCAAGTTCAGAGTTCAGTAAGACATTCTTGCTTGATATGTCTCGATGAACTATAGGTGGAACACAATCATGATGCATATAAGATAAAGCATGAGCTATGCCCTTAACAACCGCTATCCTTTTTCCCCAATCCAACTCCCTGGCTCCTTCTTCATCGCTTAGCATGCCAGCCAAACTACCCCTCTCCAAAAATTCATAAATCAAGAATGTGTGCTTTCCTTGAGAACAAAATCCATGGAGTTTCACTATGTTGCGATGGCGTAATTCTGTTAAAGCTTCAACCTCATTGCTAAAGCTTTTTGTAGTCTCAATCTCTTCGTCTTGAACCAGATAATTCAGCCTTTTCACTGCAAACACTTGACCATCTGACATTTCTGCTTTATAAACCTTTCCGGTTCCTCCCTCCCCAATGCAGTACTTGTCATCAAAGTTCTTTGTAGCTTCAATGATGTCTCCGTACGCAATTTTCCCTTTAAAAAACCATATCGGTAAGGGAATTTCCCTCGTTGATCTGCTTTCACGTGTTGAGACATTTCTGGAGTTCCGACGGTGGAGAAATGCAATAATACCAACCAATGCGAGTGAAAGAAACAAGGCACTTGTTATCGAAGCAACAATAATAACAAGTTTGCTTTTTTTATCCCCCCCACCCTTTTCATTGGCTCTAGTGGTGCAGCGTCTCAAACCCTTAACTTCACCACACAAGTCTCTATTGTTACTATATGAATTCGGATCAACTAAATGAAAGATGCTGCTATCAGGAAGTGGACCTTCTAAATTGTTGTATGAAAAGTTGACAGCAACCAAGCTCAACATGTTGCTGAGAGATGCAGGAATTGAACCACTGAGATTATTGTGGGACAAGTTCAGCTGCGCCAAACTTGTAAGCTTTGCGAGCTGAGAGGGTATCCCTCCAGAAAGCAAATTATAGCCCAAATCTAGCAAGTCGTGTAAACCTACAAGATTTCCGATTTGATAGGGGATTGTCCCATTTAACCTATTCCTGCCCAAGCTTAAAAATCGAAGTTTAGAGCATTCTCCAATTTGATATGGAATTGGCCCGCTTAGCATGTTCACAGAGAGGTCTAGATTCTCCAAGCTGGACAGGCCGTCAATTCCCACTGGCACCTGTCCTGAAAGCATGTTATCTTTCAGATTTAGAACCAACAGGTTGGACAATTTTCCAAGTTGTGCTGGCAACTCTCCAAAAATTTGATTTGAAGAGAGGTCAATCACTCTTAGTTGGTTTAGCAGAACAACCTCATCAGGGATTTTACCACCAAGCAAATTTCCAGCGACTCTCAGAACAGTCAGTTTCTTGCACTCTCCCCATTTGGGTGACAGCTCGCCTCTTACCCTGTTGAAACTTAGGTCAATATAAGTGAGGTTTGGATACACTCCAAAATCTTGTTCTAGAAACCCCGATAGTTGGTTGTGTTCAAGCCTAACTCTATATAAGGTGTGGCAATTTTTTAGGCTTACCGGGATTGGACCAGAGAAATTGTTAAAGGCGGCGCTGAAGTTGACAAGCTTTCCGCCTTGGCACACTTGCTGCGGCAAATGGCCTGTGAAGTTATTCTCGGCCAGGTGTAGAACAGTTAATGATGAAAGGTTGCCTAATTCTGCAGGCACGAAACCAGACAACTGGTTCGTGAGCAAGCGCAAGTCAGTTAACTTGCTCAAAGTACCTATGTTTGGTGGGATGTTTCCTGAAAGAAGATTGTTGGAAAGCCGTAGAACGGTCAACTCACTCGAGTTACCTAAAGATGAAGGGATAGGTCCGTGAAAACGATTCTCATCTAGAGCTAGAAGGGACAGAAATTTACAATTTCCTAT
>Ga0325400_1000871_pt1 | contig 23791 bp, 14 predicted proteins | sample PopdelMetagenome_2_FD_205662 | JGI IMG/M metagenome (GOLD analysis project Ga0325400, IMG submission 205662) | Populus deltoides microbial communities from Bellville, Georgia, United States - Xylem-PdKOR-R1 | ecosystem: Host-associated > Plants > Phyllosphere > Stem > Wood/Secondary xylem...
TGTGGTTTATTACTTGTAGTTATTATTACTAAATGGCTTGGAGAGTAGAGTAGGTATATTTATTTCAGGGACCATTAGCCTGCAGAATCTTCTGTACATGGATAAAACTAATGGTTCTCATAACAGTGCTGCCACCCCTCTCTCTCTCTCTCTCTCTCTCTGCTTATATGATGTCTGAACCTCTCTGATGCTGCTGCAGGTAAGCTGCCTGGCAGCTCTTGTCTCTGACAAAACTACGGAAACCCATAAACTAAAAGAAGAGAGCGCATTAAAAAGACTGTAAAAAACAATAGAGAAAAAAGTAATAATTTTTTCTTTACAATCAAGGCCAGAGAGGAGTTGGTGTCTGAAGCCAATGCCTGCACTGAGAAGGTTGTACGGTTTGAGCTTTTACTGCTACTAACTCCTTTTCCTTTTCTGTACCTTTGCCTCACACCCCAGTGCAACCCCCCCCCCCCAATTTGACCTTTTTCGATTTGGGAAATTGAGAAAACGAGAGGTGAGGGAGAGGGAGAGAGAGAGAGGGAGGGAGAGAGAGATTCAGGTTAGGGCAGGAGGGGGGGGTCCTTTTGGGTTCTGATAAAACTGAAATCCTCTCTCTCGTTTTCTCTTTCTTCCCCCCCTTTTTTTTTTGTTTTTTTGCTTTACGAGAAAAAAGATGTGTATATTTTAATTTCATTTGGTTCAAATGGTCATCCCTCATCAAGCTAACATGTTATAGTTTGTTCGTCTTTTTCAAAACAAGCCAGTTTCTGTAGTGTAAGACATCTTTATGACGTGACTCAGACTCCCCCACTGGCTTTACTTTTTTTCCCTTTTTGGTTAGTGTCCAATTCATCACTCCTTCAGCCCTCTGCTTAAACACAGTGAGACTTCAGCAACCTAATTATGCCGTAATCACAAACCAAAACCAAATCCAGAAAGATGCACGAGAGCATACATAGTTCATCACATCACATGGATAAGAGTTCTTGCTTCGGTCTTCCGGGATCTAATCTCCATCGTGTACTTGTTGTGCCAGAATTTTCCAAATAAATAAGATTCCTACCAGCAAAACAACTGCTGCTTAATGGGAGTTAATTGCAGCATTGTTTATGTACACACCCAGATAATAGTATATCTGTCCCTCCCTCTTGAAAGAAAAGATGTGGTTTATCTACAAGCAAGCTTAGTGTAAAATATGAGTGGAAACTCAGGGCATTTAATTCCCTGGAACTATTCTTGTATTGTAAGTTTAGCAGTGGCAGGAAGTTGTACAAAAGTAAAGGATGCACTACTCTGACACTTCTGGTGTAATTTCCTGCCAGACCCAAACACATGCAAAATACCCTTTTTTTAGCACAGAAGCCCCACTTGGAACAGAACATCTCCCCAGGTGTGTTTGCAGAATTAAATTCTCTTTCAAGTTTCACTGAGCATGCACGCCTAATAGCATTATTTCGCTGACATCCCAAAACCATTTGACTCCGAAGTCTTTCTTTCATCATCAATAGCTTTGGTTTATTCTTGATAAAAACAAATCTCTGCAGCAAATAATGCAACCAGAAGGCAAACTAATTGGTATGGCGTCCATCAGGACCATAATATTTAATCCCTTTATTTTAAAAAACCTGGAAGCAGAATTACATTCAAATGAGACTTTCATGGGCAGATATTTCATTTATGAAAAGGCTTCCATAGAAATTCTACTAGAAATCGAGGATGAGGAAGCTTTGTTTGTTCTATGGCTTCTTACACGAGGAAGTTATCAGGGTGCATGCGTATGTGTGTGAACTATATGGAGTTGTGTATTAAAAAAACAAATTAATTGCTTAAGCTGGCTCAGCTATGAAACCCACGCCTGGAAAATATTCGATTTCTATCTTAGGATATAATAAACAGAGATATGAAGGATAAGATGGAGTTTTTATCTTTATCTCATAGATAATTGATTTTTTTATCACCTTAAAAAGAAGGGATAAAGGGGAATTTTTTTCTACATAAAAATCCTTTTAAATATTTTATAATTTCAATCTCAATCATGACATTCAAATCTAGACCAATGATTTATTTACGTTAATGAAAACTAGAAAATATGTAAGTAAAAATTATTAAAAAGATATGAGAAATATATGCAAGAGAAAAAAGAGAGAAAGAAAATATTAACTCGATCAAATTACTGAATAAAATTTTCATATCTTTCAGGTAACCTGTTCATTAGTAAAAAATATAAAGATTTTTCAAGAATAGACTAATTATTCCAAGCAACTTACTTGTTGGTGAAAAATATAGAGATTTTTTTAGAATGGTCTAATTGTTTCAGACAACTTGTCCATTAATGAAAAATACAAAGATTTTTTGAAAGTGGTCTAATTATTTTAGGTGATCTGTCCGTTGGTGAAAAATACAAAGATTTTTTATGAATGATCTAATTGTTTCAGGTGACCTGCTTGTTGATAAAAAATACGAAGATAAATTGTGAAGGTGGTCTAATTAATGTTCTAGACGACCTACCCGTTGGTGAAAAAAAACATGAAACTTTTTTTAATTTTGATCTCATTGTAATAAATGACCTATCTAAATAACAGAAAATATACAGATTTGTTTTTAATATTGATCTCCTGGTCCAAAATTTCTCAAAAGTGAAAAATTTTCAAAAGTATTTTTTATTTTTGACCATTTCAAGGTGGCCTTCCTTTTCATGGATCCTAGCGGGGATTTCTCTTATGAACTTTTGCACAACACATTAGTTCAATATTTTTGAGTTAGATGATATGCATGCATCTTTACCTGATTTGAAATATAGGCCCCCATTTCTTCTCAGTCTTCTTTGTTGCTTGATTGATGAGGTCTTATTATTTCTGATTTGAGTCCTCTTGGTCGTTTGGCTTTTAGCCCACTCGAGTTGGTCCATGTAGATCTTTTTTGGAATGTTTCCAATTTTACCTAGCTTAGCCTTTATGGTACCCATCGTGACCCATTTACTTGGCGGAAATTCTCTATCTCGTTGATCAATTTGAGAAGATCATTCATTTCTTCTTTGTCTCACTACTAAAAACATTCAATGTTACATGTTGAATGGGTCAAACTGCCTTTTGTAAACAAAAAATGCCCCCTTGTTGTAAAAAATGTTCCTTTTTTTTACTGTTACCTTGAAGGGATCAATTCACCTTCTAAGTACAATATTACCCCATTGTACTGGCTATTACCCCTAAGTGTGCTCTATTAGTGACCCAGACAAATAATGGTTTTAAGTAAAACCTTCTTTCATTTCTTTTTTTTTTTTGTTTCAGTCAGGAAATATTTGTCTAGAATGAATCTTGAAATCTTGATCTTATATTTTAAAAACAAAAATTATTTCAATGTGAGTTTAAAACAATTTGTTTTTGAAATCTTGCAACTCCCTAGTTATTTTTTTTCTTGGAAAGGAGATGATTTTTTCTTGTGTCAACAATATTGCCATTAGTGAAGGTACATTATGAGGTGACCTTCTATTTTTGTGGGTTTCAAAGCAAAGGGCTCGAGAAAAAACTCGAGGTTTTGTTTAAGAAAAAATTATTTCTTTTTAAACCCTCATTTTATTAACATGAATAATAATGAGTAGCTTGTTCTCGATATCATGACTCTTATGAAAATATACTTTTTGCATTTTAAGAGCAACATTTATTGTTTCAGGTTGCTTGATTAGAAAGGACATTTATAGGAATGTAATGTAGGTTGTGGTTCTTGACTATGAAAAAAAAAAAAAGGATTTATAAAGCTCAAAAAATATTTCAAGGTTTCAAAGACTTAGGATCACTATCATCAGTTTGACTCTTTATGTCTTTCAATTGTTTTCTTTTGCTGCTTTTCTTTGTTTTGGTCGGGGAATACTCATTTATTTTTCACTCTCACTTTTCTTTTGATTTGGGTATGCCCCCAGCTTTTGAGTTTCTTAGGCTCTTTTGCCTTTTTGGTTTTCTCACGGCTTTTTCATCATTATTGATCGTAGAAATTTCACTTGCTCTAGTGTGAAGTGTGATTCTAGTCGGGATTTCTTATGAAAGAAAATTTATTTAGCCTCAAGAGAAGACTGACACGATCAAAAGATTAATGTCTTATCCCAAATGCAGGAGCGTCGAAGTAATAGATAACCTGGTAAGACCGAGGTCGAACCACAAGGAGGTGAACTATATAAATTACAAATAATAAAATGATATTGATGTTGAAGAGAACTTTGAGATGTGATAATAATGAAAAGATTAAACAAGGATAAAATAATTGTCAATGTTAGAGGATCCACTAATAGTATTAGAAATAAGTAAAGTATAAACTCATTATAAATTATTAACATGATCATATTAATTATCTTATTTTTGTAACACTATACTTATGAATATAATCAAGCATTAATGTTGCTAACTTATGTTAACAACAAATCAAGTTCCTTTCATAGCACAGGTGTCGGTTATACCATACAGTTGGCTATGAACGAATCAAGTATTTGTTGTACCAAGGAATGTTCAACACAAATCTAGATTAACCATTTAACAAGTAAGGTATTATGAATTGGTAGGATAAAAAGATAAGACATGTTAATGGCAAGTGTTCTTAGATATAAGCATTAAAGTCCATGTTGAATTTATATTATACTTACTCTAACACCATTAGTGAAACCTTTTCACCTTGACATGATAAACTTAGCTAAACATAATGAAGAAGAAGAACATAAATAGACAAGATAAGAACATAGTTAATTAAGTATAGTAAAGGAAAATAAAAAACATAAACAAGAAACTATTATAACATTAAATAAAACTTGAACATTACAAAGAGAGAAAGCAATAAAATGATCTTGATCTGAAAACCAAGATGCCTAAATGCATGGAAAATGTCTCATTTTATAGACTAAAATTCAGAACTATTGATTTGATAACTAATTGTTGAGTGGGTGGTCACCTCTTGACTTGGTAACAACCTTATCTTTTTGTTTGCAGACAACGTCATTGCTAACATCAGAATTTGAACATATAGTATTCATGAAATTTCTGGGAAATTATCTCAGCTTTCCAACAAAAAAGAATGAGGTCATTTGGACTTCTAGAACTTAAGATATGAGATGAACACTAAACAATGTCTGGGCTGCAGGACAGATTCCAACTTCTCTGTTATTGCTATAATTTGAACTTGCAAATAGTCTTTTTGAATCTTGGACTCTTCATGAAAGTTTTAGGCCTATGTCTTAACTTTCCATAAATATAAACCAGACCTAAATCCAAGTTCTACAGCTTCAGTTATGATCCAATAACTGAATGGTGTTCTAGTTTGGACTGAACCAACATCTTTTTTCTAAGTTTAGCCCTCTCTTTGTCTTCTTAATTTCAGTAGTTAAACTCATAAATCAATCCTTTGATTTATGTGATAGGCTTGCATTTAAGATGAATATTTACCATAAATTAAAGGTATCTTATATTATTAGACATGTTATTATAAAACATACTCTAGTTGAGGAGTTATTGATACTTCAAGTGCAAAATGATATAAAACCTTGATAAAAATGCACTTTTAAGTACTAATCAAAGACCGTAAGGGATAATAAAAATGACATTTCCTCATTTTAAACGCTAGTACTTAAGATCAATAAACTTTGATCTCGTCCAGTGTGATGGTTTGGACTTTGCAAAAAGATGCATTTCATGAGTTCATGAGCAATGAATCCACTACATACCATTATGCATACATTTAAAACACCTAGCTTAAGAGTCATGATGTGGGAGGTGACTGTTCATCTTTCTATTCATATACTTTGGTTTAGAATTTAATGAAGGAGTTGCTTGATTCATTTGTCATTCTACAAATGGAATGTTAAAATGTTGTTTTAAATAAACATTAAATCATTTCTGAAATAAAAAAAAAGCAAGTTTAATTTTTTAAAATTCCACCGAGCGAAAAGATTTTGGTAAAAAAAAATGAATTGAGTATGTGAGATCATGCAAGGCTGTAAAAGTGTATTTGTAAGTTCTTATAGGGAACCTCTTTCAAAATTTATAAAATTAAATAATGTTTGATTGTAAATTAAAGGAAGAGACACAATTGAAGGACAAACTCATTATTTCATTGAAACTTTAAAAAATAGGCTTAACAACAAAAACCTTAAGTCAACATCTTGATCTATGATTACTAGCAAAGTAATACATAAAAAGGCTAAACACTTAGTAATCATTTATTAGAATTTTTTAGAATCTCCCAATTGTTCCTTTCCTACGAAATCCTCAACATGAGCTCATTTTCAATAGTCAGTTGGGGTTATATGTAGATCATTCTTGGCCTAATAACATTGTAGCTTCATCTTCAAAATGATTGATTTCTAGGGATCGATGTGGAGAAGTTAGCTACATGAGGGGTAAATGTCTTTATTTTGATAGTTTTTTTTCTTGCCTTTATAACCACCTTCTATATTGTAAACCTCAATTTACTTCTTTTTTTCTAGCAAAACCTTTCTCCTCAGTCGAGTCAGCAATCTTTCCTAACCAGATGACTTGTTTAATCCTCTCAGCTATAACAATCAGGTCAGAAAAATGTTGTGCAGAGCTTCCAACCAAGTATTCAAAGTACAAGTTTTTGAAAGTGTTAGAAAATAAATTGATTATCTCTTTTTTCAACAAAAGAGGATTAACCTTTGTAGCTGCCTCACGCCACCTTTGAGCATATTCTCTTATGGTGTTGTCCTTCTTCATAACTTGCAAGCTTGACCTATCAAGGCTCACGTCCATATTGAACTTATATTATCTAATGAAGGCATCAACCAAATCCTTTCACTTTTTCACCTTAGTATTGTCCAACCACATATATCAAGTGAGGATAACGTCAATCAAGCTATCTTGAAAAAAGTGAATCATCAGTTTCTCATCATAAATCATCTCATCCATTTTGTTGTAGTATGTTTTAAGATGAGTTATAGGGCATTAAGTTCTAGTATATTTGATAAATTCTGGCACTCTAAACTTTTTAGAAATGACCACGTTGGGCATTAAACACATCTCAACAGCCTTTATAGGATCATATAGGTTAGTTCTCGCAACTGTCATCATCTTTTCCTCTAGGGCAACTAATTTTTCTAGACCATCTTCTTTTACCATCTTGTTCTTTTGAAATTCCTTCACTATAAAGTCAATGGTATATAACATTTTTATGGGATATGCTGGTTGAGCAAATTAGAAATACGTAACCTGTTGAAATTCAGGTGGCACCTCATTTGCCCATAAATTCCATGGATTCAAGGAGTTATAGGCATTTGTAGAGGTTGAGTTGTAAATATTGCTTCTCTGGATTTAGATCCCAAGGCATGTTTGAGTAGACTAGTAAACCTTACGACTTCTTTTTTAAAACTTTCCAACTCTTTTTGGTGTTGGGCTTTAACTGGGCTCTTTGTTCTAGATATGTTTTTTTCTCAAACGAGTGTTATAGATGTGTTTCAATGGAAAACTTATATCTCAACCTGCTAAATAAAAACCATGCAATTATGTAAAATTATTGTTGTTATCACAAGAAAAATGCATATTAAATGTGGACTCGCCTTTCACAGGGTGACAATGGTCGTTTATTCATGGATTTTGGGAACCTGATGTCATCATCATGCTAATAAGGGGATCCTTGTCTAGTCTTGCATAAGTTTAAGCTTTTGATAAGCCTTTTAGCTTTCAATTCAAACCAATTCCTTTTGTCAACTGTAACAACTCAGACTCTTGTATCCTATGTGACGACCGTTTGTCACCCAACAATCTTGGAATTCAAGATGCCACATGTTAGGCTTGTCATAATGAGATTACACAGGGTACAACTTAATAGGTAGGTTTTAGTCGTTAAGTACATTAAGGGGTAGGTTACTATCTAGTTTCAAAGGGTATCTCGCATGCTTAATGATCATCCTTAAAAAGTAGATACAAGGCTTATAAGGAGCACGGAGATAGAGGCCCTGAATAATATCATATCGACATACTAACCACTTTCAAGTAAATAATCACACAAAAGTTGGATGGTTTCACAAGTCTTGCTCAGGTTAAAGTCATTAGGGGTACCGTTACTTCCTCACCTATCGTAAATTTTAAGGTGTATGCTCTTAAAGTGATTTATGACAATAGGGATGCGTGCTAAAACAGTAAAAAGCAATAACCACATAAAAACAACATAACAAATATTATAACAATTGACAAACAAAAGGTAAAGCTTAGTCCAATAAGGTCTCCAATGGAGTCGTCATTATATTGCACCCAACATTGTGGTGACCTTTAAAATTTTTAAGAAAAAGAACAGATATTTGATTTCTTGTTCTTAAAGGGAAAAAAGTATAGTTTAAGGAGTCGTCACCTAATATAATGGTAACTATGAACCCTAACTAGTCAATAGAGATTCTATAGTATGAGACTGATTACGCGAAAAGAAAGATATTATCACCCATTAAGTGTGATACCTGACGTAGGCTGCATTGATGGTTTTGTCTTAAATTGTTAAGTGTTTATTTTGATTTTATTTTCATGGTCTGCTTATAATATTCTTAACTCTGGTGCTAGTGAATATTCGACTACGAATACTTCCAACTTTGGCGTTGGTAAATATTACGTAACAAAAAAAGTGGTATTCTTGACTCTGGCACTAGTGAATAAATTAGTAAAATTTGGATTGAAAAGCAAAACATATCTTTTTATTTTTTTTAAGATATATATCACATACTAAATTCACATTTCACAATAAAAGTCTACAATCCAAATACTCAATGAAGTAAAAAAAATACGAGGGACCCACAAATAAATCTAAAAGGATCCTCGATTTTTTTCAAAATTTTCTGATATTTAAAAAGGCCTGTTTGGCTAGATATTAAAATAATTAAGAGTGAAATTAAAAGGAAATGGTATAAAGGTGTGTTTTGTCAAACACACTTTTGGTCCAAAGAAAATTAGGTCGGATGGGCCTGAAGCCCAGGCCCAGCCCGGTCTCAACAGTTTCCATTTTTATACATATTGTTTATGGGCTGGATCTAGCCCAGCCGTACAGGCTGGGCTTGATCCAGTCGGCCTAGCTTGGTCATTGGCCTGACCTAATGACCAAGCTGACCATTATCAGCAGGCGTGTGTAAATTGTTCATGAACATTTGCTACAGGAATAAGGTAATTAAAAAGAATATCAGGGGAAATGAAAGGCTTACCTAGTGTAGCTGAAGGCGAGGCTGAGGATGATACTTTTTTTGGCTGATCGGGTGGCGCTGGAGACTAGTGCGGAGGAACAAGACTCCTCTAGCTAATCTTCTATCTCTCTTGATTTCCTCTCTCCTTTTTCTCTTTTCTTTCTCTTTGGTATTTGTTCTCTGGTTTTTTTTTTTTTTTTTTGCTAGTTCAACACTCTACTGTGGGGGAAGGTTAGTGTTCTGTTGTTGGAGTTTTGAAAGAAAACTATATTTGGTTAGAAAAGTCAAGTGTGTTGCGCTATAATCCTTCTTATTTCTTAAAAAAAAACATTTATTTAAGAGATCTTTTGAGCAAGATCGCTCTCTTAGAAGGGATAACAACCGTAGGGAAAGTTAGAAAAGGTCGATCAGGAAATGTATGAGATACCCTAAAATACATACTACTCTATTAAACATTACCCTCACTAAAGTCTTCACAACCATCCAGGGTAAAGACTTTGTTCAATATGCTCAACTCATGAGATCACCACCTAGTAGTTTGACATCCAAGAAGTATTATACATTCACATGACAAAAAAAGAATAGTGTTATGTTTTGAACAAAGGAATCAAAAGATAGACAATTAAAGGTTATCTTCGATAGTTCTTGAAGCGGGACTTCTATCCTACAAAAACAAGGAAGAGCTCAGCCAATCTATACAATCGGTATCTTAAATTAATGTGATCTTGGGTGACATATTGTTAGGGGGTGATTCCAATACAAGGAAAAGAAAGTATGAAAAACAAGTCTTTACAAGTGCTTATTTTTAGAACTAATAACACATGAGCCTATCATCTTCAACCTAGAAGATGGAGAAGGAAAAACTTTTCTATATAAGGATGCCTTGATCATCTTTGCAATTCTTTTCAACCATCGAGTACATCGAGTATAGGTGGATAATGAAAGTGCAGTCAACATCCTTTCCCGTGAAATGGTGAAACAGATAGGGATATCTCATCAAGACTAACCCCAGTAAAGACTCTCTTCATTAGGATAGAAGGCTCAGGCTTATTGCTAAAGGGTGCCCTAGAGATCCTAGTCAGTATTGGCACACCCTCTAAGTGTGTCTTCCTCAAACAAACTTTCATGGATATTGCTATATACTTGGCCTACAACACGATTCTAGGTGGACCTCTTTTACATTAGATCAATGATGTCATCAGCACCAAGTATTTAACACTACAATTATCAACTCAGAAAAGAGTGACCACGGTGCAAGGGAATCAAGTAACCTTAAGGTAATGTGTCTCTACTTGTCTGAAGGGAAAAAAAACCCCAGTACTAGACCAGTAAAGGTCTTTAAAACAAAAGTTAGAGGTTAGAACCAAAGCTACTGAGGAATTGAGGGATGTCCCTCTAGGAAAAAATGAATAAGTAGTCATGAAAGCGGGTTTCACCCTGACACCAACAAAATAACAGTCACTAAAGATGCTCCTCCATATCCAAAGATATAATTTTACAACGAGCACCTCTAACATACCAGGAATCAATCCTAAAACTATCCCTTATTAATTGAAGTTAGACCTAATTGTTCATTTGATTCTCTAGAAGAAGAGAAATTTAAGGGGTGAAAAAAAGAAAGCAATAACATATGAGATGGATAAACTCTTGGCTGTTAGCTTTATCAAGGAAGTGATATACCGTACTTGGCTAGCAACTGTAGTAATGGTCAAGAAAAGAAATGACAAATGACAGATGTGTGTGGATTTCATAGATTTGAACAAAGCTTGTCTAAAAGATAGTTATCCTCTCCCTAAGATTGACCATTTGGTTGACTCCACCGCAAGTTTTGAGTATTTAAGCTTCTTGAATGGCAATTATGAATATCACTAAATCCACACACACCCACATGAGGAAAAAAACAACCTTCATAACTAAAAAAGAAATATTTTGTTACAGAGCTATTTCATTTGAGCTTAAGAATGTTGGAGCCACTTATCAACGGATGGTAAATAAAATACTGAAGAACCTACTTGGGAGGATTATGGAGGGATATGTTAGTGACATGTTGGTGAAGAGAATGACCTTTGAGAAACATCTCCTGGACCTAAAATAAGTTTTTTATGTACAAAGTCGCCATCAAATGAAACTTAATCCTTCTAAGTGTGTCTTTATCATTAAATGAGAAAAGTTTTTGAGTTTTGTAGTAAGTAGTAAGGGAATCAAGCCTAACCTAGAAAAGATTCATATCATATTAGGCATGGCTCCTCCTCGGTCAATAAAGGAGGTTCAATGTCTCACAAGGAGATTGGTTGATCCTAATTAATTTATAACTCATCTAGAAAAATGTAATTCTTCAAGACTAAGGAACATAGTCAACTTTGAGTGGACTTCAGATTATCAAAAAGCCTTTAAGGAGATAAAAATTCATCTTTTATCTCGCAATATATTGTCTCAACCAAAGAAGAATGAAAATGTTACAGAATAACTTAGAAGACATCTATTGGTGAAACTTTATTTCTTCTCACCTATGGGACGAAAGCCATGATCCCAACCGAGATTGATGTTCAAGTCACATGGTAGTTTATTATACATCAAAGGCAATGAACAAGGCTTTAGAACTAGTCTAAATTTCTTAAAATAATCTCGTCTAACTACAACAATTAGAAATGAAGCCTATCAATATAGAACTACTCGGTAGCATAATGCTAATGTCAAGAATAGAAAATTCAAGATTAGAGATTTGGTCCTTAAAAAATTAGAGGCTATAGGCAATAGAGAAAGTAGGGGTAAGCTAGCTCCAAAATAAGATGGTCATTTTAAAGTCATAAGAGTAATAAAGACGAACACCTATCATCTACAAGATATGAAAGGAAATAATGTCTCTCACGTATGATATTCTCATCATTTAAGATTGTATTATAGTTAAAAAAAAAATGTAAATTTGTCTTATTCAAAATAACTATGTTTTTATATTCTCCTGGTAATGCCTATAAGCCTCTCGAACAATCTCCAAGTAATGGATATGTAATCTTCTTAAAGCAACACCCTCACAATCTCCAAGGAAGAGGTATATGTTCTCTCTAAAAAAACATGTCCACACTCTCCAAAGAATGAGCGTGAAACCTTTTTAATGTAATAACACCATTTTCCAATGCAGTTCTAACATGTCATGTTCTGCTAACAATGCCCCAAGACATTTATCCTCCTATGGATGAAAATTTTCAATATTTTTAATTATATATTATCTCATTCAGATTACAAACCTCATGTGTTTGGAAACGCAGTGCAAATCACATTCCTTTAAATTTTGAATTTTTTTTGCTTAAAATAAAAAAAAAATTATATTTTCAAATCATTTTGATATGCTAATGTCAAAAATAATATTTTAATTTATTTTTAAACAAAAAATACTTTAAATCATTATTATAATCACAATTCCAAACACACCCAAAACAATAAAGTCCACAAACAACCCCCAAGTCAAGCCGTCCTATATTCACAAGGTTGCCATTTAATTCTTGCAAATCAGTTGGCACTCAGGCGGGTAATATCAAGTTAGAGTTATTTTCGTGGAGCATTATAAAGGCAAAACAAGCACCCACTTGATAACGATACAGTTAACCTAAAATTCTAAATTTTGACTCCATAATTAGCCACAGCTGCCAAAGTGGACTGGTTCACATAATCCTTGGAGTATCACATCACCTATATAGAGTACAAGTACAAACACTAGTAAGAGTGTTTGGAATTATTATTCAAAATGATTTTTCATATATATATTTTTTTTATTAACACATTAAAACCATAAAAAAAAACAACTAAAATAGTATCAATTTAATATTTATTCAAACCAAAAACACTTAAAAAACATTTAAAAACAGAAACAGAAGCTATGTCTAACACCCTCCAAAGTGTACGCAGTTGGCTGCATTAACAAATCAACCCTAAGACTGTCTAGATTGATGGGTAGGAGGGTGGATGGTAAAATGGAAGAATGAAAAGAAGGTGAAAGAGTTATTGTAAACTAATTGTTTTTTGTTTAGCTATCAAGAAAGAGAAAAGACGAGAATTATCCATTCAAATTAAAAGCATTGAAAATCACAAGAGCGCAGAAGAAAGACAGTCAAACCGCCCAAACCACCAGGAGGATTACAAGATTACAAATAAAGGATCCTTCCTTTAGCTCTCCATCCTTCTTGCAGAAGTGAACATCCAATCTCTTTCCCCTCGCCCCTCCTTCCCCCAATCTCTCCTGACAAACACACCCTAAGGATAAAAAGAGAAGGAGATTCCACTTCTCACATCAAGAAAATTTGTACAGCAATAAATACCATTATATTGTATATTGTACACTAAATTTTGCCTATTACCATAACCCCTGTAGTCCGTCCATGGGCGGGCTAACTTCCAGCCCCCTTTGCCCAGGTGCTAAACCTCTGGGCATTCTAGTCTTCTTGGTGTATTGGGACTATTATCAGTTGAGCATTGGTCAAGCATCATAAATATCCTGAGCTTGCGTTCAACTTATAATAGATTAATATAGTTACAAATCAACCTTCGCATAACAGAACTATTCCTTCTGGAAAAACGAAAGAACAAGATCTGTATGTACAGAGAAGAGCTGTGTATCCACGAAATGCTGCTTGACACAATGGAGGAAAAAAAGAAACATTAGTATGGCACCTCTTCTATCCTTAGTTTTACCCAATCAACAGCAAAATACAACTTTGACACTCATAACTAACGAAAAATTAACCCCAGTGGCAAAGTTAATTTCCAGAAAAACCATCAAGCATGACAATGAAAGTATTATATCTCTTGGCACCCAAGCCCAATATCCCACAAAAAAAAATTGATGTTCAAGAAACAAACCTTCATAAATGGTCGATCACGACTAAGGAATGAATCTATGAAACTCTCCTTTAAGAGCAATGATACCTATATATGGAATGAAGGACAAGCTTACAGCATTAGAAGTAGCCGAAGGTCATATCAAAAGACAACATAAGCAAGTCCTATCAAAACAAGGTGACCTGAACAGAGTCAACCTAAACATTTTTACTTAAAGCAGTGTGAGTTCATACTTGCACTTGAGAGCCCAAGACACCAATAATATGACATTTAAAATATCATGCAAAGCAAAACGTCCTACAATCCATTCAAGGGAGAAAAGAAGAATAAAAATTTAAGGTTACTTCAGCACTCTTCCTGCAGGATGATAGAATCTTCAGATGATATTCTTTCTATGGGCCCTTAAACAGGTTAGGGATCTATATAAACATTCAGGTTCAGTTAAATCTCGGTCGTACGATTTATTTCCATATTTTACTAAGCTTTAAATAAAAGTAAACCAGTACAATTTGGCACTCTCAAAAATATACATCTATCTGTTCATCCACTTTTGCACAATTTATATTATATCTGATGAGGTTAATCTTTTATTGCAACCATTTACCCAGATATCAAGGCTCAAGCAGAGAAATTTGTCAAACCATCCTTTTCATCTGACTTTTAGAGTTCTCTCATTTTTATTTCAAAATCACCTAGTTAAAGCATTTTCTTCTGAATACTAGGTTTTACCATGCAAGAGGACAGAACCCTAAATGTTTGGCATCAAACAACCAAAATGTGCAGTCACAAAATAGCAATAGTCATAACAGTAAACAAACACAAACCTTGTCATTATTGGATTGTACATTTGTTATTGTATGAGAACGCAGGTTAGAGCAAAGCGAATCCAAGTAAGATCTTAAAACCCTTAGAAAACCCTTGGCAGCCTCAACCTGTAGAAAATAGAAATACACAAACAAAATTAGCAAAATGAGTTTCATGACATTTCCCCAACTTCTATAATGAGGCAAGAAATCTTTCAAAGTGATGATCCAGGAATATCAGAGTTTATTAATTAATCCTTTCAAATACACCATCTTTGTCAAGATTAGAATGGAGAAAGGCAGTAAAATATCTGATCCACACACCAAATGGTTGAATTTATTCTGTGATCAGAAAAATCAGTTAGCACAGGGTATGGAGGTCAATGAAATGCTGGTGAAAATCTTGTATAATATATATCACAAAGACTACTGGCCTGCCTCTTGGTACAGGGACACGATGAAATCTCTAAAGACAGTCATCCATCAGAGTTTTTTTTTTTAATTATCACAATCAGTGCTGCCACATTCACCACCAAATGCAATCTCAACAATTAAGTTTCACTAATATGATCAGAAAATTAACTGGTGATGGCAAAGCTCTATAGAGCCATAGTCATCATCTTTGCAAAGGAAAGTAAAAAATTCATGTGATGGCTATATGTGATCTCACTATGCTAAAAGACTCTTTGTCAAGATTTCAAATACAATGACAAGCAATATATGCAACTATAGTTTTACTTGTCTCCAGCAAATTCTTTTGATCAAAGAAAAAACAAAACTAGTAGCGCTTCCATTTTAAGGTCATGGGGAAAGGTGATGGTCAAGGAGAAGCACACCTGCACATCTGTACACTCATACACTGGCCTCTTTCTGGCCAAATAGCTTTCTCCAACAAGCTTAGAATGATAAGGACTTAGGGATGATAACAGCTCCCTGTGTTTTGGCAGTTGTGGTATCGCTGGTGACTTCACCTATTACATCAAGCAATAGGACATATACTGGATCATTTGTCTCAGCTTGTAAACTATTTGGGGCATAAAATTATCAGTTCCCAGAATTAAGACAATTCAAATGGCTGAAAATGAATAGCAAACCTGGTTCTTGTTAGCATCAACCAAAATGACGTTGCTTAATTTTGATTGTACTTCACTGGTTTTGTTCTTAACACCAACCTACAAGTGTTAATGTGAAGTGGCCAAACCTAACAAGTCAGTACCAATATTAGAAAGAAAAGTAAGATCATAAAAGTGAGATTATATAAAATTCAATTATCTGATATGACATTATACATAAATAATCAAGAGTATACAGAATTTGTAACCACAAGAATTTGATCAAATTATTTGATTTTAAGCTGTTCACTTGAATGAGACATTGGGACAACACAAGTACGCACATATGAAATGCAGAATCCACATAACACAGGCAGTTCATTCCAAGGAAATAGAAATCTAGCACTTGAGGATAATGAGGCTGGAATCTGTATACTCACAATGTATGGAACAGGAGCATCCAAAAACTCCAGCATGTCATCTGGTAAAATCTGAAAATTTGAGCAGATAATTACTAATCCAAGATACAGTTAATAAGACAAATATTATCTCCTCAATAAAACAGACACAGACAAGACAACAGGAAATCTTACTGGCATTAACAAGCTTTGCCACCGATAGGGACGAATGAGAGGGACAATTGACAAAACTGAAGCAGACAAGATTCCCTGTGTAACAAAGTATTTGACATCAATACAACTCAAAATGTATTTGATGGCATATAACAAGAGGAATTATTTCAAGTTCTTTATAATTTCATGGATTCTGTATTTATAATTATTTAGGAAGTTTTCTAGTTATGATATTTGTAATATTAGATTTTATTATTATTATTATTATTATTATTATTATTATTATTATTATTAGAACTTTTATGTTAGTAGGATTTTATTTCCTATTTTAGTTGGGAATGCATAGGTATCCATTGCATTAAGGAGAATTTTATTTTCACTTTCAGAGGTGGGAATCTTGTTTCTTGATTTTTGTGGATTCAAGAACTAGTTTCTTGGGTTGCGTTTGATTAGTGTCATAAGATAGAAGGGACAAAAACATGTTTGGTTGGAAGGATAAAGAAAAGACATAAAATATATATGTATCTAAGACAGTTTTGGAGTGAATTTCTGTCCTTTCAAAGGGAAGACAGGACCTGTCCCCACTATCTCCGTCTCTTCTGCCTCGATACAGTAACCAAACGCTACCTTGAGGATTCAAGAAATATGTTGTGGAATCAAGGGTTGCCTAACAGACTATGGCAAATCAAGACCATCAGTAACTCATCCATGCATCTGACCAGGCTAGTCCTCAGCCTGTGTTCAGACCTTAGTTTTCTTCTCAGTATTTTATCGTTAGCTGACCTTCTACTTCAACTTCTACCCTTGTCCTACATCAGTACTATACCATCCACAAAAATTTAATTGCTTAAGAAACTAATCAGTTCATTGTCTGAAGGATATGGAAGGAACCTAACTTGAACATTTGTGCAACAAATGAGGAGCTTTCAGATTCAGCTAAGCTGTTCTTCAGCATCCAATAATTTTCCATGCTTAGGCATTTAACTATGAAAAACCCAGAATCCAATACAGATGAGAGTAGTTCTAGGCACTATTTGCTCCAGGGAGCGCAGCTAGCAAGTAAACAGAGCCAAGCTCTTCAAGCTGGTGCCAGATCAGTTAAAAAAAAAAAAATACACCCCTCAACCTTTAGAAGGAAAATGAAAATCCAACAAGATTGCAAAAGATTGTCAACCTGACATGAAGGGTACATACATACCAAATTAGAACACACAACCACAATCTGCTTCTCTAGCAGGGCTCCCGCAAACATTGTCAAGATCTGCGTGCATGGAGATTAGAACTCATATTTTGGTTTTATATAGATATCTAAGACGGTAATACAATAACTATATACATTCTAATCACTACATAACAACATAATCAATGTTAAACTAGCCAAGCCAATAGGCAACCTAAAAAAGAACAGTTATAAGAAATAACAATTCCAAAACTCCAGAAAAGGCATACATGCTCAAGTCGCAAGGATCCGCATATGCATGAAATGGCCCAAGTTGATAATGCAGTGGCTTCCTCCTCTGCAGAGAGTGCACTGCGTGCCTGATTAAGACAAACAGCAATAACATGAACTAGCCTAAAAATAAGTACAGCTGATAATTTAAGTTAGGAAAGTCATCCTACAAAGCCATCATTCTATCACTGTATCTACCTCTGCAAACTCCAGACTTGTGCTGCATGATCTCAAATCAATAGTTGAGCCATTAACATGTAAAACAGCTTCATCAGGTCTACGATATTCTAAAGGATGAAGATGCTCCAAAGGCTGAAATCTAAGAGTGGAACCCCTAGCAGGGCAATGCAGCCGGTAATATTCACACAGTAACTGCAATGATCCATGATTGTTTGCCTGCAAAATAGAGGACACTTGACACCTTTCAGTAGTTGTCAGTACACCAGTATATTGAACTTAAAACATGTACAGAGCTACATCTAATACAAAACAGACGCGGACCTTAGCCCATTCCAGAATATCAATGTGATCACTGGAATCTTCTTGCCCGGAAAAAGATGCCTCTTCGGTCTCCATATCATCAACATCACTCCTAAAGTTTCTATCCTCACTGGGAGAACCCTGGAAGCTGCATAAAAAGGCATTTTTTACTGATTTGGTAATAATTTCATCTTCACCCATACAATGATAGTTACCTATATAAATGCTGAGCAAGTATAAAAGCTAATTTGATGAAGCATGGATCATATTATGCAAATGAATAACCTCATGACATGTAGCTAAGAGAATTATTTATTGGAGACACCAAAGAACACCATGATATATGTACCTGGAGGAAGATTCAGAGCTTTCATACTGACAATGGCGGAGGAGTGGCCGAATAGCATTTGGTAATCGTCTTTCTTGTGCTTGCTTGTTCGATGGAAAATCATCAACATCACAATCTTCTAAGTTTACTCTACCAGGTTCACCTTTGGCTGAAACCATCTCGTTTTCAGAATAAATAGGAACAGCATCATCATTGACACCTTTCTTCAAAGAATGAATATGCTCCTCAAGAATTTGAGGCTCCACGTGACTCTTTTCATCAGCAAAACCTCCAGGTGTAGAATCCCTTAAGCTGGATTGGGATATTTCTGTCATTCCATCTGGTATGTCCTCTGCAGCTCTATAATTCATTGATACACCATCTAAATTGTCACCTAAATCTTCTTCCTTGCAATAACCCTCTGAGGATTCCAAGTCTAAAAAGCCTATATTTTTTGTTAATCGCTCCAACCTTTCTTCTGTGAAGATGCTACAAAAACAGTGATGAAAAATGAGATTTGTGCATTAAGCATCAGAAGCTAATCAAGTTTGATGTCTTACATTTGTAGAACAACTGCCAAAATATGCAGTCTAATGGCCTGCCTTTGCTAAACACTATAATCTCTCAGTTAATTAACTATACATTGATAACTAGGTAACAGGATTATATTAATCATATATAACTGTAAACCCACCTGCTCAATAAACCAAAATGTAATTCAAAAAATGGAAGCCTTGAGAGAATGCAGTAACATCTGTACGTGGTGAGCATGTAACGGCTCAAAGATGAGCGGGAAGACTGTTTATCTGAAACCATGGAAAGCAATCCAGAGGGTTTTTGCACAATTTCTTCAACTAACACACAACACCCATACAATGTTGAATCATCAGCAACCTAGGGGGAAAAAATAAAAAGTTCAAAGATAAAAATCAAACTTCAATTACCACCAGAACAAAAGAATTAAATAAGATGAAGAAGATTGGAGGTAACAGAAAGCATAGAAAGTTGTTGACCATGTAAAACATAAAATTACCTCCAGGGCATGGACTATCATAGTGTTAAAATTCACACAGGGCATCTCACATAGGAAATCATCTCAATCAAAGGATAAGTATATCAAAGAAGAGAAAAGAGTGGCATGATATTTTGAAGGTTACCTGTAATCGAAATACAAATGACAGGTCACTTTGTTTAAGGTGCTCCTGCAAAATAACCACCAGAATAATTGAGATGCATCTATGAAGCATTTAAACTCACAGAGAGAGTGTGTGGAACATATGCTTCTGTAACAGAAAAATTAATCTAAAGTTACATGCAGGCTTGAAGATTTTTTTGAATAATGAGGCTTCAAGATGGCTAATACCAAACAACAAGATTAGCTGTCATGATCCAGAGAACCTCCAATAGTTTATTATTTTTTATCAAGCTGGTTCTAATGATGGAACAATATTATTCTAGGCCTGTACTTAGATGTTATTGAAATTAGCATGAGTAATACCACTTTGAGAATAATAAAGTGTTCAAGCATGCCAACAGGAGAATAAAGTATTCGCTTTCTACTTATCCACAGGCAAAACCCATTAAGACTAGATGTGTTAAAAATCAAAGCTTAAAAATGGTTTAACAATTAAGAAGATTTTAATTTTAAAGGAATCATACAAGCTATAAATTATCAGCTGATAAATGATTGCTGCATAGGTACCGTACCTGCCCAAGAAGAATTTCATTCAACTCGCTCATGGAAGGAGTTCTCTCAACTGCATGAACCTAGAATTGCACCTACAAAAGTTAGAAAATGTCCACTGAAGGGCATATAGAGTTTATTAAAGGGTAAAAAAAGGAAGAGAAACAAAAATACCATGGAAAAATCACCCAAACAACGGCTCTACAAATGTATGCATGATATAACGTTTTTACCAAGTTCCAAAACTCAACTCAGCTAAGACTAAACCCGGAAATAACAGAATTGGCGTTCAACAATTACTGAAGTCATATTAGTTGTTTTTTTTCTAGTATGAATAACAGTGAATCACCCAGGTTCACATCCATAAACAGTGGCCCAGTGAAAACATGCATTCACTATGGTTTGGTTCTCTTAAACAAGCAAATAACTATGAGGGCTAGGCTCATCCTTCAACAAGAGCAAGGTCAAAGCCATGGTCTCCTCCCACATATTGGGAGCTTATAATTTCATATGCTTGTACACTCCCCAATAAGAATTCTTTTCATCCTGAACTCAAGGTATTACTTTGCTGTGCATTGAAGAAACAGAAATCCAAAGTTAAATGTAAAAAACTTCACAAGGGGACAAAATGGAAATTGGCACAGTCCAATTGCCAGATACATGAATTCAAACTCTCAGACGACTTCACATTCTACATTTTCATCTTAATCTTTCAATTTATATAAGAACTAACAAGAAAAGAATCAAAGGATATGGGAAAGAATTGTTTATATGGCCTTTTACAACAAAATGTAATAGGTCAGATGTCCATTCAAGAAAATGATATCAAGGTTCGAGCTGTTATAACATTGATTGAGCACAGAACTCCATGAACTTCAATAATTCCTCAAAAAGTTTACTCTAAAACTGTTGAACAGTTTGATCTGACTGCATTAGGTTCTGCCAATTGGAACCTAGAACATACATCAAAGACTAATCCCAAAACCTCGTTTCAGTTAAACAGTTCATGGGTTGACCTTGACTTTATTGATTGACATTCACAAGTTTCCATGGACATCATGAACTAAATCTTCAAGCTATCAAGTAAGAAAATGTCTGACTGATAATTCATGAATCTGCAAGATGGAAACTATTCGTATGACCATCAGATATCCACATCCAAGAAAGGCAAAGGTCCATAACAAATTAGAATATGCACTCTCAGTCAGAACATATGAACTGATCAATTATTAAAAATGACATGAAATAAACTAAGCAAGCATATATACAACCTCCAGGCCTCCAGGGAAGCAAAATGATACAAGATCTTTGTATTTAAGTGGCAGCTGTTTTTCTGGAGGATAAACAAACAAAACCTGGAAGTAGAAAAAACAAAAAACCATGACCATGCTTAAAAAGCAATTTCCAAACTTAAAATTTCACGCTGTTTGAAACAAATATCCTCACCTGGGGCTCAAGAATGGGTTCTATACGTGACTGATTTTGACAACCAAGTGCACCTTGCAATATCCCAGAACCTTCGGACTTTCTGGGACCATATTGCCTCTGGAGTGCTTGAAGATCACAATTAGGGTGAAGTCCAACAACTACCATGCTCTCTATAAGCCTCGATGGCGCCTTTAAAGGCCTATGATCCTGCACAGTTAAATAGAAAAGATGTCAGGAAACCGCTACAAATTTAAATTCCAATTTCTTCAACTATTCATCAAGAGTCGTAATAGAAACAAATGTCGCAAGGATGATGGAGCATCAAATGACTAAAGTATAGACCTCAATCCAAAAAAAGCTGCAGTTGTACTAAATAACAAAAAGAAGCCACCATGAGATGAAAAATATACAAAAACATTTAGACGAGCATTGCAAATAGCTTAAACATGAAATAATCCACTTCAACGAAATAGCATACCAAGTACTGTAACTGAAATTTTGCCCACTGACGTTTTTGGCTGGTAAGAACTTCTGGATTATAAGTTCCACTTTTCACTTCTGGCGGGGGAGAAGAAAACCCTTTTAGCATTCTGCTAAAATGGCGCTGTAGCTTCTGGAATTGGCTATCACCATGATCATCCTTGGATGAAAATACCACAGATGGCCTTGGCGATGGCACAGTGGTGGCTGCGTCTGCAACAGCTTTCGCAACATCTTCTGTTGTCTGCAAAAACAATGAAGTCCTCCAACCAGGACTACCAGTGTCTTCATTCTTCGCCATCTTCTCAAATTCCCTCTACTTCCAAATTGCACAGTAAAATAAATCAAGCTCTTAGAGAGTAAAAATTAGCAGAAATCTCAAAGCAAATTCTACTTCTTTTTTAACAAATAAAGATTGAAAAACTTTAAAGATTACTCAATATCTACTACAGATTAATCAGCATAGAAACTGAATACCAGACTTGTCAGTCACAGAAAGCTGTTTAAATCAAACAGAAAGAAAAAAAAAGGAATTTGTTTTGCTACCGTAAAAAAAAAAGTTGATCAATTGAAGCATATAACAAACAAATAATCATAGATGCTCATCACCGAGTCTACAAAGAAACAAACACCCAAAATCATCATCGAACAGAGAAAATCGTTCAATAATAATAGCATAGAAATTAAACAAAACAAAATCAAAACTCATATTTACCTTTATTAAATTAAGAGATTGGAAGAAATAAACAGAGAGACAACTTCAGGCGGCTACAAGAAACAAAGTTGGGTTTTTTTTTCTATTTCCTTTATTAAATTAAGAGATGGATAGAAGAACTTCAGGCGGCTATAGCAGGCTAAGTTTGATTAATCGATAGTTAATGAAAGGGATATTTGATTTCAATTTGTTGGTAGAGGAAGAAGGAAATTAAAATGGAATAAACAAGAAGCCCTTTTCCTCTCTTCTTTTCCTCGTGTGCGTCGATATCATAATTTCCAAACAAAAGCAACGGTGCTCAGCTTCTACTGTTTTTTTTTTTTTTCTCTCTCTCTACTCCTATTATTTAGATATACAATCATTAACATATTATTATTTTATTAATAAGCTATTTATCAGTGGTAATATTAAGTAAATTGTTTTTGTTTGTTTGGTAAATAAGCATCCAATGACAGAGTATCGTACAGAGTCACCTCTCTTTTTTTTCTTTTTCAATTAATATATAAATCGAGAGATGATGCTGTCCGATATATCAATTGAAATAAAAATCGGGATTATAATTGCCCCGCACATTTCGACCCTTAGAAAATGTTTGGGATTATTTTTTAAAATAATTTTTATTTAAAAATATATTAAAAACGCGTTTGGAGTCTTTCGTAAAATAGTGTCGAATAAAATAATCATAGAAACGGCAACTTGATAGTTTACACTTAGGTAGGGTAAGGTACACAGTAGGCACTTGGCCTCTTGTTGATGAGAACAAAGAGCTTTATGTTTTTTTCTTTTTTCTTTCTTCTTTTTTGTTGGTTTCCTCCTCCGATTATGGT
>Ga0325400_1000872_pt1 | contig 23783 bp, 26 predicted proteins | sample PopdelMetagenome_2_FD_205662 | JGI IMG/M metagenome (GOLD analysis project Ga0325400, IMG submission 205662) | Populus deltoides microbial communities from Bellville, Georgia, United States - Xylem-PdKOR-R1 | ecosystem: Host-associated > Plants > Phyllosphere > Stem > Wood/Secondary xylem...
CCTGACTTACGGGCCGGCTAAAGTAGACTTTGCTTAATAAATATGAAACCTATCCTATTTTTACTATTATGACTAAAAAGCGGACAATTTTGGTCGCGGAGGATGATGCTTTTTTTCGTCGAATATTAACGTATCAGTTAACTAAATCTGGCTATAACGTACTAGCAGCCCGCGACGGTCGCGAAGCAATTGACTGGCTGCACCAAGATCAGACCCGGCCTGATCTGGTCCTATCCGACTTACTAATGCCCCATTATAGTGGTATCGACGTACTGGCAGCGATTAAAACATTACCCTACAAAGTGCCCGTCATTCTGATGTCGCAGGCCGAACGGCTGATTGCGCAGGAAGGAGTTAACATAGCTTCGCCGACTGCTTTCCTGGCGAAACCTTTTACCATGGATGAGTTAGTTGCCAGCGTGCAGAAAGTTTTGCTGGATTTCTACATGGACGGGCAAGACTTGACCGTCAAGTAAACCTCAGGTACTGAAAATAGTCTTGGCTACAACGTTTATTTAACACTGGCGGTGAGCGGATGCCAGCGATTCAGCCAGTAAGTAAGCAGTGTATTGATGCTGGCCAAATACCCTGAAGGCCGGCGGGATAAACTATCGATCGTGTTGTAAGCCCGCTTATAATAGATCAGCTTTTCATCCATCAAGCGGGTGATTGACATTGTATGGTGAGGACGCACAAGACCAACCTCAATCAAAGTAGCTAAGTGGTTCCTTGCTTCTTCTTCGGTTGATGTATACGTAAACGTAGTACTTGTACCGTTATAGTGAATAGCTAAATAATTCTGCATACACTTAACATTCATAAGAGCCTCGCTTCAACTAAGGATTTTACAACTAATCCTTGCCATAGTTAAACATAGTTTTACTCTAAAGCAAATAAACAGACCGTTTATTTAAATTTTCTGATCGTAGAGCATAAAGTTCTAAGTAAACGGCCCACAACTTACCGAATGGTGAGATTCGACAGCAAAACCGATCCAGCTTTACGATGACAAAGCGGCTAAATTCAGCTACTTTTTTAAACAGTAAGCTGCTTGTACTAATTTTGCTCTATTAACGACGCCCAAAATTAGTGACAGACTTACTGTCTTACTTCTGATCCAACGAATGGAGACCTTGTATTCCCTCTTGCAAACCATGCAGGCCAGCGGTGCCTCAACAAAAACCGGCTATCAGATTGAATCTCTTCAGGAGAATCCCCCCCTCGATGCATACGACGATTATTCGTATGATTTAACTTTAAAAAACGTCACCTCCGAATTAATCATGAAGATTGACTGGTATCCTGACGGCATTGATGACAACAACCAGTACCGGATCCGACATCTTTTCGTTGATGAATACTTCAAAGATAAAGCCTCGGCCCTCGATTACCTCAACAACCTGTAGACTGATCACAGCCGCCGACAGCAACCGTTTCTCGTAACGAGTTAAACTCAGGAGCAGCAAAAATAATTTACCATTTTGGAATTGACACTTACTGGCTTTACTTTCTAGTAAGCGGTCAGGGTGACCCTCACTGAACGGTTACCTGTTAAACCGGGTTGGGCAATAAGTTATTTATTGAGGGCTATTCGTTGAGCCTGCTGCTGCGCCCGCAGGGCCAGTTCCGTGGCATAAAAGCAGTGTTCCTGCGCCATGGCCGTTTCGGTGCGGTTAATCACGTCATTAACCAGCTGTTCGCCGTAAGGCAGTGGCTCTTTACTGCAGTCAAAATAGCGGGTTGTCTTCTGGTCAACCAGGAAAAGGTGATTCCCGCCCTCGCGTCCGGCAATATCAGCGTTTTTGCGCAATTCCAGGAAACCGTTGGTCCCCAGGATAGTCAGTCGGCCGTCGCCCCAGGTATTCAGCCCATCGGGGGTAAACCAGTCAACGCGGATATACCCCATCCCTCCGTTCCCGCGCAGCATAACGTCGCCGAAATCTTCAAAGTCAGGATATTGGTGGTGATGCACGTTGCCCGCCTGGGCGGCTACCACCTCGGCTTGGGAGGAGCCCGTAAAGAAAAGAAACTGGTCAAACTGATGAGAACCAATGTCACAGATGATACCGCCGAAGCGCCGACGGTCGAAGAACCAGTCCGGCCGGGTTTTCGGGTTCATCCGGTGCGGACCTAATCCAATAGTTTGTATAACGTTGCCGATGGCGCCGGCTTTGATAAGTTCGCCGGCCTTGACCGTTGCCGGATTTTCGAGCCGCTCGCTGTACATGATCGAGTAAATGCGCCGGGTCTCCTTTTGAACGCGCCGGACTTCGGCCAGTTGTTCAAGCGACGTAATGCCGGGCTTATCGACCATGTAGTCCTTACCGTGACGCATCACGTCGATGCCCAGCGGAGCCCGTTCGTCGGGAATGATGGAACTAACAATCAGCTGAATGGTCTGATCTTCGAGGATTTCTTTTTCGTTTTTTGCCTGCTTTACCTGCGGATACCGTTTGGCAAAGGCCGCAGCCAGATCCGGCTCTTTAGAATAGAAAGCGACCAGTTGGCCCCCACCCCGGATTACCGCTTCGACCTGGCTATAGATATGACCGTGATTGAGCCCAATAGCCGCAAAACGAATGCGCGCAGCGCCCGCGTACCCAGTATACCGATTGGGATTCTCAACAACCAGACCACGCTGGTCCGGAACGGATGCGGCCAGGACCTCCTGGCTGAGCGACGAAAGGCCAACCAGGCCAGCCGCGGAGGTAACCGACTTCTTAATGAACCGGCGTCGATTTGCTTGTGCTTCTTCCATTTTCTGTGCGGGCAGTTAAAATGCAGACGTTGGGCACAATGCCGGCGCTACGGGCAGCGGCAATGGCAACTCGGCAGCAAGATAGGAATTACTTACCTACAGAATAATACTATTCTCTTAGAAAATGAAGCGGAACCAGGAAACACGTCTGGTACTACACAAACAGCTGATTCGCGAAATAGCCATGCGGCACGGATCGACCAGCCCTTACAACTTAGTCAATGGGCAGATATGGGGAAAGGGAAACAAGAAGCCTACAGGAGGCAGCGTTAAACTGTGGCTTTTAAGAAGTGTAGCGCATTTAATCAACAAGGTATCAGTGAGTTCAGGCACTTAGTAAGCGCTCCGTTTGCTCAGAAAGATGCGCGGAACCCGTTAGTTACTGAGAACACTTAATACCATTCGACAAACGTCCCGATGGCCCTGCTCAGCTTCATCCCAGGTCCGGTACCGACGAACGTACTCATGATACTGCCCGCCAAATACATATGACTCAAAGAGGATAGGATCCGGGTTACTGTCATCCCCGTCGGTAGGTGACATCGGACGGATGAAGAAAACGGTCGATACCGTTGTTTCGATCGCTTCGAGGTCGGTATAGGCTACGGTACACTTATCATGATTTTGATCGTGCCAAAGCCAGGCCTCATTCATGCTAACCTGAACTGGAACTCGTTGTTCATCCAAGATGAAAGAGCCCGTATGTAACTTAACGTATCCCATAGTAAACTATTTGTTACCAATCGTACAAACCTTGTGCCATCTTCTTAATTTATTTTCCGTTCATGCGCCGGGACTAAACTTTATGATAGCATCCTGATTATATCAATAATGGGACCGTTGTATCAACATGTAGTTGAACATTGTGTTTATATTGACTTAACGGTTGGTTGATCTCACCCCCAAAGACTAAGGCTGGATCGATTGGTTTTGGCACGGATCTTTGTTCGTCTCAGAAAGTTATTCATCGGTAGGTCAGCAAAAGGCCGCTCCTGACCAGTTACTAACAAAAAAGTCCTTCTGCCAACGCCCGTTAACGGCGTAACAGAAGGACCTCACAGGGCAGATGTATACGTCGCTAGACTTTGTTGGGATCCGGATGGGTCCACGGCTGGCGATAAGGCCGCTGGAGCAGCGCCGTAGCCTCCCGATCACCCACAATCTCGCGTTTCTTAGGATCATAGACCAGGGGCCGCCCTGTCTGCATGGACAGATTGGCGATAATGCAGCTGGCGGTAGAAATGTGCCCTTCCTCAATGTCGGCTATGGGTCGGCCGCCGTTTTCGATAGCCGACAGGAAGTCGAGCATGTGCAGCCGGGTTGCCGGGGCGGCATTTAGTTCGATACGATCTTCTTTGAGATCTTCAGGGTATTTCTCTTTTTCGTAAACTACATCCTTGTGAATTTTCTGCCCTTCCCCCATCGGAACAAAATCGTAACTCATGGTACTGGCTTCGAGCGTTCCCTTATCGCCGTAGAGCTTGAATGACCATGGGTAGTCCGGGTCAGCAGGCGTGCCCCAGGTACGGTGCTGCCAGACACAATTCAGGCCGTCGTACTCGAAGAGGGCAGACTGGGTATCCGAAATATTCGACTTTCCTTCTTTTTGAACGTAAATACCTCCCGTCGAACTGATGCGCTTGGGCCAGCCTAGTTTCAGCATCCAGCGTACAGTATCGAACATGTGAATACACATATCGCCCATGATACCGTTACCGTACTCCATGAAGGTCCGCCACCAGCGAATGTGCGGTAAGCCATCGTAGGGACGCATGGGCGCCGGGCCAGTCCACATTTCGTAATCTAGAAATTCCGGAACGGCCTGTACCGGCGGATTGCCGTTGTTCCGCATGTGGAAGTAACAGCACATTTCAACATGCGACACTTTTCCGAGCAGACCCGCATCCACGATATTCTTCTTGGCGTCGATTAGGTGCGGGGTGCTTTTGCGCTGCGTGCCGACCTGCACCACCCGCTTGTACTTACGGGCGGCCGCTACCATCGCTTCTCCTTCCATAACGTCCACGCTAATCGGCTTCTGCACATAAACGTTAGCGCCCGCTTTTAGCGCGTCGATGGTTTGCAGGGCGTGCCAGTGGTCCGGGGTGCCGATAAGAACAATATCCATGGTATTGTCGGCCAGCATTTTCCGGTAGTCGGCGTACAGACGTGGCGTTTTACCAGACTTTTGCCGCTGGCTTACTAGTTTACCGGCCTCGGCTAATTGGTTTTTATCTACGTCGCAGAGCGCCACAACTTCAACCGGAGCCACCTGGATCAAGCGGAACAAATCACTTTTACCGTACCATCCCGTACCGATCAGGCCGACGCGATAAGGCTTAGCGGGATTAATAATATCCATTCCTCTGGCGCCAAAAGTCATAAGAGCCAATGAAGCCGACGCTCCCTGGAGAAACCGACGGCGGTTGATATTGAAATGATCCATTAAAGAAAAGGGTTTCGGACGGTCGATGCCGGGTTTTACATGTTTAATGGAATAAAGTCAGTCGAGTTGACCAGATACTGCTACTCCGGAAACAAATGTTGTTGGTAAACCGGTAAAAAGAAGGGAACGCTCCGGCATTCGTCCGATGAGCGGACTCTGCTGGCCATAAGAACAACCTAGGAACCACAAAGACGTCCGTGGTTCTGATAAGCGAAAGGCTTGGGTTCACCCGGTACCCCTAAGATGAACTTAGAAGCTAAGTAAGCTGAAGATAAGATTTGCGCCATTCAGTGCGGCACGCGTTGACGCCTGTTTGTGGCTAATTCAGGCATCGGCCCGGCGTTAAATAGTCTCTAGTGGTTCAATAGAGTACTCATTAAGCAACAAGGATTTTACGCCCGCCAGTAATTCAACGGTGGTGCTTGGTTTTTTCAGAAACAGATCCGGCGCAGAATCACTAATCCCCTCACGGGCGATATGCTCCTCAGCCATTGACATTAAGATAACGGGCAACTTGTACGGCAGGGTTCTGATCCTGGCTATGATCTCAATACCACTGTAGTGAGGCATTAAAAGGTCCAGGACCACCAGGTCAATCTTTTGCTGGTCCTGCTGAATCCAGTTGAGCGCTTCCCGACCGTTGGAAGCCGTCAGTATCTGATAGCCTGCTTTAGTTAACTGGTAAGTCAGTAGTCGACGAAAAAAAGGATCATCATCCGCTACTAAAATAGTAGGTTTAGTAGAAGTATGATTTGAGCTAACCATGAGTTTAAGAATAAAATGGCTTATCGATATTATAAATGGCTAAATCTTTATGGCCGACCTACGCTTTGTATCCAACTGGTAACAAAAACAATGCCTATCACAATAACTTACCAGAATCTCAACCAGAATAAGTAAAGATTAATTCAATAACGGGCTTTACAAATTTACATTGCATTAACAGCGGTACATACTTACGAAGGAATTACAGCAAAAGCAATCAGGCTGGCCAGAATCACCTGCCTTATTAGTAGACTCCGGCGCTTTCGGATAGCACAAAACGGTCTGCCTAAGAGCCCCCAAACTAGCGGAACCCTTACGCAGACCATCTGGATCAATTAACGCGATTACCTATTGATCAATGGGGGTGGTGAACCTGGACGTTTGCCCGGAGCGAGCTACGACGCTCTATCAACAGCACTTTCTTACGGCACCGCATACACTGATAACGTTTTAGCGGAATCAGTACAGAAAGCTTTTTTTGCCAGAACGAGCGCGGGATTCGCTCAAGACTAAGCGTACGACAGGATGGACAAGTAAGGGGCATACTTAGCAGACGTTAAAATATTGCAATGCTTATGGTTTAGCAGTCACTAGAAAGCTAAATCCACCACAAAAATCCGGTTTTTTGCCTAATTCAACTCTCAATTATCGGACAAAGACTATCAATTTTAGGACATAGTCCTCGTCTGCTGTCATGTCGCCATAGAGTTACATTTTATTTGGTTTACTTACCAAAGGAAACGATAGACAATGAGAACACTTGCCGCTGCTGTACTAGATTGAATTTTATTACTCATGATTCCCCGACAAATCTTTTCTAGCCGACGCTACTGGGCTGGTTAGTTCCTAACAGGTCAAACTTCACAGGATTCAGCAGCTAATTCCGTGGGATCTGGTCAAAAGAAGCAACAAGAGTAGTGGTCATTTTAGCTTGTTTTAAACGAAGAGGCCCAGAATGCCGTACGCAACGGCCGTTAAGACCAGCAGGTAAAGCACTTTATCGGAAAGAGGCACGTCCTTGTAACGATAAATACGGATACCGAAATAGACAAGGTAACAGACACCCAGCAGGATGCCCAGAATCAGCAGGCCAGATAACTTCATTCAGACAGAGCAATTGTGGAATGAATATATGGGCTCAAGCCTCATTTGTCACAGGGATTTATTAAAAGGTAGGACCCTAATCATACTGGGCCTCCTTCCAGGATTTTAGTCAGGGTAGCCTGAAGAAAAGCATTGACTGGTTACTAAGTGGATGGGCGGGGATTCGGTGCCAACAGCTCTTTCTTGTTGGATAGATGCCTATCCAACAAGAAAGAGGTTACAACTTTCGTCGTAACCTCTTAAGTTGAAGAGCCCCCAGTCGGGATCGAACCAACGACCTACTGATTACAAGTCTTTTCCTTCTCCTTTTTGTTGTAACTCCTTTATTTTTTATCGTTTTGCTTTACAGATAGTTACGCCTCTGTTATTTTCCGTTATTTTGTGTTACTAGTTGTTTTTATGGGTAAAGTGTATGCAAATTTGTATGCAAATGATTTAGCCTACTGATTTCCGGCCACTGGCCTGGCGTAGGCAGGCTATCCTCTACCCTACCCCTATGAACGCGATTGCCAGCTTATACCTCGACACCCGCCGGGCCAAGAATGACGGTACTTTCCCCGTTAAACTGCGCGTTACCTTTCAGCGTAAACAGCAGTACTATCCGACCGGCATTGATCTGACGCTGACCCAGTGGGAAAAGGTCGGCAAGCCCAAACCCCGGGAGGATTTTATTCGCGATACCAAGCGCCTGCTGGAAACCATCAGCGACCGGGCCGATAAGGTCATTCGGGAGCTGCCCCTGTTTTCGTTCGATGAATTTGAAGCCCGCTACGTTGGCACTGCCGGTAATACGCCTTCGGACAGCGTGGTCAGCGGCTTTGATACCTACATTGCCCAGCTCCGCCAGCAGGACCGGGCCGGTACGGCCGACAGCTACAAATGCGCCGTTAATGCCATCAAACGGTTTCACCAGCGCAAGACGGCGCTAACCTTTGGGGACGTTACCCCGCAGTGGTTGCAGGAGTTTGAGAAGTGGATGCTAGAACAAGGCAACTCAGTTACTACCGTCGGCATTTACCTGCGTTCGCTGCGGACCATTTACAACCGGGCTATTGAAGACGGCACCGTCGACCGGGCAGCCTACCCGTTTTCCAAACGCCGGTACCAGGTACCCACCGGCCGCAACGTCAAAAAGGCCCTAACGCTGGCCGACATTGAGAAGATCTTTCATTACCCCGCCGAGCCGATGAGCCCCGAAGACCGCGCCCGCGATCTGTGGCTATTCTCTTACCTGTGCAATGGCATGAACCCAAAAGACATCGCCAGGCTGACCTATCAGCAGGTAGGGCCTAAGCAGATCCGGTTTGTGCGAGCCAAAACCGAGCGGACCAAACGGGAAGTAAAACCGATTGTTATTGCTATTACTGACGATATCCGCCGGATCCTGGAGAAGTGGGGCCAAAAGCCCGCGACTCCCCAGCGCTATGTTTTCGACGTACTCAAGCCGGGCATGGATGCGGAGAAGGAACTAGCCGTAGTGAGGCAATTCTCTAAAACCATCAATAAGTACATTGGCCGGATTGCGGAGGCCCTGGGTATTGATAAAGACGTGACTACCTATACAGCTCGGCACTCATTTAGTACCGTATTGAAGCGATCCGGCGCCCCTATTGAATTTATTAGTGAGAGTCTGGGCCATCAGGACATTCGGACCACCGAGAGCTACCTGGACAGTTTTGAGGATGAGGTCAAGCTGCAGTATGCCAACGCTCTGACCTCATTCAAGAAGGGCACTAATGAGGCAGTCGACACACCTAATACATAGACTATAATTTATCTAAAGACGACGGGGCTGGTCTTAGACTATTTTTACTAATTTTTTGCTTCTTTTCGAGCTTAAGAATTGTAAACATTACATATAAGCTTCTAAAAATAGTTGACACCACACAAAACAAAGCACTAACTATCATCAAAGTGTAGGTACTGCCTACAAATAACGTTTTAGATAATAACCAAAAAAAATACAACACAAAAACAATCAACAAAAATTCAATTATAGCACTTTGGAATACTTTAACTATCTCCTCGTAATGATGGCTAGACAAAATCAGATCCATAGCATTTTCAGCCTCTTCTATCCTTTTATTTTTCACATTTGCCCTGAATGTTACGATTATAGTTAACGCAGCAAGAATAAAACCAGCAAGTGAAACACATGTACCGATAATGTTGCTAATCAAATTTAAGGTATCTGATTCGTTCAAAAACTCATAACAGCAATAAGAAACAAAAACCTTACTTAACCACAATAAACTAACAACTGACAGATCCCAAGTAATAGGATATTGTAGATAAAGGTCTAATACTTTAAGTTTTATTTTATTCATATCAAAGATCTCTCCGAATCAACTCTTGAGTAATCAGTTCAAACATATGAGAACTTACCAAAACATTTAAATCGGCCCGACGCTCAACATTTAACTTACTACGTACCTTATCCGCTAACAGGTCAAAGGCAGACAAGTGATTATGATTATCCTCATCTTCTGCATCAACTACAAATTCCTCAAAATTATCACCAAATAATTTGTTTTTTATCAACGTATCGACGATATCAACAACAAAATCTCTTACTTCATTATTTTCTTTTTGTTGCCTATAATTAAACTTCCACTCCAGTGTAACATATTCATTATCAAACTGACTCATAGCACTCTGAAAAGCAGAAGCGAGCCCGGGTTTCTGTGATTCTATATTAGCCAAGTTCTCTTTGACTACTTTAGCTTTAATTCGAGAGGTGCGGCCTATCCTGCGTTGGATTGTATCCAATGTATCTCTAATAAGTGAGCGATGAACTAAACTATCAATAAGATTTGCACTGCGTCCTATTCGATTGACGTAATATATAAAGTCTGTAATCTTAGCGCCTTGTTGATTAAATTCTAGAGCTACTAATGGAAACTTACGTTTAAAATCAATCACAAAGTGAGATGTTTCGATTATCCCTTCATTTTCTTCAATAATTAAGTCTCTTGTACTATCAGTTAGTATATTAATGAGCTCCGGATTGGCGTCACGCCTGATAGCACAGAGTTTACCATAAGCTAATTGAGTGTCATTATCAATACGCAATTCACGAATGCAAACAGTTCTATAATTGATGTCGTACAATCTAATCTCTTTCTTTTGTGTAACTGCATCGATAATGGTTTGAACAACCGCCCTGAAAGGATAACTTTCGTTAGGACTAAAAAGTGGGGTGTAGCCAATTATAAGTTCATAATAGTGAACAATTCGGGCAGTGTGAGTAATTCTTCTCACTGGACCACCTCCTTGATAGTGGGTTACTTGAGTCATGTAATGTTGAGATACAATTGTTAAGGAAATGTTTTATTCGATCAATGCCACTAATGTTCTTGATTATCCTTTATCATATAGGCTGCATCATTTGCTGTTTACAACTTTCAAAGTGCTTACTCAAGCATTTGTCTTAAGTGCTCGTATTCGTCTTTTTCCAATAGGTCAATGGCCCCATCTGTAGCTAACCGGATTTGATCCCGGCACTTGTTAATCCTCGACAGCAGCGGCTGGATGATCGTATTACTATGGTTGACAAAATCATACAGGTCTTGCTCACAGGCCGGCAGCTTATAGCCTTTACTGCTGCTGGCAATTAATACCCCCGAATCCCGCAGTGGAGCAATCACCCGAGTCTGAAAGTAGTGCAATGAGATGGTAGTCCCGCGCCGTTCCTTAACGTGCTCAATTAGCTCTCGACTGGAGATATAGCGCGTCGGGTCCATATGCCTGAAATGAAACAGCAGGTAGTTGAGACAAGTTACCTGGTCGATCTCCTGAGGGGCCCGGCTGGTCAGCTTACGGTGTAGAAAGTCCTGGGCCAGATTAACGCTCAGCTCGGCCAGCATCGGATTGTACCTGGTTCCATCTAGATCCGTTTTAGCCAGCATCGGCTGGAAGACATCCGGCCAGTAACGCAAAGCCAATAGCTTCGGCCGCAGCAGTTCTATAAAGCTTTGCCGCTGATCGGTGATTACCGTTTCATCGTAGCAACGGGCCAAGGTGCCGGCTACAAAGTCAGCGGCCTGGATCAACAGACTGGCCTCATCGTTGACAAAGCCAAACGAAGACTGGTTGAACAGATCCGGAATGTGATGGGCCCGCACATACTGGATAAAGCCCTCCATAAACGAATCACTACCGTGCTTGTCAGCAACCAGCTCCAGGTTGGGAAAGGTGCGGTATAGCTCCCGGTCGGCCAGGCCATGAAGAAATTTATAGAAGGAACCTTTGTAACGCAGGCCCTCGCTTTTGATCTGGCGTTTATCGACGACTAAGGCAAAGATCTGAAAGGGCGCCTTTAAGAGTTCCGTGAGTACCTTACGACGCCGGCCGTGGTCATCACTCACCTTGGATGATTTGATAGGGCCTTTTTGAAAGAATTGCTTTCGTACCCCTTCCAGATGCTCCTCCGCTTCGGCTACCCGGTCCTTGGCCAGTGTCAGGGCTACGATAATAAAGTGGGTCGACACGCCCTTAGCGCTGAAGTCAAGGCCGTTGTTGCCCCACTCATCCAAAAACGCAATGTGGTTATGCATGGGCTTATCTGACCTTATTGGCCGTAGTTAGAAGTAGGACAACAGAAAGAAATAGAGCCTTTTTGATCGTAATCAGACAGTTATCAGATGTGCCAGTGGCTCATTTTAGGACTTACTTTTTCTGATAGATAAACCGATAGACTAGTCCCGCCGATCCATTGGTACGCTGACTTAATAAGCCCTCTGGCCCCTCATACTCATTGATGAACGTAGTCTTACCCCCTGGATAGAGATAAGCATAGATCGACGTAGTAAGGTCCAGCAGGTTATTTTTAGCATCCACTTGTTTCTGAGTCTGATCAACTCGCAAAAACTGGTTGATGCAGGCCATATTAGGATAGCAGGGAATGGACCAGACAGAATCTCGCTCAAGGGTAGTTTGATCATCAGCCAAATAGATAAACTGACGCCGGATCGAATCTACCGGGTAAGGCACGTTACCCACTGCTACAGGCGCGTAGTAGCTCAATATAGTGGCTCTCTTTTTTACAAGGCCTTCATACTGGTAATCGGTCAATAGATTGAGAGCATATACGCCATAGTTAGTCCCGCCGGATGTCTTTTTTGTAATCCTTATCAGCTTATCTCCCTCATACGTATAGTCTATCTGAACAGGGTTGTATTCGCCATCAGACACTAAATTAGCCGTGAATGACTCCTCACGAATGAGTCGGTTTTTGGCGTCGAAGGTGTAGTTGTGCCGCCAGGAACGAGGCTGAAAGCGATAGTCATAGTAGCTTTTAAAGGCTAGTTGCCCCTGTTCATTGTAAGCAAACCGGACCTGAATGGGAGCATACTTATCTACTCCGCTCACATCAATGCCCGACACCCGGTAATGCTCAGACTCCGGAAAGGCTGTGGGTAGATCTGAGAAGAAATCGAACTCCAGAGGGAAGTTTGGAAAGGAAAAGGTTTTTGACGGAGGGGTAGGCTTATCAGCAACGGTTACATACGGTTCCGGCTGCCCTCTATGACAGGATAGCAGTCCCAGCGAGGAAACCGTTAGCAGCACGGCAATAGATAGGCCATGCTTGTATAAATTTTGCAATGAATCGAACAAAGCCTTATTCATAAGTGGAATGGTATGTATGACTACTGGCACTATAAAGCTGCCGGAAACATCTCTACTTCCCGGATAACCTCATGCAGCACTTGATTGGCCTTACTCTCCCGAATCGATACCGACTCCCGGTATTCTCTGGCTTCGGCCAGCCTTGTAAGCTTTAACTCAAGGCCCTGCTCTTTGAAAATAGTCTCCAACTGCTCAATGTTGACCCTGAAGAACTCGCGTCGGTTATTGATGAGGTTGATACGCTGATCCATCAGCTTCTTATGAATCAAGTGTTCCAGTTCGGGTGCATTATCCGAATACACCAGGGCGTGAACATCAAAACTGAATGGAACCGAAGCATCGCCTAACTCTCTGACCCGGTCCATCGGTTCCAACCGGCGGGTCATTCCGATCTTATAGACATCCTCCCCAAAGGATCCGATGTTGGAAATAATGTAGACGTGACCAGACTTGGTCATCTGGGCCATTGACATGGCTCGTTCTTTCTGGGCATGAGCCGCACTCAACAACCCCTCAAGTTCCTGGATTTTCCCGGCTAAGCTTTCCATCTGCTTGCCGGTGGCATACTTAATGTCCTGACGGGCTTTCTCCAGAGCTTTTTGATACCGGGCCTCCTCATCGGCAGCTTTTTTCTGAGCAATCTCGATCTCACGCTGAGCCTTTTCCTCTTCTCGCATCTGCTCTTTGATCAGGCGCTGTTCTTCTTTCTCCTGGTGGAGCTTTTCCTGCAACTCGAAGGTGAGCCGGAGTTCATCCAGTTTAAGCCGGTAGTAGGAAGGGTAAATAGAAATCTGATGAACCTCACCCAGTTTGTTGATGGCCTCAAACGACTTAGTGATACGGGCCTCCATATTGGTCACGTTATTCCAGCTGACATTGGCAATAGCCGCATCGCATTCGCCATTGAAGGCACGGAGCATCAACTTGGATTGCAGCTTAGTCATTTTGATTCCGTCCTCCCGGCTTCCGCCCACCGTCCATTGCATGCGACAGGTGACAGCCTCCTCAGCTTTAATCAAAGCCTTTTCTTTGGCCCGCACGGCGTCCAACTCCATCTTAAAGCGTTCAGAGGTCGCAAAGTCATAGTGGGGCTCGTAGAGGCCGTAAGAGATATCTTCCAGACTATCCTCGACAATAGCAATCTCTTTCAGCAGGCTTTCATAGATAGCCTTCTTGTTCTGGTAATCGGAGGACAGGGTTTCTTTTTGGTTGATGTAGTTGCTCTGTAAATCGCCAATTTGTTGGGCCAAGTTGTCATAGGCCTCCCGGCGTTTTTGGATCTCTAAATCAACGTTGATGAGAGGAGCGTAAGTAACCGTTAATCGATTAATCTCCTCATGCTGCTGGCTTGCTTCGGATCGTAGTCTAGCGTTCTTTCTGACGTACACAATCAGAGTAGCTACCAAACCAGAGGAAAGGAAGACTACCAGCAGGACCAGTAGAGTTGTGTTCATAATTAAAAAGGTTTAGGGAATTCATCTTACCAATCCAAGTGTACTATGACTTGAATCACACACTACCGCTCATTGGTGAAAGAGATGCTAACAAATCCAATTGCAGCATAAAAACATCGGCAGTAATACGATCAGTATCTTAATCTCGGGACAGCCCTGAACGACTGAATGAATATCTCTCTACAGATCCTTAGGAAGCACAACATTGGTAAGTTTCCAGTCGAGGCCATCTCGGGTGAAAACGAATCGCAGGTTTTTGCCATCGGCCGACTCCACCCAAGCGGAAAACTTATTGATAGAGTCGATCGAATATTTAGTAACATTCTTAAAAGGCTGAGCCTCTTTGTTATCCGTCTGCTCATCACTACTAGTCAGGCTTAGGCTTGGCTTCTTCCCTTCCATCAACTTTGCTAATCCCGAAGGAGTCACAAAGGCATCTACTGCACCGTCGATCAGTTTGGTACTGAAAGCCAGTGCTAAGGCCTCAAACGGATTATTCTTAAATTCAGTAGCGGCACTATGCGTTACTTTGGCATTAAGCTGCTCCTTAATGTTTTCTCGCAGGGCTGCAAAATCAACATTGTCGGATAGCTTCTCTGTATCACTTGTTTGAACACCACTTTTAATCTGATGGATAGTTATAAAGGGCCCTGCAGCCACGTAGATGAGTAAACTAGCAATAGCGATAGCAATCCAATGTCCTGTTTTCATAGTAGTATAGATAATTTTATTGTTAGAGAACTTGGCCTGGGTAAGCGGCCTCATTCATTGATAGATAATTGAGCGCAGGGTAAACCGCTTAACGGATATAATTTTTGTAGCGCCTTAGGAAAGACCTTTATCGCGCTACTGAATCAATAATAAAAGGTATGGTGTACTATCTCTTTTTCTTCCGGAGCAGGTAGTGATAGACGTTTTGACTGCTAACATTGAACGCATAGGCCTGTACAAACTCATAGCCGTGCGAGGTCATAAAATTCAGGGCGTCAATCATGGAGTTGAAGATGATCAGCTTACCCTGCTCATCCCTTACCTGGGTGTCCTTAGCAGAGAATACCTTGTTCTCCTGGCCAAAGTCTATATCGATAGAGACTTTGGTACTCAGCAGCCGGGAAGTGCCCACAATCTGGACATACTCCACATCAATGTCTTTAATGGGAACGTTATTGACGGTTTGCGCAAAGGCGGTAGTAGGTAGTAAAGCAATCAGGAAGTTAAGTAACTGTTTCTTCATAGTTAAAAGAATAAAAGTTAAGCCGCATGATCCGGCTTTTCAATACTTAGAAACGGGCAGATAGACTGATGCTTACATTCTTGATCAGATCCACTTACTCGTGTAAAGACGTTACCTAAATTAACTGAGTTATGATTACCACATTGACGTACCCGGTAACTCACTGGTCGGTGGTGTGTAGTAATGTTTATTCGGATAAGAGCTAGCGCAGTATCCGATTTATCGTCATTGATGGAGAACTTGATTAATCTGAAATAGGACCATAAGTCCAGTAATCGGCGTATACTTTTTACCACAATTGAATAAGTTTAATTTCATGTTGATGAAGGCCGGTAGGTTACGGCTATTAGTGGTTAGAGTATTGTATTAGGGATAACTATATCGGGCGCGAAGGCCTATGTACTTAATTCTTGCTGCTTAACTCCCTAATCAGTTGGGTTAAGCGCTCTACTTCCTTTTCCAGCATCTCGACCTTGGTCTCAAGGCGGATTATCTGCTCATCTTTAGAGTTAATATTTGTAGTGATGTTGTGTGAGCTTATCGAATTGGCATTCCCTCGCTGACTGATATTGCTCATTGACCCTTCAAACATTTGCCCTTCTTCAGCCTCCCACCATTCTGATCTTATGGAATATTCTTTAATTATGGAATATATAATTCTGTTAGAGGGCTCATGTTTCCCATTCTCATAATCTGATATAGCGTCTTGCCCAACGCCAATGGGCTTTCCAAAATCCTTTTGGTTTAGTTTTAGTGCCTTACGCACCTTTTTTAACTTTTCTGCAACGCTAAGCACTTCAGTCTCAAGGTTTTCCATTTTTATAGGAAATACTATGAAAATTTTATAGAACACCTTTGAATATTTTATGGAAAGTTCTATATATTTGCAACATATCTCACGAACAAATATAGAACAATGAAGGAACATTCAACAATTGAACGTGGAAAAACACAGAGGGCTTTGAGTGAACGGTTTGCGAAGGCTTATAAACGAATCTCCTTTAAGATGCGTAGCGCAGCTCGTGCGGCTTTTTGTGAAGTACATGGTATCACTTATCAAACTTTCAGACACAAGGTAGCTGGCACTGGACCAGTTACTGAAATGGAATGTGAGTGGCTGGAAAAGTACGATCCTTATACTCAATCTATAGCTGCCTAACAGACAAATTCTATGGAAAACCCCTTTGAATCGATTGACCGGCGGCTAAAGACCATTGAAGAACTGCTCCTTAATCTGACGCTCCAACCAACGACGCCTGTCGAGTCGGTGGATAAGGTGCTGACAATAGGCCCAGCGGCTCAGTTTCTAGGTTTGACTCCGGCTACTATCTACGGATTGGTACACGAACGGAAGATTCCACACAGCAAGCGGGGGAAGCGACTCTACTTTTTAGAAGCTGAGTTACGGGAGTGGGTAAGAGCTGGACGCCAGCTAACCGCCGAACAATTGACCGACCAAGCGCGCCAGCTAATCCACAATCACCCCCATAAACGAGCGAATAGGGGACCCCGACCCGCTTCCGGATAGAACCAAATGACAAAACCCGCCAGGGGCGGGTCTGTGCAATGTCTTATCCTCACACTTAAGACGAGCTTAAGGCAACGACAAAACTAAGCGTTCTTACTAACAACATCAACCCGCTCTAGGGCTCTAATCATTCACTTACTATCCTTTACGGCAATGCTTTCTCCACTTTCTGCGCTACCAACGGCAACGCTGACCAACGGTTCTTTGGTAGACCCCACTCTATCCGCCTTGAAGCCCCGTTTCGGGATCTTACCCAGAACGTCCCGGATTCATTCGCCTTTCGCAGCCGCGATGCTGTTTTACCAGTTCTGTCAACCCGAGCCCAAAGGCGGCTATGCGGCTTATGTCTGCTACCTGCAAGGCAATAAGCCCGTAGGCATGGAGCGAATCGGACGAATCCGGGGCTACAACCCTACCTTAAAACTGGATTCGGTGATTAAGCAAGCGCCACGCTTGGGGGCTGATGGGATCATCCTGGCTACCTGGCACCAGCCCACCGGTGAAGAACGCTTTGCCCTCGAACAAAGCCAGGAAGTCGAACGCCAGTTTGATGTTCTGGAAGAAGGAGGCATCCGCTTAGTAGATAACCTGCGGATCTCCGAGACAGGCCTCTTTTCCTACTATGCCCATTGGGACGGGCCCTTCGATACGCCAGGTCTCCGCCCATCCGGTGCAAACTCTGTCAACCGACTTTACCAACCCGCCTGAGTCCATTGCCACCCTCTGCTTTTTTTAGCTAATGACTTACCTGGATTACATCAACCGTTTCTGGCAATGCGAGATTGAGCGTGTTACCGCCCCAAGTGACGCAAAGTTGTACTTCTACTTGTTACATACCTGCAATGCACTTCGGTGGAAACGACCTTTCGGCCATTCGGATAGACATCTAAGCTTCGCGCTGGGTATGTCGGTCAACACGGTTCGTGATTCCAAGAACCGCTTAAAGCAGCTAGGCCTCATCGGCTTTCAGGCCCCGCCCAAAGGCTCCCGGGCCATTGATGGACAAACCAAGTTCTGGTTTACCTCTGATGAGAGGCCCCCGCGAACGCCGGCCCATGCCGAGCCCCTACTCGATACGGTCGCTACCTCAACCGTATCAACGATTGACACGGTTTACCCAACTGTATCAAATTCTGATACGGTTCTTGATACAGTTCGCCGAACCGTGTCAAATCCTGATACAGTTAAGCCCCCAACCGTATCAAATTCTGATAGGGTTTCTGATACGGTTCCTGACCCAGTTCCTGATACGGTTTCTGACACGGTTCCTGCTACAAACTATAAAGAAGATAAAGAGAAGATAAGAAAAGAGAGAGGTGGGGGGGCTTCACCCCCTAAGCACCCCACTAACCGTTTTCTGCCCCCTACCCTGGAAGAAGTAACGGCTTACTTTCTCCAGAAGGAGCATACGACTGCCTCCGCCGACCGGTTCTTTAATCACTTTACCGCTAACGGCTGGAAGGTATCGGGTCGCACGCCCATGAAGAACTGGCCAGCGGCCGCTAATAACTGGATTGCCAACGACCGCGACTGGCGGGGCGAAACGCCCGAAGTGACGCCCCCGGCTCCGGCGGGCCCTAAACGACCCAACTTTAAACAACCCGAACGATGAACGACTATCCCCAGCGTCTGACCGAGTCGCTGTTAACGGCCACCGTTGATGAGCCCCTGGAAGGAGCCGTCTTAGGCACGGTCCTGGCCGACGGACGACTGGCTGGTGATCTGCTGCGGCTTATCCGCAAACCGGCTGTTTTCTATCAGCCCCATCACCAGCAACTTTACATCGCTATCGCCACGCTCTACGAGAACGAAGCCGCTATTGACCTCTTAAGCGTCACCCACGAGTGCCGACGCCGGGGCATAAGCCCACCCGATGGCGGAGTAAGCCAATGGCTGACCGAGCTGGCCACCCATTACCTGGGGCCTTCGCTGGAACAAAAGTGCTTGATTCTCTTTGAGCTCTCCATCAAGCGCTACCTCTGGCAGTTTGCCGCCCGACTGGCTCGACAAACCGCCGATCCGACCACCGATGCGCTGCAGCTGCTGGAAGAGTTTCACCAACATGGCGACAAGATGCTAGCGGGGGTGCAGGGCTTAAGCGAGAAAACGGCGCTCGACTACCTAGCCGCGGTCTTGGCCCGCATCGATGCCCAGAAACAGTACCCGCAGCAGCTCGCCGGTCTACCCTTTGGCATTGCCTCACTCGACCGACTGACGGGCGGCATCAAGCCGGGTAACTTCATCATCCTGGCCGGGCGTCCCGGCATGGGCAAGTCCGGGATACTCACCCATACGCTGCGGCATCTAACGGCCACCATGCGGCTGGGGGTAGGCCTGATCACGCTGGAGATGAGCGGGGAGGAGGTCATGCAGCGCATGCTGGCGGCCGAAACCGGTTACAGCAACAGCCAGTTGGACCGGGCCGATTGTGATTTGACCCGGCTTCACCAGGGCGTCGGTCGGCTAGATGAGGCTTTGCCCTTGTGGATCCACGACAAACCCCTGACTCTGGCTGAACTGCGGTTAAAAGCGCTGGAGTGGAAACGGCGCTACCACATCCGGTTGCTGGCGGTGGATTACATCCAACGGCTAAAAACGCCGTCTGGCCTTTCGCGTCAGGAAGCCATCACCGAGATCAGCAACGGACTTAAAGACTTGGCAGCGGAGCTAAAAATAGGGGTGCTGGGCCTCTCGCAGCTGTCCCGGGAGTGCGAACGGCGGGCGGGTCTGGAGAAGCGTCCTGAACTGGCCGATCTACGGGAGTCGGGCTCCCTGGAGCAGGATGCCAATGCGGTGCTGTTTTTGTTCCGGCCCCACTATTACGGCTTGCAGTACGACTCGGGTGTGGTGGGCCCCCGCACCCTGGAGATTCACCTGCCCAAGCAACGGAATGGACCTATCACCGAACGGGACAATCCCATCATTGTCGACTATGATTTGACTTGTAACGTCGTGCATGAGCCGACTACCTCATTGGGCGGTGAGTTAAGGCCCTTCGCCGAGCCAGCCGCTCCTTTTTAACCCTAACTGCTTATCCTCATGGAAACTTTAATCACCATCCAATCATACGAAGGTCACTCGAGCGTATCGGCTCGCGAACTACACCGATTCATGCAAACCCCCAGCCGTTTTGGAGACTGGATCAAGCGTGCGTTGAGCTACGGATTTGTGGAAGGAGAAGACTACTGGCTGGTTTTTCTCAAAACGGAGAAAAACGCCCCCGGTGGTCGGCCCCCAACGGATTACGCCCTCACCCTGGACTGTGCTAAGGAGATATCCATGCTCCAACGCTCCCAGCGGGGCGCTCAGGCCCGGCGTTACTTTATCGCCTGTGAGCGCCAACTGCGTCAAGGGGGTAACTCTTTCCCACTGGAAGAAGTCCGGCAACAGGTTCAGCGCTTAGTGCAACAGACCCAGTTCCTGGTGGAACACACCCACCTGTTGACCCAGCACCAGCAGCGGCTCATCCACCTGGAAGCTTACCTGAGCCAGGGCTTTGCCCCTTCGTTCGGGATGCAGGCCAGCGAGGGCTTGCCGACAGGGGGGCTGCCGGCGGTGAGTCGGCAACAACTCCACGAGCTGGTCGATGCTTACTGCCACCAGCAGGCCGTGGATCCAAAGGAAGTGTGGGACTGGCTGTACCGGCGGCTGTTTGAGCAGTACCGCATCAACGTGCGGGGCTATTACCGCCCCCCGGGTGTTTCTTTGCTGGAAGTCACCGAGCGGTTCGGTCACCTGGAGAAGCTCTACGGCATTGCCATGGCCGAGCTCAACTATGATCAGTATCTGTAAGGTGTAGAATAAGGCCTGTAATTAGAACATCAATCTTAAAAAGTGCCCTGTAATCAGAACATCAATCTTGAAGAGTACCCTGTAATTAAAACATCATCTTGAACGATTCGCTGTAATTAAAACATCTCCCTTGAAACGTCGGTCATTCAGACCGGATCAGTGACTACCCACCGTACCTTTTACGCATTTCTTTCCACTACATGAATTTAGTCAACCGGACTTCACTCTTTCGGTGAGCGGTTGCGACTAGCCACCATCTCATTCGATCGTCTCCTACAGCCCCGTTCCAGTTCGTCCTCCGCAGACTTCAGCTGTTGCGTCATGATGGGCTCATCCCCATACAGGTTAGCTCTTACCCATAGGTAGTTTGAAATCGAGTAGCAGCAGTCAAGGCATTGCTTCAACTCGTTCCGTAGAAAGGATGAATGAAAACTCCACTTTTTACCGCTGAGTGTTGAATCGTAACCCGCCGTTAAGTACGAATCAACCGCGTTATAGTGCGGAGTTAACCCATACTGGATGTATGACTCTACTTTAGAATAAGAATTATCTCCGGTCAGACCTCGGATAATTAACTGCGTATTTTGGACCTGAGTATTCCAGCGTAAATAGGCATCGTCGTAGATTTCCTTTCTTTTTTTGACCTCCTCTAGAGGGGCGCGTCTTTTTAAGGAAGAAGCCAAAAAGGACGCGGCTGCATAGCGTTCGTACATTAACTCCGAGATCTTACTGATAGTGGCCATGCTAGCCTCCCGCTTGGTTTTGATCTGCTCGAGCTTTTTCTCATTGTCTAACTGAGCTTTCTTGATGTGGTCCGTGAGCAGGCCGCCGACACCCCAGGTCAACAAGAACCCAAGCAGAAGCATAGTGATCGGGTGTTTACTGAACTTATCCCATTTGGATTCTTTCGAGTTAGTAATCAGCTTCTCAATTCGCCGACGTAGAGCGACGTCTGAAATCACGTCATCCACTTTGTCCACTTCTGCCATTGGTTTAAGAAGTTAGGTTTGTTTTTGATTAAAAGAGTTAAGGTTTTATCGATGTGCTGACCTGTGAAATAGCTAGTTGACAGCGATGAACAAGTATAGATAAACACGCAGTGAATCCCTTATCCAAGGTTTAGGAAACCTAATGCTTTGATTTAACGGCGGTTCAGTGGGTAAGCATGGAAGGCTTCTAACATAAAACTTAGGCTTTTATAAGTCACTACAGACATAAGTCAGAAAGCCTTTCTGCTGTTAATCGGCGTGAAAAATCAGCCCATTAACAGCGCTTTTCTTTTTTACAAAATTTACCCCAATACAAGAATACTTATGGTACAAGAATAGACCCCATTTTTTGACCTTTAACATATCGCTTCGTCGGCGGGTTTAACGGTTGTAGAAGACTTATATTTTTGGTCAGCCTATAGGCTTATTCAAATGAATCTATTCCAGTTACTAAGTCGTCTCTTGGTGATCGTTGTCACGAGATGGAGTCGTAGGAGGACAACCCAAACAGGTATTCGATTAGCTATAAAATGGGTAAGTAACGGGAGTTAAGTGATCAGCAGAAGCAGTGACCATGGAGCGGTTTTGCCGCTTCACACCCGGTTAATTTGGGACACTTTTGGCTTTCTTTTGCCGTTGATAACCGGCTCAAGAAGGGAGGTCTAACTCGTAGAAGTAGCTAAAAACAAAGCCCAGACGCTGAGTCCAGGCTTTGCTTGTTTTGGGTGCGGTGGGATTTGTTAGCAGCCTATGGGTAAGCCACTAGCAACAAAGATAATACCCCATCGCCATCAATCAATGACTCTTTTATCGCACGATTCCTTAATTAGCATCCGCTACAATCTTGCGAACCAAAATCAGTTCTTCGGTCTGCGTATACAGCTCCCGTTCCGACCAGGGAGCCAAATAAAACTCGGTTACCGGTACCTTGTCGTCAGCACTCAGGGCTAGGTGCCGAGTACGCGGTAAAGCGACGACACAAAACCTAGAAGCCTCTTCTTCACCCGGCAGGGTCAATTCCAATTGGGTCCCCAGGTTGATCTCGGGTATAAACTTTACTTCCTTAGGCTCACTGATATAGCGGAACTGAGTTCTGTCAGGCGTTTGGTAGATAAATATTTGTTGATACATGCCTTATGAAAATGAAACGATAACCCCAAAGATAGCGTCCCTTTCTGCGATCAAGAGTCCAGCCGCAAGGCTTTTATTAAGTGGTCTCGACAGCGGCCAGCCGCTTTAAATACGCCCGCATCAACCGGGTGGGTTTGCCTCTGTAATATCTTCGGACATTGGGTTTACTGAGCCAGGCCTGCATCTTGCTCAGTCGGATGATGGGCTTAAACGGACGGCTGAAGGCTTGTTCCGCTTTACTTTGGAGTTGGCTCCTATACAGCATACCCGCCAGTGCCTGACGGCCGACGAAGTAACCCCCTTTCCAATACAAGGTTCGACAACGCTGTCCACTACGAGGACAGACGAAGTACCATACACCACCCCCTCGGCCCAAGTTGCTAGCTACCTGCACTAACTCCACCCTATATTGAATGGGTTGCCCGTGGAAAGTATAAGCCAAGTCCATCCATCCCCACCCATCCGATGCGGCTTCCAGGTTAACGGTGATAGCCACACTGGACCAGAGATGAGGCCCTTGATACCAGTTACGGGGCGCTGAGTGATGGTTGTCTAGGTAGCCGCTCGCTTTGAGGTCTTTCATTTCCAGCTTAAGAAGCTGATCAATTGTGGGGGGGAATCGAGCCCGTCGAGCCATCAATCAAAAAAGTGGGTTTAATCTAAATGCCTAAGGATATACAAAAATAGTCCATCAAAACCCGTCATTTGAGCCATTACTGAACCTCTTTATGGATTAGTTAATTGTCGCTCTTAAGTGGCACGGCTGTTTCACAACGCAAATTAATTAGCCCCCCTAGATGACAACTTTGGGGAAGCTCATCTAGAGGGCAATCTCTTTAAAATCGTTTATGCGTAATGTAGATTGACGCCCATTTATAAACGTCAGCAATTACAATAACTCCGATCCACATACGTCTTATTACCTTTGGAGTTAATGTAATAACAACCTCCTTT